>Ga0184635_10000412_pt1 | contig 10694 bp, 11 predicted proteins | sample PLM3_30_b2_FD_133147 | JGI IMG/M metagenome (GOLD analysis project Ga0184635, IMG submission 133147) | Groundwater sediment microbial communities from an aquifer in East River, Colorado, USA - PLM3_30_b2 | ecosystem: Environmental > Terrestrial > Soil > Riparian zone | place: USA: East River...
AGAGCATCTTGGCCTGTAATAATGACGGTCACAGCTAACATAGACAGAGTAATGAATACAAATTCACGTGACCCTAGAACCATAATCGATAAAATTATAAGATGGTACTTAAGCCTATTGTCTAAGCACAACTGTTTCTCTTGTATCAAATTACAAGGGATTACTATCTTAGAAGATTGAGAACATTTTTTGATTTTATTAAATTACTCCCAAATTCAAAGATAGAGCATAGGTGCAACCATTTTGCCGCAATTGCAATTAAAGATCATGACTGGACATTTAGTAAAATTATTGGTTTTTTGCAATTTCAAAAAGAGCGAACAGAAAAGGGTGAGATAACTCCTGCAACCTTGATTAATTTCGTAAAGGAAGCAAATCAAGCCAATACATAAAAGTGTCTTCATCACTATCGCATCCACATTTGATTGAAGAAATCGTTTCAAGAGGTCATGAGATTGCAAGCCACAGCTATACTCATCAACCGTCACCCATCCATTTTGTCTTTTCAAATTCAAAATAATACAAATTACTTATGTTACCAACGTAAATGTTACTAAAAAAAGATTTCCCGGCAGGTAACGTTATTTTACACTGAACGTGGAATATGAATTACTTGATTATCGACGGCTCTTAAGGCTTCGGCGAAAGACTCAGGAAGTGTCGGATGCGTGTGCATTGTCTCAAATATGTCCTTGGGGGCAAGGCCAAACTTGACTGCTAACGCTGCCTCGCCTATCATCTCCCCAGCGTGCGACCCTATGATATAAGTCCCGACAACTTTTTCATCTCGCACAAAGACTTTAACCTTGCCTCTAGTGTCCCCCATACAATTTGCCTTCGCACTTGCTGTAAATGGAAATTCACCAGACTTTCCATGCAGCTCGCCCACGAATGCAACTTCAGGGTAGGTGAATACACAAGCCGGTACGCATCGGTAGTCGATGGCTGCATGTTCCAATCCCATAATATTTTCCGCAGCTACTTCGCCCTGTCTGGCTGCCACATGTGCAAGTTCATACAATCCCGTCACATCACCTATCGCATATACATTATCTACATTAGTTTTCATTCTTTTATCAGTAGCGATACCTTTGTGGTTGAAATCTACGCCTATATTATCTAGTTCTTGACGATTCAAGCTTGGTTTTCTGCCTATGGAAACTAGTATCTTCTGTGACTCAATTTTTTCTCCGTTGACTACTGCTGTTCTGTCAAAGATTTTTTCAACTCTTGAGCTTGTCATTACGTTTATACCCTCAAGAGTCATGTACTTTTCTAACGTTTTTCCAATTTCTTGAATCTGATTAGGCATCAGGTGATCTTCAGCTTCTATTAAGGTGACTTTGCTTCCGAGAGCATTTAATATAGAAGCAAATTCACATCCGCTATAGCCAGCACCTATAATGGTAACGGACTTAGGTAAGTCGTTTAATTGCAGAATTGAGGTAGTCGATAGTATGTCACCTTCGAATTTGAGGTCTGCTAAACAGACAGGATAGCTACCCGTAGCAATAACAATGTTCCCTGTCTTTATACTTCTGCCATTTACCAGCACTTCGCTCTTTGAAACTATATGTGCTGTGCCATCGATTAGATCCACACCATTAGTCTTTAAGAGTAGCTTTATTCCTGAGGCTAGTCTAGATACGGTAGCCTGCATCCTAGACTTTAAAATTTTATAGTCCAATTCCATTCCGAAATTTAGTCCGCTCTTCTTTGCATTTTTGGCCCTCCTTATTACATCTCCCAAGGAGTGTAGGTACTTGGTAGGAATGCATCCTCTTTGAGTACAAGTTCCTCCTAATCCTTCTTTTTCAATCAAGCAAACACTACCGCCAAGTTGCGCCAATCTAATAGCGCAAGTGTAACCTCCTGGGCCTCCTCCTATGACCGCTGCATCGTACATTCCAGTGCTAACTTCCCATCGCTACGAAATAAACATTCTAATTGATTAGCGCAATGCGCGCCGCCCGGTATTCTTCCACACACGTGATTTACATCCCATTTATATTACAATAGAAAGCCAGCCTTATCCACTATCTGGACCTTCAACCTGAACATTTTTCTGGACATGGAAAGTTATCTACTTTTTCCAGTTCCACTGATAAGCAGAATATTTTTCAGTCACAAGCTTTTCAGTATCTTCTTTTTCTTTATCCGTCAAATCATCCACAATAAATTGGGCATTAAATTTTTCAGAAAATGATATTTTCAATTTGTCAGCAACCTCTTCGAAGGTCTTATTCAATCCCATCACTCTTGATTTTACGTTTTCTAACATTTTGTCTTTGATCTTTTCTGAGGGAACATTTAGAACTGAAAACATCTTGTCAAAATCGACATTTAGTAGTATTGTTCCATGTTGCAATAGTGTATTATTTCTTCTAGTCTGAGCATTTCCAGATACCTTTTTGTTATTTACAAGAATATCGTTTAGTGGAACATACATTGACCTAAAACCGAGTTTATTAATGCACATAACTACCGCATCGCATATTAGCTCGTATGACGCCAATATATTCATTGGATATGTCTTTGTAATGAATGAATAGGTTAACTCAGACTGATGCAGCACCGCTCCACCCCCCGTCATCCTTCTCACGAATTCTATACCTAGGTCATTGCATTTGTCTACATTTACTTCTTCCTCCATGCTCTGAAAATAACCTATTGACACGGCCGGAGGAGACCAACCATAAAGTCTTAAAATTGGATGGTTATCGTTTGTGCAGTTCATAAGCAATACTTCGTCAAGAGCCATATTCCATGATGCTGGATTGAAGCCAGTCTCAAGAAGCCTGATACTGTTAAATTTCAAACTCGATCTAAACCTGTCCTTTTGGTTTTTATCTAGTTTCCTATCCAGCAAGCTATCTTGTCACGGTTTCAGACATCCTAATATTGCGTCTGTCAAGGATTCTGAATCAAAACCAAATGGTTCACATTTTTGTAAGGCACTTTCGATCGTTTCCTTGATAGAGTGTCTATCTATTTTCATTCCGATCAGCAATGATTCAAGTTGATCCAAAGCCTCTTCTGGGTAGAGGAAAAAGTCTCCGGTAATTCTTATTGATTTGATTACTTTGTCATCGTCCATATATTCGAGTGAAATTTTGATAAGCTTTTTAGATTTGTAAACATTATGAGCCGTTTTCAACAATTACTTTTGCCGCCGATCTTCCCTTTCGTTAATGCCCGGCATTTTTTTACCATCCTCTTCCTCTAATCCTGTATGTGCATTCCATCTTAAATTTGGCCTTCGGGCGGCGATAACCTCATCCAAGCGCTCTACTGATCTTGTATAAGGAGCTCCTTTGACAAAATCTGGGTTTTCTTTTAATTCCTTTGCGATCTTCCTTAATGCTGTAGCAAATTCATCTAACGTTTCTTTACTTTCTGTTTCTGTAGGCTCTATCATCAAAGCTTCAGGAACAATTAAAGGAAAGTAAATAGTGGGCGGATGAAACCCATAGTCCATAATTCTTTTTGCAATATTCAAAGCACTTTTTTGGCCCAATTTTCTAGAAGACAAAACGAACTCGTGGGCACACCTACGGTCATAAGGAAGTTCAAAATCTTCTTTTAACAAACTGCAAAGATAGTTAGCATTTAGTATGGCATGTTCAGATATTTTTCTTAATTCATTCCCCCAGGACCTTATATAGGCATAAGCTCTAACAAGCATACCAAAATTACCATAGCAGTATCGGGTCATACCTACAGACTTTCTCCTATCATAATCAAGTGCAAGATTTTTACCATCATTTACTACTCGTGGTAATGGCAAAAAGTCTGATAAATGTGTCTTTACTCCTAATGCGCCCGCTCCAGGGCCTCCACCACCATGTGGGGTTGAAAAAGTTTTGTGCAAATTTAGATGTATAAGATCAAAACCCTGATCAGCTGGCCTGGTTATTCCGAGTAATGCATTCATGTTTGCGCCATCACAATACATTAGCGATCCGTTCCTATGAGCAAGATCGCTTATTTCTAAGACCTTCTCTTCAAAAAGTCCTAGTGTATTAGGATTTGTCAACATAACCAACGCTATGTCCTCTTCAAGCAATTCCTTAAATTCATCGATATCCATATTTCCTCGCGAGTCTGACTTCACAGTTATAGTTTCAAACTTACACATAGCTGCAGTAGCAGGATTCGTTCCATGAGCAGAATCAGGAATAATGATCTTGGTTCTTTTTTCCTTTTTTTCCTTGAAATATGCTTTAGCTATCATGACACCTAACAGTTCACTCTGAGACCCAGCTGCAGGTTGCAAGGAAAAAGCATCCATCCCTGTGATTTTCTTGAAGTATTCCCCAAGTTCCCACATCAACTGTAGGGAACCTTGAATGCAACTTTGATGCGAGAGTGGGTGCAGTTGCATGAAGCCTTCAAGTTTTGCGATATCCTCATTAATCTTAGGATTGTACTTCATCGTACATGAGCCCAGTGGATAGAAACCAATGTCAACTCCAAAATTCTTCCTTGACATATTGCTGTAATGCCTAATTACATCAATTTCGCTCACATTCGGTAAAGGGAGTTCTTTTCGAATTAGCTCTCTTGGCAGGTCTCCGAGACTATGAGAGTCATCATCACTACTGTCAGGAAGATGACCTGTAATACTCTCCTCGTATTCGAATATCAGCTTCATTTTAGTAACATTCTCTCGTTAATTATCGAAGCATATGATTCTATATCTTGAAGTGAATTCATCTCAGTACAGCAAATTAGAATATTATCGTGATCCAAATGCAGACCACCAAGTATTCCCTCTTTAAGTAAATGCGATAGAACGTTTTCAGATGAACCCGACGGCGCCCTGACAAGGAACTCATTGTAAAATGGTTTATCATTCAACACCTTAAAATCCATTTTTGCCAACTTCTCTTGGAGTAAATGTGCTCTGCTGTAACAAAGCTTTGCAACATTTTTCAAACCTGTCCTGCCCATAAGGGACAAGTAAATCGTTGACGCTATTGCCATCAATTCTACATTAGTTGTAATGTTGCTTGTGGCTCGTTCTCTTCGTATATGCTGTTCACGCGCTTGGAACGTCATGACAAAGCCTTTTCTCCCTTTGGAATCTGCCGTCATACCAGCGATTCTCCCTGGAATTTTCTTTAATAAAAAATCCTTCACTCCAAGAAATCCAAGGTAAGGTCCTCCAAAGTTAATGGGAATACCGAAGGACTGTCCTTCACCTACTACTATATCAGCACCATAATATCCTGGCGGTTGAACTATTGCAAGAGAAGTGGGCTCAACAACACATGTGATAAAAAGAGCACCGACTTTGTGCGCCCTATCTGACAAATACTCTAAATTTTCCAAATTTCCATAGAAATCAGGATTCTGGCCTATCACACATGTAGTCTTCTCGTTTATCTCATTTACAATTTCTAGGTCCGCGCCTTCGCAGTACGTTTTTAATACCTCCACATATTGAGGATTCAAACCATTATTAACAAATACTCCATTTCTTCCATTATACGACGAAGAGAGTAAGACTGCTTCTGCCAGCGCAGAAGACCCATCATACATAGAAGCGTTGGCAACATCCATACCAGTCAGGAGGCAAATAAATGATTGAAATTCGTACATTGCTTGTAACGTCCCTTGACTCATTTCTGCCTGGTAAGGCGTATAGCCTGTTAGAAACTCTCCTCTCATTAAGAGGTGATTTACTGCAGCAGGAACATAATGGTTGTAAGCTCCTGCGCCGATAAAATACTTCATTAAGTTGTTCTTTTCAGATAGTCTTTTCATGTGCTCCAATAATTCGAGCTCGCTCATGGGGTTGGAGAGACCTAGTCCGCCACTATCTGCAATGCGAGGCTTCAACTCAATTAATAAGTCGTTTATTGAATTGACTCCAATGTGCCTTAACATATTTCTTTTATCATTTTCGGTAACAGGTATGTAATTCATAATAATTACTTCGTACCCGCCTTGCTGTCTAACACATGTATAATCATTTCTTCGCTTCTCCTTTTTCTTTCTACTTCCCCATTTCACCTACGAATTCACTATACTGGCCAGCTGTCATCAAATCGTCAAGTTCTTCCATGTTGGATGGCTTTATTTTAATGATCCAACCTAGTTCATATGGTGACTCGTTTATCCATTCCGGATGTTCAGAGAGCTCGTCGTTTACTTGTACAACTTCACCACTTAATGGAGAATAAATGTCAGAAGAAGCTTTAACCGAATCTACAATGGCCATCGGTTGCATCTGTCTAAATTTACTGCCTACCTTTGGCAATTCAACTGAAACTATGTCCCCAAGTTGCTCCTGGGCAAAATCTGATATTCCGATCATAGCCAGCCCCTCACTTGATATTGTTATCCACTCATGTTCTTTAGTAAATTTAGTGCCCTCCAAAGATCCCACTCTTAGTTTCCGATTCGCTTGTAGAAGCGAGTACTATTTTTAACTTTAGCTCCGTACAGCTTGCCCCCGATACTAAGTTCAACTGATTCGCCAGGTGAAATGTAAGTGGGAACAAAGCAAAAGCCAACAGATTTTTTTAAAGTTGGTGAGAATGTTCCGCTAGTTACAAAGCCACCTCTTTGACCATTTTTTAGAAATACTTCGTTTCCGTGCCTGGCTATCCTTTTTTCTAATAATTCAAAGCCCACAAGCTTCCTATCTATAATTCGACTAGTCAATGCTTTTTTTCCAATGAAATCCGGCTTTTCAACTTTTACTGCCCATTTAAGCGGAACCTCAAAAGGGGTGACATTTTCATCTATATCATTTCCATAAAGCATCAAACCAGCCTCAATTCGAAGTGTATCCCTAGCACCCAAACCGGCAGGTTTTATTTTGAATTTGGATGCTACCTCGATGAGCTTATCCCAAATATCCGTTCTTGTTGAATCGACGAATATTTCAAAACCATCTTCGCCAGTATATCCAGTTCTTGATATAATGGATTCAGCACCAAAAATATCTGTAAGTACAAATTCGAATGGCTTTAGTCTAACCAAGTTTATGTTAGTCGTTACCTTTTCCATAACACGTGCTGCAAGTGGTCCTTGTACTGCAAGCAGGAGAGTTTTATCACTTGCATTTTCAACATTAGCCGAGCCGCAATGCTCGATAATCCATTTTAAGTCCTTTTCTCTATTTGACGCATTTACAACAAGAAGAAATTTTTCCTTACTAATTCTGTATATAATCAAATCATCTACAATACCTCCATCATCGTAACATATAGGGGAGTATAGCGCAGTATAATCCCTTAATTTAGCAACGTCGTTAGTCGCCAATATTTGTAAACAATCTAGTGCGCTGGAACCTCTCACTTCGAAGCGACCCATGTGCGAAACATCGAATATACTAACAGCAGATCTGGTATTGATATGTTCATCAATTATACCACTATATTGCAAAGGCATTTCCCATCCGTGAAAGTCCACCATTTTTGCTCCATACGATTTATGAAAATCATAAAGAGGGGTTTTCATAGATGTGCCTCGAATAAATCACTAGCAATCAATCTCGATCTAATATGTTTACCGTTATTATTATTTACAGGTATTAATTGATTAATAATAGTGAAAGCAGCAAGAAAACCAACCTGGCTTCGTATTGGGCCACCAGGTGGGGAAAGTTATACTAAAATTAAACAATCTCTCAGGTTAAAAGGACTTCATACCGTTTGTGAGGAGGCGAGGTGCCCTAACATATCAGAATGCTGGGGGACAGGCACAGCGACAATTATGATCATGGGAGACATTTGTAGCAGAGGATGTAGGTTTTGTGCTGTAGATAACGGGAGACCAATTTTGCTCGATCCCTATGAGCCGAGACGCGTAGCTATGACAATAAGAGAATGGGGACTAAAATATGTTGTAATTACGTCTGTATGTAGAGACGATATAGAAGATGGAGGGGCAGAACACATGTCTAACACAATAAGAACAGTGAAAAATCTGTGCCCCAAGATAATATTGGAGACGCTCATTCCAGACTTCCGTGGGAACTTTCAATCCATAAAGAAGATAGTTGAATCCGAGCCTGAGGTTATTAGTCATAATATCGAGACGGTTAGACGCCTTACATCTAGAATCAGAGATGCTAGAGCCTCTTATGAGCAGTCTTTGTCTGTTCTGAAAATTTGTAAGGACTTCAACTCAGGTATCTATACAAAATCGTCCATAATGCTAGGTCTTGGAGAGGAAGAAAAAGAAATTGTTGAGGCAATGAGGGATCTTAGGTCGATTGGGGTTGATATCCTGACAATGGGACAATACCTCCAACCAAGTCACACACATTTGCCTGTAATCGAATATATTAAGCCAGAAAAGTTCGATGCTCTGCGAGAAATTGCAGAAACAATGGGCTTTGCATACGTTGCATCCGGTCCACTTGTTCGGAGCTCCTATAAAGCAGGCGAGTTTTTCCTACAAAAACTTGTAAATGACAAACAAGTATTCATAGAATAGTCTGAAAGCTAACTTACTCATTTTACTATGGACATGAGACGTTGTTTCTTTTAGCATTATCCCAGAATCTCTCTTGAAGACTTTCAGCTAGTCGTAAGACAGGACTCGCTGTAGGGTCTCTAGGATTGTCCTTATATTGTTCATTAAACCAGTCGTTGGTTTCGAAGAATCACCAAATCCCCGGAGATCAGGTGCAACCACAGTATATTTTTTGGCCAAAGCTGGCATAATATATCGCCATTCATACCATGACTGTGGATAGCCATGTAACAATACAACAGGATCTCCTTTGCCACCCATCACATAGTGCAACTGGATACCATTTACTGTTGCCGTATGATGAGTAAAAGTCACATTGCCGATTTGAAAAGAAATGCCTTCTAATAGATGCTGTTTTTCAGCAGAAGTTAGGTTAGTTTTGGGTTGTTCCGATTGTGCAATACCAATTTGATTTGAGCCAATTCCAAGTAAAGAGATACCTATTGTCGTAACTATGAAAACAAAGAGGGCTACTAGACACTCTTTACAGAATCTCAAGGAAGTTAATTCATGCTTGTAGTAATAGTCTGAACGCATCGAACAAAAATTGAGAGTGACTGTTCCTCATCAGGTGCAAAAGCAGTCATGTAGACAAGTCCTGTGACATTTGCGTTATTATAACCTGCATGATGATTAATTTAATCGAACTATAACCCGAAAGGTATTATACAAGTTCCTTGAACCCCTTTACATGCAAGGTTCAAATCCCCTTGGGCCCGCCTAGTGGTACGGCACATTTAGCTGACCACACTTACTATGAAGGTTCAAATCCCAGCAGGCCATGACCTACGAGAGTTCATTCATGTTCAATTCCTATCGTTATGAACATTTGATGTTACCAAAATATCGATAAGATAAAATATTTTAATGCGGTCCACCCAGTCTAGTCCTTGAATGACTCAGGTCAATGTTCGATATATGGTACATGATGTCGATGCTGCCGTTGCGTTCTACACAACCCATCTTGGGTTCACTCTCCTTTCAAACAAATCACCGGCTTTCGCCGATGTCGTCCGAGGAGACTTACGCCTTCTTCTCAGCGGGCCGACCAGCTCAGCCGGACGGCCCATGCCAGACGGTCAAAAACCCGAGCCTGGCGGGTGGAACCGGATCCACTTAATTGTGACCGATATCGAGGCAGAAGTGGACCGTCTGCATGCAAAAGGGGTGCGCTTTCGCAACGATATTGTCAGAGGTCCAGGCGGAGCTCAGATCCTTGTCGAGGATCCATCTGGCAACGTCGTCGAACTCTTCCAGCCCGCCAGTTAAAATGGATACTAAAATTAGTAACAGACGGAGATTAAAAACATTTATCGTTTCATTGCAATATTATACATTATGGCAAAATTTGTTAAAATGGATGGATAAAATTTAAAAATCAGACAGAAGAAAAAATAGATGGTCCCATTGAATTTTAAGTTATGTCTCACCAAGTTGGATTCGAATTGTTAACAATTCCCATCCCGACGGCTCCAGACCTCGCAATTCTAAACACGAGTATTTAATAGCGATATTTATCAAAAATGTGGGAGTATATTGGCATTGACATCATTCTCCTAACTTTCGAAAAATGTTCCATCTCGACTTTCTTGCATCTTTCTATAACTTCCTGGAAAGTAATCAATGGCACAATTCTCACTGTGTTGAATCTTCCAGCAGTCTTTGCCATCACCTCTTCTATAGATTGTGCGTTTTCTGCTTCAACAGCCCATAGGAATGTGTGTTCCAAAGCTGAATGATATTGTTGTAAGATTCTTACTCCATGCTTTTGCGCAGTTTTCTCTTGATTTGGAAGATTTGTCAAAAGCCATCTTCTATTCTGCTCATTGTAGAGTGCGCATGCCTCTTGTGTATGCTCTCCATATATTCCATACATAGTCCTTGACATTCTACTCCATAGGATCTTTCCATTTTATATCTCTCGTTTTTGGTCTCACAAAAATAGTCTTTACAACCACCATAAATTAGAAACTAAAGATTTTGTATTTATCGTTTACTCAAGACTGGCTTTTTTTGATTAATAGAATCGATACAAGATCCACTCTTTCTTTTTAGTAAACTATAAAGCTTAGCCTTACACAATATAAGTGAGTCCATTTAAAGAACTGCAAGCGTTACTATAACGACCAGCCCAAGCTTCTAGTAGTTCTCTAATTGGGTTCAGTTCTAATAAAGTTGAATAAAAAAATGAAGATACAAAA
>Ga0184635_10000414_pt1 | contig 10674 bp, 14 predicted proteins | sample PLM3_30_b2_FD_133147 | JGI IMG/M metagenome (GOLD analysis project Ga0184635, IMG submission 133147) | Groundwater sediment microbial communities from an aquifer in East River, Colorado, USA - PLM3_30_b2 | ecosystem: Environmental > Terrestrial > Soil > Riparian zone | place: USA: East River...
AAATATCCTCAGCTTGTTTTAGGAATGATCGGCATTTTTGTTTATGTAGGTGTTGAAGTTTCTATTGCCAGTAATCTGGGTGAATACTTAAAACAAAAACAAAATCTCGATTCTTCACAGATCGCACACTGGGTCTCATTATTCTGGGCAAGCATGATGATAGGAAGATGGACAGGGGCAGTATCGGCATTTAATCCTTCAAAATCATTAAAGCCAATATTGATTGCGATCGTACCTTTTATCGCCTTCGGGGTTTATATGCTGATCAATTATTTAAGAGGCATCAACGTATTTAGTGAAATGATCCCTTATGCTATTTGTATAGTTGTAATGATCTTAACTTATTTCATGAGCCAGGATAAGCCTGCAAGAATGCAACTTATCTATTCAATTCTTGGGGGTACAGCAATGCTGATCGGTATCTTTACAACCGGAAAGATTTCTTTGTTTGCTTTGATAAGCGGTGGTCTTTTCTGCTCTGTAATGTGGCCATGTATTTTCAATCTTGCAATTGCTGGTTTAGGCAAATACACATCACAAGGATCTGCATTCTTAATTATGATGATTCTGGGTGGTGCTGTTATTCCACCGTTGCAAGGCGCCATTGCAGATAAGATCGGCATACAAGAATCTTATTGGGTATGTTTTGCTTGTTTTATTTATTTAGGATGGTTTGCTATTAAGGTTAAATCAGTTTTACAAAAACAAGGAATTGACTTTGATGCAACATCTGCTTCCGGAGGACATTAAACTTCAATAAAATATTTTCAATGGCTAAGAAAAAAGCTGCGCTGATAACTCCACCTTCGGTTACTCAACTTGCCATAGGAATTGATATTGGTGGCACGGGTACCAAGTTTGGAATTGTAGATCGCGATGGTAATGTGCTTTTCTCGGGTGAAATGTCAACCAAAAAACACAAAACGGTTGATACTTTCATTGTTGAGTTGCATGAGGTAATTAGCGAGGTAATTGAAAAAGCAGGAGGAACGGGAAGAATGAAAGGGATCGGCGTTGGTGCACCTAATGGAAATTATTATACAGGCACGATCGAATATGCACCAAATCTTCCCTGGCAAGGAATTATTCCATTGGCAAAACTGATATCTAATAAATTTCAATTACCCGTTACCCTTACCAATGATGCAAATGCGGCAGCTATTGGAGAAATGATGTATGGTGCAGCAAAAGGCATGAGAGATTTCATAATGATAACACTTGGTACAGGTGTTGGCAGTGGCATCGTGGCAAATGGCACTCTTATTTATGGACATGATGGTTTTGCCGGTGAATTGGGACATACTATCGTGATCCCTGGTGGACGTATTCATGCCGGTACTGGAAAAAAAGGGTCATTGGAAAGTTATGCTTCTGCAACCGGGCTACGATTAACCGCAATTGAATTTCTGGAAAAAAATAAAAAGCCGAGCTTACTTAGAAAAGTTCCTGCTGACATGCTGGATTCAAAGGCAGTGTATGATGCAGCTATTGAAGGAGATGAACTGGCAAAAGAAATTTTCAATTATACCGGTAATATCTTAGGTATTTCATTAGCAAACGCAATAATGACGACAAGTCCTGAAGCGATCATTTTATTTGGAGGACTTACAAAAGCCGGTGATTTTATACTAAAACCCACACGGGAAAGTATGGAAGAAAACCTTATCAAAGTATTCCAGGGAAAAGTAAAAATTCTTATCAGTCATTTAAGAGAGGCACATGCTGCGATACTTGGTGCAAGTGCATTGGTATGGGAGAAAGAGTAATTACTTGCGAGACCCGCAAAATTATCTTCATTTATAAAAAATCTGGAAGCGGGTCGAAGCAATCTCCACAGCTAGCTTAAAATAATTTCAGGAGATCACTTCGTCGCTTTGCTCCTCGTGAGTATCATAAAAACAGCTGGTACTGCCCTTTGCCCTGCTGCGTCGGATGGCTTTATAGTTTCTTTTCCATTTATCAGCATACAACTGCTACCACCACCATCAAGATTCAAAGCTTCCCAGCAACCGAGGTCTTTTAGTATTTGAGCTTCTTGTCCAAGTGTAGCACCATGAGCAACTGTATTTCTTCCCTCGATCATTAAAATAATTAGTTTGCCATCTGTTGTATAGCCCATTGCCGTGCGGGGATGTTTATCGTTGATGGCTTTACCAGCAAATTTCCTCTCTTCATTATTGGTAATTTCTATTTCACCATTTTGTAAAAGAACGGGGCCTCCTCCAATAGCTGTTTGCATTTTCCATTTAAACAGAGTGCTTTCTTCTCCAACATGGCCAATTATATACCTGGCGTAATAGTTAATGCTATCAGCTGACATCGATTTACTCGAATCAATCCAACTAATTGAAAAGGGCGAAGCCAAAATTCTCCGTTTAGAATTCCTGGTAATTGTCCAGGCAACGTCAGCAAATCCATTCTTGGTAATTCCAATTGCAGAGGAAAGAGTATGAAAATATTTTAATGTGTCTTTTCCACGTAACGGGATTGAATGCTCGTTAAAGGAAACGATTTTACCATTCTTAATTACAACATTCAAATTCTGATTAGTTGCGAATGAAAAGAAAGTGCAATTAACAACAACAAGCGGCTGTTTATTCTTTTGATAGAATTGTATTGGAGTAAATCGCCTTCTAAGTGTTGTATCGGAAGTAAAATCTATTTTCTTGTCTTTCAGATCAGCGATCAAATAATACGCCCGGAAAGGTGCCGTATCAATTGGTTCATTGGTAAAGTAAACATGAATAGATGAAGGTAATGGCTGGTAAAGTGAATCGACATTTGTCCATTTGAGTTGAGCATTAATTGCAATTGAATTAACAATTAATAATGAATAAATAATAATTGTTTTTAGCTGAGAATTCATTTAATAAAAATTAACGGATAAGTGTTGACACTCCTTTCATTTCATAGATCTTTCCTGTAATATCTTCTGCCTTTAACATCCAAACATAAGTTCCTGTTTGTTGCTTCACTCCTCTTATCGTTCCATCCCAACCTTCACTTAAACTATTGGTAGAAAAGATCTCTTGCCCCCAACGATTATATATCCTGAAATAATGAACTTTTTTAATACCAACATACAAACCCCTTAAAAGATCATTTTTCCCATCACTGTTTGGTGTAAATCCCGTTGGTACATAAACTGCCGAACCTTTAAACACTATAATTCTTACTGAATCTTTTGCCTGGCATCCCTGCGGAGTTGTAACTGTCACGATATATGTAATATCATTTTGAAGGATAGCAGTTGGGCTCTGACTTTGTGCATTATTAAGTCCTGTGGCCGGTGACCACAAAAAAGTCGGGGCTCCGTTAAAGTTTCCATTATAACTCACATGTAATGGAAAAGGTATGTCTTTCAATATTATTGTATCGTTAGATGCAATTGCATGTACAGATCCAATATTTATCATCTTGGTTACGTCTGGAGACACGCATCCATTACTTGCCGTCGCATTTAATACTACACTCATATTCCCGGCAAGTGAAAAATTGTGTACAGGATCCTGCAATGTGCTTGTTGTACCATCACCAAAATTCCAGTTCCATTGCGTGACCGTTGTAATATTATCTACTTGCGTTCCGAAAAAATTAATAGGGACATTTAAACAGCCATCCTGTGTCGTAATACTAACCACAGGTGCCGGGTTGACCATAAAAGTTTTGGTGACGGTATCAGATACACAGCCCACATTTGTTTTTACAACAAGTTTTACTGTATGCGATCCGGGTGTAGATACAATAAGTACAGGTTGTTGATTACTTGCAACAACATTTCCATCTAATACCCATGTCCACTGATCGATCGTCCCTATCATATTTGTTGATAGATTGATGATACGGGCAGGTTTACCCAGACAAGTATCAAATACCTGGAAATCGGCAATTGGCTTAGAGCCGATGGTAATACTTTTTTTTAGCGTATCACTTATACAACCATCAAGGCCAGTGATCACTTCTTTCACTTGATATACTCCCGGAGAAGAATATAAATGCGGCGGCGGGTTTCGTAAATTACTGCCTGTTCCATCACCAAAATCCCAATACCATGATTGTATGGGTGCAAATGAAACAGAATTATCTGTAAAAGTAATTGGCGTACCAAAGCAAACACCATTTGCGCCAACGTTTGTAGAAAAATCCGGATTTAACGCAGTACAAAACTGTTGCAAATTATGTGCTCCACCTGTGGCCGCTGTAAATCCCCAAAAAACATTGGGATCATTATTAAAAATAGTCCCTATCATGTTTACTTGTGTTTCCACACGCAAATGATCATCAAAGTAAGCTCTCAACCAATGTGTAACCGGATCCCAGGTAATGCGGAACACATGCCATAGGCAATCTTCAATATTGTCACTGCTTGTTGATGCTTGTACCGGACCAGCAAGATCACTGCCATGAGCAGGATTACCATTTGCCTGGATACTTATATGATCATAAACAGGATCGTTAAGATTAAGATTTTGCCAGGTATCTAACGAAATGCCAATAGACGGTGTAATTCCACTAAAGCCCATTCCTTCTCCCGTACTACCAATGCTTGTGCTGATCGGCTGAAGCATAAATACAATTCCATCAGCGCCATTGACATCCTGGCAACCAAGAAAAACATTAAAAGAAAAATCAAACGGATTATTGAGATTTATCTTATTAGCATTCCAAACGCTACCAGCTTGAGTAAAAGCCGCTGGTGTAAGCGTATAACAGTTGCAGTCGTCTTGCGTGGCAGCCCCATTAAGTATATATTGAGAAAAGGAAAATACAGGAAGACTACAAAATAACAAGTGCAAAAATATTATAGAACCAGCCCTCCGATAAATCAATTTCATAGCGGCTAAAGATACAACTGGAAGCTGATAAAATTATTTTAGGATTCGAAACCGGATATGGGTTACGGTAGCCGATTCTATTGATCGTATTCTTTCTAATTCAGTAACGTTTGTGAGGGTGTCATCAAACAAACGGGTACCCTTTCCCAATAAAATATGTGAAAGGTGAATCTCCAACTCATCTACTAAACCAGCTTTAATAAATTGACGAATAATATTTGCACCACCCATTATCCAAATATTTTTATTGCCTGCTATTGCCCTTGCTTGTTTAAGAGTTTCTTCAATTCCATCGGTAACAAAAGTGAATCCGTTAACGATCTTTTCAGCTTTGCTTTGAGAAACCACTAATGCGGGCATAGGAAAAGGAGATTCGCCTCCCCATGCATCATCGATCGCCACATCATAAGTATGCCTTCCTACAATAACGGCACCTGAAGTTTCCATGACTTCTTTTATCATGTTAACATCAAAATCTGTCTTTTTATCAAATATCCAATCATGCAGACGAAGACCATTATCACCCATAGGTAATTGAGGACTTCCATTAGTGCCAGCAATAAATCCATCCAATGACATGGCGATATCAACAACAACTTTTCCCATATGATCACTCCTGTTATTTTTCTACATACTCTTTCAAGCCCGTGCCAATAATATGAGTCCAGCCCTCCATAAAGTTTTCCTTAGCAAAATCTTTATTAGGAGTGACAGGAAATGATTCGAGACCTTTATGACTAAGCTTTAATCTTGTTTTATTCCCTTCCGGAAACAACTCAAATGTTACAAATGAATTGCCCTCATAGCCATCATACCGCCAACTATAAGTCAGCTTTTTCTTTGGAATTACTTCTATCACTTTACACAGATGTAAGAATTTTTCTCCTTGCTTTCCTTCGCCATAAAATTGAAATTCAAATCCCGGTTCTGGCTTGAATTCAGCCAGGTCAAAATACCATTTCTTCATTTCTTCTCTATCGGTAATTGCATTCCATACTTTTTCTATTGGAGCATTATAAGTTCTTTCCACAATTATCGGATCGTTCATAAAATTATTTTTTAGTTAACTCATTTAAATAGTTTTCCATCCTTTCAGCATTCTGTCTCATTCCTACGTCTGCTTTAAACACTTTTATTACTTCCTGTAGTTGTTCTGCAGATTCGAAAAGAGAATGTATGTTTACGAGAGTTTGATCGCCTTGTTCTTCAAATGTCACGGTCATCAGGAACTTTGGTCCTGTCACATGTTCCAAAACTAATTTCACCGGCTTCACCACTTCTTTGTAAATATGTTTGTTCTTATAGTCTGTGCCATCTGGCCCATGCATTACAAACTCCCATACACCGCCTGGCCTAACATCCATTACTGAGATCGTATTGGTAAAGCCCGCAGGGCCCCACCAATGTTTAATATGTTCCGGACTTGTCCATACTTCCCAAACGAGGTCTATTGGGGCTTTGACAACTCTTTTAATCCCCATCTCCCTGGTTGAGAGATCGCTATTTTTTTCCTTTAGCATGTTTCCTGGTTTTAGTTGTTTTTGTATTTTTTCCATGCCTGTCGGCAGACAGGGTTTGCAACTCGTCAAGATAATTTTCCAATGAATCCAATTTCAGATTCCAGAATTTCCTGTACTGTTCCACCCATTCTGATACTTCATTTAATTTTTTAAGATTTGCCTCGCAATGCCTTTCTCTACCCTTCTGGTTAATAACGATCAGGCCGCATTCAGTTAAAATTTTTATGTGCTTTGAAATAGCAGGGCGACTGATATGAAATTTTTCCGCTACAGAATTCAGGTTTAAAGTTTCATGAGCGATCATATTAATGATCTCTCTTCTTGTAGGATCGGCAATCGCCTGGAATACGTCTCGTCTCATTCTAACTGTTTTTTAGTAACCGATTGGTTACGCAAATTTATATGAAACCTTTTGGTTACACAAAATTTTTCTTTGCCTTTTTTGAAATGGGGAAAAAATAATCAAAGGCGAAACTTAATTCAGAACAGAGCAATAAAACCCGTGAGACGCAACAATGGTTTCTATTTCATTAATGGGGATAGATTCGCCTTTCACACGAAGTATTTTGTCACAATCATGAAGATCGAAGTTTATAAAAAATGCAGGGAAGTGATGTTTGAGCAGTGCGATTACCTGCTGCGCCTGTGAATGATCATCCACATTTGTTTTGAATATTTCAACCATGATATTTTATTTATCTATCATAGCGACGGATTCCTTGATTATTCTTTCCAGCTCTTTTTGAGCAACTTTGATCTCTTTTATAGAATTCAGATAAACCAATCTCCTATCCTTGTAAGTCCCCTGGAGCAGTTCAGATCTGATCTTTACAATACCCGGATGATGAAAAACAAGAATGATCTTATCTTTTACTTTTGTTGGTCCGAAGGTCACAATATCTTCCTTGTAATAATAGCTTGGAGCATTCCATTTTATCCTCTCAGTAAGTTTTGCGGCGGCTGTTCTGATGATCTTACGAACAGCATTGATCGAAGGTTTAAATGATGCATCAAGTTTATCCATCCAATCATTTACCTGCTCTGCTTCAGTTGGCTTTGATCTTGCCTTTGCCATTATTTCTTTATTGATCTTTTTAAAACTGCCCGTGCTTCATTTTCCTTTACCCGGTACTTTACCATTTTCTTTATTAAGGCAAGCGGCATTGGTTCACCGATAGGGAATTTTATTGTTCCTTTTGACCCTTTATAAACAGACATTTCTTTTTTCAATGAATCGGCACTCCATGGAGCAGGATATAAACTGATATGATCTTTCCATGCCGCAAAAAAAACTAACATACCATGATATTTATATCCCGGGATCTGGTAACTGATAACTTCCTCTGCGTTTGGCGCAGTTGTTCTGATCGCTTTACGAATATCTTTTAATGCCTTTTTAACTTTGGGTTCCGCTAATGCGATATATTCATCAACGGTTGAGTATGCTTTCATTTTAGACATAGAAAATTTATTTGGATTCAGTTTTTTAATTTTCTCTTCCAGAAAAAATATGAAAGTATACCGGGCACTATCCACATAAGCATACCCAATATTGCCGGATCGAACTTAGGTGAAGCTGCAACACCTGAATAAGTAGCAGCGAGCAGGTCAAAGAACAAACCAGCATAGGCCCACTCTTTAATTGTTTTATTTAATCCCGGGATCAAAATTGCAATAGCACCAATAATTTTTGCCCAGCTTATAAATTGTATGAAATAAATAGGATACCCCAGGCCGGTATGAAACATATCAATGACTTGTTGGGTTGGACCAATGCCGCCAACAGATGAAAATATCATTAATCCAGCAAAGATGATCGTGAATATCCAATAAAGAATGTTGATTGTTTTCGGGCTCATGTTGTTTTCGTTTGAATTGCTTTTTAAATTGATTCCGTATATTTTTTAAAATTATCAAGAATTGCCTGCCACCCACCTCTTTGCATCTCGACTGAGTTCGTGGCTTCTGCATCAAAGGTTTCCACAATTTTAGTTTGATCACCAGCAGGAGAAAAAGTTACATGGACCTTTCTGCCATCGCCCATTGTATATTCGATCAGTTCATTCTTCTTTACATTGTCATAAACTCCTCCGAAATCAAAACCAAAACTCCCGTCTTTAGCCTCCATTCGCGTACTGAATGTACCACCCGTTCTCAGGTCATTTTCGGCTTTGGGTGCATGCCAATCCTCTGAAGCAGCACACCAATTTTTAATATGTTGTGGTTCGCTCCAGGTTTTCCAAACTTTTTCTACCGGTGCATTTACAGTTGTTTCTACTGTGATCTTAGTTGCATTAGTTGTCGTTTCCATTTTATTAATTTTTAAGATGAACAATCTTTTTTCGGGGATTATAAAAATAACTTTATTTCACTTTCAGTTAAATTAATTTTTTGAGTAATTAAACATCCAGGTGATACCAAACTTATCAGTAAGTACTCCAAATGTTGCACCCCAGAAAGATTGATGCAATGGCTCAATAATCTTGCCATCCGAAGAAAGATTATTAAAAAAAGAGTTGATCTCCTCGGTACTGCTGCAGTTTATACAGAGGTTGATCGAGTTTCCTTTTACAATATTATTCCCCATCATATCAGATCCCATCAATACAAGATTTTCTTTTGTCAGGCTGCTGTGCAGGATCTTTGCGCCCATTTCCGAAGGCACTCTTGCAGCCATTGGTGATTCTGAAATTTTCTGCATTACCAATTCACCTCCCAGGCATTCCTGGTAAAAGGTCATGGCTTCACGGCACTGGCCATTAAAATTTAAGTAGGCATTTATATGTGTCATGATCTTTTAATTAATTTTTTAAGAATTGTCTTTTAGTCTTACCATGCATCTTACATCTTTATCATTTACGTATTCTTCGACGCAACATCCATTGGGATCAATCCCCTGGTCAGCAAGAAGTTCCTGGAAAGACTGACCTATTTTCGGAATATCTTTCATAAAATCCTTTATGTAAATGCTGATGTAATGTCCTTTTTTGATGACAAAAGTTTCACAACCCAACTGCTCCCCTTCCCCAGGGTATCTTTCTTCAACCGCCGCTTTATAAATTATTTTTGAAGGAGTTTCCGGATAAGAAATGCCAAAGAATTTTCTGCTCTCCGGCGATCCTATTAGTGAATGAAGTTTTTGATAGGCTGCCTGGATCCCACCAGGAAATGAGGTGGCCGTTACGTAAAAAACTTTTATATCCTGCTCTAAAAAAATTGATTTCATGATCTTACTGTTTGCTGAAACAAAACTATTGTCAGTTTTGGTAATGGCCACTGTGCAAATACGTCAATCCAAGGGGTTGTTTGCGACAACGAATCGTTTTACCTTTATCAAAACGAAAACCTATTATGAAAAATATTGCCATACTTGTTCCTGAAACAGCGGTAATAGAAGCAGTAGCCGATCCACGTTATATGTTTACGGCCGTAAATGAATTTATAAAAAGCCAGGGGAAACCTGCTTTATTCAATGTTCAATTAGTTGGACTTACTAAAGAAGTGAAACTGGCTGATGGAATATTCTCGATTCATACCGATGCAACACTTAAAACTGCAAAGAAACCTGACCTGATCATTATTCCTGCGATCAGTGGCAATCTTGAACATGCCATTAAACTGAATAAGGATTTTTTACCATGGGTCGTAATTCAATATAAAAATGGCGCTGAAGTGGCAAGCCTCTGTCTTGGTGCTTTTATTCTTGCATCAACAGGATTATTAAATGGAAAAAACTGTTCAACGCATTGGTTGTTTGCAAATGAATTCAGAAAAATGTTCACAGAAGTTAATCTTGTTGATAATAAAATTGTAACTGAACAAAATGGGCTTTATACAAGCGGCGGCGCCAATTCTTATTGGAATTTGTTGTTGCATCTTGTAGAAAAATACACCAATCGTGAATTAGCCATTCTTGCATCCAAATTCTTTGTGTTAGATATTGACAGGAAAAGCCAATCACCTTTCACAATGTTTATCGGGCAAAAAATTCATGATGATGATGAAATAAAAAAAGCACAGGAGTTTATTGAAAATAATTTTATGGAAAAGATAACGGTGGATGAACTCTGTTCAAAATTTGCAATTGGCCGTCGCACTTTTGAAAGAAGATTTAAAAAAGCAACCAATAATACCATCATTGAATATATTCAACGGGTAAAAATTGAATCCGCTAAAAAGCAATTTGAAACAGGAAGAAAAACTGTTTCTGAAGTGATGTATGAAGTTGGTTATGCCGATACAAAAGCCTTTCGGGATGTATTTAAAAAAGTAACGGGCATGTCGCCGCTTGATTATCGTAGTAAATACAATAAAGAAAC
>Ga0184635_10000415_pt1 | contig 10671 bp, 7 predicted proteins | sample PLM3_30_b2_FD_133147 | JGI IMG/M metagenome (GOLD analysis project Ga0184635, IMG submission 133147) | Groundwater sediment microbial communities from an aquifer in East River, Colorado, USA - PLM3_30_b2 | ecosystem: Environmental > Terrestrial > Soil > Riparian zone | place: USA: East River...
GGATTATTATATGTGGTTAAAAAAAGCCAATGTAAATTTCGATTCGGAAATACTTGATGTGGGCTGTGGTAATGGTGATCTCCTTTTTAAGATCAGGAAACTTGGGTTCAGAAAATTAACCGGCATCGATCCATTTGTGGCAAATGATATTGTCACTAAAGAAGTTTCAATATTTAAGAAAACTGTATTTGACCTGGGTTCGCAATATGATCTTGTGATGTCGCATCATTCTTTTGAACACATGGAAGACCCGCAATTGCATCTTAAACAGTTAGCCAATCTAATAAAAGATAACGGGACACTTTTGATCAGGACACCTGTTACGAATTCATATTGCTGGGAAAAATATAGAGTTAAATGGGCGGCTCTTGATGCGCCGAGACATATCAATATTCAATCACACAAGTCAATGGAAATACTTGCCAAAAATGCCGGGTTGACAATTACTGATCTTTGGCATGATGCAAGCAGTTTTCAATTCTGGGGAAGTGAGGAATATTTGAAAGGGATCAATGCCACTTCTGCAAATTCTCTTTGGAAAACAAAAACTAATTCTTCATTTACCAAGGAAGAATTAAATAAGTTTAAAAAAGATATAGCAAAGTTGAATGAAGAAAAGCGTGGAGGCGAAGCTTGTTTCATAATGAAAAAAGGGAAATAAAAATTATCCACCCCAGCCTTCACGATCCAGACTTCTGTATTGAATAGCTTCAGCCAAATGTTCAGGTTTTATCATTTCAATTCCAGAGAGATCAGCAATTGTTCTTGAAACTTTTAAAATACGATCATAAGCTCTTGCAGAAAGATTAAGTTTTTCCATGGCTGCCTTTAATAAATTCTGTCCCACTTTATCGATCACACAAATTTCTTTTAGCATTTTGCTGCTGATCTGTGCATTGCAATAGATACCGGGATTATTTTTATATCGCTCTGCCTGCATTTCTCTTGCCTTGATCACTCTTTCACGAATAACAGTTGAGTTATCAGAATTCTTTGCAGAAGACAATTCATTAAAAGGAACGGGAGTTACTTCCACATGCAGATCGATACGATCAAGAAGCGGCCCCGAGATCTTATTTAAATATTTCTGAACAGCACCCGGCGGACAGGTACATTCTCTTTCAGGATGATTAAAAAATCCGCAGGGGCAGGGATTCATAGAGGCTATCAACATAAACGATGCGGGAAAATCCAATGCGATCTTTGCTCTTGAGATCGTCACTCTTCTTTCTTCCATCGGTTGACGCATGACTTCTAACACCGTTCTCTTGAATTCAGGTAATTCATCTAAGAACAAAACGCCATTATGTGCCAAAGAAATTTCACCCGGTTGAGGATTACCACCACCGCCAACTAATGCAACATCGGAAATGGTGTGATGCGGCGAACGGAATGGACGCTTTGAAACCAATGTAGAATTTTCAGGAAGCTTGCCTGCTACGGAATGGATCTTTGTTGTTTCTAACGCTTCATGCAATGTTAAGGGAGGAAGAATTGTGGGCAATCGTTTTGCCAGCATTGTTTTACCGGCACCGGGCGGACCGATCAATATTGCATTGTGGCCACCTGCTGCTGCTATTTCAAGAGCCCGTTTTATATTTTCCTGCCCTTTTACATCGGCAAAATCTATTTCATAATCATATTGTGAGTTATAAAATTCTTCCCTTGTATTTACAACAACAGGTTCTAACCCCTTTTCATCATTTGAGAAAAAATTTATTACCTCTTCAATATTTTCAACTCCGTATACATTTAAGTTATTAACTATTGCAGCTTCTTTTGCATTTGCTTTTGGCACGATCAGTCCTTTAAAATTGTCTTTTCTTGCCTGTATTGCAATTGGTAACGATCCTTTTATCGATCGTAGCTCACCATCAAGACTGAGCTCGCCCATTATCAAATATTTTTCTATTGCTTCATGATTTGATATTAATTCCGAAGCAGCTAATATGCCGAGTGCAATGGGCAGGTCAAAAGGAGTTCCGCTTTTTTTAATATCTGCCGGCGCCATGTTCACTACTATTTTTGTTCGCGGCATTTGAAATCCAAGCGCTTTAATAGTGCTTTCAATTCTTTGTAAACTTTCTTTTACCGCGTTATCCGGCAGGCCGACTATAACAATACCGATGCCCGTGCTCATCCAATTCACTTCAATAGTAATTGTGATAGCTTCAACACCATAAACAGCGCTGCCAAAAACCTTTACCAGCATGAAATGAAGGTAGAAAAATAATCAGTGCAGCAGATACCACTAAGTTGGTAGATAACTGGGGTAGTTAAGAGACAAACATGGCTATTTGATCCTGCAAGCATTCGCAGTGATTATATTATTAGCTTTATCAGCGAATGAAAATGTCATAAGCTCGGCGCCGACTTTTTGAATCAGGAATTCTCTTTGTTTCCCGTTTTCGAGGCTAATTGTTACAAGCGCATCTTTTATTGTCCATGTAAGATCAAGATTATTTTCTTCACCGGTCTTAAGATTGGTTTCCACCCAGTTTCCCGAACCACCGGGTTTGAACTCAAAAGTCACATTAGTACTAAGCCATGTCCCGGTGATAAGCTTTTTCACTTCTTCAAAAGACTGAATTTTTTCTGCAGCAACAAGAAAACTGTCAACATAGGAGGAATAGGATTGATTTAACTGCCCCAGTATACTATTTATCATGCTGGTATCACGATACACAACATGATTAAGGTTATTTATATATCTTGTCTGCATGCCACTAATAATTCCATTTTGGTTACTGCTGTCAAGCTCCTTGTTTTTTGCCATTAACTGAACCAACCCGGCGCTGTCAAGAAACACCTCTGTTTGTTTTTTCAATTCATCATATGTATCGATTTTCAAATTGAGGACAGCTGATAATCGCTTATCTAGCTTTTCCTCACTTTTAAGATCTACCAGGTTTTGCCGGGTCATTTCATACAGGTGAATAAAATCTTTTTTCATCTGGATCTCATTACCGGTGGCACTACGGCAAGGGAGCAGTTCCGAACTCACATTCAGCATCTCTTCAAACTGGTTAATGACTTTCCACGTTGCATAAGTAGATTTTGCTTTGGTCTTTTCGGGGTTATTAAAAATATAATAAGCAGATGTTGCTCCGATTACCGATATGATTATACCCGGTAATACTGCCTTAATAGGCGCGGTGAAATATTCGGATTTTAAGTTAAATTTAGCCATGGTGGTTGCTTTTAGGTGGTTGCTAAATATAGATCTTTTTAAAAAGTCACTTTATTTTTCTTTCACAGTAAAACTCATAAGCAATTCCGTATCGGGGTCCGCAATTAGTGAAGCGGGTCTTTCTCTTGTTTTAAAAGTAAAGACCTTGGATTTTTTATCCATATAAACTTTTTGTATTTCAGGTTTTCCCGAAGCATATTTTAAACTTATTTCCAGCGGAAAATTGAATTCTGCGGATTGTTGCTGGTTGATAGTAACAATTACTTCTTTTGACTGGCTGTTGTAATTCCATTGTATCGAAAGTTCTGGTTGGCCCGTTGTATAAAGCCATTGATCAAAAAATTGTTTCAAATTTTTTCCGGAAACATCTTCAAACACTTTTTGAAGGTCTCTTGTATCTGCAATGCTTCCCGCATAGGTTGCATAATATTTTCTTATCGATCGCCAGAAAACAGAATCACCTAATTCACAACGTAGCATGTGCAACACCCAACCACCTTTCTGGTATGAATTTGCATTGAGCAATTTCATATAATCTGTTTCTTCAGTATCAACAATTGCTTTACCACTTTCTTTTGAAAAAGTGATCACCTGCGACCTGTCTTCCTTCAACATATTTATAGCGGTGTCTCTTCCATATTTGTTTTCAAAATAAAGAATGGTAAAATAAGTGGCAAAACCTTCACTTAGCCATAAGTGGCCGAAACTTTTTTCAGTAGCCATATTGCCAAACCACTGATGTGCTATTTCATGCGCTATCAACCCTTCACTTTTTCTTGTGCCGCTTACAGAACTCTCAGAGTAAAAAATTGTATTTGCATTTTCAAGCCCGCCAAATCTTGTTTTAGATTGTACGTTCGCTAATTTTTTATAACCATAAGGACCCACATGGCTAATATAATATTCAAGGATGCCATTTGCCTGTGCATAATCATAAAAACCTTTGTCTTTATTTTCAGGATAGACCCAGCTATAAACAGGAATATTTCCATTTACAACGCCGGCAAGATTGACCGCAAAATCAGCTGCGCCGATCACCATCACTTTAGTTGAGATCGGGGTATCTTCTTTCCAGTGAGTCAACTTGAAACTATTACCAAGAGAAGTTTCTTCGATCTGCACACCATTAGCAACAACCTGGTAATGTTCAGGAGCAGTAACAATAAATTCTACAGTTGCTTTATCTGCTGGATCATCATGGCATGGGATCCAGTTGTGACCACGGTTAGGCCAGTTGTCTGCAAAAAAACTTCGATGACCGTATTTTGTTTTTGAAATGATCAGTCCATCTGCAGGAATTCCTGAGTAAGGAATAATAAAAGTCGCGGTATCACCAGCATTCATGTTTTTGGATAATAGAATGCGAAGCATTTCTTCTTTGTAAATACTACCGCGAATGTTATTCCCTTCCAGTTTTCCAACTTTCATTCCCTTGCCGTTATCTTTTGTCTTGGTAAGATCAAAACTCACTTCACTGGACGCTTGCAGGAATTTTACTTTTATTTCTGCAACACCATAGACGGTATCATTTACATCGTTAAATCCAATATTGAATTTATAATGCAAAACATCAATACTGTTTTGACTAAATGCAAAAACACCAGAGCATAAAAATGCTAATGAAAAAAATATTCTACGCATAAGTAAGTTTTCCTGATTTCCTCCAAATCTATATTTAATCCTGCAAATCCCGGTTCTGAGCTATAGTTTCTCCAGCATATCCACCACCTTCTCTCTTTTCAGGATGAGATAACCCAAGCGATCGTTGCTTATTCCTTCTTTTAGCTGATAGCTGAACTCCAACTGATCATCGTTGGCCGTGGTTTCAAAATAACGGAAACTGATATTCGGATACTGTTTTAATTCATCACCGATCTCATACAAATGAGTGGAAAGTATGAACAAGGAATTTTTTATTTTGATCAAACCTTTGATCACTGTCAATGAACATTTCATTGCATCCTGTACATTGGTTCCTTTAAATAGCTCATCGATGAGCACCAGCCATTTTTTTCCATTGTTTATTTTCTCAACTGTGTTCTTTACTCTTTGTACTTCATTGAAGAAATAGCTTTCTCCTTTTGCGATATTATCTACCACATTGATGTTGGTAAGTAAACCGTCAAATAAGGTCAATGTCATTTGCTGTGCAGGTACACCCATACCAAGATGAGCAAGAAATACAGCAGATCCAACAGATTTTATCAAAGTGCTTTTACCGGCCATATTTGCGCCGGTAAGAAATAGAAAATTGTGATCAGGATTTAACTCGAGATCATACGAAACCGGGTGCTTCAATAATAAATGATAGAGGCCTTTCGCATTTACTGTTGGCTTATCCAACTCAATGAATTCCGGGAAGCGAAGATCAAAATTTTTCATCGCTAACGCCATCGAATACCAGGCGTCCAATCTTCCGAAAATTTCCAACAACTCGACAGTATCATTTTTATACCGGTTGCGAATGTGATAACCGAAATAGAGATTTTGCATTGGAGTAAAACTTTCACCAGGTCTTGATGTAGAAATTTTTGCAAGTGGAGTTTCTCTTAATAATTGTTCGGCACGTTCAATATAAATTTTAAAAAAAGCAGGCAATTCCTGCTGGCTAAAAAGATCCACCAATTTTTTTAATCCCCTGAAAAAATCGGCACAATGACCTATAGAATATTTTACCATTCGGTAATCTTCTATATGGAAAGTTTTATATGTCCATGTATTAAATGCATTCGGTTCCTGCGGAAGAGGATCTACATTATAATCAAGATATTTTTCAATTACTAATAAAGTGCCATTGGTGATCTCTCCCGGCCAATCATCCAGGTGTTCATTTAATGTCCGGATTATCTTTTGCGTACCCAGGATCCTTTTCAGGTCGTGATGCGGCTCCGAAAAAAAATGTCTTAACCATTCTTTGCCATAAACAGTTCTTGTAAAATTCAGCTTATGAAAAATAGAAAATTCTTCTTCCTGGTGAAAGACGGAGATATCGTTGTATGTTGTGGCGTCAAGATGCATGGGGAAAAAAAGTGAAAAGTGAAAAGTGAAATGTGAAAATAAAACTGAAAATTGAACATTGAATATTGAGCATTGAATATTTTTTACCTGTTAAAAGACAGACGCATGCCTTTGTTAGATTCATCCCATATTCCGTTTCCATAAATCAAATGTCCATTAACAAAAGTATGTGTAATGGTTGCAGGAAATTCAACGCCTTCCAAGGGACTCCATCCGCATTTATATAAAATATTTTCTTTTGACACTTTTGTTTGTTGCTTCATATCGACTACAACCAAGTCAGCAAAATATCCTTCACGAATATAACCCCTGTCTTTTATTTGAAAACAATCAGCCACCGCATGACTCATTTTTTCGGCAATTTTTTCCAGGCTGATCTTTCCCTGTTTATAATAATGAAGCATTAATAATACAGAATGCTGAACCAATGGCAAACCTGCATGTGCTTTTTCATAAGGTTCATTCTTTTCTTCTAATGTATGGGGTGCATGATCGGTAGCGATCACATCCAGGCGATCATCCATCAACGCTTCCCAAAGCCCTTCCCGATTATGCGGAGCTTTAATTGCCGGGTTGCATTTTATCTTATTGCCAAGTCTTGTATAATCGTCGCTTGTAAAATGAAGATGATGTACACAAACTTCGGCCGTGATTCTTTTTTCTTTTAAAGGAAACATGTTTGTAAAAAGCAATAGTTCTTTTTCAGTAGAGATATGCAGGATGTGTAACCGTGTGTTATATTTTTTTGCGATCTGTATTGCCAGCAAAGATGACTCGTAACAGGCGTCCTCATTCCGTATGATCGGATGATCGGCAGCGGTAAGTTCCCGGTTCTCTTTTTTTATTTTTTCTAAATTCTCTTTTATGATACGTTCATCTTCGCAATGCGTAGCGATCAACACTTCACTTTCCCTGAAGATCTTATCCAAGGTGTTCGGACTATCTACCAGCATATTACCGGTAGAGGATCCCATGAAAATTTTTATTCCACAAACATCTTTTCGTTTATCATTTGTTCTTAAAACTTCATCAGCATTGTTATTGCTGGTACCCATAAAAAAAGAGTAGTTGGCCAATGAAGTTTGTGAAGCGATCGAATATTTATTTTCCAATAATTCTTGAGTAAGTGCATTGGGAATTGTATTGGGCATTTCCATAAAACTTGTAACGCCGCCAGCCACTGCTGCTTTTGCTTCGGTATAAATAGTTGCTTTATGTGTTAATCCCGGTTCACGAAAATGAACCTGGTCATCAATAGCGCCGGGTAAAAGATATTTTCCTTCGCCATTTATTTCTTTCACACTCGAAACAGCCTGAGTAATTAATTCCCCGATCTTTTCGATCCGGCCATTTTTAATTAATACATCTGATGTAATTATTCTCCCTTCATTTACAACCTGTACATTCTTAATCAGGTAATTTTGCATATCTTGTTGCCGATTTATCGTTGAAAAACCAATACCCATGCAATTTAAACAAACCCTTGCAAGACTTCTCTTTATTCTATGCCCGGTCTTCGCAGTTTCCCAATCCACTTATTTACCCCAGGGATCAAAAGAAAATGTTTTAGTGGAGCGATTGGAAATTCTAGGTCAAAAAGATTCTATTCTTAATTTTTCCAAAACAAAACCATTTAACCGCCTGCAAATAGTGAGGGGTGTTAAGGGTTTTAAGCAAAATCATCCGGGAGTATCATTATCCAAAACCGATGAATATAACCTGCAGCGACTTTACTTAAATAACATTGAATACTTACCCGATTCTCAGCGCATCGCTATAAAAAGCAAAAAACACATTGGCCCGTTTTATACAACACCAGCGAATTTGTATGAGGTTCATGTAAAAGATTTTGACCTGGTCATTAATCCTATTATTCAATTTAAATACATGAAGGAAAGTGATAATGATGAAACTCTTTTCCTGAATTCAAGAGGGGTTGATATTCGTGGTCGTATTGCAAATAAAATTGGTTTTGCTGCATCTATTTTGGATAACCAGGAAAGAGATCCATTGTACGTACAAGGATGGGAAGATAAATTTCAATCGGTGCCGGGTGCCGGGTATTATAAAAACTTTAAAGGAACGGGCTATGATTATTTTGATGCAAGAGGTTATTTCACTTTTAATGTCACCAAGTATATTGATGTAGCATTTGGTTATGACCGCAATTTCATTGGCAACGGTTTTCGTAGTTTATTCTTAAGCGATTTTGGTAACAGTAATCTTTTTCTGAAACTGAATACGAGGATATGGAAATTCAACTACCAAAATATATTCATGGAATTGCAGCAAACTGAACCCCGCGGGCCGGATCGTTTGCTTAGAAAGAAATATGCTGCTTTCCACCATTTGGATGTGAATGTGACAAAGAAGCTGAATATCGGTTTATTTGAAGGCATAATATTTGGCCGAACTGATCATTTTGAATTCAGTTACCTGAACCCGATCATTTTTTATCGTTCCATAGAACAACAAAATGGAAGCTTTGATAATTCTGTTGCGGGCATTGACTTTAAATTGAACATATTAAAACAAGTGCAGTTTTATGGACAGTTCCTGCTTGATGAATTTAATCTTCAACAGATAAAAGACGATGATACCTGGTGGGCCAATAAATGGGGATTGCAGCTGGGCGCTAAATATATCAATGCACTTGGAATAAAAAATCTAGATCTGCAATTGGAATATAACCGTGTAAGACCTTTTACTTATTCGCATCGTGATTCAGTAGCAAACTACACACATTATAACCAGCCAATGGCACATCCGCTTGGGGCTAACTTTAGTGAGACGATCGGGATATTGCGTTATCAGCCGGCACCCAAGTGGACCCTGCTTGCAAAAGCAATGTATTGGAAACAGGGATTAGATACTGCCCGCCGCAGTTTTGGAAGCAATATATTTTTGCCTAATACAGCCCCTCCGCGGCAAGGTGATTATGGATATGAGATAGTTTCCGGCATTGAATCATCAACTACATTCTTATCTCTTCTGCTTTCGTATGAACTGAAAGAAAATTTATTTATAGAAGGTTCGGTGACAAATCGAAAATTTGATGTGCCGTCAAATACTTTCCCGTCCACTTCAACAACAATTGTTGCATTTGGCATCAGGTGGAATATGAATCGAAGGGTGTTTGAGTTTTAAAAAAAGTTTATATTTAAGTAGAGGTTTTTCGAATAAAAACTCGGCATGGCCTTATTATTATGAAAAAGTTTTTATTTATAATCCCTGTTGTGTTCACACTCGTTTGTTGCAGTTCAAACGATCAAGAAAAAAAAAGTGATGAACCTAAACAAGCGCCTGGTGTAGAAAAGAGAGCCTCCATCCGTCTTTATCATGTCGACAGTATTTTTTATAAATACATGCCCGATACGAATCGATCATTCAACGATCCAGATGACTTGCGAGATTACTTTTTTGCAACATCTCGCTCATTCCAGGAGTTTAGCGATAGCCTGTTGGATAACGCATCTAACAAAGATTCGATCGTACTTGCAAGACGACAGGCAGAGATTCTATTTGATGACCTTATGGGAGTTATTAATATTAAAAGTTACGGGAAGTGGAAAAGGGATAATAGAAGTATGGGCTTATTATCAGCAGTTTCTCCGTTTTCAAGATTTATAAGTTTGCAGCAAAGAATAGACTTTTTTAAAACTTTCCCTCCTGAGATACAAAATAATGAAATAGGCAAAAAAACATGGAGGACATTTGAAGAGTATTCTTTTGACAAGAATATAAATTTGAACTTTCATGAATTTGATGGAATTGACTTAACTGATCTATTGAATAGTAAAACATCGCTTAAAAATATTTTTGAGCCTTCGTTCAAATATTACATTGTTGTGTTTGGCGCTTCATGGTGTTCACCGTGCAGGTTAGAAGAAAAGCAACTGAAGTATTGGTTTAATGATATTGATCCTTCTCAAATCAAGATAGTTGGACTTTCCATAGATAATAATATAGCTAAGTGGAAAAAATATTTAGAGAACGACAAGTTTCAATGGAATTCTTATCTTTTGGAAGGGCAGATGGATAATTCAATGGTGAAAGAACTCGATTTCGAGGGAGTGCCCAGGAATTTTTTGCTTGATAGTGCGGGGAACGTAATTTCAGAAAATACAGATATAAGAAATATTCTGAAAGCAATACCGATTTTGCAAACGGAGTAATCCATCAAAGGAGTTAGTTGCTATTTATCTTTCCCGATCATCAGTCATCTGCAACCATATTTCCATTTCCCCTATCTTTATCAAAACAAGGTTTTATGCGGATCTGTTCGATTATCTTTTCCCTATTTATTTTCATTACCTCATTTGCTCAGTCCGGAACTCCTGGAGAAACCCTACAAAGACCCAAACTTGTAGTTGGGATCACAATAGATCAGATGCGTTGGGACTATCTCTACCGATATTATGATCGATATGCAGCTAATGGTGGTTTTAAAAGAATGCTGAACC
>Ga0184635_10000417_pt1 | contig 10659 bp, 3 predicted proteins | sample PLM3_30_b2_FD_133147 | JGI IMG/M metagenome (GOLD analysis project Ga0184635, IMG submission 133147) | Groundwater sediment microbial communities from an aquifer in East River, Colorado, USA - PLM3_30_b2 | ecosystem: Environmental > Terrestrial > Soil > Riparian zone | place: USA: East River...
CCGGCCCATTGCGATCTTCTCCGAGGTCGCCTCCGCGTGAAAGTCGAGCAAGATGACCTTCGTCTGCTCGCGCAGCCGCGCGACCTCGGGCGGGACGACGGCGAAGGGATTGTCGAGGTCGGGCATGAAGGTGCGTCCCTGGGCGTTCACGACTGCGAACGTCGGCTTGCCATTGCCGCCGAAGATGCGGCTGCCCTGCCCCACCGTGCCGGGTGGATAATTTAGCGGCCGCAGGAAGCGCGGCTCCCCTTCGAGCAGGCCGAGCACTTCCTTCTGGTCCCACAAATGATCGCCGGTCGTGATTGCGTCGATGCCGGCGGAGAAGATTTCCTCGGCGATCTTGGGAGTGATGCCGGAGCCGCCGGCGGCGTTTTCGCCGTTGGCCACGACAGCGTCGAGGCGATGCTGGAGCCGCAACAGCGGCACGAGCGTCTTCACGGCCCGGCGCCCCGGCTCGCCGACAATGTCTCCGATGAACAGAATCTTCACGAGGCTCAGAATAAGGCCGTGGACCGGTGGGGCAAGAAAAAGGGCTTGGCGAATGGCGACGGACGAAATGACGAATGCCGAATGCCGAATGAGCAGCCGAAGATGGCGTCCCCACTCATCACGTCCCTTCGTCATTCCTCATTCCCCATTTCGTCATTCGTCATTCGTCATTCCTCAGCCTGCAACCGTCGATTGAACTCAACCACCTCCGCATAACGCACGCCGGTGCCGCCGAAAATGTCCAGCGCCGAACCGATGGTGAGGTCGATGCGGCCGCGGCTGACGCGGGTGACTTCCTCCAGGTCCGCGAGAGACTTCGCGCCACCGGCGTAAGTCGTGGGAATCGGCGTCCACTCGGCGAGCCGGGCGACAAGTTCTGAATCAATGCCTCGGCACAACCCTTCCACATCGGCAGCGTGGATAAGGAATTCGGCGCACGTACCAGCGAGCTGGAAAAGCGTTTCGCGAGTGATTTGCAAATCGGTGAACTTCTGCCAGCGGTCGGTGACGACGAAATAGTCGCCGCCACGCCGGCGACAGCTCAAGTCGAGCACGAGCCGCTCGCGTCCAATAGCGGCGGCTAGCGATTCAAGCCGTTCCGAGTCCAGACGCCCGTCGCGAAACACCCACGAGGTGACTATGACGTGCGAAGCCCCGGCGTCGAGCCAGCCTCGGGCATTGTCGAGGTTAATCCCGCCCCCGACATGCAGGCCGCCGGGATAGGCCCCAAGCGCGTCCCGGGCGGCGGCTTCATTGCCGGGGCCGAGCATGATGACGTGACCGCCTTGCAGCCCATCGCGTTTGTAGAGCTCCGCGAACCACGACGCGGGGCGGTCCGAGACGAAATTCGTCCGGAGCTGGCTCGCGTCGTCGCCAAGCGTGCCGCCGACGATTTGTTTGACCTTCCCTTCGTGAAGATCGATGCACGGACGAAACACGGCCTGATCTCGGATGAAAATGCGGCGCAGTTCAAGCACGGGCTTGTGGATGGGCCGGAAACGGGCGCGGAGCGTGATCGATCCATCTTACCGGAAGGCAGTCACGCCGTCTGGTCTTTTTCCCCTCACCCCGGCCCTCTCCCTAAGGGAGAGGGAGAATGGTCCGCAGCCGGTGCGACGGATCGAAGCGCCCGGCTTTATCGAGAGACGGAATGGGTGGCTCCCTCTCCCTTGGGGAGAGGGCTGGGGTGAGGGGAATCCATCGCTCGCAGTTAATCCGTGTCCCGAAAAGAGATGCGCGTGCGGGCATCACTCGAAGGATTCGGCTGGCATTTCCTCGTGGATTCTGAAACGCTCCCTCCCGACCCCGAAGTCTTCGCTGGCCCAACGAGCGCGGCCTTTGGGGGCGTGCCCACACCACGAATCAAAATCTTTCGCATGAAAAGCCTGCTGTTCCTCCCTGCGATTCTTGTGCTCCTCACCGGCACGGCCACTCGCCTGCGCGCCGACGCCGTGGTGGTCTTCAACGAGATCATGTATCACCCGGCCACCAACGAGTCGCTCTTCGAGTTCGTCGAATTGCGCAACCTGCTGGCCGTGGATGTTGACATTTCCGACTGGTCGATAAGCGGAATGATCCAGTTCACCTTCCCCTCGAATTCCATCATCAAGGGCGGCGCCCATCTGGTTGTTGCCCGTTCGCCGACGACGATGATGGGCGTCATCGGTTCGACGAACGTGCATGGCCCGTTTTTCAACCGGCTCGAAAACGACGGCGGTGAACTGAGACTGCGCAATAACAGCGGCCGCGTCATGGACGAGGTGAACTACGAGACGGAAGGGGACTGGCCCGTGGCTCCGGACGGCTCGGGCGTTTCGCTCGCCAAACGCGAGCCCGACAGCGCCAGCGGCCCCGCTGCGAACTGGACCAGCAGCGCGCAGATGGGCGGCACCCCGGGCGCCCGAAACTTCGTGACTACGGGCGGCTTCATCGCCCCGCCGGGCTTGATTTCCTACTGGAATTTCAATGAACCCAGCGGCTCGAGTATTGGCGACCAGACCGGAGCCAATCCCGGCACCCTCGGCAGCGGCGTGTCTCGCCTCAACAGCACAGTAGGCCGGGCGCTTTCCTTCGACGGCACCAGCAACGCATTCGCGAACGTTGGCGCGGGCGGCACCTTTGCCGTCAGCAGCGGCATCACTATCGAGGCGCTGCTGACGCCCGGTTGGAGCACGACCAACACCGCAGTGATCTTCAGGAAGGCGCCGCGCAGGCCCTTACCTTACCAGCAGGCGGTGCTGACCAACCAGCCCATCGCCTACTGGCGGCTCGGCGATGGCACGACTTCCATTGCCGATTCCTCCGGCAACAATCGAACTGGCACCGCCACCGCAGGGGTGGAACTCAACCAGCCGAGCCTCATCGCCAGCGACGCGGCCAACGCCGCCGTCCGGGCCACCGGCAACGAACGCATCACCGTGCCTGGCTTCGAGAAGATCGGGGCGGCGGGCTACACGGTCGAGTTCTGGGTCAAGGTCAATGCACTGCCGAACGCCTGTTGCCAAAATCTCGTCGGTGACGGCGAAGCGGCGGGCGATTACTACATGATGAATTACATCCTCGGGCCAAACCAGGGTGTCTCCGGCGCCATCCGGCCGCACTACGGGCCGGCCAACACGCCAGTGTCGATGGATAGCTCGACGGCGCTCCAAGTGAACAATACGTATCACATCGTCACAACGTGGGACACCGGCATCGCGGCCAACAACGCTGTCATTTACATCAACGGCATGGCCGACCGCGTCGGCACGATCACGCGCAATGTCCCCGCGGCCGGCACGACCGGGAACAATCCTGTCTACATCGGCTACGACAATCGCGAGGTGCCCCAGGGCAACTATACTTACGACGAAGTGGCGCTTTACAACCGCCCGTTGAGCGCGGCGGACGTGGCTTCGCACTATGCGGCGGCCACGACGGTCAACTTCGACTCCAGTCAAGGCAACGCCGTCCAACTGGCCTTCCAGGACGATGGCAACAACGCCGCGGCCAATCCGCCCGTCGCCCCGGGCAAGGTGTTTTCATTCGGCCTCACGGTCGCCGGCGTTTACAGTGAGTTGGACATGCCGCTGGACGGTGCGTCCGGCCGCCCGACGCTCGCGGCGCTCGAAAATGGCCAACCGCACCACGTCGCTGCCACCTACGACAGCGCCACGGGCGTGAAGGCGATTTACGTGGACGGCTCCCTCCGCTTCAGTACGACCTTGAGCGGGACGCTCAATGCCGCGAATTCAGCCAGCGCCATCCTAGGCAACTCGGAAGCCAGCGGCAACGCGCCGTTTATCGGCGCACTCGACGAGATGGCGTATTGGGGCCGGGCCCTTTCCGCCGCCGAAGTCGCTGCGCATGCCAGCGCCTCGCAGGCCGGCCGGGACTATTTCGCCTCGGACCCTCAGGGCAGCACCGCGCTGGCCTTCAACGAATTCTCCGCGTCGACCAACGCCGAGTTCTGGCTGGAACTGGTCAATTACGGCACGAACAACATTCAGCTTGAGGGCTTCGCCATTGTCCGCGACGGGCCGGAGAGCCTCAGCGATGCCACCTATGCCTTCCCGGCGGGCCCGTCCATCAGCGCAGGCGGCTACCGGGCGGTCACGAACACGACGCTGGGCTTCCATCCAGTCAGCGGGGATCGCCTTTATTTACTGCCGCCGGCGCGGGACAAGGTGCTCGACTCGGTGGTGGTGAAGAACGGCGCTCGCGCCCGCTCGCCGGACGGCACCGGGGTATTCCTGCGCCCGACGACAGCTTCGCCCGGCGGCGCCAACAGCTTCGTCTTCCACAATGAGATCGTGATCAACGAGATCATGTACGATCACAAGCAATTGCCTTCGACGAACAATCTCCCACCGCAGCCCTCGCGCGAGAAATGGGTCGAACTTCACAATAAGAGTGCCGGCGCCATCGACCTCACCGGCTGGGAACTCGACGGCGGCATTGGCTACCATTTCACCCCGGGCCAGATGATTGCAGCCGGGGGCTACCTGGTCGTCACGGATGATGCGGCAGCGTTGAGTGCCCGCTACACCGGCGTCCCGATCGTCGGGAATTTCAGCGGGCGGCTCTCGGGCAATAGCGACCGGTTGGTGCTCCGCGATCCCACGGGCAATCCCGCGGATGAAGTCCGCTATTTCAGTGGCGGCCGTTGGCCCGAATACGCCAACGGCGGTGGGTCCAGCCTGGAATTGCGCGATCCCAACGCCGACAATTCCAATGCCGAAGCCTGGGCCGCCAGCGATGAGTCCGGCAAGACTTCGTGGCAGACGTTCACTTACCGTTCGATTGCCCAGGCTAGTCCCACGCCTAATCCTGACACAGTGTGGCGCGACTTCGTCCTCGGCCTCCAGAGCAGCGGCGAGTGCCTCATTGACGACATCAGCGTGATCGAGTCGCCCACAACCGCGCCGGTGCAATTTATCGCCAACGGAAACTTCGAAAGTGGCATGACTGGGTGGCGGGTGCTTGGTACCCACAACCGCAGCAGCATCATCGAAGAGCCCGGCAATCCCGGCAACCACGTCCTGTACCTGGTGGCCACGGGCCCGCAAGAGCACATGCACAATCACATCGAATCGACCTTCACCGCCGGCCGCTCGGTCGTGAACGGCCGTCAGTATGAAGTGAGCTTCCGCGCCAGGTGGCTTGCCGGGAACAATCTTTTGAACACCCGCCTTTACTTCAACCGCACCCCGCGCACCACGGCTTTGCCCTATCCCATCCTCAACGGCACTCCCGGCGCGGCGAACTCACGCCTGGTGGCGAATCTCGGACCCACTTTCAACAGCTTTGGACACCAACCTGTCGCGCCGCAACCCGGCTCGCCGGTCACCGTGTCCGCAGTCGCGCAGGATCCGCAAGGCGTGGCCTCCGCGGAGGTTTGGTGGTCGGTCAACAGCGGCGCGTGGAACAGCGTGGCCATGACACCCCAGGGAGGCGGCAGCTACGTTGGGACCATTCCGGGCGCGAGCGCGGGAGCCATCGTGCAGTTCTACGTTCGCGCCGTCGACAGCATGGGCGCCACTGGCACGTTCCCCGCGCGCGGGACAAATTCCGGTGCGCTCTACGCCGTGGCGGACGGCCAGGCCAATCTTCCCCTGGCCCACAACGTGCGCATTGTCATGACGCCGGCCAACATCGACCTCATGCACGGGACGGCCCAGGGCGTCAATCAGACTAACGTGATGAGCAACGACTTGTTACCCTGCACGGTCGTCTATGACGAGGCCCGCGCCTACTACGATTGCGGCATTCACCTGCGCGGCAGCCAGCGCGGTCGTTACAGCGACATCCGGACCGGCTTCCATATCAATTTCCACCCCGACGACTTGTTCCGCGGCGTGCACCCCGTGATGCTCATCGACCGCTCCGGCGCCGGCGACGCCACCGCCAATCGCCAGGAGGAAATCGTCCTCAAGCACATCCTCAACCGCGCTGGCGGCATCCCGGGCACCTACGGGGAAATCGCTCGCGTCATTGCTCCGCGTTCCGCGCACACCGGGCCCTGCCAGTTCTTTCCGCGCCACGAGGACAACTTCATCGAAACCGCCTTCGAGGATGGCGGCGATGGAACTCTATTCGAGATGGAACTCATCTACTACCCTTCGACGGCCAACGCAGCCGGCTACAAACTTCCACAACCGGACGGCGTCCAGGGCATCGACCTATCCAATTTCGGCGACGACAAGGAGCCGTACCGCTACAACTTCATCATCAAGAACCATCGCGACGCCGACGACTACAGCCGCTTCATAACACTTTGCAAGACGCTCAGCCTGAGCGGCGCCGCTCTCGACACGCAAAGCCGCCAGATCATGGACATCGACCAATGGATGCGCGCCTACGCCCTCATCTCGTTGTGCAGTGTCGGGGACATGTACGGCTTCGGCAACAACCACAACTTCTTCATGTATCAGCGGCCCTCCGACGGAAAGTTCCTCTATTTCCCGTGGGACATGGATTTCGCCTTCACGCGCGGTTCAGGCGGTGCGCTGGTCGGCGACCAAAACCTGGCCAAGGTAGTGAATTTGCCCGGCAACTTACGCTGCATGTACGCCCACATGCTCGACATCATCGCGATAAGCTTTAACACGAGCTACATGACCTATTGGGCCGACCACTACGACAACTTCGCTCCGGGCCAAATTTACACGGGAGCGGGAAACAGCCTCGGGATTCTTGGCGCGCGTGTACCCTTCGTCATCAGTACGATTAACAGCGCCGGTGGCAACGCGCCCTTCGCCGTCTCCGGCCCGACTCTCATCACCACGGCGAACAACCTGGTCACCCTTTCCGGCACCGCGCCCGTGCAGGTGAAGACGATTTGCATCAACGGCGTGGAATACGAGGTGACGTGGTCCAGCATTTCCGCGTGGACGTTGCGCGTGCCAATCATGACCAACGGAATGAACACGCTCAACATCGTCGGCTACGACGTGCATGGCAACGTGCTCACCAATTTCAGCCGGACGATTACGGTCAACTATACGGGTCCGACGCCCGAACCGCAGGGCACAGTCGTGATCAATGAGATCATGTACAACCCCGCCGCGCCGGACTCGGCCTTCATCGAACTCTACAACAACTCCGCAACTCTCGGTTTCGACCTCTCCGGCTGGCGGCTTAACGGCGTGGACTACACGTTCCCGTCTGGAACCGTGCTGACCAATCGGGCATTCCTCACCATCGCCAACAATCCGCAGGCTTATTCCGCGACGTACACCAGCGCGCCACCCGCCTTCGATCGTTTCAGCGGCAATCTCCAGGATAACGGGGAGACTCTCACGCTGTTCCGGCCCGGCGCCTATCCTGGCGAGGAGATTGTCGTCGATCGCGTACGCTACGAGAATGTCGCGCCGTGGCCCGTCAGCGCGAACGGACTGGGTCCGTCCCTCCAACTCATCGACTCCACAAAGGACAACGCGCGCGTTGCCAATTGGAGCGACGGCACGGGCTGGCGCTTTTTCAGCGCCACCACCCCGATGACCGGCCCCGGCCTCACGCCAACGAATCTCCAACTCTTCCTCCAGGCCGCGGGCGACGTTTACGTGGATGAGCTCACAATCGTCCACGGCGCCGTGCCGGGCGCAGGACCCAATTTGCTGACCAATGGCAATTTCGAGCTGGGCATGGATCCCTGGCGCACGAACGGCAATCACACCGGTTCGACCGTCGTCACCGGCATTGCCCATGAAGGCAGCAACAGCCTGCACATCGTCGCCACGGGCCAGGGAGGCGCGCAGGGCTCGGTGCAAAACGTGATCAGCAATCTGTTCTCGACGAACATCGCCACGATCAGCTTCTGGTTCCTCCCGAGCACGAACGGCAACGGTTTGAACTTCCGCGTCACGTCCCCCTTCCGGAGCCTCACGCCCATCGACTACCGCCCCGGCCTGCCCACACCCGGCACGAACAACCCCGTCGCCGCTTCCCTGACTGCATTCCCGCCAGTTTGGCTGAACGAAGCGCAACCTGAGAATCTCGCCGGTCTCGCAGATAACCACGGCGAACGCGAGCCATGGGTGGAAATCTACAACGCCGGGCCCGATCCGGTTTCGCTCGATGGCTGGTATTTGTCCACCGGGTACGAATCGCTCAACCAATGGGCCTTCCCTGCTGGCGCCATGCTGCTGCCGGGTGAGTTCAAAGTCGTCATTTGCGACAACGAGGAAGGAGAATCAACAGCCGCCGAGTGGCACACCAACTTCCGGCTCAGTCCGACGAACGGCTCCGTCGCTCTCTCCTGGTCGCCGGCCGGCATTCAGATTCTCGATTACCTCAATTACGCTGACATCCGGGCCGGCCGCGCCTACGGCGATTTCCCGGATGGCCAGCCCTTCTTCCGGGAGGAGTTTTACCGCCCCACGCCCGGCAGGACAAATGACCACAGCGCCGCGCCCTTGACCGTATTCATCAACGAATGGATGGCTCAGAATTCCGGCAGCCTGCTCAATACGAATAACAACAACGAATCGGACGATTGGTTCGAAATCCAGAACCCGGGCAACACGCCGGCCGATCTTTCCGGCTTCTTCCTCACGGACAATCTCCTTAACCCCGACCAATTCCAGATTCCGCTCGGCACGATTATCCCGGCGCACGGCTTCCTCCTCGTCTGGGCCGATGGCAAGCCCAGCCTCAACACCAACACCGACCCCGCGCTCCACGTCTCCTTCAAACTCGAACAAAACGGCGAAGCCATCGGCCTGTTCGGCGCCGACGGCGCGCTCGTCGATGCCGTCACCTTCGGCCCGCAATACAGCGACATCAGCGAAGGCCGTTACCCGGACGGTCCCGCCGCGCAATGGCTTGCGCCGCTCACGGTCCCGACACCCCGCGCGCCCAATGCGCTCTACGCGAATCGTTACCCCGTGCTCGCCGCCATCCCGGACACGACGGCTTATGTGAACCTGCCATTCCAGTTCACCCCCGCCGCGACCGACCCGGACGTGCCCCCGCAAACACTGCTTTTCACTCTCGAAGGCGGTGCGCCGACCAACGCCACACTCAATCCGTCGACAGGCGCCTTCTCCTGGACTCCGACCTCGGCGCAAGCCGGCACGACGAACGGCATCACCCTCCGCGTAACCGACAACGGCACGCCCGTGTTGCGCGCCGAACGAACGTTCACCGTCATCGTCCGTGCGGCAGTCCTGCTGGGCGGCATCACGGCGGGGCCCGGTGGCATGATTTCTTTCACGGTGCTCACGACGCCCGGCAAGACCTATCGAGTCGAGTACAAGAACGCTTTGACCGACACGATGTGGATTCATCTTCCGCCCGATCATCCCGCGGGCGGCACCAGCCTGACCATCAACGACACGATTGGCATGATGCCGCAGCGGTTCTACCGAGTCGTGCAGTTGGAGTGAGAAAGTAGGGCAGGCGTCTCGCCTGCTTGCGCCGAGCGGAGCGAGGCGGATGGGGCGCTTGCCGCAGAGCTTCGCGCTGATGTGCTCAGGGATGGCCACAGGGACTGTCCGGCTTTGGAGCGGTACTCAGGGCAGTCCTCGCCTGCCCTTCGCGGAACGCTGGCCGTTCCCAAAACAAAACAAGTGACGAGCCGCCTTCCTTTCGCTAATACCCTGCCTTTCGGGGAAACACCCGAAGTGGATTGAGCGATGAAACACCTGTTGAGTCTCGAAAAGCTCCCGCGCGCCGAAATCGAGCGCATCCTGCGCGGCGGCGCCCTCTTCAAACAGCAGCGCAAGTCGGACGCTCCCCGCCCGCTGGCCGCGCAAACCTGGGCGCTGCTCTTCAGCAAGTCGAGCACCCGCACTCGCGTCAGCTTCGAGGTCGGCATCCGCGAACTGGGCGGCCAGGTGATGTTCCTGAGCGCCGCCGATATTCAATTGGGCCGCGGCGAGCCTATCAAGGACACCGCCCGCGTGCTGGGCCGGATGATTCACGGCGCGGTCATCCGCACCTTCGAGCAACGCGACGTCGAGGAGTTCGCCCGCTTCTCGGGCATTCCGACCATCAACGCGCTCACCGACGAAGAGCATCCGTGCCAGGTGCTCACCGACGTGTTCACCTTCCAGGAGAAGCGCGGCCCCATCGCCGGCAAAATCGTCACCTTCATCGGCGATGGCGCGTGCAATATGCCCGTCTCCTGGATTTTCGCCGCAGCCAAGCTCGGCTTCGAACTACGCATCGCCGCCCCAAAGAACTATCAGCCCTCGCCCGACATTCTCGCGCGGGCCGACGCCAACGTGATGGTGACTGACGACCTGGAGGCCGCCGCAACCGGCGCCGACCTGCTCTATACCGACGTCTGGGTCTCGATGGGCAAGGAGTCGGAAAGCGCCCGGCGAATGAAGGAACTCACTGGCTACCAGATCAACGCTGCGTTGCTCAAGCTGGCCAAGCCCGACGCGCTGGTGATGCATTGTCTGCCCGCTTATCGCGGGAAGGAAATCGACGAACGGACCTTCGAGGCCCACGCGCCGACTATTTTCGACCAGGCCGAGAACCGGTTGCACGTGCAGAAGGCGATCCTGGATTGGGCGGTGTCCTGAATGGGACCAACAAAGTAGGGCAGGCGTCTCGCCTGCCCACCGAGCGCATCAACGCGAGCCATGCGACAATGGCCGCATCCGCCTTGCTGCGCTCTGCGCGGGCAGGCGAGACGCCTGCCCTACTTGCTTTTTGTTTGGAGCGACTCTGAGAATTCCG
>Ga0184635_10000420_pt1 | contig 10647 bp, 4 predicted proteins | sample PLM3_30_b2_FD_133147 | JGI IMG/M metagenome (GOLD analysis project Ga0184635, IMG submission 133147) | Groundwater sediment microbial communities from an aquifer in East River, Colorado, USA - PLM3_30_b2 | ecosystem: Environmental > Terrestrial > Soil > Riparian zone | place: USA: East River...
ACGAGGTCTTCGTTCTGTTTGCTCAGGAATTCGTGCCGTTGCTCGGTTTCCTCGTACTCCTCGATGGCGACGAGGTTCACGGGGCCCATTTCGTCGAGCCGGGTCTGGAGGGCCGCCACCTGCTGGGCGATCACGTTCCAATCAGTGGCGACGCCCGCCGCGGCCATCTCCTCGGGCGTGAGGGTCTGGACTTTCGGCGGTCCTTCGTCGGCCAGCGTGATGGTGATGCACTCGCTGCGGATGGAGTCGAGGTTCACCTGGTACTTCTGCTGGATGCGCTCGCGGAGGTTTTGAATGGACATCGTCTTCTGGGCGAGCTCGACGTCGATGGCGCCTCGCTGCTGCTGCAAGTCCGTCAGGCCTTGGCGCTCGTTGCGAAGGGTCTCTTCGCGAGCGGTGATTTCGGAATCCTGCGAGTCCTTCTGGGCGATCAGTTCCGCCGTCTGGTTGCTCAGAATCTCGCGTTCGTGGGCCAGACGTTCGATATTGCGGCGGCCCTCCTGCATTTCAGTTTCCAGTTGAGCCTTCCGCTGAAGGAAGGAATGACACTCGGCGCGGCGCTGCTGCACGAGCTGGGCCAGTTCCCGCAAGCGCTCTTCGAGCGGCAGCTTCTGGCGGCCGAGGCTGGCGTGAAACTGTTCCTCGCCGGCGAGGGTGACCTTGGCCTCGGTAAGCAGCGTGTTGGCCGAATCGCGCTGTTCGCGCAACTGTTCGAGGGCCGCGGTGGACTCCGTCACCGTCCGCTGTACCGCCTGCTCGGTAGTTTCGAGTTCGGCGAGCCGGGCAGCAATCCCGGCGCGCTTTTCCTGGCCTTCACGTTGGTGTTCGGCCAACGACTGGATCTCGTACACGACCGTGTCGATCTTGTTCTGGAGCGAACGGAGCGAAGTCTGAAGCGCGTTGGACTCGCCTTCGTGCGCGGCGATGGCGACTTCCTGCGCGCGAAGCTCGGACTGCGCCTGCTGGAGCGAAGCCTGCAGGGAAGTCTGCTCGCTCTGGAGCGCGCCCTTGGCGCGAGACGCCGCGTTCAGCTGCTCCTGGAGCGTGGTGAGCCGTTGCTGGAGTTGGGCGATTTGGTTTTTGCGGCCGAGAATGCTCGCAGGCGCGCTGCTACCGTTGCCGTTGGCCGAGCCGCCAGTGTAGATACCGTGGCGACTGAGCAGTTCGCCGGTCTGGGTGACAAAATCAAAAGCGCCACGCGATTCGCAGAAGGCCGTGGTGGCTGCGGCGAGGTCCGCAACGATCCGCGTGCGGCCAAGCAACCCCTCGATGAGCGGCCGGATGGCGTCGTCACACTCGACGACACTCGACGCCGATGTAGCCGCGACCGTGAGGTCGCGGGCCGACGCTTCCCCGGTTGGCGAAGGGTCGTTCTCCCGCGAGCTTACGCTCGCAGCTACGAGGGAGAGCGCGCTGATGCTGGCGCGACCGCGTTTGTTCGCCGCCAGATCGGCCAGGATTTGTTGGGCCGCGTCAGGCTGGTCGGTGAGGACGAGGTGCAGTTGAGCGCCCAAAGCGGCTTCGATGGCGACGACGTATGGGTCGGGCACGCGAATGCGATCTGCCAGCGAGCCGAGGACGCTCTGGCTTTGCTTGAGCGCCGCAAGCGCGCCGGCGCTGAATCCCTCGTGGCTGGTGTCGAGTTGCTCGAGCACGTCCAGAGTGCTGCGGTGCTCGGCTTGCTGGCGAAGCAGGCCGTCCAGCTCTTGCGAAGCCCGCGTCAACTCGGCGTCAAGTTCCCGGAGCCGCTGCTGGCGTTGCTCGACCGTGCCACGCTGGGTTTGCGCGTTGAGTTTCTGGGTCTGGACGTCCGCGGCGAATTCGGCCAACCGCGCCTCGAGGCGCGCGCGCTCCTCCTCCAACTGGATTTTCTCCGAAGCAAGCTTTTCGAGGCGAACGACGTTGCCTTGCTTCTGGAGGTCCAGCGCGTTGAGTTCGTTGCGGACGCGCGTGAGCTGCTGCATCGCGGCGAAGGCTTCGGACTGCGCCTGCCGCAACGCCTCCTGCTGGCCCTGCAATCCCGCTTCGACTTGTTGCAACGCAGCGCGCTTTTCGTCGACTGCGGTGCGGCGCCGGACCAAGGCGGCTTGCGAACCGGTGAGCCGCTCGTTCAGCGAGGCCAGTTCGCCTTCGGTGGCGCGGGCGCGTTCCTCTGCCTGGGCGATCTCGGTGAGCGCGCGGACGTTCTGCTGTTCCAGTTCGCGGAGGCGCTCCGTGTTGAATTGGATGCGGCTATCGTGCTGATCGCGCTGGGCCTGGAGTTCCATCCCCCGCTGTTGGGAGGCGGAGATTTGGTGTTCGAGCTCGGACAATTGCTCGCGCAATTGCGAAATCTCGTCTTCGCCCCGCAGCACGGTCGCGCTCAACGTCTCCATTTCGTGGCGCAGTCTTTCCGCCGCCTTTCCGCGCTCGGCGATCTCGACCTGGAGCAGGTCGAACTGGTGGCGGGCCAATTGCGTGTCGAGATGCTGAAGGTCCGTGGCCAGCGCGCGGTAGCGTCGGGCTTTGCCGGCCTGCCGCTGGAGGCTCCCGAGTTGGCGCTTTACCTCTCGAATGAGATCCTGGACGCGGAGCAGATTTTGATCGGTGTACTCCAGCTTGCGAAGCGCCTCCTTCTTCTGCGCTTTGAACTTGGTGATGCCGGCGGCTTCCTCGAAGACGGCGCGGCGATCTTCGGGCTTGCTGGACAGCAACTGGGTGATGTTGCCCTGCGCCATGATGGAGTAGCTCGTTCGCCCGACACCCGTGCCCATGAAGAGCTGCTGGATGTCCTTGAGCCGGCACGGGGTCTTGTTCAGGAAATACTCGCTGCCGCCGTCCCGAAAGACGCGCCGGGTGATCGTCACTTCGTTGAACCCGAGCTCAACTCCGGCGGTCGTGAGATGTTCGGCGTCCACGTCGCCGATGGTGAGGGACACCTCCGCCATGCCCAACGGCTTGCGGCCATCGGTGCCATTGAAGATCACGTCGGCCATCTCGCCGCCGCGCAACGCCTTGGCGGATTGCTCGCCGAGCACCCAACGGACGGCGTCCGACACGTTGGACTTGCCACAGCCGTTTGGGCCAACGATGGCGGTCATGCCGGGCAGGAAATTGAGCGAGGTCTTGTCCGCGAAGGACTTGAACCCAAGAACGGTAAGGTTCTTCAAATACATATCTGGGAACGAATTGAACCTTAATGCAAACCCGTAGACAAGTCGAAAACCACAATGTATGGGGGTAAGTTATTCACAGGCACCCTACGGATGGGGTCACAACTCTCGTTGCGGAGTATTCGCCTTTGGAATCGGTGTTGGACTGGTCCCGTGACGCAACCACAATTCCGACACACAAGTGGCAGTCGGACACTTTGATGCGGAATTGGAGTGGCTCTGAATTCCTTTGGCCTGAGGTTACATCGTGCTGGCGACTCGTAGGAGCAGACAGGGCTGCGCGAGGTAACGTTCGAACACGAGCGGACAAAAAGTGGGCGTTGAAGCGTTGAAGCGGTTCTCCTCCTCCCACGATTCAACGATTCAACGCTCTTATCGCCTTTAACGCGGCGCGCGACGCGCCTCAACTCTCAATGACGTTGATTTCAACAGGGTCGACATTCACTCCGTTCTTCTGGAGCCAGGCGATGGCGGCTTTGATTTCAGCGCGCGGACCGTCGATTTCCAGGCAGACGATGCCGACTTCGTCGTTCACGCTGGCCTGCCGGATGTCGGTGACGATGTCGAATTTCTTGCCCAACTCCCAGATAATCGGGCGCTTGATCTTTTGCGGCGGGTAGGTGAGCCAGACGCGGGTGGAGTCGGGGGCGCCGGTTGCGGGTTTGCGGGGTTTGGCGGGCATGGAGCGGGAATTTGAAATCTCAGATTTGATATTTGAAATCGGCGGTTCCGCCTCAACCCCCGGCGATGGCGGGGATGATGCTGATTTCGTCGCCGTCCTTCACGGCCGTGTCCAGGTTCTGCAGGAAACGGATGTCTTCCTGGTTGACGTAAACGTTGACGAAACGCCGAACAGCGCCGGTGTCGTCGAGCAGCCGTTCCTTAATGCCGGGGAAGCGGCATTGCAAGTCGGCAAAAGCGTCGCTGACAGTGCCGGGCTTGATATCAATGAGCTCTTCGTTGTTGGTGAGCTTGAGCAGCGGGGTGGGGATGCGGACGGTAGCAGGCATGGCGGAGGCGGCAGGATTGGGGTAATGGAGTGTTGGAGTGATGGCGTATTGGGGAGCTGGAATTCAAACTCCATCACTCCAATACTCCGCTACCCCGTTGTTCATTCATGTCTTCACAAGCGATCGGTCTTCGGCGGCAAGCAGGGCCTCGAATTCCCGCAGGCTTGGCTTGATTTCGCGCGGCGCGCCGCTATGGCCCATCACCGCGTCGAGGGTCTTGAGCCCGTTGCCGGTGATGCAAAGCACGACGGCATCTTTCGCGGGAATCCGGCTTGAGGCAATGAGTTTCTTGGCGACGGCCGTGGTGACGCCGCCGGCCGTTTCCGCGAAGATGCCTTCGCACTCGGCCAGGAGCTTGATGCCGTCGCGAATCTCGTCGTCCGTCACGTCTTCGGCGTGGGCCTCGGTCTCTTTCATCACCTTGAGGGCATAAAACCCGTCGGCGGGCGTGCCGATAGCGAGGGACTTGGCAATGGTGTTGGGCTTGACGGGCTTGAAAAAATCCAGGCCGGCTTTCTGCGCGTGGGAGATGGGGTTGCAGCCGGTGGCTTGCGCGCCGTGAATGTGCCAGGGGTGCTCGTCGGCCAGGCCAAGCTTGGCGAATTCCTGGTAGGACTTGTGAATCTTGGTCAGCAGGGAGCCGGAGGCCATCGGCACGACGGTATGCTGGGGGATGCGCCAGCCCAATTGCTCGATGATCTCGAAGCCCAGGCTCTTGCTACCCTCGGCGTAGTAGGGACGCATGTTCACATTCACGAACGCCCAACCGTACTTGCCCGCAATCTCGGCGCACAGGCGGTTCACTTCATCGTAGTGGCCCTTGATGCTGATGACGGTCGCCCCATAAATGAGAGAGTTGAGAATCTTGCCCTGTTCCAGGTCGGCGGGAATGAACACGTAAGCCTTGAGCCCCGCGGAAGCGGCGTTGGCGGCGACGGAATTGGCGAGATTGCCGGTGGACGCGCAAGCCACGGTCTTGAAGCCCAGTTCCCGCGACCGGCTCAAGGCGACGCTCACTACGCGGTCTTTGAAGGAAAGGCTCGGATAATTGACCGTGTCGTTTTTCACCCACAGTTCCCGCACGCCCAGCGCCTTGGCCAACCGGTCCGCCTTGATTAGCGGCGTGAAGCCAACTTCCGCGCCGACTGTTGGCGTATCCGCGATGGGCAGCAACTCGCGGTAGCGCCACATGGTCTGAGGGCGGGATTCGATTGTGGACCGGGTGAGCGCTCTCTTGATTTCCGGGTAGTCGTAGGCGACTTCGAGCGGGCCAAAGTCGAACTCGCAGACATGCGTGGCCTCGAGCGGATACTCGCGGCCGCACTCGCGGCACTTGAGGGCCTTCATGAAACCAGTGGCGTGATGACTCATAAATTGCGCAATCTTCGTTCGCAGCGTTCCGCGTCGGACGGGTCGTGCCGCCCTCGTGGGCGACAAAAAACCCCTTCTCATCAGATGAGAAGAGGCGGTCGACGGGCGCGCGAACTCTTCTCATCTTTTCCGGGACGGCATGCCCCCGGCTGGAATTGGCACCTGGTCATTGCGGATCGCACCGCAATCGGTTGCCGTGGCTTCAACGGGCCAGTCCCTCAGCCACTCTCGATGAGGTCGTTGACTACAAATCAACGGATGCGGATAGATTGATTCTTGGAGATGGATCTGTCAACTGCTTTTTCTGGCCCCACTGATGAGCCTTGACCGATAAGTTGTCTCAACGCAGCAAAAGTCCGGATGGTTACTGTCATATCTTCAAATCTTGATTTGATGATTTGACACATTTCTAGGCTTTGGGTTATTGTTCGCCCAGCATCGGCCTGACCTCGCGGACGGCGGGTTGCGTCCGATGACTTGAACAACATGAGCACGCGAAGCCCACAGGCCGAAGGCCTCGAGAAACTTCTCCGGGAGCGCATCGTCATCCTCGACGGCGCGATGGGCACGACCATCCGTGGGTACGGAGTGACCGAGGACGACGTGCGGGGCGCGCGTTTCAAGGACGCGAAGAAGGACCTCAAGAACAATGGCGACCTGTTTTCGCTGACGAAGCCGGACGTAATAGGCGACATCCACCGGCGCTTCCTCGAGGCGGGCGCGGACATTATCGAGACGAACACCTTCTCCGCCACAAGCATCGGGCAGAGCGAGTTCTTCGTGGAGGATCCGCGCGAGCAGGGCGGGCGCAAGGATCCGGCGTTCTACCAGAAAGTCATCGAGGACAAATTTCTCAACGACCTGGTGTGGGAAATCAACGAGACTTCGGCCCAGCAGTGCCGCGAGTGGGCCGATCGCGTGGCGGAGACGACGGGCCGGCCGCGTTTCGTTGCGGGGGCCATCGGGCCGCTGACGGTGTCGCTCTCGATTTCGCCGGACGCGAACGACGCGGGTTTTCGCACCGTAACGTTCGACCAGGTGCTCGCGGCGTATCGCCATCAGGCGCGGGCCCTGATTGCGGGCGGCTCGGACTTCCTGTTGGTCGAAACCATCTTCGACGCGCTCAACGCCAAGGCGGCGCTCGTGGCCATCCAGGAAGTGTTCGAGCAGGACGGAGTATGGCTGCCCATCATGATTTCCGCGGCGGTTGGGCGCGGCGGTGAAACGATGATCTCGGCGCAAACGATCGAGGCGTTCTGGAACGCCGTCGCGCATTTGAAGCCGCTGGCCGTCGGCCTCAATTGTTCACTTGGCCCCGATTTGATGCGCCCGTTCCTGGAAGAGCTCGCGACGAAGGCCGAGGCCTTCATCTCTTGCTATCCGAACGCGGGTTTGCCCAATCCACTTTCGCCAACGGGCTTTGATTTGGAGCCCTGTCACATGGGCGACTACTTGAAGGAGTTCGCCCAGGCCGGCCTCCTCAACATCGCGGGCGGCTGCTGTGGCAACACGCCCGAGCACATCGCGGTCATCGCCAAGGCGCTCGAAGGCATTTCGCCTCGCGTGCCACCGCGCCCTGAGGTGGGTGGCACAAGCAACCCGCCTGTGCCGCGCTGCGGCGCGCCGCGAGGAACGACTGACCGCGTGGCAACAACTTCGCTTGTTCAAGAGAAAGCGGGCCTCGCTCCCCTTCCGTCCGGCCAGTGGCCGGACGGCACGGGCGGGTCGGCCGCGCCACTGCCTTTCATCCCGCTTCGGCTGAGCGGCTCCCATCCTTTCACGCAACAACAGGGCACGTTCATCCTCATCGGCGAACGCACGAACGTCGCCGGCTCGCCCCGGTTCGCCAAGCTCATCAAAGAAGGGAATTACGAGGAAGCTGTCTCCGTCGCGCGCCAGCAGGTCGAGAACGGCGCCAACGTGATCGACGTCTGCATGGACGAGGGGATGATCGATGGCGTGGCTGCGATGAGCCGTTTCCTCACGCTTATCGCCGCCGAGCCGGACATCACCAAAGTCCCCGTCATGGTCGACTCGTCGAAGTGGAGCGTGATCGAAACGGGCCTCAAATGCCTTCAAGGCAAGGGCATCGCGAACTCGATTTCGCTCAAGGAAGGCGAGGCGAAGTTCCTCGAACAGGCGCGGCTGGTTCGCCGATACGGCGCGGCGGTCGTGGTGATGGCGTTCGACGAAAAAGGCCAGGCCGACACTTTCGAGCGGAAGATTGGAATTTGCCGGCGTTGCTACGAGTTGCTGACCCGGCAGGTCGGCTTCCCGCCGCAGGACATCATTTTCGACCCGAACGTCCTCACCATCGGCACCGGCATCGAAGAGCACGCCAACTACGGCTCCGATTTCCTCCGCGCCACGGAGTGGATTAAGCAGAACTTGCCCCACGCGAAAGTCAGCGGCGGCATCAGCAACATCAGCTTCAGCTTCCGCGGCAATCACGTCGTGCGCGAGGCGATGCACAGCGCGTTCCTTTACCACGCCATTCGCGCCGGGCTCGACATGGGCATCGTCAACGCCGGCATGCTGGAGGTTTACGAAGAAGTTCCCAAGCATCTGCTCGAACTAGTCGAGGACGTGCTGCTGAACCGACGGCCCGACGCCACCGAGCGGCTCGTCACGTTCGGCGAGGGACTGAAGAAGTCTTCCGGTGACTCCAGCCCAGCTGGGGCCAAAGCCGACGAGGCCTGGCGTAGCGAGCCGCTCGAAAAGCGTCTCGAACACGCGCTTGTCAAAGGAATCGACACCCACATCGACGCGGACGCTGAGGAAGCCCGCGCGAAATATGGCCGGCCGCTCGCTGTCATCGAAGGCCCGCTCATGGCCGGGATGAATGTCGTCGGCGACCTGTTCGGCGCTGGGAAGATGTTCCTTCCGCAGGTCGTCAAGTCCGCCCGCGTGATGAAGAAAGCCGTGGCGTATCTCACGCCGTTCCTGGAGGCCGAGAAGGCCGCGCTTGCCGCCGCGGGCAAGCCCGTCACGGCGCAGGGCAAAATCGTGCTCGCGACTGTGAAGGGGGACGTGCACGACATCGGCAAGAACATTGTCGGCGTCGTGCTGGGCTGTAACAATTACGAAGTGATCGACCTGGGCGTGATGGTCCCGTGCGAGAAAATCCTCGCCACGGCCCGCGAGAAACAGGCCGACCTCATCGGGCTTAGCGGCCTCATCACGCCCAGCCTCGACGAGATGCAACACGTCGCCCGCGAGATGGAGCGCACCGGTTTCAAAGTCCCACTACTTATTGGCGGGGCGACGACGAGCAAGGCCCACACCGCCGTGAAAATTGCCCCCGGCTACACCGAGCCAGTGGTGCACGTCCTGGACGCCAGCCGCGCTGTTCCCGTCGTGAGCAGCCTGATCAGCCGCGAGAACAAACCGGCGTTCGTGAAGCAGATTCGCGAGGAGTACGAGAAGGCCCGGGCGCAACACAGCGCCCAACGGCAGAAACTCGTGAGCCTGGAGGAAGCCCGCGCCAACAAGCCGAAGCTGCGCTACGACGATTTGCCGAAGCCGGAGTTCAGCGGCATCCGGGTGATTTCCTTACCCCTCTCCCCAGGCGCATCTGCCATGGCCATTTCCGACCTCGTCCCCTTCATCGATTGGTCACCTTTTTTCCACACCTGGGAACTGCGCGGCCGTTATCCGTCCATCCTCCAGCACGAGAGGCACGGCGAGCAGGCCCGGCAGCTCTTCGCCGAAGCGCAGAAGTTGTTGGATGAAATCGTCACCAAGAATCTGCTCGGGCTCCGCGCCGTCTATGGTTTCTTCCCGGCGAACTCTGTCGGCGACGACGTGGAGCTTTACACCGACGAATCGCGCGGCACGGTCCTGACACGATTTCATTTCCTCCGCCAGCAGATCGAGAAAACCGACGGCTCGCCCCACTGGTGTCTGGCCGATTTCATCGCCCCCAAGGACACGCAACACGCAATACGCAACACGCAACACGATCAACTCGGCGCCTTCGCCGTCACCTCAGGCTTTGGGCTGAAGGAACTCGTGGACACGTTCAAATCCAGGTTCGACGACTATAACGCCATCATGGCCGAGGCATTGGCTGACCGCCTTGCCGAGGCCTTCGCGGAATTCCTCCACAAACGAGTCCGGCAGGAGTGGGGCTACGCGCGCGCGGAACAGCTCACCCAGGAACAACTCATCGACGAGGCCTACCGCGGCATTCGCCCAGCCGCAGGCTATCCCGCGTGTCCCGACCACACGGAGAAGGGAATTCTCTGGCAACTGCTCGACGTGGAACGGCGCACCGGCATGACGCTCACTGAAAGCTTCGCCATGTGGCCCGGCAGCAGCGTGAGCGGGCTGTACTTCGCGCACCCGGAATCCAAATACTTCGCAGTCGGCAAACTCGGCCGCGACCAGTCCATCGACTACCATGTCCGCAAGGGGATGCCGCTGGAGGAAGTCGAAAGATGGCTCGGCCCGTGGCTGGGGTACAATCCAGCCGAGCCGGCATCCCCGGGCAAGGCAGGCGTTCGCTGCCCTTGTGGCGCCGCGCACTGACCTGGAGATTTCATAAGGCCGTAGCCGCCGACGCGAGGAGGCGGAGGTTTTCATTGTGGGAACGATTCCGCCTCCTCACGTCGGCGGCTACGTGCTGTGTGCGTATAATGCGCGCCTGAATTCCCGCTTGGCCTTCGGCCGAGGGCGTGGTTACGCTGCGGGCATGGAACTCTTTCATAAGATTCTAAAAGCCTGCGTTGACTCCCACGCTTCCGACATCCACGCCAAGGTCGGGCACCCGACGGTCTTCCGCATCAACCGCCAACTCGTCGCCATCGACGCGCCCAGCCCGACCGAAGAATGGTTCGAGAAGGTGCTCGAGAACATCGTTCCGAAGCACCTCAAGGAATCCCTTCAAAAGACCCGCGAGTCGGACTTCTCCTACTTCGAGCCGGGCATCGGCCGGTTCCGCACGAACATTTTCCAGCAGAGCGGCCAGTGGGCGCTGGCCATGCGCCACGTCAAAAGCCGCGTGCCGCACTTCGAGGAACTCGGCCTGCACCCCGTCTGCGGGACCCTCGCCGAATCGCCGCGCGGCATCATCCTCCTGGCCGGCACCACCGGCAGCGGCAAGTCCACCACGC
>Ga0184635_10000421_pt1 | contig 10647 bp, 7 predicted proteins | sample PLM3_30_b2_FD_133147 | JGI IMG/M metagenome (GOLD analysis project Ga0184635, IMG submission 133147) | Groundwater sediment microbial communities from an aquifer in East River, Colorado, USA - PLM3_30_b2 | ecosystem: Environmental > Terrestrial > Soil > Riparian zone | place: USA: East River...
AGTGGATAATGAAAATTTATTTAAGGGGCTTGTATTTCTTGCTGCAGCGGTTGACCCCGATGAAGAAAAACCTGCGCGATGGCGTTTTATGGTAAACTGTTCAGTCTTACAATATTTCTTGCCCGGGGCTTTTCGTCCCAGCAATGAGGAATTAGTTTATTTAAAAACAGATCTAAAATATTTAGATAAAGAATGGGACAGGATCACTTGCCCGGTTTGGATCATTCATGGTGATAAGGATACATTTGTTCCGGCTGCCAACGTTGAGTATGCAAAAAAGAAATTGACAAAAGCAAAATCAGTTGAAGTAAAAATTTTACCGGGAGCCAAACATTTTATTCCATGGGAGCAGTATGATGATATTAAAAAAGTATTGATGAGATTGCCCGTTTGAAAAATAAACTCCTTATCATTTAAATTCTTTCAGAATACCAGGGATTACTTCGGGTACAATGCCATAATGATTCACGCCGTCGATCACTGAGTATGTAATTGAAAGTCCCTTATAATTTCTTCCTTTGGCAGTAGTGTAAAATTCTTTTGAAGAGGTCAGCACTTTATTTAAAAATTCAAGGGACCCTGCATAGATTGAAATTGACGAGTTATATTCTTTATTTTTTGCTGCGTAATCTTTTTCAATTTTCATCAACTCATAATAATTGGCCCACACCGATGGACTGATAGCATAGTAATGATCAAAAATTTTATTTTCCCGCAATGACATATACAAAGCCAGTAAGCCGCCAAAAGAATGACCGATAAAAACTTTACTTTTTTGTTTGGCAAATTTTTTATTGATGTAAGGCAACAGTTCATCTTTCATAAAGAAAAAGAACTTGGAAGCTTGCCCAAAATTTTTATCGCTATATCCACCTGCATCAGAAGGAATAAAATCTCTTTGCCTTTTAGTATCCCAATCACCTTTATGAGCTATACCGATCAGAATGCAGTTCTTTATATTTTCTTCAGGTTGTGACAGGATCACCTTGCCTGAATTAATGGCGGCATCTGTAAAATAAACAAGATGATAAAACTTAGCGGTATCAAAAATTTTAGGTTTGCGAATAATGATCTCGTAAGTATCCCCGGTTTTAGTCGAAACAATTTCCTCTTTTGTTTGTTGAGCATTTACAGAAAACGGGATTAATAAAATGAAATATAAAATAAGATCAATCCTGGTTCTCATAAAATTCATATTTCAATAATACTATTTCTGTCTGCTCCTTATCATTTTCATCTTTCTCAACAGTTTTTACCTCGGAGACCAAACGCTTATCGTTGTATTTGAAATAAACTGTTTTACCACCCTCTGTTGTTCCTTCTCCTTTTATTACAAGCCCGTTCTTATCAAAATAAAATACTGCTATTGTTTCTGTTTTATTGCCTTTCTCTTTAGAAAGAATTTTTTCTGTTTTGCCATTAGCGTTTCTCACATAAACAAGAGTGTAAGAACTTTCTACTTCTTCCTCCATGCAAAGATTCTTCTTGTCATACCTGGCTAATGATATGGTACCTGCTCCCTGGGCCATTATTTCAATAGAATATGATCCGTTCTTATTATACTTATAAGTGTGCCACTCGTCGTCCTGGCTTCGTGAATCATATCGCACAAGTTTGATCACTTTACCATCATTGTCCTTTGTAGCAACAAACCTGAATGCCAGAACTCCATCATAATAAGTAAGCGAATCATCACCATCCCTGCTAAAAAAAGTTTGAATCACTTCCTTATTGGCCGTATCCGCAATTAAAAACCTTGTCTTTGTTACCGACCTTATTTTTCTTTCGATAATATCTGATCTCTCAAACTGCGAAAAGCTACTTATGGAAATGAAAAGAGAACCTATAAATAAGACAACTTGCTTCATCTTAATTTTTGATTGCTTCAATGATTGTATCCTGGATCTTTCCTCTTACACTTAATTGAGCAAATACTGGATTGTTTCTTGAAGGGTTCACTCGATTAGAAAGAAAAACATAAACCAGATCATATTTTGGATCTACCCACACACAGGTACCGGTAAACCCGGTATGTCCAAATGTTTGCGGAGAAGACTGCAATGATGGATAAGGATCTTTTCTTGTCACATTATCTTTTTCCGGTTTATCAAAGCCATAAGCCCGGCGGCTGTCCTTACTGTGATAGGCTGTAAACAATTTTATCGTTTCTTCTTTAAAAATTCTTTCTCCATTCAATTCTCCCCCATTCAACAACATTTGATAAAGCATTGCCAGGTCGTAGGCGTCAGAAAATAATCCTGCATGCCCGGCAACGCCGCCAAACATTGAGGCGCCTTCATCATGTACATCACCCCAAAGTAATTGCTTACGGAAATATTTTTCTTCTTCTGTAGGAATGATCCTGTTAACAGCAAACCTTTCTCTTGGTTTGAATCCGGTTGTTTCCAATCCCAGTTTTGAGTAAAAAGTTTTTCTTACATATTGGTCAAGCGTCATACCTGAAAGTTGCTCCACAATTTTTCCGAGAAAAATAAAATCATTATCGCTATATGAATACCTGCCCAATCTTGGGGGCGCACTTTTTATGATCCTGCTGAGCATGGTATCCTGCCATTCATTCTTTAAATATAAATTCTCCGCAACCCTTATTGTATACCCCGGCTTGGGCTTATCAGAATAAAGAGTTGGATTAGGAATGCCAGTGGTCGAATCGACCGTCTCCCGATAAAAAAAAATGGTGGGTGTCAATCCGACTTCATGCAATAAAATATCATCGATCCGCAGGCTTGACTTATCCGAATTTTGTGTCCATGGCAGGTAATCGCCTAATGTCTTATCTAATTTGATCTTTCCTTCTTCATATAATTTCATGATAGAAAGAGTGGTAGCGGAAATTTTTGTAACCGAAGCAAGATCAAAAATACTTTCAACTGTTACCGGCTGAGGCTTGTCGATAGCATAACTGCCAAAAGCTTTATCATAAATAATTTCCCCATTTTTTACTGCTAGTACTACACATCCGGGAAAAGCTTTTTGAGAAATAGCATCAGTAACGATCGAATCAATAGTCTGTGCCATCCATATTTTCTTCATCGAAGGATTGGTCCTATCAACTGCGGCCACGTCAATTCCATAGCCTGCTTTAAAATTGCAAACCCTCATGGGTAGCTTTCCCGATGCACTGGTTTTTCCTTTTAACAGGTCAGCAGCAACGTGTCTTGTTATATTATCATCCTGGTGACAAGCAATAAGAGCATTGGCGGCACAATAATTTGCAGTTGCTAAAACATTTCCAAAAACAACTGTGATACTATTTGCTTTATTTAATCTACGCCATAATGAAAGGGAAGAATTAGTGATGCCATAATTATTTGCAGGCCTGTTACTGAAATTGTGAATGCCAATTACAACAGCCTCATACTTACCAATAACCTTTTCAAAAATATTATCTGCTTTGTCATCTCCATCCTTCCATGTAAATGAATAAAAGTCTGTTTTATAATTTTCTGCTAACTCTCGTCCAAAACTATTTACGTCTGAATCACCAATTGCTATATACGCAACTTTATAATCCCTTTTTAATGGTAATGAAGCATTACCAGTTCCTTGTTTTAAAACCGTGATCGTTTCTTTTGCAACCTTCATTCTAATCGCATCAGTTTTTGCATTCAGATCACGAAGAAGGTTAGCTGTCTCGATCGGTTTTAACTGATTTAACCCAAGTTGAAATTTTGCCTTTAAAACCTTTTTCACTTTAGCATCAACATCATCCCAGCTCAACCTCTTTTCTTCAATTGCCTTTTTTATTGCATCGATCGCTTTGCCTACATCCTCAGGAAGACAAAGCATGTCATTACCCGCTATCAATGCTTCTACTGAAATAACACCACCGGGAAAATATTTTGCAACTCCTTTCATTTCCAGTGCATCAGTAAATGTGAGACCGCTGAAGCCAAGATCATCTCTAAGAACGCCGGTGACAGTATTTTTAGAAATAGAAGTTGCACGATGTTCGCCTGTATCGATCGATGGTATTGAAAGGTGCGCCACCATTATACTTCCTATCCCTGCATTTATTAATTCACGAAAAGGTTTTATTTCATTTGAATCAAGTTCTGCTCTCGATTTATTAATTACAGGCAGGTCAAGATGTGAATCAACATCGACATCGCCATGGCCGGGAAAATGTTTGGCGCAAGCCATAATACCTGCATCCTGCATTCCTTTCATATATGCAATTCCAAATTTTATAACCTTGTCCCTGTCTTCACCAAAAGAACGATACCCAATAACTGGATTATTTGGATTGTTATTTATATCAACAACCGGTGCATAGTTAACATGAATACCGATCCGCTTACATTGTTCGCCCACTGCTAATCCCATTTCATAAACCAGTCGCTGGTTATCCATTGCGCCAAGAGTAAGCTGGTAAGGGTATTTTGTAACACTATCGAGCCGCATACCAACACCCCATTCACCATCGATCGTTACCATCAAGGGCGTTTTTGCAATGCCCTGGTAAAAGTTGGTAAGATTAGCCTGGCGAATTGGTCCCCCCTGGAAAAAACATAAAGCGCCAACATTGTATTGCTGAATATCACTCGTCACTTTTGCCACATGATCGGCGCCAAGATTAGAATGAGCCCTTATCACCATCAATTGTGCAATTCTTTGCTCTGGTGTCAGGGAATTAAAAACACTATCTACCCATTTATCGACAGAAAGCCTGCTCCTGTATTGTGAAAAACTAACAGAAGAAATAAAAACAGCGGCAATAAAGAATATTTTTTTCATGCAAGGTGCTTAAGATAATCGACGTATTTTAGCAGCCCAAATTACGAAGAATTGCCCGACAAGATTTTACTATTACCTGATAACATTGCGAATCAAATTGCAGCCGGTGAGGTGATCCAGCGCCCCGCAAGTGCTGTTAAAGAATTACTTGAAAACGCCGTCGATGCAGGTGCCACAGAAATTAAACTTATTATTAACGATGCGGGTAAGTCGTTAGTGCAGGTAATTGATAATGGTGGTGGCATGAGTGAGACCGATGCAAGAATGAGTTTTGAGCGTCACGCTACTTCCAAGATCACAACTATAGATGACCTGTTTCATATAAAAACAATGGGCTTTCGTGGCGAAGCATTGGCCTCGATCGCTGCAGTAGCACAGGTGGAACTAAAAACAAAAAGACTGGATGATGAAACAGGCACTTATATTGAGATCGAGAACAGTGTTGTAAAAAAGCAAGAGCCAATTGCAGTTACTGAAGGTACCAGCATTGCAATGAAGAATTTATTTTTCAATGTTCCTGCAAGAAGAAATTTTTTGAAAAGCAATACTGCCGAAATGCGGCATATTGTGGATGAGTTTACAAGAGTTGCATTGGCATTTCCACAAGTATTTTTTTCACTCACTGCTAATAACCAGCAGATCTTTCACCTCGAAGCCGGGAGTCTAAAGCAACGGATCCTTCAATTGTTGGGTAATACCTACAATACAAAACTTGTAAGTGTAAAGGAAGACACCGATTACATGAATATTTCTGGATTTGTGGGTAAACCCGATACTGCAAAGAAGACAAGAGGTGATCAGTATTTTTTTGTCAATAATCGTTTTATCAAAAGTGCCTACCTGAATCATGCGGTGATGAATGCATACCAGGAAATGATCACCAAAGATTCTTTTCCAATGTATGTTCTCTTTATTGATCTTGATCCGACACAGGTTGATGTGAATGTGCATCCAACCAAACAGGAAATAAAATTCGAGGATGAGAAAATAATTTATGCATTTGTACAGGCAGCGGTTAAACATGCATTAGCACAATTCAGCGTCACTCCCACTTTGGATTTTGAATTAGATGCGTCCATACAACAATTATCATCCATTCAGCAACCGTTTACCGAAGAAAAAAAATCAGCAGTAACTTCTGGTTCTATTTTCAAAGGCTTTACAGAAAAGAATAAAGCACATTTTATTGAGCCAACGAATAGAAGTGAACTGAAGCATTGGAGAGATTTTTACGAAAGTCGGGGGCCAGGAGTCGGGAGCCAGGGGTCGGGAGAAAATGTTCAACGATCAATGCTCAATGCTCAATATTCAAGTGAGGTTTCTCCCATTCACCATTCACCATTTACCATTCACGAAACTAACCTGGTTCAGTTACATAACCAGTATATACTTTCTCAAACTCCAACCGGTTTTATTCTCATCAATCAGCAAGCGGCACATGAAAGAATTATTTATGAACGATTGCAGGAAGCAGCAAAAGGAAAAGCAGTTGCTACACAACGCAGCATGTTTCCCGTTACAATTGAACTAGCTCCGGCTGATACTGTTTTATTGGAAGATCTAATGAATGATCTGCAGCAACTCGGTTATATGATCGAGCCATTTGGCAAAAACACTTTTGTTATCCAGGGAACACCGGCTGATGTGACTCAGGGAAATGAAAAACAAGTGATCGATTCTTTGCTGGAACAATACAAACACTTCAGTAATGATCTGAAATTTTCAAAAAGGGAAAAACTAATTCGTTCTCTTGCCTGGCAACAATCTATAAAAGCCGGAAGACAACTTTCTGAAAAAGAAATGGAAGCTTTGGTGGAAGATCTGTTCAAATGCAAACAACCTAACTCATCGCCAAATGGCAATCCAACTTATTTGGAATTTAAGAAAGATGCTTTAGAGAAAATGTTTAGCTAAGAGATTAAAAGAGAGAACGAGAAAAGAACACCTATTTAAATTTTCAAAATTTTTCCGGTTTCACTCTCTTGCAACATTTATCATTAACTCTTTTTCTCCTTTATACACTTAGCTTAGTATTTATTTCTAATTCCTTCAATAAATTTCTCCACTGCCCTTCTTACAGCAGTGGATGAAGCCTGGTGATTATTAACAAGAGTAGAAAAAATAAGCAACTTGCCCTTTTTTGTATATAAAAAACCACTGAAGGCTACCACACCGGAGAGAGTTCCTGTTTTAGCAAAAATAAAATTGCTATCAGCTTTATAATAATTACTGATTGTGCCGGTGCCGCCAGTTGGCAGAATAACTTTTATTCTTTCCATTCCAAATTCATTTTTCATTTTATTCAGAATGGCAACAAAATCCTGTGGGGTAAATAGATTATAACGACTAAGACCTGAGCCATCCACCCATCTTGGTTTTTGAGGTAGGTCTTTAAGGTCTGTTTTTAATAATGTATCAATGATCTTTTCATCATTCATCACACCTAATCTTTCATTACTCACCATCAATAAACTTTGCTCCGCAAAAAAATTATCACTGCGATGCATCATGGGTTTAAGCAAAGAGTCTGTGGGTCTTGAATAGATAGATTTAAATTTTTGATCTGATGGCGGATAAACATTATCAAGCCATGCTTTTTTTAAAGTGTCTTCCAGCAAACGTTGATTTTCGAATGTTCGAAACGGGATCTGCACTTTTGTAAACGTTGCATTGCTGCTAAAGACATCAAATGTATTGTCAACTCTTCTTCTCCGTATCCTGATATTTGGCGTAAGAGGAACCACATATTCATTCAAAGCATATCGGAAGAATTTTATATCTCCTTTTAATACGTACTTATTTCCGTTTTGCTGCAAATTATATTCGATCACATTACCGTAAATAGGCATGTCAGATCTTTCTGCCATATAATCTGAATTATAGTCATTCCATGCCCAACCACTGCCGTAAACTTCAGATTCCCATTTTGGTTCAACAAATGCCAGCCTTTTATTTGAAACACGTAAATACTCAAATGCAGGTTGCGACTTATAATCTCTATGCATAAAACTTGGATCAGCGGTCGGCCTTATAAATAAAACTGTATCCGTTTCAAGATAATCGAGACCTCTTAAATTTTCTCCCAAATATTTCATTGCCGCATAGCAGGTTGGAATTTTTGTATTACTAGCGGGTACAAAATATTTATCACCCTGGTAATTGTACCAATACCTTCCCGTTGCCGGATCATAAATACTGATACCAACATGTGCTGTAAGAAGTGATGAATCGTTGATGACCTGGTTTGCTGATTTTGAAATTTTTTGTTGAATGGAGCAGGATGTGATAAATAGACAACCGGCAATTGACAATAAGCAAAAAGTAAACTTATCTTTTAATTGGACATTGATCATTTGAGAAGTGAAGATTTATTGCTGAATAAAGATAAGGAAGTATCCCGCCTGAGGCGGGACGACGTAACGAAGTTTAATAGCTGCATTTCAACTGACCTCATCCTCCATTCTCCTTCTCGAAACATTCGAATAACCACAGAAAAATAAAGAAAGTGTAAATCTAAGTCTCCCCGCCGCGGCGGGGGACAGGGGGTTTAACTTCTCTCCTGAGCCCTCAACCATCTTTCAGGTATCTCATTACTGCTGGCGAGTAAATAATCTTTATAGCTGCAGGCGATAAAACGTTTATCAGGAAGCTGCATCCACCAGCGACCGGTTTTCTTGCTTTGGATAAAAGTGGTATCCACTTCGGCAAATGCCATGTGGTATTCATTAAAGGATTCCCGCTCGTCGATCTTCGCTTCTTTTCTTCCGCGGCTACGGCCATCCAATAAATACCAAAGCATCTGGCTGATCTGTTTTGCAGTAAGATCATGTTGGTCCTTATCAGGATCATACCCATAAATGCCGATCGTATTCACATTCGGGCTCATACCTGCGTAACGCATCAGCACACAACTTTCTTCGCCATTAAAACCATTGGGCGAGCCGGTAGTGTTTGCAGGCGCATATGCATATGCCAATGCAGAAATATCAAAACTGAATAATTGCGAATTGCGGATCACCGGTTCCATTTCATCAATATTTTCTTTTACGTGCCCGACACGAAAACAATCAAAGCGAAGCTTATCCATTGTCTCCAGCATCCGCGGATGTACATAATAACTCTGAAAACCGATATGATTATAATGACGAACATAATTTGGTTCGCCGGTTAGCAATTCCATTAAAAAATTATCGCAGCGAAAATCAGAATCTAGATTCAGATCAATGAGTGCATCTACATTCGTCACTTCAATGATCGATTTGTTTTGTTCATACGCATAATATTGCGCCAGGGTAAGATCATGCGAGCCACCGAGAATAATGACCGTTTTCTTTTCATTGATCAACTCATTAATAACAGTTCTCAATGCTGCATAAGTATCGGCAAGATCAGCGCCTTTACGAAGATTACCAAGGTCAGCTATCCTCAGATCCTGGTGCCAGAAATATAATTGATAGAATTGCCGGCGTATGGCATCTGGTCCTGCACTATAAGCCAAATGATGACCATTGCCTCGTTGCTCACCACAACCGATCAAAACAAGATCGGCTTCATCTATGTCAGGAAAATTCTCATCCTCATGCACGTTTATATTAAACCCAATTGTGCCTTCTTTATAACCCTGGTCAAAATTGAGCTCACTTTTACTGATCGGTGCAAGAAAGTCGGCAATGTTTAAAAAATCTGACATAGATGCAAGTTATGCTAAGAGATTAAAAGAGAGAAGGAGAAAAAGAGTGCAATCCACTAATGTTGACAATTTTATTGCATTGATGAAAAGCACAATTTCTCTTATTAACTCTTTTACTCCTTTCTTCTCTTCACTTATCTTTGCCAGCTATGGAAGAATTGCTGAAACAAATACAGGATCATAAGAAGGAGATCGAAGCTTTTACTGCAACTGATGAAAAAGCGGCGGAAGAATTTCGCATTAAATGGTTAGGTACAAAAGGACTAGTAAAAACCGTCATGGGTGAAATGAAAAATGTGCCGAATGAAAAGAAGAAAGAATTTGGACAAATACTAAATGAGTTCAAACAATTCACTGAAGCCAAATACGAGGATCTGAGATCATCGACTTCAAATCTCAAATCTCAAACCTCAAATCTTGACCTAACTCTTCCTGGCGATACAATACCAGTAGGTACCCGTCATCCGATCAGTTTGATGACCAACCGGATCATTTCAATTTTTCAACGACTTGGTTTTGCAGTTGCCGAAGGACCAGAGATCGAAGATGATTGGCACAACTTTACCGCACTGAATCTTCCCGAACATCACCCGGCGAGGGATATGCAGGATACATTTTATGTACAGCAAAATCCCGATTGGTTACTAAGAACACATACAAGTAATATCCAGATACGGGAAATGCAGAAAGGCAAATTGCCGATCCGCATTATTTGTCCAGGACGTGTGTATCGCAATGAAACCGTAAGTGCAAGAAGTCATTGCTTCTTTCACCAGGTGGAAGGTTTATATATTGATGAGAACGTTTCTTTCGCCGATCTGAAACAAACGCTTTACTTTTTTGCAAAAGAAATGTATGGCAGTGATGTAAAGATCCGTTTCCGACCTTCTTATTTTCCATTTACCGAACCAAGTGCTGAGATGGATATCAGTTGCATGCTATGTAAAGGCGCTGGTTGTAATGTTTGTAAGAAAACAGGCTGGTTGGAAATACTTGGCAGCGGCATGGTGCACCCGAATGTTTTATCCAATTGCGGCATTGATCCAAATAAATACACAGGCTTTGCCTTCGGTATGGGCATTGAAAGGCCTGCATTATTAAAATACGGCATCAATGATATCCGCCTTTTCAGCGAGAATGATGTAAGGTTCCTGAAACAGTTTACATCCGCGGTCTGATTGCGAGGCCAACTCAAAAAA
>Ga0184635_10000422_pt1 | contig 10624 bp, 7 predicted proteins | sample PLM3_30_b2_FD_133147 | JGI IMG/M metagenome (GOLD analysis project Ga0184635, IMG submission 133147) | Groundwater sediment microbial communities from an aquifer in East River, Colorado, USA - PLM3_30_b2 | ecosystem: Environmental > Terrestrial > Soil > Riparian zone | place: USA: East River...
CCCTGGCTTCTTTGCCTGTTCTCAAAAGTTCTTGGCGTTCCTCTATCAGCACCCCTGTTGATATAAGGCTTGTAAATAGAGACTTCATTGTTTCTTGCTATAGTACGTCCGGACTTTTGCGATTCACGAATTCTGACAGAATTAATTCTTGAACCGGTATATCTTTCAACTTCATTACGTGAAGGCCCGATCACATAACCCCTGTCACGACTATAATTATTAATAATAGTTGTGTTATTAATAATGGTTGTGTTCCTGCCCCTGTCAACATAATAATTTGAAAGATGTGGAGAAGTGATGTATCGACTTGGAGCAAAGCACCAATAATTGTACGGCACATTATACCTGTTGCCGAGATATAAATTGATACTGATGCCCGGGCTCATCGGTGCCCAACCATAGTAGTCGCCACCACCACGCCATACTACCCATGCCGGCGCCCATTCATAATCGGGCACCCAAAGCCAGCCGTCATATGAATCATTGATCCAACGACCGTAATGGAACGGCGCCCATCCCCATTCATAATCTGAGACCCAGATCCAGCCATATTCTTCTGACCAGGCCCAACGTCCTTCGGATTGGTAAGGATGAAAATTGCTATACCTGTTATCAGGTCTCCATACATATCCATACTCAGGATAATTTATCCAGTCGCCATAAGGACTCAGATCATCATAAAAAGTCTGGAAGGAAACATTAACTGATACCTGGGCTGATGTTTTGTTTTGTACAGCACCAAACAGCAACACTGCGATCGCTATCATGGATGCTTTTAAGATACGTTTCATTTAAAAAGGATTTAGGTTGTAAAAAAATTGCTTCTCAATTCAGTGACCCGGTTTACATTTTCTAAATCCATGAGATTTATTACTAGTGTTTGTATGACGATAAATATGCCAGCTTTACTGTTAAAGAGATGTTTGAATGTTTTGGCAAAAGTATTATCGAAAATTTCAGTTAATATTTTCTAAATAAAAAGCAGTCATGAACATCATAACTGCTTTTAATAGTTTCTTAATTTGATTAGTGGTGTTTTAATCTAATTGCAATTCCCAATTGACCAACATTGCTATGGTCGACAATATTATCGAAGCGGCTCACATCAGTCAGGCCAAAATTATAACGACCGTATAATATTAATTTTTCAGAAGCCTTATATCCTATGCCCAAACCTATAGCAACCTGGCCGGTCGTAAAATCATCCTTCGCATTTATTTGTCCTCCTTCATCATCAGCTTTATCCTGTGCACTTAAAAGCAAACCAAATTGTGGACCCGCTTCCAAATATATTTGTGGCGCCGGGTAATATTGGATCATTAAGGGAAGTTGAAGATACCCGAGAGCTAAAGTTCTTTCCACACCGCCTGACATGTAGCGTTGTCCTTCGCCGGAGTATAATAATTCGGGTTGGAAACACCAGTTCTTATTTATAGTATGATGAAGAAACACACCTACGTGGCCACTGATCCTGTCGCGACCTTCAAATCCACTTAAGCTGGCAATATTTAACCCACCTTTAATGCCTACAGCCTGCTGTGCATTGACTGTAGAGAAAAATAAACTCATCACAGCTATCGATAAGATCGTTGTTACTTTTTTCATGATCATTGATTTTACTATTGATTTTCAAAGCCCATGCCAGCAGGAAAAAGCAGTTATTTTTTAACTGTAATTCAGGGAATTAAATTTTATAAACAATCAAACTTTAAACGTTGATTCCATGGGTGAACGAGTAGAATTGCATTATAAAATAAAAATGCCCCGATAAACGGGGCACAACAGAAACACAAATAATTTTTACTGTTTTACTTCAACAGTTACTTTATTGGTAAGCCTGCTTCCGTAAGAACGATGCAATGCGTCGGCAAACTGGAGAGTCAATGAATGCTTACCTGGAGGTAATTTTATTTCTGCAGAAGTTTGTGCATTTCCAAAATGAATATGAACAGAATCCTTTTTGATCACTTCACCGGTTGGAATTGAATCAATGTCAACCAGGATATGATGATGACCAGATGCAGGTTTCAATATTCCGTTCGCTGTATCTACATGCATTGCATCCACTGCCATTTCAACTTTTAATGGCGACGTAACGGTTTGTCCATCTTTCAGGTTAGCAAAGTAAACTCTTGCGTTTGCAGGAACTTCAGGCATCGCCGGCATTTCAACCGGGGTTGTAGTGGCTGCATGTGCATCATGACCAGCTTCTTTGGTTTCAGTTGTTTTATCATCATTGCTGTTGCATGCAATTAAAGAGGCAGCAACGATAGCAGTTGTAACTAAGTATTTCATAAATGATCCTTTTTAAATTAAGATGGCGAAGGTAATGAACTTGACGATACAAGAATTACCATCCATATTTATTTTGCTTTCGTAACTTTAGTTCCCTTAATTTAAATATATGGACCAGAAGATTATCAATTTGTACGATGAGTATATTCATTCAGCCACTATTACCCGTGCTGACTTTTTAAAAAAGGTTACACTCATTACAGGAAGCATTGCCCTTACACAATCTGTACTATCACAAATAGAAAACAATTATACAAAACCGGGTCTCATTTCGACCGAAGACCTGTTTACAGAGTATGTAAACTATCCCGGTGTACCTAATGAGATGAAAGCATACATAGCAAGACCAAAAGAAGATAAAAAATATGCCGCCGTGATAGTTATTCACGAGAACCGTGGGTTGAATGCACATATTGAAGATGTAGCAAGAAGAGCAGCAAATTCAGGATATCTTGCGATAGCGCCAAATGCCTTATCGGCACTGGGGAAAACATTTGCTAATGAAGATGAGGCAAGGGCCGGGTTCAGCGAACTGAAACCTGAGGATAATCTCAAAAACTTTATTGGTGCATTTGATCATTTAAAAACAAGAAAAGATTTTAATGGTAAGGCTGGGTGTGTTGGATTTTGCTGGGGTGGCGCTATGTCTAATAACCTGGCAGTAAATGTTCCTGACCTGAAAGCGGCTGTTGCATTTTATGGTCGGCAGCCTGCTGCTACTGATGTGCCAAAAATAAAAGCCGCCGTTCAGTTACATTATGGCAGCCTTGATGAAGGAGTAAATAAAGGCATTGCAGCTTATGAAGAAGCTTTAAAGGCTAATAAAACAGATTATGAACTATATATGTATGAAGGAGCACAACATGCTTTTCATAATGACACTTCTCCTGCACGATATAATGAAGCTGCAGCAAAATTAGCATGGCAAAGAACGATCGCATTCTATGCAAAACATCTTAAATAGCTTACTCCCTCAATGAAAACAAATAAAGCGTTTGCTTCACTAATTCTTTTTTTATTTTTTTCGATCGCCACTCTTGCACAAAAGAGTTCGCTTGTCTACACGGTAAAGATGGATAATCCTGAATGGCATTTCTTTCATGTACAACTTACTTGTAAAGGAATAAAAAAGGAATTCATTGATTTTAAAATGCCTGCATGGACGCCGGGTTACTATCAAAAAATGGATTTTGCAAAAAATCTTGAACGGCTTAAGGCAACAGATGAAACAGGAAAAGAATTAAAATGGGAAAAAACAAATGATAATACGTGGAGAGTATCCAGCAATAATTCTAACACCGTCAATCTTTCCTATGAAATAAAAACGGTGAGACCTTTTGTAGCGACCGCTTACCTGGATGAGACCCGTGCATATATTTTACCGGCAGCTGTTTTCTTACACATTGATAAAATGATCAATCAGCCTGTGCAGGTAAAAGTGGTTCCCGATAGCAAATGGAATCGGGTGGCAACCGGGTTAGATTCTCTGCCCGGGAAAAAATTTACTTATACTGCTCCTGACTTTGATATTTTATATGACAGCCCCATTCTTGTTGGTAATCTTGAAGAATTAACCCCCTTTAAAATAAGAGGAGTTACTCATCGCTTTATTGGTCTTAAGCTCGGAGACTTTGACCGGGAGCAATTCATTCTTGATCTGCAAAAAATTGTAGAGGCTTCTGTAAATATCATCGGCCATATTCCGTACAAAAATTATACGTTCATTGCAATTGGCTCCGGCCCGGGCGGCATCGAACATTTGAATAATACAACTTTTGGTTTTAATGGAAGCAATTTTAAAAACCGGGATAGTTATATCCGCACTCTTCACTTTTTAGCACATGAATATTTCCATCATTATAATGTAAAACGAATTCGACCGATCGAGCTCGGTCCTTTTGATTATGACAAAGGCAGCCGAACAAAAATGCTTTGGGTATCAGAAGGACTCTCTGTTTATTATGAATATCTCGTAGTGAAAAGAGCCGGCATAACAACGGATGCAGAATTATTCAATGCATTTCGGGGAAACATGGTAGCTTTTGAAAATAAGCCCGGCAGACTTTACCAAACATTAGAACAGGCAAGCTATGAAACATGGAGTGACGGACCATTTGGAAGAACGGGTGATGAAGTGAATAAAACAATTTCTTATTATGATAAGGGCCCTGCAGTAGGGCTACTTTTTGATTTTAAGATCAGGCAAGCAACAAATAATAAGAAATCGCTGGATGATGTAATGCGATTTTTATACAAAGAATATTATCAAAAAAAGAAAAGAGGATTTACGGAAGAAGAATTGAAGAATGCTTTTGAATCTGTTGCAGGCGTTTCGCTGGCCCGGGAATTTGAATACATTACAACCACTAAAGAACTTGACTATCCAGGATATTTCAATTATGCGGGGTTAGATATTGATACAACTTCGCAAGTATTACCGGGTGCATATGCCGGTTTCTCTTTAAGAGAAAGGGAAGACAGTGTATTTGTAGCAAATGTCGATTATGAATCACCCGGATGGAATAAAGGTATAAGAAGAGGACAGCAGGTGCTTAAGGTAAATGGTGAAAAAGCTACTGTAAGTAATTTTAATAAAATAATGACTGGTTCAAAACCGGGTGATAAAATAGCTCTTATCATATTTATCAATAATGTTATGACAGACATAGAAATTATTTTTAGTAAAAAAACTGAAAAAGGATTTAAAATAACTCCCTCCGCCAATCCTGATACTTTACAAAAACAAATACTGGAAGGTTGGTTAAAAGGATAAGACCCTTATCTTTAAAGTATAAACAATACGCCCATGTGGATCTTCCAGATCGCCAGGTTTTTTAGAAATGTATTCCGGCTGATCGCTATCTTTTTTATTATTCTTAAACATGTTGTCAAGAACTGGATGTACAACACATGGATGCGCCGGATTTTTGATCCCAAAGGAAAAAGACTTACCAGCAGGGCAGAACAACTTCGCCAAACGATCGAAGAGTTGGGCCCCACATTTGTAAAATTTGGACAGATCGTTGCAGACAGACCAGATCTTGCATCAGATCATTTGCGTGAAGAGCTAAAAAAATTGCAATCAAATGCAAGACCGATGGATGATGGTGAAGCAATCAGTCTTATTGAGACGGAATTAGGCGATCCTATTGAAGAAGTTTTTCTTACTCTTGAAAAAAAACATATTGCTTCTGCTTCGATCGCACAGGTTTATTCCGGTGTATTAAGAACGGGTGAAAGAGTTGCAATAAAAATACAACGTCCCAATATCAAACATAAGATCGAGATCGATCTTATATTAATGAAAGTATTGGCAAGACAAGTTGTAAAGACATATCCCGGGCTTACAAGTTTTAACCTGATCGGTTTTGTTGAAGATTTTGGTGAGAACCTGATGAAGGAACTAGACTTCAATAACGAAGCTTCAAACATGCTTCGTTTTACGGATATGTTCAAGGACGATCCGAGTTGTTATATCCCAAAGGTTTTCATACATCATTCCCGTCAGCGATTATTGGTAATGGAATATATCGAAGGTCTTCGCCCGGATGATATTGATGGATTAAAAGCCGCCGGTTTTGATCCGCAGGTGATCGCAGAAAACGGAACACATATAATATTAAAGATGATCCTTCGTCATGGATTTTTCCATGCTGATCCGCACCCTGGAAATATTTTCATCCGTGGCGATAACCAGATCGTTTTATTAGATCATGGAATGGCGGCAAGCTTAAAGCCAAGACAAATACAGGCATTGATAAATTTCATGCTTGGCTTTTCAAAAAACGATCCGCATCGCATTGCCAAGTCACTACTGAGTTTATCTGAAATAACTTATTTCAAAGAAATGGAAGATCTTGAATTCCGTCTTGGAGAGATAATTAAGAAGTACAGCTACATGAGCTATGAGCAGGTGGATATTTCCGCTGTCATGACCGAAGCATTCAGGGTCATTGGGCGATATGGATTAACTGTTCCTTCCAATCTTTTTACATTGATAAAATCGCTGGCGACCATACAAAAGTTTGCCGAAAACCTTGAAGCGAATGTTTCTATCGCAAGTATGATACGACCTTATGCCACTGAAAAAATAAAAGAACAATTCAGCTGGGATGCAGTGGTGAAAATTGTGACGGATTCCGCTGAAGATTATTTGTATATGATAAGCAAATTACCAAAAGACATCAGGGAGGTTGTTGGTAAATTGAAAGACGGTGTGATGCGGCATGAGATCAATTTCAGCGAAGACAGTTTTACCAACAAAGCATTCCGGATGAACATCAATCGCCTTGCTTTTGTTTTCATACTTGGATTGATGATGATCTGTTCAACACTGCTTATGATCTATATGCGGGATAAACAAATAATCCGGATATTCTTTTATACTACACTTACGATCACAACCTTTACGGCATTACGTTTACTGGCAAAAACAAAATAGTTAGGTAAATTTATTTTACAATGCCATTTACCCGGAAAATAAGCATCAATGTACCGGCATATCGTTCTTTATAAAATTTCTTTTTCACAAGATCATTAAAAATAGAAGTAGCTATCCATACATTATCAGAAGTGCGGTTGTCAGTTAATTTCATGGCGAGTGGGACAAGATATTCATAGCCATCCAGTTTTTGCAACGCCCTATCCTGCTCATATATCCAAAGAGTATAGGCATAATTCCTGTTATTGAATTCCGACTCATCTATTCTCTTATCAGAATAAGAAACAAAAACTGAGGTTGCTTTAACACCTCTTTCTTTCAAGCCATTCGTAAAGTACGGCATTACATCTTCCATGATCCTTTTGGTTGATGAATTACCATTAGCAACAATTAATATAGAATCAAGTTGTGGATAATCTTTACTCAATGGAGTACGTTGCTGGATATAAACTCCGTCCTCTAATTTTTTCATCAAATTGCAACTGCATAACAGGAGCGCCAGGATCGATATAAGCAGGTTACTTTTCATAACATCCTTCTTAAAGTTAAGAAAATCCGGAAGGTTTTTTATTATTAACTTCTGTTGATTTCAAATGAACTCTTTTTTAAAAAAAACACCTATTTTTAAGCCTTTTAGAACCAAAACTTAAAGTCTGATGAAAAAACTATTGTTATTGGCTAGCTCTTTGTTCTTTTTGATCACAACTGCATTTGCACAACAAACCGTTTCCGGAAGAGTAACTGATGATAAAGGAAATCCTGTAGAAGGGATCTCAGTTAAACTAAAAGGTACCACGACCGGAACAACTACCGATAAGAATGGTGATTACACCATCAAAGTTTCCGGCACAGATCCAGTGCTTGTATTTTCTGGTGTTGGCTTTAATGACCGCGAAGTAAATGCATTCTCCGCCGCCAATGTTTCGCTGGAAACAGCAGCGATCACACTCACCGGTGTTGAAATGGTGGGTACCCGTAGTCTTAAAAGATCATCAACTGAGACTCCCGTGCCCGTCGATATCATTCCTGTTTCAAAAGTGACGAACCAATTAGGTCTTGTCGAGATCAATTCGATCCTTCATTATATCGCTCCTTCATTTAATTCAAATCGTCAATCTGGTGCTGATGGCGCTGACCATATCGATCCCGCAACATTAAGAGGACTTGGACCAGATCAAACTCTTGTTCTTATCAATGGGAAAAGAAGACATCAAAGTTCATTAGTTAACTTATATGGTAGCCGCGGCCGTGGTAATACAGGCACTGATCTTAATGCAATTCCTGCTGCAGCAATTGAAAGAATAGAAATACTTCGTGATGGCGCCAGTGCCCAATATGGTTCTGATGCAATTGCCGGCGTTATCAATATTATTTTAAAATCGAGTGTAAAGGAATTTACAGCTACGGCTACTGCCGGTACCCGCATGACGGGTTATGGCGGCTCATTGGATTATGATGGACAAAAAGTTTTGGAAAGCCAAACCGATGGTCTTGAATATAATGCCAACGTGAATTATGGTTTTCAATTAAAAGACAATGGTTTTTTAAATCTCACCGGCGACTATTTAAGTAAGGCAAAAACATATCGCCCTAACTACGAGCCAGTATTTCCTGATAACTATCGTCAGAAATTTGGTGACGGTTCTTATCAGAATGCCCGTATATTTTTTAAGAATAAATTAAGTCTTGGCGGTGCAACAGAATTTTATTCATTTGGCGGATACAACCGTCGTGATGGTGAAGCTTATGCATATACCCGTGATGCAGGAAGCGAAAGAAATGTAGTCGCTATTTATCCAAATGGATTTAATCCATTGATCACTTCCGAGATCATTGATAAATCAATTTCATTGGGTGTAAGAACTAAGTTCTGCGGATGGAATTCGGATTTTAATGCCACGTTGGGAAGTAATCGTTTTCAATACGGAGTTGAGGAAACGTTGAACGCTTCTTTGGAAGCAAGCTCCCCTACTGAATTTGATGCCGGTGGCTTTCAATTAAGTCAACATGTAGCTAGTGCAAATTTTTCAAAACTTATAACTGGTGTTGCACAAGGGCTCAATCTTGCATTCGGAACTGAATATCGCTTTGAGGAATACAGGATATTTGCCGGTGAAACTGCTTCATGGAAACAATATCTTGATGGGAATGGCCAGCCTCCTGTTTTCTCGATCAATGGCCCTGGTGATACTACTTTCCGCCCCGGCGGTTCACAAGGCTTTCCCGGTTTTCAACCAAAGGATGTTGTAAGTGAAAGTCGTAAAAATTTTGCAGTGTATGCGGATGCAGAACTTGATATCACTAAAAATATATTAGTAACCGGCGCTGTAAGAATTGAAAATTACAGTGATTTTGGCTGGACGGATAATTATAAACTGGCAACAAAACTTAAAGTAACTAACAATTTAAGTCTGCGTGCATCATGGAGCACAGGTTTCCGCGCACCCTCACTCCCACAGAGTCATTTCAGTTCAACATTTACAAATGTTGTAGCAGGACAGATATTCGACCAGGTGATAGCACCAAATACAAGTGAATTGGCAAAAGAAGTTGGGATACCGGAACTAAAAGAAGAGACATCAAACAACGTGGGCCTGGGCTTTGTGGCTAAAATTGGAAAGAAGTTCAACCTGACTGTAGATGCCTACCAGATAAAAGTAAAAGACCGTATCGTGTTAACAGGTTTGTTTGATACGGGTGATGATAAGATCGGGGCGATACTGGAAAGCATGAATGTTGGCGCTGCACAATTTTTTACAAACGCAGTCGATACAAAAACAAGGGGGCTTGATATAATAGCTACTTACGGTACCAATCTTGGCAAAGGAAAATTAAATGCAACTCTTGCTGCAAACTTCAACAATATGGAAGTGGAAGCGGTACATACCACTCCCTTGCTTGCCGGTAAAGAAGAAATATATTTTGGTGTAAGAGAAAGATATTTCCTCCTTGCATCAGCTCCTGATCATAAGATCAATTTAAGTTTTGACTATACAGTTAATCGCTTTAATGCATTTGTTCGTTTTACCCGTTTCTCCGGTGTAAAACTGATCGACTTTAATTTTGATGAAAGCGATCCTGATATTTATGATGCTAGACATACATTGGACCTGACATTCGGGTATAAGATCAGCGACAATTTTAATATTGCGATCGGCGGTGCAAATGTCCTGGATACTTATCCAAGCATTCAAGATCCGGGATTAACTGAAACTGGTGGTATGTGGGATGCAGTACAAAATGGACATGGTGGCGCATTCTTCTTTGCAAAACTTGCTTACAGGTTTAAAACAAAGTGATCGGTAAAAATAACTGACAGTGAAAAACCTCCGCATCGGAGGTTTTTTTATTTTGTTGTATTTTTTCTTGTGGGCAAGCCCCCGAACGGACCGAAACTTTTAAACTATATCTTTAAGTGCATCGGGAGAAGGTTAGTCATGTAATAAATGAGCTTTATGATAAAACTGTTTTATTCATTCTTGCTGATTTTGCTAATCAGTTCTTGCAAAGTAAATAGATCTATCGATGTAAAATTATTTCCCATAAGCACTGACTCGAAAGAGCTTGGCGTTGTGCAATATTTAAATCTTTCTGATGATACGTTAAGCGTTTTTGAAAAACAAATTGCAAAAAAATTTGGCGTAAGTTATTTTAAAGCATTCTCCTTTCAACAGATTCAGCCCAAAATGGAAAATGATACGTTTGATTCAAAAACAAAATTCTTAATTGGGATGGATCAAGATAGCATTATGATAATCACCGATGCCAATAATAATAATTCATTTTTTGATGATACTGTGAACAAAGTAAATAAAGAAATATTGGAGTCCCGATCTTTAAAAAATCTAGCACGACTTCCTCTTGTACATATTCTGAATTTGCAGACGC
>Ga0184635_10000423_pt1 | contig 10620 bp, 11 predicted proteins | sample PLM3_30_b2_FD_133147 | JGI IMG/M metagenome (GOLD analysis project Ga0184635, IMG submission 133147) | Groundwater sediment microbial communities from an aquifer in East River, Colorado, USA - PLM3_30_b2 | ecosystem: Environmental > Terrestrial > Soil > Riparian zone | place: USA: East River...
CGCTCGCGGACTAGCATCGGAGCCGTGGGCGGGGCGGAGGAGCCGGGCGGCCGGGTGCGGCGGATGGGCCGGCTCACCGAGCCGGCCGAGGAGGGCCTCCTCACCTACGGCGAGTACCTGGCCGTGCCGGAGCTGATCTCGCTCCAGCGACTCCGTTCGGATCCGCCCGTGCACGACGAGCTCCTGTTCATCGTCGTGCACCAGGCGTACGAGCTCTGGTTCAAGCAGCTGATCTTCGAGCTCGAGTCGGTGCGCGACCGGATGTTCGATGACGACGCCGAACGCGCGCGGCACTACCTCACCCGCGTCCACGCCATCGAACGCGTCCTGATCGATCACATCCAGGTGCTCGAGACCATGACCCCGCAGGACTTCCTCGAGTTCCGCTCGCTGCTCACCCCTGCGTCCGGGTTCCAGTCGGCGCAGTTCCGGGAGGTCGAGTTCCTCTCCGGGCTCAAGCAGCCCGGGTACCTCCGGGACCTCGCCGCCTCACCCGACGAACTGGAGCGGCTGGCGCGCCGGCTCGACGAGCCGACGGTGTGGGACGGGTTCGTCGCGTTGCTCGAACGCCACGGTCTGGCGATGCCCGGGGACGACGAGGAGGCACGGCGCGCGAGCCTGCTGCGGATGGCCCGCGACGCCGAGCTCGCCCCGCTGTTCGCCGTGGCGGAGCGGCTCCTCGACCACGACGAGGGGTTCGCGCAGTGGCGGTACCACCACGTGCTCATGGTCGAGCGCGAGATCGGCGCCAAGTCGGGGACCGGCGGCTCCTCCGGCGTGGAGTACCTGCGCTCGACGCTGAGCAAGCGGTTCTTCCCGGAGCTGTGGGGCCTCCGCTCGCACCTGTAGCGGTCTACCCGCGACCCGTCCGGGGTCGGAGCGGCGGGACTCTTCTTCCGTTCTCCGAGTCCTCGATCAACGTCGTGAGGCGTCGCTCGCGCGTCTCGGGCCTCTTCGCGCTCATCACCCAGTACACGGCGGTGGTTCGGTAGCCCTTCGGCTGTGTCTGGAACCACTCCCAGGCCCGCTGCTTCGACCGGAACCTCCGCTCCTGGGCCGGGTCGAGCTTCGCCTGGTGTCGCTGCTCGTACGAGTAGGTCGCGGTCTTGTCCTCGCGGCGTTCGCGGAACGCCTTCAGCCCGGCGGCCCGCATGCGCCGCTGCTTCGTGAGCTCCTCGACGCGCCGAACGTTCACCGCGCTCCAGTTGCTGGTGGGCTTCCTCGGCGTGAACCGGTTCATGTAGCTCTCGTCGTCGATGCGTTGCCGGATGCCGTCGATCCAGCCGAAGCACAGCGCCTCGTCCACCGCCTCCGGCCAGGTGATGCTCGGCCGCCCCGAACCCTTCTTGTACAAACCCATCCACAGCTCGGACGCCGTGGCGTGATGCTCGTCGAGCCAGGCGCGGAAGGCCTCGCGGTCGGCGAAGAAGACGGGCTTCATCCCCGCGTCCGAACGTACCCGTCGATCAGCTCGAGCAGTCGTTCCCGGCCGAACGAGTCGTCGTGGCCGCCGTGCACGATCCGAGCGGACACCTCGCGTAGGCGCCGCATGCTCCCTACGTAGTCGGCGATGTTCGACTCGGGGAGCTCGTCGAGCAGGACCCCGCTCTCGTACACGCAGTCGCCGGAGAACAGCGTCCGCGTCGCCTCCTCCCACAGGCCGATCTCACCCGGCGTGTGACCGGGGAGGTGCAGGACCCCGAACGTCCGGTCGCCGAGATCGATCTCGTCGCCCTCGTCGACCACCCGGGTCGGCGTGACCGGCGTGACGGCGTACGACCCGAGCTCGAACCCCTCGCGCGGCAGCGCGGTGAGCAGCGAGGCCGGCGGGTCGTAGCCCGAGAGCTCCTCGGGCGGGTAGTCCTCGATCCGGAGCGAGGCGAACCCGTGCGCGTTCGCGACCGCCTCCGCGTCGTCGCGGTGCACGACGACCTCCTCGAACTCGTGCAGCCCACCGGTGTGGTCGAAATGCCGATGCGTCGCGACGGCGATCGTCGGTCGCTCGAAGAGGTCCGCGAGCTCTTCACGCAGCCGCCCGATGCCCAGGCCGGCGTCGACCAGCAGGTCGCGGTCGCGCCCGCGGACGAGGAACAGGTTCGCCTGCAGGAAGGGGTCGACGTGCGGCTCGCGGATGCGCAGGACGCCGTCGTCGACGGTCTCGTGCTCGAACCATCGGTCGGCCACACGCACGCGCGCGATGCTAGCGGCTTGACGCGGCGGTCCCCGCCGGGATAGGACCGCTCCCACGCGTCGAAAGGAGGGTCCGGATGGCGACCGATCTGTCGATCTCGCTGCCCGACGAGCCGGGTGGGCTCGCGAAGGCCGCGAAGGCGCTCGGGGCGGCCGGGGTGAACGTCGAGGGCATCGCGGGTCTCGGGGGTGGCGGCCACGGGCACGTCCACCTGCTCGTCGAGGACGCGGGCGCCGCTCGGACCGCCCTCGAGGCCGCGGGGGTCACGATCGAGGGCGAACGCGATGCCGTGGTCGTCGACGTCTCGAGCGAGGACCGTCCCGGCAAGCTGGGCGACCTCGCGCAGTCGATCGCGGACGCCGGCGTGAACCTCGCCGCCTGCTACGTGGCTTCGCGGTCCCGCGTCGTGTTCTCGTCCGACGACCCGGCGGGGTTGCGCTCGGCGCTCGGCGCGCGAGGCGAAACCGAGGGTTGACGCCGAACGGGCGTGAGCGTAGACCGGCGGATGTCGGGGTTGGGTGTCTGAACGAAGGAGGTGCCGATGAAGGACCTCACCGTCTCCCTCGAGGACCGGCCCGGGACCCTCGCCGATCTGGGCGAGGCGCTCGGCAAGGCCGGGATCAACATCGAGGGGTTGTGCGCCGTCACGAGCGAGGGACGCGCGATCGTCCACCTGCTCGTGGCGGATGCCGCAGCGGCGCGCACCGCGCTCGAGGGCGCCGGCGTCAAGGTCGAGGGCGAGGCCGAACCCATGATCTCCGAACTCGACTCGGCTCAGGTCGACCGCCCGGGGGCGATCGGCGCGATGGCCCGTGCGATGGCCGAGGCCGGCGTCAACATCCAGGTCGTCTATCTCGCGACGAAGAACCGCGCGGTGGCGGTCACGAGCGACAACGCGAAGGCGCGTCAGGCGCTCGGGGTGTGAGGCGGCTCGCCGGGGGCGGCCGGGGCCGCCTCCGACGGATCGGCCGTATACGCGCGGTCGAGGATCTGGATCGGGTGGAGCACCCGCATCGGTGAAGCCAGCTCTCCGAGTCCGGCCATGATCTGCATCGTGCACCCGGTGTTCGCGCTGGCCACGACGTCGGCGCCGGTCGACGCGATCGCCTCGGCCTTGCGGCGGCGGAGCTCCGACGACATCTCGGGTTCGAGCACGTTGTAGAGGCCGGCGGCGCCGCAGCACACGTCGCCGCCCGGCACGTCGAGCACCTCGACATCCTCGATGGTGCGGAGCAGGGCACGCGGCTGGTCCCGGAGGTGCTGCACACGGAGCGCGTGGCACGCGTCGTGGTACGCGATGCGCCCGAACCCCGGCCGGCCGCCGGGCGGCCGTGCGAGCCCCTCGTCGTGCAGGAGCTCCATCACGTCGCGCACCTTCCTCGAGAACGCGCGACTCTCGTCGGTCGCGATCAGGTCGCCGAGCTGCTGCAGGTGCGCGCCGCATCCCGCCGCATTCGTCACCACGACGTCGACGCCGGCGAACGCACGGAGGTTCCGCTCGGCGAGCCTTCGCGCGGTGTCGAGGCGCCCGTGGTGCGCGGCCAGCGCGCCGCAACATGCCTGGGCACGAGGCACCTCCACCCGCCACCCGTTCCCGGCCAAGACACGGATCGTGGCGCGGCTCACATCGCGGAACCATCGATCCTGCACGCAGCCGCTCAGCAACGCGACGGTTCCCCGGCTCTCACCGGCCGGCTCCGTCACGCGGGGGAGGCGGCGGAACAACTCGGATCGTTCCGGCGTGAGGGTCCGGACCCGTTTCGGGAGCGCGAGGCGCGCGACCGGCTGTATCGCTGCGGCGAGCCACAGCAGCTTCTTCCTGGGCAGCGCGACATCCAGACCGAGCCACCGCAGGAACCGGGACGGGCGGGAGCGGAGCGGTTCGACCTGGACGCGCGCCCGCTCGACCATCCGGCCGAACGGCACGTGCGACGGACACACGTCCTCGCACGCGCGGCAGGCGAGACACAGGTCCATGAAGCGCGCGAACGTCTCATCGGGCTCCGACAGCCCCTCGGCCACCGAGCGCATGGCCGTGATCCGGCCGCGCGGTGAGGCCGACTCCTCGCCGGTGACGCGGTAGGTGGGGCAGTGCGGTAGGCACAGGCCGCACGCCACGCACGCGGCGAGGTCGTCATCGGCCGGGGCGTCGAGCGGGAACCGCCACCTCGGTCCGAGGTCGGGCGTCGGCCCGACGAACCGCACCCCGTCGGGCATCTCGCCGCCGAGCACGAGATCGATCCCGGGGTCGCCTTCACCAAGCATGACTTCCTGCCGATGCTATCCGGTAGCCCGTGGCGGGTCGGTGGGTCGCGATCGTCCATCCGCGGAAGGAGCGGGACGTTGCAGACGCCGATGAGGTCGAGCGGTACCGAACTCCCCTCGTCCCCCCAGGGGATCGACGGCGCTGGCCGGCGCGGGATGCCCAGACGAGCGGTCGTTGTCGCGGGCGCCATCCTCGCGACGCTGATCGTTGTGGGCGGGCTCGTGGCCCTCCGGCAGTCGGATGGGGACGACGACGGGGCTCGCCCCGAGACCGGCGGCAACGATGCCCCGAGCGTCGAGCTTTCGTCGACCGTCACCGATGTCGGAGCCGAACCGAAGCCGTTCGCGGTCCGGCTCAGTTGGACAGCACCCGAGGGCGAGGTCGAAGGCATCGTCGTACTCCGCGACGGAGCGCGCGTGGGGCGGGCCGAGCCCGGTGACACGACGTTCGTGGACGACTCGGCGCTCCCTGCCACCCGATACACGTACGTGGTGGAATCCGTGCACGACGGGCGCTTCCTCCGGAGCGAGACGATCCGCGTGAAGACCCCGCCGGCGTCGCTCTCGTTGGCTCGGCTCGACGGCGTCTACGCGATCGACGCGCGAAACACGTCACACTTCGGCCTCACGGGCGTCGTCGACAACCTCGCCTCAGGGTGGCGGTTCAGACCAGTATGTGGGCGAGGTCCATGTGATGTCACGTGGAAGGACGTCCAGGGGAATCCGCTGTCGGGCAGGCTCGAACGCAGCGGAGTGCACTACGAGGGGACGGGCAGCTCGAAGTTCGCGACCTGCGGCAACGTCTCGAGCGTCGGGACGTTGACGCTGCGGTTCGAGGTGGTCCGAGCCGAATCGGTTCGCAACGTCTGGCGGGCTTCCAAGCTCGTGGGCACGTTCGTCGAGCGCTACCCGCCCCAGCTCGGATGCGTCGGCGCGGGCGTCGACTACGACATCACCGCCAAGCTGATCGCCTGAGGCGACGCCCTCTCATCCTTTAGCTCTGTCGTTCTCAGAAGGGTGTCAGCAATTCAGGGCCGCGTCTAGCTCATCGATCGTCGCCTTTGATGGCGGGCGCTCGCCCCGCAGGCGTGCCTCTGTGCGCTCGGCCTCGCGCATGACCCGCAGCACGTTCCGGCCGGCGATCTTCATAAGGTCCTCGTCGCGGTAGCCGCGGCTCGCCAGCTCCTCGAACAACGCCGGATACTGCGACACGTCCTCGAGACCCTCGGGCATGGTGGGCGCGCCGTCGAAGTCGCTCCCGATACCGATGTGGTCGATCCCGGCCACGTCACGAACGTGGTCGATATGGTCGGCCACGTCGGACACAGTTGCATGCGGTCCCAGGTTTGCCTCGAACCACGCGTCCATCGCCACTCGAACGCCCTCCGGGTCGTCGGGATGCTCGGCCCGAACGCGCCGAGCCTCGGCCAAGACCACCCGGTTGAACTCGGCCCCGTCGGGTGCGACGAACGACGGGACGAACGTCACCATGACCACGCCGCCGGTCCGGCCGACCAGCTCGAGAACGTCGTCGGGCACGTTCCTCGGCACGTCGCACAGGGCCCGGGCCGAGGAGTGGGAGAAGATCACCGGCGCCTGGCTCACCTCGATCGCCTGACGCATCGTGTCGTCCGATGTGTGGCTGAGGTCCACGAGCCAACCGCAGCGGTTCACCTCCCGGACGACCTCTTCGCCGAACCTGGTCAGCCCGCCATGCGGGTGCTCGCCGGTCGCCGAGTCCGCCCACGGCGTGTCGTCGTTGTGCGTGAGCGTGAGGTAGCCCATGCCGAGCTCGGCCAGGATCCGGAGCGTCCCGAGCGAGGAGCCGATGGCATGGCCGCCCTCGACACCGATCATCGACGCGACCCGTGCGGCGGCGGCGATCCGTTCGACGTCGTCGGCCGACCGGGCGAGCTCGAGTCGATCCGGGTTGTGGCGGACCATGTCGAGGAGCGCGTCGATCTGCTCGAGCGTCATGGTCACCGCGCGGTCCCCCGGCACGGCCGAGGGCACGTAGACCGACCAGAACTGGCCGCCCACGCCTCCTGCCGCCATGCGCGGCAGGTCGGTCATGAGGGTCGGGTCCGCCGGATCGCGGCCCTGCCGGAGCTCCCACAACAGGTCGTTGTGCCCATCGGTGAGAGGAGCGGCGCGAAGGAGGTCGAGCACAGCGGTCGGATGCTACCGGGCCAGCCCCATCGACAGGCAACTTGACCCGGCGGATTGGGCTCGCAGAAACAGCTCCCTCCGGCAATGATCGAGCAGCCCACTGAGCCGCACCTGCCCGACTGCCAGGAGGCTCACACGGCAGCGACCGTCAGCAGCCCAAAGCCGTGTGGACCGGCGGCGAGGACACAGGCGGCATCGACTCGGCCATCGCGAGTACGGCCCGTGGCGAGAGCCACCCGAACAAGCCGAACACGCCGTCGGGGTGCTTGAGCGTCGCGGGCCAAACCAACTGGACCCACTTTCGCGATGAGCCGTCGGGGTCGGCGGAGACGCGCAGGCGTCCCGGCTGCCCGGACACCTTCACGGGGACGGAGTGCTCGGGCGCGCACCCATCGAGTCCCGCGACCCCGTACTGAATGCCCCATGCCTCACCTCTTTCTGTCGCGAGTTTCAACTGAGCCAACCGGATGCCATCGCGTGTCGAAATGAAGACCGAGGTAGGGGTGTCCAGATCGACTTTGGAAGGAACCCAAGTCGGGAGCGCGATGTCCCCGTCCATGTGCTCGCTCAGGAACGTGACGGCGTCGGTCGCCGAGGGGAAGGAGAGGTCAGGTGATTCCTGATGCTCGCCCGGCCACCGGAACGGCGTCGCCGCCGATGATTGCGCTGGGAAGGACGGTGTTGAGGTCTGCGTCGGGGCCAGGGTTGGGGCCGTCGTCGGTTCGCACGCGGCAAGGACGACGAGAACAGGAAGCCAGACACAAAGTCTCCGCCGGACCAACGACGCGGTCCTTTTCGACTCCAGAATCTTAGCCCTCTGCCCGGGCAAGCCCAGATAAGCAGCTAGACCCTCGGCGGTTTGGCTTGTGGGAAACAGATTCCAAGGGATCCCGCATTGTGCCTCCCATCGCGGGCGATCACGAGCCGAAGCCTGTTCGTCCGAAGATGTCGCTTCCGCCTCGAATCGACACTGTTACTCGGACGATCGTGGGAGCTAACTCTTGGCTGAAGACCCGACTCGTCGAGCATCCTCAACCACGATCGGGTCCGTCGACGTCCACGCGTCCGGGTCCGGAGCCGACGGAGAAGCCGACTGTCTCGAGCTCTCCTTCCTCGTACCGCTCTCGATGAACGGTCTCAGGTTCGATGTAGACGAGGTCACCGGTCGAGGCCTGGATGGACCCGTTCCCGGAGGCACCCGCGTCGACGTGGACCGTCCCCGCTAGGACGTAGGCGACAACGTGATGGTTCCGTGGTGATGCCAGGCTCCCCAGCCAACGGGCGGCTCGCCTCGTTGCACTGCGACGGCGAATCCCTCACGCTCGATGGCCGAGTGGTCGTTGGGGATCTCGGACTTCGATACGTGCATGACGCCCACGGTCGGCTCCTCTCGTCCTCGTGCGTCCAGGCCTCGAGCGCGGCCTGGGCATCTCGGAGAGCGTACGTCCCACCCGTCACAAGGCAACATGGTTCAACGGCGTGCCAGATAGGCTCCTTCTAGATGGACGGTCCAGAGGGACGAGACTTGCACCGAACGGCCACCGTGCAAGGCATTGGCGTGACACGCGTGCACCCGGACGGGGTGATCGTGGGTCTGACCGTGCGACACCGAGCCGAAGCCGCTGCGGAGACGCTGGGTGAAACCGCCCGCAAGGCCGAGCTGCTCGAGGCCTTGTTTCGCGAGCTCGGGATCGAGGAACAGGACTGGGTGACGGGCGCGGTCGCACTCAATGAGTGGGCGGAGTGGGATGAGTCATCCAGACGCGAAGTGCGACGGGGTTACGCCGCGTCCAGCCGCGTCGATGTCCGGCTCAGCGACGCCGCTCGCCTCGGAACCCTCCTTGCCGAAGCTGCAGCGCGCGCCGAAGCATCCGTAGACGGTCCCCGATGGGAGATCCGACCCGAGAACCCCGCCCACGATGAAGCTCGCCGTCGAGCCATGGCGGACGCTCATCGCCGAGCGGATACCTACGCGCAGGAAGCGGGCTTGACCCTCGGAGATGTCGTAGCGGTTTTGGAGTCAGGAGCCGAGCAAGCGGGCCGAGGAATGCGTCCACCGTCCGGCGTAGCGATTGCCGCGTTTTCGTCGCTCGCCGCCGAGACGCCTGTCCATTCCGAGGGCCTCGAACTCGTGGCGGCTGTCCAGGTCACGTACACGCTCGTCGGGCGCTAACGCGCCATGCGCCCTAGCTCCTGACACCCGACCCCTGCTCCGGGTTATTGCTCAAGACGCTCCGATAGACAGTCGATGAGCCAAGGACATGGCGACGATGCAAGCGGACCGCCGCCGCCGCCCCCCATTCGACACTCGGGCATCGGCGATTCCCCCTTGCCTGGTCTGCGTATTATCGCGAGGTCGTGTCAAAGATCCGACCCTCGCGGAGAGCATCCTCGTTCACGGAATCCGTCATCCGGGAGATGACGCGTCTCTCGGTCGCGCACGGGGCGATCAACCTCTCGCAGGGGTTCCCCGACTTCCCTGCGCCCGAGGAGATCAAGGAGGCGGCCCGGCAGGCCATCGCGGACGACATCAACCAGTACCCGATCACGTGGGGAGCGGAGCCGTTCCGAGCGGCGATCGCCGAGACGTATCGCTCGCGTTACGGCATGTCGTGGGTCGAGGCGGGGCGCGACGTGACGGTGACATGCGGTTCGACCGAGGCGATGATCGCGTCGATGCTCGGCGTCCTCGACCCGGGGGATGAGGTCGTCGTGTTCGAGCCGTTCTATGAGAACTACGGACCCGACACGATCCTCGCGGGGGCCGTGCCTCGCACCGTCACGCTCTCACCGCCGGACTGGACGTTCGACGAGAGCGAGCTCGCGGCGGCGTTCAACGCGCGGACCCGCGGCATCGTGATCAACACGCCGAACAACCCGACCGGCAAGGTGTTCTCGCGCGAGGAGCTCGCCGTGATCGCGGAGCTGTGCCAGCGCTGGGACGTGGTCGTGTTCACCGACGAGATCTACGAGCACATCACGTACGACGGCTTCCGCCACGTGCCGCCGGGCGCCATCTCCGGGCTCGAGGACCGGACCGTCACGATCAGCGCGCTCTCGAAGACCTACGCGGTCACCGGGTGGCGGGTCGGCTGGATCGTCGCCCCCGAGGCGCTCACCGGCGGGATCCGCTCGGTGCACGACTTCCTCACGGTGGCCGCACCGGCGCCCCTGCAGGAGGCCGGGGTGGTCGCGCTCGGGATGCCCGAGGCGTTCTACGAGCAGCTCGCGCTCGAGTACCTCGAGCGGCGCGACACCCTCCTGCGGATCCTCGAGGCGACGGGGTTCGGGTCGCACCCGACGCGCGGCGCCTACTACGTGATGGCCGACGTCTCCCACCTCGGGATGGGCGACGACGTCGAGGTCGCGAACCGGCTGACGAAGGACGTCGGTGTGGCGGTCGTGCCCGGCTCGTCGTTCTTCTCCCGCCCGGAGCTCGGGACGCATCTGGTGCGGTTCGCGTTCTGCAAGCGCGTCGAGACGCTCGAGGAGGCCGGGGCCCGGCTCCGCAAGGCGTTCGCCTAGGCCGAGGCGGCCTCCCAGCCCCGGCCCGGCGCGAGCACCCCGTTCGGATCGAACGCCTGCTTCAGCCGGCGCTGCACCTCAGGAGCGGCCGCGGGCGAGTCCCCGAGACCCCCCGGACCGCGGACGACCGGCGCGATCCCACCGATCGCGCGGACGCGTTCGCGGACCTGGACGAGCTCGCCGTTCGGCCACCCCAGCCCGACCCACGCGAGCCCGACGCCGGCGAGCGCGCCCCACGCGTCTCCGACGATCGTCGCGTCGAGCTTGGAGGGTGGGACCGCGGCCTCCACGACGACGGGCATCGCCTCCCACGGCCGTTCGAGCGGGAACGGCGCGTCGTCCTCGGCGGTTGCGTCGGCGACGCGCCGGGCGCTCGAGGTCTGTTCCTCGACCTCTTCCGGCCACCCCTCGAGCCGAAGCTCGACCGCCCCCGGCGTCGCGAGGACGGCGGTCGAACCGTGCACCGCGTC
>Ga0184635_10000424_pt1 | contig 10565 bp, 9 predicted proteins | sample PLM3_30_b2_FD_133147 | JGI IMG/M metagenome (GOLD analysis project Ga0184635, IMG submission 133147) | Groundwater sediment microbial communities from an aquifer in East River, Colorado, USA - PLM3_30_b2 | ecosystem: Environmental > Terrestrial > Soil > Riparian zone | place: USA: East River...
CGGTCGAGCAGCTCCAGCAGCCGGTTGTTGTTCTCAACGCTGTGGATCGAGTAGTCCTCCGGAATCGTCCGGTTGACCAGCAGCCGGTCGAAACGGTTGGCACCCTCGTATTCATGGCTCAATCGAAGTCGCGCACCGAGGAGCCGCGCCACAACGCGATAGTGGACGCGCCCGAGAGTGTGGACGTTGATCGAGACATCATAGTGCCTCCGCCGCAGGCCGAGAAGAAAGGGAAGCGATTTGAATGGGCCATCCTGGATTAGGTTCTTCTGGTGGACGGCGCTGAGATGCGGGTTTCCTTCGAGCAGATCCTTTGAGCCGGGCCAGAGCACAAAGGCATCGAGGGTCGCCTCTGGAAAATTCGCGCGCAGCTCGTGAATGAAAGGCGTGGCGATCAATGTGTCGCCGATGCCGGCCAGGGAAAGGACGAGGATTTTCATCGGACGGATGAATCAACGCTCCGGTGCACCTCGCAACGGCCAGCCGTGAGGGATTGCCCGGACGATTGGGCCACGGTCAGGGGAGGGTTCACCGGGGCATCGCCGCGGCCGAGGGCGTTCGGCCCGCGAGCAATTCACCAATCGGCGCCAGCGTCGGGGTGTGGTCACAGAGGATCTTGAACATCATCAGCAATGGCACCGAAAGCAGCGCGCCGGCGATGCCCCAGAGCCAGGTCCAGAACATTAGCGCCAGGAAGATGATGAGGGGATTGAGCGTCAGCCGCCGCCCGAGGATGGACGGTGTGACGAGGTTAGATTCCACGGCGTGCACGCAGGCGTACACCGCTGCAGGCAGGAGGGCTTGTCCCACCGACTCGAACGAGAGCAAACCCGCCAACACGAGCACGCTGAAGACCGTGAGCGGCCCGAAGTACGGCATGAAGTTGAGGATCGCCGCGACGACGCCCCACAACACCGGGTTGGGCATGCCGAGCACCAGCATTGCGGCGGCGACGATGAGACCGACGCAGGAGTTAATGCCTGCGACGGTGACCAGGTAGCGCGAGATGCTGTGCTGAACGTCGTTGACGATGGCCACTGCTTCGTCCTTGCCACTCTGGCCGGGCAGAGCGCCGACCACCGTTTCGAGGAAGCGGTCACCGGCCGCCAGCAAAAAGTAGAGCAGCACGATGGTTTCGAGGAAGCCGGTCAGAAAACTCGCCGTGTAAATGAGCGTCCCATAGCTCAGAACCTTTTCGCTCAAGTCGAAGCCTTTGGTGGGGGGCGTGTCATTGTTTACTTCCGCGTTCTCGCCGGTTTGCGAACGGGTCAATTGCTCGACCCGCCGCAGGATTTCGCGGACTTTGCCTTCCAGCTTGCGTACGCTCTCAGGCGCCTTGGTGAGAAACTCGCGCGCTGGATCCTGCAACGTGGAGAGCGCGGTCACAAACGCCCCGATGACCACCGCGAGAATGAGCACCGCTCCTAACGGCCGGGGAATATGCAGCCGCTGCAGCGCCATGACCGCCGGCTTGAGCAGGAAGTAAAAGAGAACGGCCAGCACGACGGGCAGAACTATCGCCTCGGCGAAGCGCAGGAAAGCGACCAGCGCCAGGACAAACAAGCCGGCGACCGCCAGGGAACCCATGTCCTGCGAACCATGAAACAGCCGGGCCAGATCGCTCAGGCGCGGGCGCGACGCGGCAGGCGGCGACGCGGCAGGCACCGATGCGGGGAGTGGCGTTTGGACAGTGGGGGCGCCTTTGCAGTCGTCGGCTGGCATATGGACGGCGGCATCCTTGGAAATCCCGGCCAGTCTGTCGAGACTGGCGTGAGCGAAAGAGTGGATTCAGGAATGAAGGCTGCTTTTCTAGGCCTTTGGCTCTTCACCAGCCAATTTACAGGTCAACGCCTTGATCTTATCACCGGCGACCGTGAAACAATGGTCCATCAGGAGCGGATCGGGCAGGCCGGTCCGATCGAACGTACCGTCAATCTTCACGGTTACAATGGTCTGGCCATTTCGCTCGACTACCTCTATCACCTCCAACGTGACATTGACTGCGAAGATTTCGCGGTTGCCCCAGTCTTTGATCGCAGCGATGCCGCAAATCTCCCGGCCCACGTCCTTGACGACGGCATCCGTGGCGAAGCTGGACTGAAACGCATCCGCATCATGGGCATTGATTGCCCGGACGTAAGTTTCAATGGGCTTGGGCAAATTCTTTTCTGTTTTCATCATATTCTCCGATTGCTTGTTGATCTCTCAGATGGTGGGGATATTCCCACCGTCAATGACGTATTCGCTTCCGGTGATCGAAGAAGCCCGGTCGGAGGCGAGGAACGCCACCAATTCCGCGACTTCATCGGGTCGGTTGGGGCGGCCGAGCGGAATCCCGCCCAGCGAGTTCATCAGATTCTGACGTGCGGCAGCCGTGTCAATCCCCGCTTGTGCCGCCAGTCGCTCGATCAGTCCTTTGGCTGCCTCGGTTTCGGTGAATCCGGGCGCAACACTATTCACGCGGATGCCGCGCGATCCGACTTCCTTGGAGAGCCCTTTGCTGTAGTTGGTGAGAGCGGCTTTGGCGGCAGCGTAGCCCAGGGTGGCTTCGAATAATGGAAGCGTTCGCTGGATGGACGAAACATGGATGATGACTCCCGAACGTTGCTTTAGCATCGCGGGAAGAAATCCGCGGTCCAGACGCACCGCGGAGAACAGATTCAGCTCGAACTCTTGCTGCCAGACGTCATCGGTCAATGCCAGGACACCGCCGCCCGGCGCGGAAGAGCCGCCGACGCTGTTGATCAATATATCGAGGCCGCCAAGTCGGTCGAAGGTTGTCTTGATAGTCTTTTCCGCCCCCGCGCGCGTGCTGACGTCCGATTGAATGAACTGTTCTGGATTGCTGCCCGTGGGGATGGTTCTGGCAGTGGCGAGCACCGTGCCTCCGCCGCGTCGCAGGCGATTTACGATGGCCTCGCCAATTCCCCTTGTGCCACCGGTGACGAGGATTCGCTTGCCCGTGAATTCGTTTGCGTCGTATGGAACGTTGGATGCACTCATGAAATGCGACGCCTGGTCAGAAGTTCATTCGAGGCGGCAGCTGAGTGCCGATCTGCAAGTCTTCAGGACAGGGACGAAACCGAGCAATCATAAGCATCATGCGCTTCCGATGGTTTTAGATTCAGAAGGAAATGCTACTTGGATAATACCGAGTTGAGAAACGAAAAAGGGAATGCTTCCTCAGCTTTTTGAAGAATCGCCCCCGATTAGTCCGGCGCTACAGAAAATATCCATTATGCCGAGCTCGGCCTAATGGTTTCGTCCCAAACCGGCTTCCACGGCCTGCCTGCTTGCGTCACAATAGTGCCGTGCATTCAACCCAGTGGATGACCGCACTCACGGCCGCCTGTGTTGCGGGAATCGCGACCCATATCGCGGCTTCCGAGAGCAACGCCCCAACGCCGCGGTTCAAGATCCCCCGAGCCGTGGTCGAGGGCTTTCCGCCGCCGCGCCTCGATCCGGCGAAGGTCGCCGTCGGCGAACGGCTCTTCCTGGAAACGCGTTTCTCAGAGTTCTTCTATTCCCGCTCGAAGGGCGACGTGAACGCCACGCTGGCGGATGGCGATCCCGTCGTCTCCCAGACCGCGACCACGGGCGCGCCGCTGCCGGGACCTTTTGCCGGCTTCGCCATCAATTGCCGCGCGTGTCATTTGGTGAACGAGCACTTTGCCCGCGGCCACGGCAACCGCACCTACGCCGATTACGCGCGACGCCCGCCGCTGCCCTTACGCGACGATGGCCGGACGCTTGCGCCGCGCAATTCACCGTCACTGGTCAATTCCACAATCCCGCGCGAGAGCCAATTGTTCCTACATTTCGATGGCGAGTTCGCCAGCGGCGCGGACCTCGTCAAAGGCACTTTCACGGGACGCAACTTTGGCTGGCTGCCAGGCGAACGCGAAGTGGCCGAGGCCCACGTCGTGCGCGTCATTCGCGAGGACAATGGGCGCGGCACGCTGGCGCGCGAGTTCGGCGGCTGGCCGTATCGCGAGATGTTTCTGGGAACCAACGCGGCGCTCGGAGAGGAGAGCAAGCGCTTCCGGCTGCCCGAGGAACTGCGCCTCGACGTGATGCGAGCCAGCGACGCCGAAGTCTTCGACGCGGTCGCGCGACTCGTCACTGCTTACGTCGATTCGCTTCAATTCTCGCGCGACGAAAGCTGGGAATATGATGGTTCGCCCTATGACGCTTTTCTCGAAACGAACCGGTTTCCGCGCAGGGTCGACTCCGGCGCGACCGAGCGCTACTACAACCGCCACCTCGCCGACCTGATCCAGAGCCCGTCCGAACTGGTGTTCGTCGACGGCACTAACGGCGTGGCGCCACCGGCGCCAGGGCGGTTCAAGACGTTGAAGCGCGAGTTCCGTTTCGGCACGCGGGAATTGGCGGGCGCTCGGATATTCTTTGCGACGGCGGGCAATTCTACAACGCGCCGGACCCCAGCCGGCGGCGTCGGGAACTGCGTCCTGTGCCATCCGGCGCCGAACTTCACCGACTTCAAGTTCCACAACACGGGTGTGGCGCAGGAGGAATATGATGCACTGCACGGCCTGGGCCGCTTCGCCAAACTGAAAGTGCCGAGCCTGGCGAAGCGCAACGCGGATTTTGACACGTGGCTCCCACAGACTCCACGGCATCCGCGGGCGCGCGGGCCGTTCCTCGACATCTCAACGAAGGATAATCCCGGCCGCACGGATCTGGGCCTGTGGAACGTTTTTGCGAACCCGGATCTGCCCGGACCGCAAGTGGCGCTGCGGGCGGTGTTGAACGGCGAGGAAGGCCGGGCCTCCGATGGCGAACTGCTCCCGCGGACTCTAGCGCTTTTCAAGACGCCCGGTCTGCGCGGGCTCGCATTCTCCGGTCCCTATCTGCACAACGGCAGCAAGGACACGCTGGAGGAAGTGGTGCGGTTCTATATCAAGACTTCCGCGCTCGCTCGCGCCGGCAAACTGCGCAACGCCGCGCCAGAGCTTCCAGGGATCGCGCTGCGCGAGGTGGACATCGCGCCGCTGGTGGCCTTCCTCGAGTCGTTGAACGAGGACTACGAGTAACGCGCGGGTGATGTCCTGCACGCTGCCCGGTCGAATCCCCGATGACTCCCATGCTCGCTGCGGCCGACTGGCGGATGACGCTGGTGTTCCTGCTTCTGCTCGCGGTGCTCGTCATGTTACTGAAGCTGCCGAGCGCGGCGCGGAAAGCGCCGCCAGTTGGTGAGCGCGGGTTCTTTTGGATCTGCCCACTGCCAGCCGTCGACTCCGTTGCCCGCATCAAGCCGGGAGGGAAATGCGCCTTCTTTCAAACGTTGGCGCGTTGCGCGATGGCCGTCGTTGCGTTTCTGGCGGCGCACTGGCTGTTGTGGCGGGCGGGGCGGGCCCACGACGCCAGCGGCATCGAGTTCAGTTACCTCGCCACGCCACTTGTCTGGCTGGGCACCACGGGTTTCGCCGCGTTGGCGCAACTGCTCTATCTGCCCTCGGGCCGGTTGCTGCCGGCGGTGCATGATAGCGTTTTCGCCGCGCGCGGCGTCGCTGACTTCTGGGGACGGCGCTGGGACGTCTGGATGAGCGACTGGTTCCGGCAGGTGATTTTCCGCCCGATGCGCCGACGACCGGCGCTGGCCGTGGTTGTGGTGTTCCTCCTCTCGGGCGTCGTCCACGAATTCGTGATCAACCTAGGCTTGTGGCTTGTCGTTGGGCGAAACCAATTCGGCTCGATGATGTCTTACTTCGGCCTGCAGGCCGCGGGGTTGTTCGCCGAGCGGGCGTGGCTGGCAAAACACGCGCGGCTCAAGCGGATGTGGGCCTGGCTCGTGGTGGTAGGTCCTGCGCCCCTGTTCGTCAACGAGGGGTTCCTCCGGATGCTGCAATTCTGGCCGTGAACCTGGTAGGGCCGACCTGCCGGTCGGCCTGGACGCGCGGCAGCGCGTCCCTACCAGGACCATTGTCCCAATGCGCGATTCTGGAATCGTCGAAGCTGACCATGAAACTTTTGACATCCTGTCGGCGGCTTACTATCACGGCACGCATGACTCCGGTGGTCCGAATCCTCGCGTTCGCAGCGCTCGTTGCTGGCGCCGGAAGGGTTCATTGCGCCGACGCGCCGGCGCGATTCCGCGTTGCGACTTACAACGTGGAGAATTATCTCGACCAGCCCGGCGGCACCCGCCCCATGAAGACCGCCGAGGGCAAGGCTAAGGTTCGCGAGAGCCTCCGCGCGCTCAACGCGGACGTCGTCGCACTGCAGGAGATGGGCTCGACCAACGCGTTGCTCGAACTGCGCGCGTCACTCAAGGCCGAGGGGTTCGACTACCCGCACTGGGAACACGTTGCCGGTTGGGACACGAACATCCATGTGGCCGTGCTCAGCAAGTTTCCAATCACGGCGCGTCGGCCGCATACGAGTGACTCGTACCTGCTCTTCGGCCGGCGGTTTCAAGTAAGCCGCGGTTTTGCAGAAGTCGACATCCAGGTAAACGGCAGATACTCCTTCACGCTAATAACCGCTCACCTCAAGTCTCGCCGGCCCGTGCCCGAAGGCGACGAAGCCGAGATGCGCGAGCAGGAGGCACTCCTCCTGCGCGAGCACGTGGATGCGCGGTTCAAGGCAAACCCCAACGCCAATCTTGTTGTGCTCGGCGATTTCAACGACACCAAGGACGCCAGGTCCACGCGTGCTCTGCTTGGCCGCGGCAAGACCGCGCTCGTGGATACGCGCCCCGCCGAGCGCAACGGCGACAACCAGTCGAACCCCAACCCGCGTTGGGAGCCTCGCAACATCACCTGGACGTACTACTACGCGAAGGAAGACACCTACAGCCGCTTTGACTATCTGCTCCTCAGCCCCGGCCTGGCGCGCGAATGGAACAAGGAGGACACTTACGTGCTCGCGCTGGCCAATTGGGCCGTCGGATCGGATCACCGGCCAATTGTGGCGGGATTCGTCGCCGAGGATCGGTAAGCGGAACGGAGTTCAAAATGAAAAACTGGAGCGCGGCGACAGGTTCATGCTCGGACGAGCCGGATGCGCATGTCGCTTCAAATTCACTGGTGCACAAATAAGATCCGGCTTCCCTGAGGCTCGAAGCGAAACTCCATCCGGCGCAATTCGCCCAGCGCGCGCGCAATGGCGTCGTGTCGGGCGGGCGGAGCGCAGAACATCAGGAAGCCGCCGGTGCCGGCTCCGAGCAACTTGCCGCCGGTGGCTCCGGCGGCGCGGGCTTTCGCGTACCAGTCGTCGATGACGTCGGTCGTGATGCCCTTGGCGAGGCTTTTTTTGAGCAGCCAGCCTTCGTGGATGATTTCGCCGAACGCCGTGACGCGATTGTGCTGAAGCTCCTTGCGGAGTTCGTGCGCCAGTTCGACCATCTTGCGCGTCACGTTTTGCTTTTTCTTTTCGCCGGCGAGCGCGGTCTGCTGGCGCTTGAGGATGGTCGAAGCGCTGCGCGTGATGCCGGTGTAGAACACCAGCGTGTGCGCCTGCATTTGCTCAAGGGTTTCGCGCCGACAGATAACGGGCTCGACGAGCACGGAGTCGTCCGGATTGAACTGGATGAAGTTCAACCCGCCGAACGCGGCGGCGTATTGGTCCTGCCGGCCGATGGGTTCGCCGCAGCGGTCAATTTCGATTTCGCAGGCTTCGCGGGCCAGTTGTTCCGCGCCCGCGTGGCGTCCCGAGTAGGCATGCAGGGCGTGCAGCAGCCCGACGGTGAACGTGCTGCTGCTCCCCAGCCCGCTGCCGCGCGCCGGAATGTCCGCCACGCTGGTGATCTCAATGCCGCCGCCGGCGCCCAGCAACTTCATCGCTTCGCGCACGAGCGGGTGCTGAATGCGGTCCACGCTGCGCGCTTCTTCGGTCTTCGAGTAGGAGACGCGGATGCGCTGGTCGAATTTCTTGTTGACCGTGATGTAAACGAACTGGTTGATGGCCGTGGAGACGACCGCGCCGCCGAACTTGCGGTAAAACGCCGGCAGGTCCGAGCCGCCACCGACGAAGCTCATGCGGAGTGGGGTCCGGGAGATAATCATTATTGAGGGGTTTCTAACTCGCGATGGAGTCGAAGGCAATTCAACCTTGCCGGCCAACGACAATTTGCACCGCCTCGGCGATGTTCTCCGCGATGAAATCGGGCTGCGCGGGATGTTTGCCGTCCTTTCCGCTGGAGCCGGTGCGGACAAGAATGGAGCGCAGGCCGGCGTTCTTCGCCGTTTGCAGATCGGTGGTCGTGTCGCCGATGAGCCAGCTTTGGGCAAGGTCGACGTTCAGTTCGGCGACAGCTTTCTGGACCATGCCGATCCCTGGCTTACGACAGTCGCAGCGGATCTTGAGTTCCTTGCGCTCGCCTTCGAAGCCCGCCTCGGGATGGTGGGGGCAATAGTAAATCCGGTCCAGAAAGGCGTGTTCCTGCCCGAGGAGCGTTTCGAGTTTGTTGTGCATGCGCTGCATCTCGGCCTCGTCACAAAACCCTTTGGCGATGACGGGCTGGTTCGTCACGACCACTGTCCGCCAGGCGAGATGGTTCAATTCGCGAACCGCGTCGGCCACGCCCGGAAGCAATTCGAGGCCGTCCGCGCTGCGCAGGCAGTCCTTGTCCGGAATCAGAGTGCCGTCGCGATCCAGGAACACGGCCCGCTGCGGCGCCGCCAGGGAACTGCGCGCTATGGTGCCGTTGGCGAATTCGGCGCACACGCGGTCGTAGCGCTCGGGCGTGCCGATGTCCTTGATGTATTCCGGTGAGTTGTAGCCAAGCGGCATGGCGCTGCGGGCGAGCATCGCGGGGAAAATGTCTTTGCCGAAGTCGAGGCGGGGTGGGGCGTGGTGCGTGTTGCGTGATGCGTGAAAAGGGGCGAGCGCCCGTTTCTCCAGGACGTAGAGGGCGGCGTTGACAAGATTTTGACGCCAGACGCCCGGCGTATGCGGACGATTGTGAAACGCAACGATGTGCCCGTTTGGCTCCAACTCAACGAGGTCCGAATCGAGCGGGTGGTCGTTGGGGTGGAGCAGCAAAGTCGCCTCGGCGCCGCCCCGTTCGTGCGCGGACCAGAGCCGGCCTAGGTCGACGTTCACCATCGTGTCGCCGTAGAGAACCAGGAACCGCTCTGCGAGTTGCTCGAAGCCCGCCAGCACCGCGCCCGCCGTGCCCAGTGGCTCGCGCTCGACGATGTAACGGATGCTCACGCCCCACCGGCGGCCGTCACCGAAATGGCTTTCGATGAGTTCGGCGCGGTGGTGAACGAAGAAGACGAAGTCCGCGAAACCGTGGGCCTTCGCCAGCTCCACCTGGTGTTCCAGCAGCGGCTTGCCCTCGATGGGCACCATCGGCTTTGGCAAATCGCCGAGGCGTTCGCGCAGCCGCGTGCCGGCGCCGCCCGCGAGTATGATGGCCTGTCGGCTCACTTCCCTTCGGCCTCCGCGACGATCTCTGCCACCGCGCGATCCACGGCCTGATCCGACGTCAGCCGCGGGTTCCAGCCGAGGCGCTTCAGCTTTTCGATCGAGTAGTTGAACTTCGGCACGTCGCCCACCCAGCCTTTGTTGCCTGTGCCGTATTTGATTATCGCTCCCGGCGCCTGGCGTTTCACCACGGCTTCGGCGAGGTAGCGCACGTTGGTGACCGTTTCAGCCGTGCCAATATTGAAACAATTCAACCGATCCTTCGCGTGGTCCGTGATGAACAGCATCGCGTCCACGAGGTCCGAGACGTGGAAGTAGGGCTTCGCCTGCGAGCCGTCACCGAGGACTTCGAGCTCCGCGGGGTTCTTCTTCAACTTTTGCGCGAAGTCGTAGATCGCCCCGTGCGTCGCGCGGCTGCCGACCACGTTTGGGAAGCGGAAAATCCAGGCGCGCTGGACGAACGCCTCGACGGCTGCGCTGATGGCCGCCTCGCTCGCCAGCTTCATCGCCCCGTAGTTGGAGATCGGAAACAGCGGCCCGGCGTCCTCGCGCATCAAGCCTGGCAACACACCGTAAATCGCGGACGTGGACGCGAAGGCGATGGCCGGGATGCGATGGTCGCGCATCACCTTGAGAATGCTGTGCGTGGTGAGGAAGGTGTCGCGCAGGTCGACGTCTGAATCCGCCACGCCGGCGCGGATGTCGGAATTGGCGGCCAGATGCCAGACGACGTCGAATGGCCGGTCCGCCGACGCGGCGCTGACGATGCGGTTGACGGCTGGCACGTCGTTCACGTCGATTGCGTGCAGGGTGCAGCGCGGGTTACGGAGGGCAGCCTCGAGGTTCGTCCGCCGGCCGAGTTTCAAGTTGTCGAGCCCCACGACCGACGCGCCGCGCGCCAGCAGCGCATCGACGAGATGACTGCCGATAAACCCGGCGGCGCCGGTGACGAGGCAATTGGTGCTCATGTCGCGAGACGGAATGAAACCGGGTTGGCGCGGCGTTGTCGAGGCGACACGCTCGGCCAATGTGGAAGGCGAGCGGTAGATGCCTGCATTGCTTTCGAGCAGTCGACCCGGAGCGCGCACAACCTTGCAGTGCCCGGAAGGACGTGCTCGCGGCGGCGCCGCCCTGGATAATTTTCACTTCTTCGCCGGATTTTCGCTCGTTTC
>Ga0184635_10000425_pt1 | contig 10553 bp, 5 predicted proteins | sample PLM3_30_b2_FD_133147 | JGI IMG/M metagenome (GOLD analysis project Ga0184635, IMG submission 133147) | Groundwater sediment microbial communities from an aquifer in East River, Colorado, USA - PLM3_30_b2 | ecosystem: Environmental > Terrestrial > Soil > Riparian zone | place: USA: East River...
CATATCGCACTAATTGTGCTTTCAAATTATTTTTTACTAGCACATTTCCATTTGCTGTTTTTAGATCATTCAAGGAAACACGAACCTGGTTGATCGCATCAGCAGACCAAATAAGTATCATTGTATTCAAACGTTCGCCTTTCCATCCTGTAGCAGTCCACGTCTTTGTTTCGTTAATACCAGGGACCTCAGCCCTGAAATATGCTTCATCAGACGAAGCAAATGAAACATGTAAATTTTTTTGTTTTTCCCATTTGCCAGGATCAATGCTTTTATCAAAATCGTATTCTTTTTGATAATGAAGATATGGCTTAGGTACCAGGGCAGAATCAATTAACCCCCGTTGATCGGGTTGTGCAAAGGCATTTACAATTATAAATGACAATAGAATAGCGATAACAGGTTTCTTCATTTCTTTCCTCCTCATTTTATTAGTTTATTTATTCCAGGTTAGTTTAGCACTTTTTACATCTTTTGAATTCGTGCCGATCATGATTTCAAACTCGCCGGGTTCCCAATCATATTTCAGATCATTATTATAAAATTTTAGTTCTTCTGTTGTAATAGTAAAAGAAACCGTTTTGCTTTCACCGGCTTTCAGCAGAATTTTTTGAAATCCCTTCAAATCTTTTACCGGTCTCACAACACTGCCTACCAGGTCACGAATATATAATTGCACAACTTCAGTGCCATCATATTCGCCTGTATTGGAAACGACAACGCTTGCCGTTAATTTTTGATTGCCTTTTAATGATGTACTATTCAAAGTGATGTTTCTATAATTAAAATTGGTATAACTTAACCCATAGCCAAACGCAAATTTTGGATAGATGGAAAAATCAATATAAGCGGACCGATAAAATCTATCACTGTCGTTTGTTGCAGGTCTGCCGGTATTGTAATAATTATAATAGATCGGGATCTGTCCCTCAGTTCCCGGGAAACTCATCGGCAGCTTACCAGATGGATTATAATCGCCAAACAAAACATCTGTTATCGCTTCAGCTCCTTTTGTACCTAACCACCAGGTATATAATATTGCGGGAACATTATCGGCTGTCCAGTTAAATATCAATGGGCGACCCGCACTGATCAGCACAACAACCGGTTTGCCGGTAGCGGCTACTGCTTTGATCAATTCTTCCTGTACGCCGGGCAGATGAATATTGCTTTTGCTTTTTGCTTCCCCGGTCATATCTCTTGCCTCGCCCACACTCATAATAATAATATCTGCCTCTTTTGCAATTGAGATAGCTTCATCAAATCCAGCTCTGGAGCTGTCATTAATGTTGCAACCCTTTGCATATAATAATTTATTATCTCCTACTTTTTTTTGCACTTCATCCCATAAGCTTGTAATACGGGATGAATCATCCGGCCAATCATAGCTCCAAAAGCCTAGATGTTCTTTTATGGATCTTACTAATGGCCCGATCAGTGCGATCTTTCTTTGTCCATTTGTTTTTTTTAAAGGCAATAATTGCTTTTCATTTTTCAATAACACAATACTTTTTCTTGCCATATCTTTTTCCGCGTCTAAATGCGCCTGGTTATTCCATTGTTCTTTTTCTCTTGCTTCATTACAGAATCTATATGGATCATCAAACAAACCCATTTCAAATTTTTTGCGTAGGATCCTTCGAACAGCATCATCGACGAAACTTAGCTTCACCTTTCCTTCTTTAACCAATTGGGCCAGGTTTTGAATATAACTACGACTTTCCATATCCATATCACTACCCGCGGTCGTTGCCAGCATCGATGCATCTTTATTATCTTTTGCGTAGCCATGATTGATCATTTCACCAACGCTGCCCCAATCACTCACCACAAAACCTTTGAATTTCCATTCCCCTTTAAGAATATCACGTTGCAAATATTTATTTGCTGTGGCAGGTATTCCGTTCAGATCATTAAATGAATTCATAAATGTTGCAGCACCTGCATCCAGGGCAGCTTTGAATGGCGGCAAATAAATTTCATGCAATTGACGCAGGCTCATGTCAACACTATTGTAATCCCTTCCTCCAACTGCTGCGCCGTATGCAGCGAAATGTTTTGCACAAGCCATTACAGCATCTGTACTTCCCAAGCCTCTTCCCTGGAAACCTTTTACTCTTGCTTTTGCAATTAATGAACCCAAATATGGATCTTCTCCGGCGCCTTCCATTACTCTACCCCAACGCGGATCACGGGCAATATCAACCATTGGCGCAAAGGTCCAATGAACACCTGCCGCACTTGATTCAATTGCAGCTATCCTGGCGCTTCTTTCAATCGCCTCCAGGTCCCAGCTTGCTGCTTCAGCTAATGGTATTGGAAAAGTAGTTCTATAACCATGTATTATATCCTGTCCAAATAGCAAAGGAATTCTTAATCGTGTTTGCATAGCAAGGTCCTGTAGCTCACGAGTTCTTGCTACACCTGTAACATTTAGCATAGAACCCACTTTACCTTCTTTGATCTGTGTAAGTAAATTATCATTATTTGTCAAAGGACCGGTTGCTGCCCATGGACCATTGTATTGATTCATCTGGCCAACTTTTTCATCCAATGTCATTAAACGTAAAACAGAATCTACGCGTTGATCAATTGTTTTCTTTTGAGCATTCACGAATTGTGTCAAAAGAAAAGTGAAAACCAGTATTAAAAATCTCATAGAGGAATCATTTATTTTTAATAAGCCGAATCACAAAACCACCTCCTGTAGCTAAATGGATTGTAACAGACCCATTCTTTTGAAACATATTTTCAATTAATTCATAATCGGCAGCATAATTGTGCGCATTCAATCCGTCTTTACAAATAGTGGTTTTATAATTCCCATCATCTAAAAAATCAAACTGTAATGTAATGTCTCTTGGCACACTATTATTTAAAGCTGCTATATACCAATCGGCCTCTTTTCTTCTGGCTGTAACTATGTATTCTCCCACCTTTCCCTGCAATATTTTTGTTTCATCCCATGTCGTTGGAATGCTTCCAAGCAACTGCATGAATTCAGGTTCTTTTAATCCCTGGCTAATATTACCACTGAATATCTGTAGCGGACTATCATAAACAGCAAACATTGCCAACTGATGACATCTCGTACCAATACTCATTGGATTTTTACCAATAGGTCTAAACTGATCTTTTTGTGCATTTAATAATAAACCCGGTTCGTAATCTAACGGCCCAGCCAACATTCTTGTATAAGCAATCGCTACATTATGATCCGGTGTGGCCAGCTCACTCCATATATTCCATTCTGCACCCAGTACACCTTCTTGTGTGATGGCATTGGGCCATGTACGATTAAATCCTTTTGGAGGAAAGGCACCATGAAACATGATCGATATTTTATTTTCAGCGCAGGCTTTCGCAATGCGATGATAAAAGTTTACCATCTTTTGATCATCACGGTCCATGAAATCTGTCATGATGGATGCAATACCCCATTTACTAAATTGTTTCAGTGCGCTGTCAAGTTGCTTATCAAGTGTGGAGCAAAGGGTCCATAACATTAAACGTATATCACTTTTCTTTGCATAAGCTACCAGTTCATTCATGTCAATATCCGGGTTGATCTTAAAAAGATCTTTTACCTCACTCCAGCCGGCATCCAACATTACCTGGTCAAACCCGAAGCGTTTTGCAAAATCAATATAATATTTATAGGTAGCTGTATTTAATCCGGCCTTGAATGGTATGTTGAATAAATTAATTCCTGTTATCCATTCGTCAGTTCCTTTGCCATATTTTATCCATGAGACATCATTTATTTGCGATCTGTCGCCCAGAATATAGAGCAGATCATTTGAAGGCAGATCAATATCTTTTTTAGCAATTAATACTGCCCTCCAAGGCAGCATTCTTGTTCCTTTCGTTTTAGCAATGTAATCAGCTCTTTCCGTTACAACATATTGCGGAAATTCTCCTTCCATTAATTTTTCTTTTGCCGCAAAAGGAGCAAAAATTCCCTGTAAGCCATTGCCCTTCTTTTGTAAAAACATTCCGGGATAATCAAAAAGGCCTGCATCGGAAATAGCAAGATGATAACCATTCGCTAACGAAATTGTAACCGGTGCATAAGTAAGCATGGTATCGGGAATAGTTGACAAGATTTGTTTTGCATATATAGCTTCAAAGCTTGTATGAAAGCGATCTGCATTCTGCCGTTTATCCATATGAGCAAACCAAATTGAAGCATTACCATCCACTTCGAACAAAGCATTTTCATTTTCTATGATCATAGAATCTTTGAACCTGGTGCCAATACGGTAAGCCATCCCTTCATTATACAATCTGAATTGAACGGAGAAAGGTTCTTTAAAGATCAGTTCAAGCTGGTTGTATTTGTCGACAATAGTTTTTCTTCTATAAGGTATTGGAACGATAATAGTTTCGTTCGTCTTCTTGTACTGATGAGATGAAACAACCAGCTTATCAGACAGTTTTTTTTTATCCTTTAATTGCAGATCAATACCCGTTGATTGAATGAGCAATTCTTTGCCGCTATATAAATGCCATGACAGTTTTTCATTTGTTTTTATTTCCAGCCGAATTGAAGAGTCTGGAGAATAAAGCAAATACGATTGCTGTGCAATTGTATTAAATGAAAGCAGCGAAATAAAAACATATATAAGATAACATCGCATGAGGAAAATTTATTTAACACCCTTGACCCTAACATTTAATGATGGTAATTGAGGAAGGGAACTGATTGGTGTATCCAAATAAAAATAACTGACAGAAGAATAATCATCTATCCTGTAAAAATTTACCCAACCATCAGGGAAAGCCGGGTCAGAAAGAAGCGGAGGTTTCTCCATGTCTAACAATCTTACAAACCCTGCAGGTCCATCAACGGTTATGGCTTTAAAATTAACGCCACGCTGATATAATCGTTTCATATCTTCTTTCGTCCATCCGCCAATTTGCTGTATAGTAACTTTTATGTCCTTATTAAAATAAATTGCATCAGGAACGTGCCAGCGATAAAAATTGAATTGTCCTGTTGAATCATTTGCTACCGTACAACCCTGGTACCAGTTGGTAAATGTGCCCAGTCCCCATGCGCTGCCGATATAATCTTCGGCCCCTGTTCCGTTAATAGTTGGATATTTTGTATCGCCGTCAAGATACATCTTCACTTCACCTTCCCCCCACCAACTTTTACTGTAAGAAGTATCTGTATTTAACCCTACCGAAATACCCAAAAATCTTCCTTTGCCTTCTATTTTTGGTAACAAAACATAATCATCTCCTAACTGACCTGATTGTTGCCTGTTCCAGTATGCATGAAAATATAATGTATTCAACGGAAGTTTTTGCAATACAAAATCTATATCATAATACAACTTAACTCTTTCCGATCCTTCATTGATCAATAAAACCTTTGCAGCTTTTTTAAAAGGCATAGGAATATAACAATTATACGACCTTCCTTCACCACTTGAAAATAATGCGGACTGAAAAACTATTTGCTTACCGAGATTGTAGCCAAAGAAATCACCCAATGGCACATCAACTGCTGGTTTATTACTGCCATCCCAAAAAAATTGCAAACGAAGACTGCGCAATTTTACCGGGTTGTGATCGATCGTAAGCCATATTCTTTGAATAGTTCCTTCACCTTTTATATCCAGGAGATTTTTTGTTTCGCGGGGCTCCATAAATTCAAAAGCATTTCCTTTCGCAGTTTTATTCGTCTTTCCTCCATTGCCTTTTCCTCCATTTGGATTTTCAAAACTGCTGAGCCGGCTTTGAGAACCTACCGGCATTTCATAAAGCGCTTGGGCCTGCGACATAATAGTAAATAACAGGTACGACAATATTATTAATACATATTTCATTATGTTTATTTAACCCAGTTTACTTTACCACTCTTTACATCTCTTGAATTACCTCCAATCATGATAATAAATTCTCCCGGCTCCCAGTCATATTTAAGATCATAATTATAAAACTTAAGTTCTTCAGGAGTAATACTGAAAGAAACTGTTTTTGATTCTCCTGCCTTTAATTCTATTTTTTGAAATCCTTTTAATTCTTTTATCGGTCTTGTTACACTGCCTATTACATCCCGGATATACAATTGCACCACTTCTTTGCCATCTATGCTTCCGCTGTTTGTCACCGTCACAGCTGCTGTCAATGATCTATCAGCGTTCAATGCAGTATCGCTAAGTTTTATATCGCTGTATGAAAAATTGGTGTAGCTCAATCCATAACCAAAAGGATAAACAGGATCGTTGCTAACATCTAAATAATTAGAACGGAATTTTTGGAACCATTTACCTTCCGGTAAAGGACGACCGGTATTTTTATGAGCATAGTAAATTGGAACCTGGCCAATATTCTGAGGAAATGTAGTACTCAATTTACCAGAGGGGTTAACATCACCAAACAAAACATCAGCTACTGCATAACCCGCTTCACTTCCTCCAAACCATACATTTAATATAGCAGGTATGTTTTCATTTTCCCATTTTAATGCTAACGGTCTTCCTGTAAACAAAACCAATACAACCGGTTTACCTGTTTTCAATAATGCTTTCAATAGATCTTTTTGTGCTTCCGGTATTTCAATATTACTGCGGCTTGATGATTCACCGCTCATTTCTGCTGCTTCACCCAATGCAGCTACTACGACATCGGCTTGTTTTGCTACATTCACTGCTTCCTGTATGATCATTGCAGGAGAACGTTTATCTCTTCCCAATGCTTTGCCAAACATGCCTGCTCTTTCTTCGAATGAAGAATCAGCGTCAAGATTAGAACCTTTTGCATAGATAATTTTCGCCTGGTTTCCCACCACTTCTTTCAGGCCCGTTAATACTGAAGTTGCTTTTGAAAAATTAGCGGCTACACTCCACGTGCCCGGCATATTCTCTTTATTATCTGCTAATGGTCCTACCAATGCAATTGTTCCGCTTTTCTTCAAAGGCAAAATATTATTGTCATTCTTTAATAAAACAAAACTTTGTGCGGCAATTGATCTTGCTTCTTTACGATGTGCATCTGTAAAAACTTCTGTCTTTGCCCTGTTCTCATCACAATACTTGTAAGGATCATCAAACAAACCCAGTTTATATTTTGCTTCTAATATTCTTCTGCAAGCCGCATCTACCTGGGCCATACTTACCTTTTTTTCATCCAATGATCTTTGAGTTGTTGTTAAAAGCCCTTCTCCCACCATATCCATATCAATACCCGCATTCAATGCCAATGAAGAAACAGTCTGCAGGTCACCCATACCATGATCCATCATTTCATTAATGCCGGTATAATCTGTGACCACAAAACCGCCAAAGCCCCATTGATCACGAAGTACGTTTGTCAACAACCATTTATTAGCCGTGGCCGGTATACCATCTACTTCATTAAAAGAAGCCATAAAACTTCCTGCTCCTGCATCGGCTGCAGCCTTATAGGGAGGAAAATAATCATTATACATACGCTGATGACTCATATCAGTGGTATTGTAATCACGACCTGCTTCTGCTGCACCATACAATGCATAATGTTTTACACATGCCATGATCGTGTTATTTTTTGCAAGATCATCACCCTGGTATCCTTTCACCATGGCTCTCGCAATTTGAGAACCGAGATAAGGATCTTCCCCGCTTCCTTCTGCAATGCGGCCCCATCGTGCATCACGCCCAATGTCAACCATTGGTGAGAAGGTCCAGCATATTCCATCTGCGCTTGCTTCAACTGCCGCGATCCTGGCGCTTTTTTCTATGAGACTTGTATCCCATGTACAACTCAGGCCAAGGGGAATAGGAAATACCGTTTCATATCCATGTATCACATCCATTCCGAAGATCAATGGAATTTTTAAACGGCTCTCTTCAACAGCCACTCTTTGTACTTCGCGGATCTTGGCTACCGATTTAATATTAAATAAACCACCCACTTTACCTTCCCGGATCTTTTTTGCAATATCTGAACTACTTGCCTGGCCTGTTGTGATATCACCGGCACCCGGCAAATTCAACTGTCCGAGTTTTTCTTCAACAGTCATTTTGCTCATCAGGTCATCAATGAAGCTGTCCATTTTGGAATTAGACCCTTTTTTCTCCTGCGTACATTGTGCAAGAAGGAAAACGGCAATAAATAAAAAGCTAAGTTTCCTATACATTGGTTTATTGTTTTGCTTTATTTAATAGTATTATATTACCTCCACCCGGAGCTAATGCTAATTTTAAAATAGTATTCTTATCAACGGTTTTGATCTTTTTGGTTAAATGATTGGCGTTTTCATTGGCGTCAGGGGCATCGCTATAAATTTCCGCTTCATATTTACCAGCAGGTAAAAAGTTTAAATTTATTTTTATTTCTCTTGCATCATTATTGGTAATAGTGCCTACATACCATCTATCATTTTTACGGCGGGCAATTGATACACACTGATCAAGTTCTGCAGTGATAACCTTTGTTTCATCCCACGAACCGGGTATTTTTTTTATTACTTCAAACCCTGGTTGACCGATATATGCATCAGGATAATCACAAACCATCGGAAGATAATTTTCAAGAACAACATACATCGCCAGCATATGACAACGGGTCCCCATTACGTAAGGCCGGATATCTTGTACAATAAACTTATTTACCGGCAAAGCATTGAAACCTCCCTGGTGATAATCAGTGGCACCAGCTAACATTCTTGTAAAGACAATATTCAGATCTGCATCAGGAGTTATTATCTTATCCCATTTATCATACTCATAATTCATGGCGCCTTCACGGGTAAATTCATTTGGATAAGTGCGATGAAGACCCGTTGGTTTGTATGCCCCGTGAAATTGTATGTGTAAATGATGCTTTGCTGCTTTTTGCAAGATCTCTGTTTGAATATTCACCATCTCCTGGTCATCTCTGTCCATAAAATCAACCATCATTCCGCTAAGTCCCCATTGTTCAAATAAAGCAAAAGCTTCATCCAGTTTTGGATACAACGCTTTCCAATGAGTCCATACACGAACGCCAACACCTTTCTTTTTTCCATAATCACATATCTGTTTCATATCTAAACCAGCGACTGGTTTTGTTATGTCAACATTCTTTCCCGGTTGATAACCTTCCCCATCATTCGTGTACCATTCATGTCCGCCATATTCTACAACCGTGTGATACGTGATATTATTAGCAGCGCAAAAATCTATGTAGTACCTATTTGTTTCAAAATTATTTCCTCCTTTAACTGTATCCGGGATCACTGTACCATTCCACCAGGGAAATGTACTGGTACCCGGTTTTAGCCAGTTTGGATCCCCAATAGATGATGGAGTATTTAAACTGGTAATAATATTTGATTCTATCAAAGCTCCCAATCGATCGCTGATCAATAATACCCGCCAGGGACTATGATGTGGAAGTTTGGCTTTTACTTTAATTCTTTCCTGGCCAGGTAAAGGTGAAAGTTGGCATTGCAGCACACCATTTCTTTTTATTAAATACATTCCCGCATAGTCAAGTAATGCTGCTTCAGTTATTGCTATAAATATTTTATTCGGAAATTGAAACAGCGCAGGCATATCTATCAACGTATCTTCTTTGACCTTACTTAAGGGAGTAGTAGTATATAATCCTTCATGTGAAGTTGTAAAATTGGGAAGCAACAACAATTTTGCAACAGGGTCTGTTGTAAAACGAAACTGTGTTTTTTCATTAAGTAAAGTAAAGGAAGTCCCGCCGGGGCGGGATTGTTTTGGAAATGAATACCTGAAAGCAACTCCATCATTAAAAACTCTTACTTCAATATTTATCTTGTAATCTTTATTCAGTTTATCCTGTAGTGAAATTATTGCCTGGCGATAATGATTTTTTACTGTGCTTGCTTTGCCAACTATTAATTTATAGCTTTCATTTACTTCTTTTTTAACTAGCGGCGTGCTGATAAATGCTTGTTTTAGCATTCCCATTCCTTCAAGATCAAGATTAAGAGATGAATTTTCTATCAGGAGTTTTTTTTTAAAAACTATTGAATAAACAGGAGCGTCTTCATTTGCCTTAAGCCTAAACTCAATGTGTCCATCAGGTGATGTTAAACGAACAATATTCTGCGCAATAACGAGCTGTGTGAAAATTTGAGCGAAAAAAAATATTATAGGCAAGCCTCTATTCATCAACATTATTTTAGCAGATAAGGTTCAATCTCTTTTTTCCAGATGGCATAGCCTTTCTCATTCATGTGTAAACTGTCATCTAAGAATATTTCCGGAATAGGTTCACCAGCTTTATTTATCATTTTCCAATGTACATCAATATATCTGGCTGGAGACGGATCCATATTACTTCTAATTAAAGCAGTTGGATCCTGATCACTAATAAAAATCGCAATTGCCATATTTGCTTCCCGCATTTTTGCAAATAAATGGCGGCGACTTGGACTTGGTTTCATTGAAACATATGCGATCTGTGCTTTTGTTTTTTCACGGATAATTTTATATAGATGTTTGAACCGGTCAACAACCATTGCTGCTGTTACTGTATCAGAAGATGCCAGATCATTTTCTCCACAATAAATAATTATTTGTTTTGGTTCATAAGGAAAGATA
>Ga0184635_10000427_pt1 | contig 10546 bp, 13 predicted proteins | sample PLM3_30_b2_FD_133147 | JGI IMG/M metagenome (GOLD analysis project Ga0184635, IMG submission 133147) | Groundwater sediment microbial communities from an aquifer in East River, Colorado, USA - PLM3_30_b2 | ecosystem: Environmental > Terrestrial > Soil > Riparian zone | place: USA: East River...
TACGCTATGCCGATAGTAACCTGCGTTGCAGGCGGAGGCACAATGAACAAGGCTGAGAGTGGGCCTCCCTGATGCTCAAGTAGATAGGCCTCAGGAGTACCACGATTCTGAACTTGAGAGAGATTCAGCGGCCACCACTGCTCGTAAAACTCCTCGTCGGACATTGGCCTAATCTTCCTACGGAAGGAATCAGGCGACTGAATACCCATTCTGGTGATGGCCTTAAAATTCCCGATGGGGTGAGTACCATCTACCGGGCCGGTAGTAACCCCGATGTTCCAGTCACCGGGGTTCATAATTACTGCTACCGAAGTCTGCTCCCAGAGCCATCTCGCGCGACGTGCGATGCGGCGGTAGCCCCAGTTGATGTATCGCCAGCGAGTAGTCTGATCGTAGGCGTCAAAGCCTCGAGCGACTAGCTCAGCGTCAAACTCAGAGAGGCTTAGTTCACCCACTAAGATCCCTAGGTACCGCTACCTGAGTGGGGTACCTGGAATCCTCCACGCCATCCTGCTTGAGAGCGTGAGCGAGCTTCTCGCCCTGTTCACGCAGCTCCTCCAACTTCGCCTCGTCCCTAGCAGCGAACTCATCGTCCTGCTCGCGCTCTTGTCTATCGTAGGGATCCTCATGACCAGAGAGCGCAGCATCTGCCTTGAAGAGGCGTTCGAGGTCTCGGCCGTCGAGATGAGGAGTAGTGAAGATCAGCCGCTCAGTGCCATCAGCACAGTTCTCAATGAAGACGTAATGCTCTGTGGTAGGTTCCCAGTTGATCTTGACCTTGCCGCCATAGCGTTCACGGACTTGGCGGACGATGGAAAGCACGTCGTCCTCAAGCTCTACCAGACCGTGGTTCGCGTCGTAGTAAGCCTGAACAGCGTGCAGTTCCATCGTCCGCCTCCCTGCGGCTACGGGATGTCGTCCGCGAGGTTGTAGATGACGCCCTGGGTCTTACGACGCTGGACTCCCATATCACAGTACTTGTACAGAGTTGCCTTGTACGCGTCCGTGTCGGGAGACTCCACCTTACGCAGAATGGCCCCATCGCGGTTCATCCAACGGAAGTCGTTCCCGTTGAGCTGCACCCAGATGTAGTCCTCTGGGCGGATGAAGAACATATGCTGCTTCGGGCAGTCGTCATCGAAGACCATCGGCAGGCCGTTGTAGTCGATGTACTTGAAGCCACCGTGCATCGTGTCCGCGTTGGCATCGTTCCACCGCTTCTGGGCCTTCAGCTGGTTGACGTACCGACGCCGAATCCCACGCGTGGTGAGAATCAGGTCGGTCTCCCAGCCCTCAGCACCGATACGGTCGAGCAGGAGCTGGCCGGCATCTTCGTCGAAGATACCGTTTCCGCCGTCAACCTGCTTCGCCTGCCAGTACTCGTTACCCGCCGTCGAGGAGTTGATCCCGTGGAGGGTGAAGTTCTGGGTCAGGTCGGACCGTGTGATGTTTCTGAGTCCGTTGATCTCGTTCTTCCAGTTACCGTCCAGGCAGAGCACGTGAGTACCAGCAACGGCCGTGAGGTCGGTGCCAGAGTACGTCACAACCCTGGTGGTCGGGTTGATCGCGGTGATGGTCCTCGGAGAGCCAGCCGTGTTCAGGATGGCGTCCGTGGACTGGTTGATGAAGTCGACGAGCATGCCGACTCTGAGGTACTGCAGGTTGTCCACAGTGACGGTGTTCGCGCCGTCCGCTGTGATCTGACAGAGCGTACCGGTCTGATCTCCGAAGGCCTGTCGGTTCATATCCTTGCGGAGGTCATTGATTGCCCCGGTCGTCTCAGCCTCAAGCAGACGGAGGTACGCACCGACGTTACGCTCCGTGACCTCGAGCGCGAAGCCCGTGATCTGGATCTGCTTGTACTCCTTCTTGACCTTGTCGATCAAGTCGGCCCAACCCTGCTGGCCTGCAGGCGGTAGCGTACCACCCTCAGCACGAGCCGAACCCGACTCGTTGCGTGAGGAGTGGACCGCGATCACCCACTGGCGCCCGGCGAACTCGATGATCGAGGCATCCCGAGAGATACCCTTGTAGTCCATCGTTTCACCGTTTGCTGCGTTCATGTGGCCGCTTCCGGCCTCCAGTTCAGCTGGCGAGTACCCGAAGAGCAGGATCGCCCGCTGGTTAATCATCTCCCGTACTACTGGAAGATAATAGTTCTGGAGGATGGCGTCGGCGTTCGTGGTAGTCTGTGGCACCGCTCCTCCTTACCCTTGTCCCTTGCCAAACACGAGCAGTCTAACCGTGACGCCCGTGAGGACTGTCGCGGCAGCTACTTCGTGCATGGCCAAGTTGGCGGCCGCAGAGCCATCCCAGACCCGGAGCTTCGAGTTGGTGTAGTCCCACCCAGCTGCCCACAAGCCCGTCTTGTCACTGGTACCGAAGACGCCGAAAATCACGCCGTTGGCACCAAAGCCAAGCTGAGCCGGGGTTAGGGGGTACCCGTTAGCGGGGTACGACCCATCGAGTAGGACGTCCACGACCCTGAAGAACAGGTCGCCGGCGGCTCCACGGTCAACGATGGTTGGCGTGGCTGCCATTTACATCCCTTCATCCGTCGAGAGCGGAGGAAGTTCCCCACGGGACATGGCAGCTTCGGCGGCCTTCGTCGCTTCCTGTATGCTCTTGTACTTCACAGGCTCAGACGAACCGACGCCACTGCCAGGTACCGAGAGAGGTCCCGTCCGCGATGGTCTTACAGCCGACCCCAAGGCATGGTCACGATACTCCATCAGATCACCACGTGCTGCCTCGGCCAGTTGTTCGACGGTTTCAAAACCGCCTCGGTCGGCAGCTGCTCTGATATGAATCAGCTGGGTGCGTGTAGGAGTTTCGAGGTCATCGTCCTTGTCCAGCTTATTCCAGTGCTCGATGGTCTTGTCGAGGAGGGTGTTGTAGTGCTGATCCTCCTCCGCCTGTGTCCGGGACTCGTGGTCCTGGATCAAAGGCTCGGCCCACTTCGGTGGAGCTTCGTCACTTTCCTCTGATTCGGTCGACTCAGTCTGCGCCGGCTGGCCACTCATCAGCGTCTTTACAGCCGCCTTGGTAGCGTCAGGCAAGTCCAGATTGTCGATCTGCTCAGCGATTGTGCCGACGGGGTCTTCGATGTAGGCCTGTTCAAACGCAACGAGCCGAGCCACGGAGTCTGGCTCATAGCCGGCCTCGGCCACAGGAGCGAAGCCCCTGAGTGACGCGAGCCGATCATTTACCTCCTTAAAGCGGGAGTACGGGACCGTCTCCGGCGTCGAACCACTCTGCTCAGTTTCGGCGTTTTCCGTCCCCGCGGACGGAGCAGGTGTCGGTGTCGGTGTCTCTTCGGTACCCGGCGCTGGCGTCTGTTCACCACTAAGCTCACGCTGAGCTCGTTCAGTAGCCTGAGCCATGGTCTCATGTGCCATTTCACCCATTATCTGCTTCCCTTCGCTTTACGCCCTCGACGGCGGTTGGGGACCTGCTGACACAGACTTACCAGGTTCATGTGGCTTCGAAGGTGGGAACAATGTCTCGTCCTTCCTTGCCATCTCCTTGGCCTGTGCCATCGTCTTCGGTTGTGGCTTCGGCTTCTCCTCAGTTTCCTGACGTGCGCGGAGCAGCCGACTGACATCCTCGACCCGAACGTAGGAGCCTTGGGAAGTACTGATCGAAGCCTTCTCAATCTCCTCCATCATCTGGTCGAGTTCAGACGGCACGCAACCCCCTGCCGCCTCGGTAGACCTCTTCGAAGGAATCGCGGCCTACCCACAACTCAGCGTTGTGTTCATCCCGAGTCCGTACCCGGAAGGTCTCAGTACCATCATCGTCTTCCCGCTTCTCGAGCACGGCTGCGATGTGGCCCACGAGACCGTCGTCTACGTCGTCGGTGTCAGCGAGCTTGACCCAGTCCTCGATTTCGATGGGACCGGGGCTCTCGCCCTTACGCTTCTTGTCGGACAGAAGGGAACGGTCCACATCGCCCTGAGGCGGAAATGGATAGCCCTCCTCGCCGGCGTCGGACTGATGAACCGCAGCTGTAGGATCCGCAGGAACCTCAGCAGCAGTCACGTCCGCGTCACGCGTTGCAGGATCAGACGTAGTGCCGTCAAGCCGTTCCTTCGCAGCATCGACTTCAGCTAGTCCGCCCTGAGTGCTCTTCTTCTTGTCGCTCACTTACCCTCCCTTCCGTTTAGTAGCCTTCTTGATCCCTTTGCCAGCGATGCTCGAAAAGCAGATCGCGTAGGCATTGGCTTTGGGATTCTTTGCCTTAACATCAGCTACGCACCTATCCATTTTTGCCCACTGTGACTTGGGCAGGTTGGAGTAGGGCATTAGGAATTGGAGATCTGTCCTGACGCGTCAGCGGCGGGTTGGCCATTGACGGTAGGTTGCGAGGCAGCAGAGCTAGCACCAGCGGCATCACCGGGCGGCGGAGCAGTAAACGCAGACGTAGGCTGAGTGCCAGCAGGCTGCCCATCAGGAGCACCCTTAGCCGCCTCAAGCCTAGCCATCTCCGCTTGCTGTGCTGCGGCTAGCTCTGCTTCGTGCATACCCGTATGCTCGTCGAATAGCCGGACTATCTCGGGGTTAGAAACTGCGAGGTGGTCGAACTCATCCGACGACATCTCACGGTAATGCTGTTCGAGATGGAGTTTGTGGTTATGCCACTTCTTGACCGGGATAGCGACAGGGTTCTCCTTCTCAGCGACCAGGTCACCTCTGTGGTCAAACGTCGAAGCAGACATACCACGAAGCATGAGCTGGTTTTCACGGTTAGCCTGAGCGACCTGCAGGTCCTCTAGGTTAGGCTCAGCCTCCCCAAGCTCCAACATCTCCTTGATCTTGTTCGGATCGGTGAGCACCCCGAGCTCGACTAGCTGGAGCGTGAACTGCTGCCTTGCCGCCTTCGACTTAGGCATAGCTGAGCCAGCCTGAGAGATGACGTCCGTGTTGCTCTTAAGGTCAGCCCCCTTGAACTTGACCACGTCGAACACACCGTCTCGACGGTAGAAGCGCATGATACGCTTCGTGCGGTAGTACTGAGACACACGCTCCAAGACGAGTGAGCCTTCGTAAGCGATTGCCTGCTCCATATTGTCCACAGTAGGCGCGATCTTGCTGTCGTCCTCCTCCTGTAGATAGCTCACTGCAACACCAGACCTCACGCCTGTGGGCACAGACCCGCGTGAGATATCAGACTGGCCTGAGATTTCGAGGATCTGCATCCTCAGTGTCTCGACGAGGTTCTCGACCTGGCCCGGCATCTGGAAGCCCTGGATCGGTTCGGGTGGCGGGATGTTGGGCGAGTGCACGTACTTCAGAATGCCGCCTGCGACCGCCTTGACCTTACCCTTAACACGGTGCTGCGTGGCAATGCGCCACATCGGGTTGGCCATGTAGTCCTTCGTCTCCACCAACTGCGACACGGTCTTATCAATCTCCAGGTTGATATCCCGGATGTGGTTGATAACACAGTCCGCCCAGATCGTGGTGGGAGCAGGAATGTGCTGGTAGAAGGCGAACGGCATACGCCGATCCTGGTAAGGGAAGATCGACACATCTAGGATCTGACCCTGACACCAGCGGACGTACATCCCGTTCTTGAGGTAGTTATTCCTCGTGTAAATGCCTGGGGTCAGCCACCAGGTGAAGATTTCCGCAGCCTGCTCAGACTGCTGATTGCGTGGGTGAGCCATCCCCAGACGGCCCAACAGACGCTCCTCCATTGGACCAAGCGTCACCGTGTCTGGGCGAATCTTGTCCGCAGCCTTACCGTAGATGCTACGGATCACGTCAACGTCAGCGACCTCTGTGGTGATTAGGTCCTTGAGCTGAGCGAAGTTGCGGCAGGTGTCATCGGGGAGAAGCTGGAACGGACAGTAGACCTTAAAGTCCAGGTCACCCAGGGGGAAGCTTTCCTTGTCGAGGGTAACATCCCCCCGCTCCTCCATCTCCTCAAGCTCCTTAAGCCTCTTGGGGTTGAAGGCGGGCTCGCCCGTAGCTGGGTCGATGGTGTAGTCAATCTCACCAGCGTCGTCGTTAAGGTAGTCCCAGCCAACGTAGTGGGCGCACGTACCCGTCTGAATCACCCACGACATAATCTCCTTACGGAGTGCTGGGAGCCTGAACTTCCACTCAACCGCAGACAATACCGCTCGGCCGACCTTTGTAGCAGCCAGGTCAGTAGCCTCATCCGAGTTGGCGATCACCTCCACTACAGGGTGATTCTTAGTGAGCTTAGACAACTCAGTACGGTAGACCGACAGGGCCTGATTGATGACCATGCGAGGCTTCTTACCTGAGGTGTCGTCGGTGACGTCTCGGTCCGTCCAAGTCGCTCGGTTGGGATCCCACTTAGCTTGGTGATCGCCCGCGATGAGAGCGATATTGTTCCACCAGATCGCCTCGAACGGCCTACGAAGCTCCTGACGACGGTTAACCGCCGCCTGCAGTGCTGGCATCAAGTCATCTTCGCGGAGGATCTCACCAAGTCTCATGCCGGCTCCCTTTCAGGGAAGTCTTCAGTCAGGAGACGCATCTCCTCTGCATCCTGACGAAGCTCCTCCATGTTTCGTTGGTCAATTACCTCCCCATCCGGAGGTGGTGGCCCATCAGGCAGAATGAACTCACCATCCTCGGTTTCACGCTCCTGCCGTGCATCGTGGTACTCCACGAAGTCAACAGCCATGAGGCGGTCGAGTACGTCCTTCAGAGTCTCCTGTGACCGGTCGTGAACGCGATCAGTCACCGAGACTGCCGTCTGAAGCATTCTATGGACGATTACGGCAAGAAAGCAGAGCGCGCCGACTAGAACGATGTTAAAGATGATGCTCGTGATTAGAGCTGCTGTCACGACACCTCCTCGAGAGCCCGTGATCGCCTGACGGCGGCGGCTTCACGCGCCTTGCGCCGTTCGACCTCCGACTTGGCATCGTGCAGCTGACCCTTCAGCTTCTTGATGACTCGGTGGAAGTCCTGCACCTCGTCAGCGGTCAGCATCTTGAACATGGCACCGACCTTCGTGCCACAGTCCTCACAGAGGTAACAGTCGTCGTCCCAGTTCACCTCGCGCTGGAGGTCCAGGAACGGGCCGATATCCCCCGCCTCGTCTGGCGTGTTGCCCTTACCACAGATCATGCAGTTCGGTGGTGAGCCTGTCATTCTCTCTACTAGCTGCATCAGTTGCTCCTTCCCCACGTCTTACGGAAGTGGCCGTACTTAGCCTCAGCCTTCACCATATCGGCGAACGCCTTCCACTTCGCGTCGGTATTGACGAAGTCCTTGTGATTGCCGCCCAACGTACCCAGGAACTTGTGCTGAGTGAAGCCCTTGCCTTTCGGAGTGGACACCATCCCCGGCAACACAGCTGTAGCGGGCAAGCCGCGCTTGTGCAGTCGGAAGGCCACCATGCGAGCGAAGATGTGTAGAGCCTCGTCATCGTAGGCCTTGTTGTAAAAGCCCTCGAGGCAGAGGTTCTCGGTCACGGAGTTGTAGATGCGGCACGACCAGCTCTTCCGATTCCACGGTACGAACTGAATCGCCTTCGACCCGTCCGCCTTGAGGAAACAGTGATACGAGACCTCCGTAGCGGGGTTCATAATGGTGCTGATGGTACCGTCCCAGAACCCCTCAGGATCATGCACCGCGATCATCTGAACGCCCAGCTCAGGATGCTGACGCTTAGACTGATTCGGGGACATTCTGATCTCCAGAGGGGGAAGACTGTAATGCTTCATGCTACTGCCTCCTCTTCTTCGAGTAGTCGACTGCCTCTTCGGTGGGGGAGGCTACTAAGAGGCGCCCGCTCTGTGGCAGCTGCAAGTTCCCGCTCAAAATTCTCGTCAGCGAGGCGCTGCTCGGGGTCAAGTACCTCATCACTAGCCTCCATCTCAGGTAGATCATCAATGGCCACAAGGATGTGGCCAAGACAGTCGATGTTGTGGTCGTCCTTCTTTCTGACCTTCTCCGGCGCGTCTTCGTCGGATACGTTGACCCTCGACGGCCTCCACCGGTACTGCGGGAGGTAGTCGGTGAGCTTCGTGCAAGTCGAGAACACGTAGAGCCTTGGAGCGCCGTCCGCAGCATCTCCATCATGGTCGGCTGTAGCCATCGCCCCGAAAGGATGAATATGTCCAGACTTAGGTCGAAGGTACTCTGTGATTCTGGAAATCCTCGCGGTGGGGTCACGGTCAGCGATTTCAGGATAGATCCCGGCGTCGTGCCAGAGATCCAGGACTGATCGTCCGTCGGTCTGCGCTCGGATTCGTGCTTCGGGGCCAACAAGTATTCTATCGACGTCCTCGTCTGGGCCTCCAATGTCATCCTCAGCCTCCATCTCGGTCTTTGTCGCCGCCCACCAGGGGATATCCTGACCGGCCTTCAACACCTCCCTGTAGTAGAATACGTTCCCCTGAAAGTCCTGTGCGACCCACGACAGACAGCCCTCGTGCCTGATGCCCGGGTCGATCGCACACCACCGTTCCCATTTGCTGGGAATACGGAACGGTTCGATGACGTGGATCTCTGGGTTCCAGTCAGTGAAGATCTGACCCACGAACACTTCATGGCTACCCTCTACGTAGCGCTGGTACCAGTGTTCGGGTAGAGACGAGAACTGCTCCAAGTAATCCTCAGGTAGGTTAGGATTGTCCCACGGAGTCGCTTCGACCACCTTGTGTAGGCCGTGCATACGACCGTTCCTCTTGGGGTCGATGAACCATCGCCAGAGGTAATTATGGCCGTCGGGGTTGAATGTGAAGAGTCCCTCACGTGGAGCCTTCTGCTGCCGAAGACGACCACGAAACTTGAGGGCTGTATCCTCCTCAATCTCTTCGGCCTGGTCAATCCAGAACAGACCCAGGTTGTAGTTCTCCAACTTCTTGGGGTCGTCGAGCGGTAGCCCGTGAATACGCGAGCCGTTGTGAAGCTCCATGTAGAGGTCCGACTTATTGTAGACCCTAATGGCCTCCTTTGGAACCCCATGCCAACCCCCTTCAGAGTCGTCGCCGTTAAGCCACATGTCCCAAGTGGTGGCCCTCAACTCGGGTCTTGTCTTACGAGAGATGATGCTGTTACAACCGGGGTACTCCATCAGGCGCGCGAAGAACTCCACACAGCCTGCTGTGGTCTTACCGTTACCCCACCCACCGCAAAAACCGCGGTACTTAGACGACAGACCATGGAACTCAGCCTGCTTAGGGTTGGGCGCGTACGGAATGTTGATTTCCCGCGTCACCGGCGCTTCTTCTTGTCGCCTTGCACCATGGCGCCTTCCTTGAGCTTCCGTCGGCGTCGCCTCAACCCAGCGTTGATGCCAGCAGCCGCACCGAGTAGGCTAGCAGTAACGAATGAGGAGCCTGAGACGACTACTCGCATCGCCTTAGTCTCCTTTAGGTTGGCTACGATTGTACTATGACCGACCACAGTGGTTGTGAGTGTTCGGCCGTCCCGCAACGCGGCGGTTACTGACGACGTACCCGCTACAACTGCCGCCAAGAGCTTCTGACCCGCCAACGACAGATTAGGCAGGATACTTGACGTGCCAGCAACTACAGTCGATAGAGTCCGGCTCGCGCGAAGATTCGCTAGGATAGTGCTGGTGCCAGCAATCACCGCGGCGATTCGCACAGCCGGCGTTCGGAAGTCTGACACGACGGTGCTCGTCCCCGATGGATGGACCGCCATGTTGCGGATGACCTGTAGCGCTGACTGAACCTGGCTTACTCCCGCAGGTGTGACCGCGAGGCTGCGTTGAACAGTAAGAGCTGCAGCGATGGTGCTTAGCCCGGCGATGAGGACGTTAATCAGCACTGGGTTAGCAGCTGGCGACACGTCGGGGGACGGGACGAACCCGGTGAAAAAGTCCATGCCGGGCTGGTATACATTCTGCTGAACGACTGGGTTCGGGCTTACGCCGAAGTGAGGGGCATCGACTGGCAGGGTGTACGTAACCCTGATTTGGATATCGTCGGCATCTATGTCGTTGCCAGTCGTACCGCCAGTCCTGATGATGTTGACCTCTAGCGCGACGATAGTACTTGCAGCCTGCTTCCCTGCAAGCACCGACTGAATCCCGGTGGACGAGGCACTGATATCCACCTTGCTCGCGTCGATGCCCGTCCCGCTCTGGGTATTGTCCAACAGGACGGACGTAGGAGTAGTCACGGATACGCCGGCTGAATCCACAATGCGGACCAACATCTGCCAGGCAGTGATGCTCGCCGAACCGAATCGCTGCCAGTTCATCGACAGAAGCTCGACGTTGGTAACTATCGCATTGGCAGGAATTCCCGGAAATAGGACTGTCCAGTCCTTCCCTGCCGTCACCGGCCCTCGTGCTCGCTCGCTGCCACCACTGCCCGCTAACGTAACACCGAACTCTAACGCCGCTGCGCCGGAATCCCACTGAGATGGGATGATCGCAGAGTCGCCTACATCCGTCAGACCCTCCGCGTCGGCAGTGAACGTCCATGTGCGAATTACGGTCGGCACACACTACGTTACGGCTTCGACGGAGAGGTCCTGGACTGTGACGGTGGAAGCGTTCGCACCAGAGTTCTTGCCCTGGATAGAA
>Ga0184635_10000428_pt1 | contig 10533 bp, 7 predicted proteins | sample PLM3_30_b2_FD_133147 | JGI IMG/M metagenome (GOLD analysis project Ga0184635, IMG submission 133147) | Groundwater sediment microbial communities from an aquifer in East River, Colorado, USA - PLM3_30_b2 | ecosystem: Environmental > Terrestrial > Soil > Riparian zone | place: USA: East River...
AAAATCTTCTGCGGCTGTTCGACCCAGTTTGGCCAGGAGCCCAACCAGAACACCTGTCCGGTGTGCGCTGGTTTTCCCGGTGTTTTACCGGTGCTGAACAAACGAGTCGTCGAATTCGCCATCAAAACCGGTCTGGCGGCTCACTGTGAAATCGCGCGGTCGAGCATCCTCGCCCGCAAGAATTACTTCTACCCGGATTTGCCCAAGGGTTATCAAATTAGCCAATACGAGTTGCCCGTCTGCGCCGGCGGCTACGTCGACGTCGAATTGGATGGCACGCTGAAGCGCGTGCGCCTGACGCGCATCCACATGGAAGAAGACGCCGGGAAAAACATCCATGACGCTCATGGCGACGCAAGCCTCGTCGATCTCAATCGCGCCGGCGTGCCGCTGTTGGAAATCGTCAGCGAGCCCGACCTACGCGCCACCGCGGAGGCCGGCGCCTATCTCAAAACACTGAGAGCGATTCTTCAGTACCTCGGTGTCTGCGACGGCAACATGGAAGAAGGCAGCTTTCGCTGCGACGCCAATGTTTCGGTGCGCCCCGAGGGCACTGAGACCTTGGGAACCAAAATCGAGATTAAAAATTTGAACTCGTTTCGCGCCGTTGAAAGCGCGCTCGAATTCGAGATCGCGAGACAAATCGAGACTCTCTCCGACGGCGGCGAGCTCGTCCAGGAAACTCGCCTCTGGGACGAGCACCGCGAAGAGACCCGCTCCATGCGCTCGAAGGAATCGGCGCACGACTATCGTTATTTTCCCGACCCGGACTTGCTGCCGCTGGTGATCGACGATGCCTGGATCGCGCAGGTTCGCGCGGCGCTACCCGAGCTTCCCAACGCGCGCAAAGCACGCTTTGTCAATGAATACGGACTCTCCGCGTATGACGCGGAGCTCCTCACCGGCAGAAAAGATGTGGCGGATTATTTTGAAGAAGCCGTGAAAGATCACGCCAACCCGAAGGCGCTCAGTAACTGGATCGTTGGAGATTTGTTCCGCGTGCTGAAAGAGCGCAAGCTCGATGAGCAACTCTATCTGGCCTGCTGGCCATTGGCGGCGTCGAATTTAGCGCAAATGGTGCAAATGATCGATCAGGGCAAGATCAGCGGCAAGATCGCCAAGACGGTTTTCGAAGCGATGCTCGACTCGAATAAAGGGCCCCAGCAAATCGTCAGCGAAAAAGGCCTGGAGCAACTTTCTGATCTGGGCAGCATCGAGGCAGCTATCGATCAGGTGCTCGCGGCCAATCCCAAACAAATCGCTCAATATCAATCCGGCAACGATAAAGTCTTCGGCTTTTTTGTCGGGCAAATCATGAAAGCGACACAGGGAAAGGCCAACCCGCAGAAAGTCAACGAGATCCTGCGTGAAAAACTAAGGTCCTGAGTTAGCAGTTAAACGGTTGAAAACCACCGGGTGCGCTGACTTGCGCGACTAAAAACAATGCTTGCAACCGCGCGTCCAGCTACGGCATGGAGCTGCGCGCTTCGGGGCGAAACGCTTGGGGCAAATTGATAATAATGCCGTTGATGCCGTCTTGTTTGAAGCTTCGCAATTGCCGTTCGGCGTCATCTCGTAACGCAAAATTTCCCAGACGTACGCGAAGCGCGCCGTCTACGCCAGCCTCCGTGATCGAGACCGCATAGCCGCGCCGCTGCATATTCTCCGCCCAATGCTGTGCTTTGTCTTTGTCTTGAAACGCCAGTTGGATGATAAAGCCTTCCAAGGCTTTTGGCGGCGGCTGGATCAAAGCCTTGTTCTCCGGCATCATTTCGATTGGGTTTTTTCTGACTAGGGCGAGCTGTTCACCGGCCGGTTTTTCTATTGCTTTTGGTTCGACCGGTGTAGCGGTTGTCGCGGGTACAGGTGCAACAACCGCGGGCTCGCTCTTGGCTGGGCTCGGCGTCACGGCAGGCAATGCCGCCTGAACGATCGGCACCGGCGCTGGCGTAGTTTTCGCCGCGGCACTCGGCTCAAGCGGTTTTGTCTCCGTTTTTTTTTCTTTTGGCGCCTCTATCTTTGCTGCAATGATCGGCTGCATCTCGACTGCAGCCGTCGCTTTCGCCGGCATCGGACCTTTTTCTTCGGTCGCGCGAAGCGATTGCGCCACCTTTTGTTCGGGCACCGATACTGCGATGGACTCACTTGGCTTGACTGGAATTTCTTGCTGTCGCTTTGATGAAGTCGGTGCCGGCAACGCTGCTTTCGTCTCCGGTGCTGTTTTTTCCGGTCGTATCGTTTCGGCAACGGGCGCCGGCGGTTCTTCTTTCATCGCAGGAATCGGTTCCGGCAATTTCGCGACCATCGTGGGCGCTGCGACAATTTCCGGCGCTTTTATTTCTACGACGCGCTTTGGCTCGGACCTGTTTTCCACAGGTTTCGACGGCATGGCCAATGCCGCGACGTTCTCCGGTTCTCTGATTGGTTTCAGATCCGCCTCATTCCGCTTCGTTTCGGGCGATGGTTTTGGCGTCGCGAGTTTGATTTCGTCCGGGAGCGGCTTTTCCGCTTTGTCATCCTGTGGAGTCGGCAGCGATTTCTCCGGCGTCTCAACAATCGACGGTAACGCGACCGGAAGTGGATCGCCGCTCGGTATTTCAATAGCCTTCGCCGCAACAATTGGGGCGGGCGCTGACACGACTGGCGCCGGAGCCGCTTGGGGAGGCGGCACTAACGACGGCTCCGGTTTTAACTCGGCCGCCGGCGCGACTGGGCCGGCCGTTTCGGCGGCAGCGCCGTGCGTAATTTCTTCGGCGCCAAGGTTATCGCGTGGCGGCACGGCTCTTTCACCGGAGCTATTGGATATGCCGTTCGCTGGTAAATTTGTCAGACTGTTTTTCGGCGCCGCCGGGGGCGTTGCTTTGACTTCCGCCTTGGTATCGGACGGGCTCGGCTTCGCGGCGAGGCGCGGTTCAACTTCTTTGGCCGCTGTTTCTTTTTTTTCGCTCTCCGCCTTTTGATTGATTTTCCCAGCCGGCTCTTTCGCTGGCGACGGCGCGGTTGTGGTTGGCGCCGGTTTAGTTTCGGTCGATAGCGAAGCTAAATTGTCCTCGCGGATAGCCGGGCGAAAATCCGGTTGGGGATTTTGCGGCCGGTACGAGACCAGTGCAAGCGGGCCGTTTTCTTCCTCGCCGAAAATCACCGCGTCCTGAAGCAAATCATTTTGTTTTATTTCCTCGCGCAAGAAACGTCGAACTTTATCCTTCGGAAAATAAATGATTGCACGCGCCATCCCGACTCGGTTGCCGTTCGGTTCCGTAATGACGGTGCGCCAAGCGAGATTCAGACCGTAGCCGCTGAGTTCACGGTCTTGATAGATTTCGCTGTCGCCGCTGAGACTGCTGAGCAAGTCGAAGCCATAGCGCGAAAAGAGCTGGTGAATTTTTTCGCTGTACTCGCCCTTGGTTTCAAAAGTTTCCGGGGTCGCGAGCACAACTTCCAAATAACGCTCGTCGGGAGTTTTTGTCGCCGAATGGGTAAAGAATCCGATGCCGCCGACCGATGAAATATTATTAGCGAATTGGAGACTGGCGGTCTTGGGACTGCGCACGATCCGCTCAACGATTCGATCCAGGTTGTCTTTATACTTCGTGCCGAGATACTTCGCTTTTGAAGTGCTGTAATACGACGCTGGCGTGGCAGTGAATCCGCTGGTGGCTGGCTTTTTTGAAGCGCCCTCGTCCATTAGTGCACAGCCACTGATAAGCCCTGGAAGCACCAAAAAAATGAAGCAGATTCGGGCTATTATCATGCAATCTCCCTCGCTCGACTGAGCGGAAGTGAATGTTTTCTTGACACGTTTTCCCGATTACCTATAATGAAACGTCTTTTTGTGGAATATACCAGAATATAGTTGCTACGGGTCTGAAAAACAAGTTTTTTTTTGAACGAGAACCATTTGTATGGCGATCGGCGAACTTCTACTAACCAAAGGCATCATTAGCGAGGAGCAGCTCAAAGCAGTTCTTCAGCAGCAAAAGATTGCCGGCGGCCGTCTCGGCGATAACCTCGTCGCCCTCGGATTTCTCAGCCGCGGCGATCTGGAAGCCATTCTTCAAGAGCCACCCCCAGTTGCAAAGAACGTTACGGACACCGGGCTTGACGGCAATTTTCTGTTGAATTCCTTGCTCCGGACCATGTACATCTCGGCGTTGCAAACGATCCCCGAGCTCTCCGAACAGATCAAACTGACCCGCTGGGTTGTCGAAGAGCTTTTAACTTTTGCTAAAAAAGAAGCGCTTGTAGAGATCCGAGGTCCGTCTGAGAAAAACTACAACATTATGCGCTATGCGCTCACCAATGCCGGCAGAGAGCGAGCGAGCGAAGCGCTGCGGCGCTGCGAATACATCGGTCCGGTTCCCATACCGCTCGAAACTTACCAAACTCAGGTTCAAAAACAAACGATCACCAACGAAGTGATCAGCATCGAGAAGCTCAAAAAGGCGATGTCACACCTCGTGCTCTCCGAGGAAATCGTCCGCCGACTCGGGCCGGCGTCGAATTCCGGGCGCGCCATTCTGATCTACGGGTCCGCGGGTAACGGCAAGACGTCGATCGCCGAAGCGCTCGTCGGCGCCTTCGAGCAACCGGTCTATATCCCCTACGCGGTCGAAGCGGATGGACAGATCATCAAGGTTTACGATCCCTCAGTTCACGTGTTGTTTTCAAGTAACAACGGAGACAACGGAGCCTCGAATCCGATCTTTCTGCCCCACCTCGAACATGATCCGCGTTGGGTGCGCTGCCGGCGGCCCTACATTATCACCGGCGGTGAATTAACGCTCGAAATGCTCGATCTGGATTTCGACCCGCACTCGAAATATTACGAGGCGCCACTGCAGATGAAGGCGATCGGCGGTATCTTCGTGATCGACGACTTCGGCCGTCAGCGCGTGCGCCCGCACGAGCTATTGAACCGCTGGATTTTCCCGCTGGAGCGAAAAATCGACTATATGACTCTTCATACCGGAAAAAAGTTTGCGTTGTTGTTCGATCAACTGGTAATATTCGCTACGAACTTTCCACCCGAGGAGCTCATGGACCCGGCCCAGCTGCGCCGCGTTCACTACAAGATGAAGATCAATCCGCCCACCGCGGACGAATTCAAGGAAATCTTCCAGCGGATTTGCGACTCCTATGGGTTGGAATTTTCCGAAGAAACCATGGCCTATTTGCTCAACACGTTCTACATCAAGTACAAAATTCCCTTCGCCGGATTTCACCCCAAGTTCATTGCCGAGCACGTCATCGCCGCTTGCAATTACCTCGGCACGCCGCCGAAAATCTCGCGCCAGCTCCTCGCCGATTCTCTCGAAAACATGGTAATCCTACCAACGACATCGACTCCCGAGTAGCGCTGATGGTGAAACCGCTAGCGCTCATCATTCATTCAACGGAAGCACCGCTTGCGGGCATTTCCAAACTTGTCGAAGCGCGCGATTGTTCAGTTCACCTGAGCCGCACTATTGAAGAAGCCGAGCGCGTGCTCACGGCTTTTCCTATCGATCAGCAGAAGTTTATCTTCGCGGAGCTCGCGGTTTGCCAGGGCGCGACTTGGAACGGTTTCACCACGCGGTTGAAAGAGAACTGCACCAATCTCGCGCTTATTTGTTACGATCCACACCATCTACAAGGACTTTACGGACTGTTCGGGCATGTCAATCATACACCTGCGGATCCCAGCCACCCTCACGCAATTAAATCGCCGACGATGATCGGCGACACGCCACAGTTTCATGAAGTTTTGAATCTCGCCAATCGATATGGGATGCACGACATCACGGTGTTGATCACGGGCGAGACCGGCACCGGCAAAGAGGTGATGGCGCAGTACATTCACTCTCATGGCCCGCGCGCCGATAAACCCTTCGTGGGTTGCAACATGACAGCGATTCCGGAGACCTTGGTGGAAAGCGAATTGTTCGGTTATGTCAAGGGCGCTTTTACCGGCGCCGACCGAAACAAGAAAGGTTTCATCGAGGCGGCCGAAGGCGGCACGTTGTTTCTCGACGAGATCGGCGACTTGGCGCCGTCGATCCAGCTCAAACTTTTGCGTTTTCTCGAAACCCGCCAATACTACCGAGTTGGCGAACCGACGCCGAAGATGAGCGATGTTCGAATCATCGCCGCCACCAATAAAGAACTCGAGGAAGCCATCCAAGGGACGGGTTTTCGCAAGGACCTCTACTTTCGCCTAAACAGCGCCCGCATCATCCTGCCGGCGTTGCGCGAACGCCGAGAGGACATGATTCTGTTGATCGCGAATTTCGTTTACCAGGCCTGCAGTCAGTTTCACAAACCGCTAAAAAAACTAACCAGCTCCGCCAAGGCACTATTTCTCGACTATCCTTGGCCCGGCAACATCCGGGAACTCAAAAGTGTCATTGAAAGCTCCGTGATGGTTTCCGACGGCGATTATATTACAATCGGCGATTTGCCCATGAACTTGCAGCACTATGCCACCGGTCGGCGCGAGGAAATCGGCACGAAGGCGATCCGCAACATCGAAGAAGGGGAACGCGGCGTAATCGAAGATGCGCTGCGCCAGACCAACGGCAACAAAGCCAAGGCCGCAGAAGCGCTCGGTATATCCACCCGCACCCTTTACCGAAAGCTGGAAAAGTTTGAGATGGCCACCTAACCCGTCCACTCTCGCGCGCTCGTAGTCCGACGGCGCAACCTTCATCATATCGATCCTTCATTCTCGACCGTCTTGGCACAGCCCAACAGCGCGCCTAGAGAAACGTCGCTATCGGGCATGATCCAAGTTTACGGTTCCGCCGATCGCCTTCATGATTTCTCACGGACTTTTTCGGGCGTTATCGAATGTGCCTCAATATCCAGAGACAGATTTTGGTAATTGCCTGTCTTTTTTCGTAAGAAAACCAAAAACATAGCTTCCTTTTTGGACGTACAATTTTGTTCGCCCTGAACAGAATTCGTGGCACTATCTAGTATTTGTACCCATAACGTTCTTTAGATTGCTGGAAAACACAGCCGTTTCAGGATGGGTATTTATGGCAACTGTTTTGCTTAGTTGAGGACAAGTGTTCCAGTTCAGAAATTATCATTCGGAATAGGGATTCCGAGTACTCAATGCTCCCGGCAAAGAAACAAGAAGCGCGCCCAGAGACGCCACAGAATTCCCCTGTTTCAAGCACTATGGGATTCGGCAAAGTCCTCACATCCATCCAGGGTTTACAGCAGAGACTAGAAGATTTTTCCGTCGAAGACGTAGTTCGGACTGAAGGGAATGCTAAGAGCCTAGTTCTCGAACTCTCGCAATTACAGATCAAACTGGAAACCCTCGCCGCGCTGAAACAGTTCGTTGCGTCGGCAAATCTTCTACTCAGCGAAGTCCCGGAAGAGAATTTTGAGCAGATTGCGCCGGATGGATTAGAAAATCATCCCCAGTTACACGCGATTATCCAAGCGAGCAAGCTTATTCGCTTGCACCGTCTCATGCAGGCGGCCAAGGCCGGCGCCGAGTCAATTTCACTCGATTTGGACACCGGTACATTAAGCTCCGCGATTTCCCCGCCAGAAAGGAGCCTGCCTGAATTCGATGCCACGATGACACCGTCATCCGAACCGGCCGTGGAAAAGCCCTCAGTCGCGCTTTTCGAGACGTTGGCCGAACCCATCGGAGCGGCTGTTACGAGCGTTAGCGAGCCACGTGAAAGCGTTCAGTCTGAAGAATGGACATTCTCGACTGAGGATAAGCTGGATGGGGTCCAAGAAGTGGTTACCGCTCGCTTGGGAGACTTTGAGCTTGGCGGCTCGCCAGTCGGGGAAGTGCTTGTTACCCAGGATCCATCCGTGATCGGGGCATCGATCGAAACGGGCAGCCCTCAAAGCAAGGAAGCTACCCCGTCGAGTAAATCGGCGGGTCCCTTCGATGAGCGATTTTTAAGTGACTTGATCGAAACGTACGGCGAGTTCAGGATTTCATCTATCGGCGCGCCGCCGGTCGAAGCACCGTCGACACCGGAGCCCAGTCTACCCAGTGTAATCGAGAGCGAGACCCAGCTTGCGCCGATTGACTCGTCCGCTGCGTCCAATTCACCGTCAACCCAGATAGCGGTAATTAACTCCGAACAGCGCACACCTTCGCTACCGGCGGTTGAGCCGCACATCTTACCGGCGTTGATGTCCACGCCAAGCCGGGAGGAAACTAAAGCGTCCGAATTGCCGGCAATCGCCACGCCGGAAAAGCAGAAGCCAAGAGCGGCCGCAGACGCGAAAGAGAAAAAACTTTCTGCCTTATCTAAACATGGCGAACTTGACCGCCAGCTAAAAAGCATCATCAAGGATTATGGGGAGTACGATTTATATCCGCCTCAAAGCTCGATCAATTTCAAGATGGCCGCCCTCGGCGCATTTGCCGTCCTAGCTTTGGTGCTGGGCGGTTTCTATTTTTTTAGAGTCCCCGCGGCTCCGACGCCGGTCAAGGTGGGCACCGTCGGCCAGCCAGATGGCGCCAACAGGACGACCCATACCGATACCAGCGGGCCGAAAACCCAATCAAAATAAAAAACAAACAGGAAAAGGTTGGAAAAAAAATGAAGAACGATTTACAAAATCTTACGGAAGACATCTCACGGCTCTACGAAGACATCACGCAGAAGGCAGAGTCCCTCGGCCAGATCGATAGCATTACCCGACTCTACGATGAGCTCCAAGCGCAGCTGCAAGGCATTTCTACAGAGGAAGTCGATTTGCTGCAGAATCAAATCAAATCGACCCTCGAGCAAATGGTCGGTATCAGCAAAAGTCTCGCCGTCATCAAGACTCTGAAGATGACCTTGAATGGCCATGACGAGTTGGCCGACTTAGCGAAAAAGGCGACGGGCGGAAAAGACTCGCGGCGCTCCATGGAAGACCGATAGACGGGCGGCGCGTTGACGTAGCAAACTTATGCAAGGCAATCTTTCACAAATCAGTTTAACCGATCTCCTACTACTGACCACGAGCGGAAAAAAATCCGGCGTGTTAAAGCTCGTTCGTGGTAAAGAAACGGTCGAGGTTTATGTAACCGACGGCAAGATCGTACACGCGACCTGCCCCATCGGCGAAGGCGAAAAAGCACTGCTCTATCCGGTAACCTGGGGCGAAGGCAGTTTCAGCCTGCAGCCCAACGGCGCCGCGCCCGCAGAGACTATTCAGAAAACTGCAAGCGAAATTCTCGATGAAGTCAAAGCGATGACGCGTGAGTGGGAGACCATTCTCGAGGTCATCCCCTCGGGCAAGAGCATTTTTCGGATCGCTGACCTGCCGGCGGACCATTCTGGACCGATCACAGTCCCGAACGTGGGTTGGCGAGTGCTGAGCAAGCTCGACGGCTTTCGAAGCGTGCAAGACATTGCCGAGCTTTTACGCATCCCCTTCGCCTACGCGGCGAAAGTCATCTATAGTCTTCACAAAGCCGGTCTGGTCGAGGCCGCTGCGCCTGTGGCGAAAGCAGTTGTCGATCTCGTGCCGGCTGCGCTATTAAGTCGGGTGACCAGTATCTTGACCGAAGTCATGGGTCCAATGGCTCCGTTGGTGTTGCGCGATCAGATCGAAGCTCTCGGCGAATCGCCGAACAGCTTGCCGGAATCGAAGCTCGATGAACTGATCGTACTGATCGGCCGGGAAATTACCGACAGCAAGATCAAGAACAAGTTCGAAGAATCGATGTTTCAAGAGATCTCGAACTTCAAACGATTCTAAATTTTTCTATCATCCCTTTGGAGGAGACAATCGATGCCTCAGGAAACTGCGTCCATGGAAAGTTCCAAGCTCGCGAAAGCCGTCCATATCGACTGGCAGCGCGGCGGCCTCAGATGGAAAATTAGCGCGACCTTCAGTGGTTTAATCCTGGTGTTAGGACTGCTGGTCATCGGCATCGTCTATTACTTTACCAGCACGGCGCTGCAAAAACAGGTGGACCTGCGCTCCGCCGCCATCGCGACCAACCTCGCTGACGCTGCCGCCGGTCTGGTTTCACGCAAGAGCACTTTGGAGCTCGACGCCCTGGTTGCGAAGTACGGACGATTGGACGGCGTCGCTTACGCTTTCGTGCAAGACCCCAAGGGCGAAACCCTCGTGAGCAGCATGCAGCCGTTCCCTGTGGAGCTTAAAGATGCCAGCGGCGCGGCGGGCCCATCGCGCACGACCCGGCTGCGTGGCAAGACCGTCTATGAAACCCGTTCGCCACTGCTCGACGGCCAACTGGGGGCGGTGCGGGTTGGCCTCTGGGCTGAAACGATCCAGGACGACGTGCGTTCGACGTTGTTGCCGATTATCGGACTGATCGTCGGTTGTCTGGTGCTCAGCATCGCTCTGTCGATCATACTTGCCAGCAAGACGATCCGGCCGATTTTGGATCTGAAAGCGATCGCCGACGATATCAGTCGCGGCCGTCTCGATACTTCGGTAACGATTCAATCCAACGACGAGGTCGGCGAATTGGGCCGGTCACTCGAAAGGATGAGAGCGAGCTTGAAAGCAGCGATGATTCGCTTGAACCGCGAATAGGAAGAGAATATATCA
>Ga0184635_10000429_pt1 | contig 10518 bp, 6 predicted proteins | sample PLM3_30_b2_FD_133147 | JGI IMG/M metagenome (GOLD analysis project Ga0184635, IMG submission 133147) | Groundwater sediment microbial communities from an aquifer in East River, Colorado, USA - PLM3_30_b2 | ecosystem: Environmental > Terrestrial > Soil > Riparian zone | place: USA: East River...
CTGCGGGTTTGATTGTGCCTGCAGTTTGGAAGGTGATTGTGCCTGCAGCTTGGATCGCGTGTCCGCGGTCAATCGCGCGCGGTCCTGATGCAACGCACGTTCATGACGCAGTGCACGTTCCTGACGGAACTGCTGCCGCTGCACGGTGCGATTGACTACCGGCGGCGATTGGCGGTGCGGGATCGCCATTCGCTGCGGCGAGACGTGCGGTGAGGCCATGCGCGGTGCCGGCGCGTGTGGTGTTGCCATACGCGGTGCCGCCATGCGCGGTGCCATTGGTGCTGACATGCGTGGCGCCATTGGCGCTGACATGCGCGGAGCTGCTGGCGCCGCCATGCGTGGCGCCGGCGCGGCATGTGGCGCGCGGCCGCCAGGCGCGCCGCCAGGTTTTCCGGGTTGTTGCGCGTCAGCTGCTACCGGCATACCAGCGGCCAAGGCCGCTGCCAGCAGCAGCACGCCTGTTAGGTTTTTCATTTTTTCCTCCACCAGGACGAGTCGAGTTCCGTCCTTTAACTAGTTAAACGGCGGAGGGTTCACTGATCCGGCGGTTCCATCGTGCGGATGTGATTGAAGATGAACGGTTTGTAATTTTTGAACGTGGGGTGCGCGACGACGCCGAAATTTCGGCTCGAATTACTGGTTCGAACCGCTGGCGTTGCCGGCACGGAGGCGGTCGATCAACTCGGCACTCGGATAGGAGTCGGCGGGCAGACCGACTTTCAATTGCGCCTTCTTCGTCGCGTTTCGCGTGCCGTTGCCGACCTTGCCGTCGACTTCGCCGACGCCCTCGTAACCCTGTTTGATGAGCAGGCGTTGTAACTCCATGACCTGTTGCATCGAAAGCGGCGCGATATTGGCGGCGCCGGAGTGATCGACTGTCGGGGCCCCTGTAAGCCGGTTTGCGAAATAGGCCACGGTGGTCGAATAGACCATGGCCGAGTTCCAGCCGAGGAATGCCTTGAAATTCGGATAAGCGAGGAACGCAGGCCCGCGCCGACCCATCGGCAGAATGAGTGAAGCCGGAAGGTTGCCGGCAGGCAGCTCACCCTGCGCAGCTTTCACTCCCCAGGCGACCCACTGCGATTGCGGGTGCTGAATGTTAACGTCGGCCTCCTGCCACGGCAGGTTGGCAGGCACGCGCACCTCCTGTAGCCACGGCTGGCCACGCTGCCAGCCGAGACTGACCAGGAAGTTGGCCGCAGAGGCAAGCGTGTCGGGAATGCTGTGGATCAGGTCGCGGCGGCCGTCGCCGTCGAAGTCGACCGCATTCTTGAGATAATCGGTCGGCGTAAATTGCATGCCGCCGAACTCGCCAGCCCAGTCGCCGATCATGTCCTCGACCCGTTGATCTCCACGCTCGATGATCCGAAGAGCATCGAGCAACTCCTTGCGGAAAAAGTCGGGCCGGCGGCAGTCATAGGCGAGTGTCGCGAGCGCACTCAGGATATTGTACTTGCCGAAGTTGGCGCCGAAGTCGCTTTCTAGGCCCCAGAAAGCGGTGAGCACCTGCGCCGGCACTCCGTATTTCTTTTCGATCTGCGCGAACAAGCCGGCATGCTGCTTCATCTTGGCAAGGCCGGTTGGAATCCGGCCACCGCCGACCATGCGGTCGGAGAATTGCAGGAAAGTCTGATTGAAAACGGCCTGGCCCTGGTCGCGGCGAATGATCGCCTGGTCGAATGTCATGCTTGGTGCTGCCGCAGCGATTACCCGCGGCGAAATGCCCTGCGCGGCGGCTTCTTTCTTGAAGTCCTCGAGCCAACGTTCGTAGCTTGCGGTGTTGCGGCAGGGGGCGGCGACCGACGCCTGATTTGTAAGAATTGGGCAAAGTCCAATTAAGACCGCGACCAATATGGTTTTTCGCATCTTCCAGCCCGTCCGTTCGCGAAGTACTTCTTAAATTTGCCCGACGTCCGAGTCGAATCAAGCGCGACCGCAGCTATGTCTATGACAGAAAAGAAGCCAATTATCGAGATGATGCGTGACGCCTGGGCGCCGAACATTGTCATTTCTTGGTGTGTCGGGCAGCATCACACATGTAATGAAGCCAAGTTGAGCACATGGCCTTTGTAAACGGGGGATAGGGTGGACGCAGCGCCCGCAATTGACGTAGCAAAAAATGTATTGCTTTCCGGCGGGCTTATTCTGGCCATTGGCATCGTTGCCGGCTTTGTGGCCCGGAAGATCAAAGTTCCTGACATCGTATTGTTCTTGATTGCAGGAATGGCAATCGGGCCTGCGATGTTCGGCTTGATCGATATTAAGGCCGACTCAGCGCTCTATCAGATCATTCTTCTGTTCGGCGCGAGCTACATACTCTTCGACGGCGGAGCGTCGTTGCGCTTAGATGTTTTGAAGAGGGTGTGCATTACAATTGTCGCCCTCGCGACCGTCGGCGTTCTGGTTACCGCGGCTTTAACCGCCTTTGCCGCACATGCCGCGCTTGGTGCCCCTTGGATAGTGGCGTTACTGCTCGGCGCAACAATCGCGTCGACGGATCCGGCAACGCTGGTACCCATTTTCCGGCAGATCAAAATCCGTGATCGAGTGGCTCAAACGGTCATGAGCGAGTCGGCGTTCAACGATGCCACCGGCGCAATCATCACCTTTAGTCTGTTGGCCATTGCCATGGGGACGGGCGATTTCTCAATCGGCGCTTCTCTTTTTGACTTGCTTAAACAATCCGTCATTGGAATTGTCGCCGGCGCCGCGTTCGGTTACCTGGCCGCATTCCTGATCGCGCACGAGCGATGGGCCTTCCTTGCTGAATATGCGCCGGCGGTGACGCTTGTGGTCCTGATCGGCGCTTATTTCACAGCCGATAGCCTTCAGGCGAGCGGCTTCATGGCTGTTTTCGTGTGCGGCATCGTGATCGGAAATAAGGATTCGTTCGGGTTAAAGATGGCGCCAACCGAGGCGCAAAAACTCGACGAATTCGTAGTGACGACCGCGTTCATCATGCGACTATTCATATTCTTGCTGTTGGGCGCCCAGGTCGACTTTCATCTGATGAGACAATACTGGCTCGGGGGCGTCATCGTCGTGGCCATTTTCATGCTGGTTGCCCGGCCGGCGACCGTTTTTATCTGTGCGCTGCCAGACCGCCGCGCGACGTGGAGCTTCAACGAACTTCTGTTCATGTGCTGGACACGCGAGACCGGTGTAATTCCCGCCGCGCTCGCCGGTATTTTGCTTGGGATGAAAGCGCCTGGCGCCGAAATGATCGCGTCGGTCACATTCATAGCTATTGTAATGACGATCTTGATCCAGGCGCCAACAACAAGATGGTTGGGAGAAAGGTTGGGGCTTCTGGAAGAGACCTCGAAAACGCAAACACATCGGCCGAAGAAAGGCTAATCTATATCGACTTAATTACAGGGAGGCTATCGATGGCTGCCAATCTCCGCTTCTCAAATCCGAAAACGCTCGCAAAGCCGCCAGGGTACAGCTACGTGGTCGAGGCGACCGGACCCAACAGATTGATCTTCATCGCCGGGCAGCTTGGGCTTGACTTGGAAAACAAACTTGTTGGGGCCCCGGGTGATTTCCGCGCGCAGGCTGAGAAGGCAATCGATAACCTGAAACTCGCGCTGGCCGACGCCGGAGCCACACTCAAAGATGTGGTGAAGATCAACAATTATCTGGTCGACATGTCGCACATCTCGATCTTCCGCGAGGTGCGCGATCAGAATTTCAACATGTCCGCACCGCCAGCGAGCACGACGGTCGCCATTTCGCAACTGGCCCGGCCTGGAGCGTTATTCGAGATTGAGGCAATCGCAGTGCTTCCGGCAAAGGCCAAGGCCGCAAAGCCGGCCGCACGGCGTGGCGCAAGCAAGGTCAAGGCGCGTCGGCGGAAACGCAGATAGCGGCTGAGCCCCACTTTTAATGCGCCTCGTCCCAATTGTCGGCCGCGCGCGCATCGACCTGAAGCGGAACGTGTAGGGCGACCGCGGGAGTGGGCGCGCTTTGCATCACGTTCTTGATGATCGGCAGAGTGCGCTCGACCTCCGCTTCCGGCACTTCAAAAATCAATTCGTCGTGCACCTGCAGCAGCATCTTTGCGGCTAGCTTGTCCACTTTCAGCGCGGGCTCGATCCGGATCATTGCGCGGCGGATGATGTCGGCGGCTGAACCCTGCAAGCGCGCATTGATCGCCGCCCGTTCGTTGAACGAGCGGATCGAGGGATTGCTCGCTTTGATGTCGGGGTAGTGGCACTTGCGGCCGAATAGCGTGACCACATAGCCGTGCTCACGGCAGAACTCGCGGGTCTCGTCCATATAGTCGCGGATGCCGGGGAAGCGCTCGAAATATTTCTTGATGTAGGCACCGGCTTCCTTGCCGTCGATGCCAAGCTGCGCAGCGAGCCCGAAAGCCGAGATGCCGTAGATGATGCCGAAATTGATCGCCTTGGCCCGTCGTCGTACCTCAGCGGGCATGTTCTTGACCGGCACGCCGAACATTTCCGAGGCGGTCATGGCGTGAATATCGACGCCATCCTGGAATGCTTTGCGCAGCGTTGGCACATGGGCGATCTCCGACAGCAACCGCAGTTCAATTTGCGAGTAATCCGCAGACACAAGCTTGGTGCCGGGCGAAGCAACGAAGGCGCGGCGGATTTTGCGGCCGTCCTCGGTACGGATTGGAATGTTTTGCAGGTTCGGCTCCGATGATGAGAGCCGGCCTGTCGAGGTCGAAGCGAGGGCATAGCTCGTATGCACGCGATGCGTTCTTGGATTGACGTAGTTCGGAAGCGCTTCCGTATAGGTCGAGCGCAGCTTCGACACCTGGCGCCAGTCGAGGATCACCTGCGGCAGCTTGTGGCCTTGTTCAGCCAGTTCTTCGAGAGCGCGCGCACCTGTCGACCATTGTCCGGTCTTGGTCTTGGTGCCGCCCGGTAGTCCCATCTGACCGAACAGGATATCGCCCAATTGTTTCGGGCTGCCGGGATTGACCTGCGTTCCGGCAATTTTGTTGATTTCCTGTTCGAGCACGGCCTGTTTCTTGCCGAACTCATTGGAAAGTTGCGAAAGCACCGCCGGATTAACTGAAATGCCGCGCTCCTCCATGCAGGCAAGCACGCGCGGCATGGGGCGTTCCAGCGTCTCATACACGCTGACCACTTTCTCGGCCGCCATGCGCGGCTTCAACGCCTGCCACAGGCGCAGCGTCACATCGGCATCTTCAGCGGCGTAGACTGCGGTGCGCGCGATCGGCGTCGCCTCCGGCGTGAACAGCGCTCTGTCCTTGCTCTTAACATCGTTGAAGCGCAACGGACTGCGACCGAGATAGCGCGTGGCAACGTCATCCATGTCGTGCGCGCCCTTGCCGGCGTCGAGCACGTAAGACATCAGCATGGTGTCATCGGTTGCGCCGAGCCGAATGCCTCGACAGGCCAGCACCAGCCAATCCCGTTTCACGTCATGACCGATCTTGACGACGCTTTCGTCCTCCAAAAGCGGCTTCAATACGTCGAGCGCCTGACGCTCCGAGATCTGCCCGGTGCTGAGTTTGGCGGCGAACAAGCCTGATGTCTCACCCTCATTTGCTTCGCGATGGCCGAGCGGTAAATAGGCCGCTTCGTTCGGCGCCACGGCAAGCGCCAACCCGCACAGCGCCGTCTGCATCGGATCCAGACTGCTGGTTTCGGTCTTCAGCGCCAGCACGCCGCTTTCATACGCGCGTGCAATCCAGTGCTGAAGACGACCAAGCGTTGCGATCGTTTCATACTTCGCGCTGTCGAACTTTGTCGCGCGTAGCGCCTCGAGTCGGCGCTCGACAAGTGAAATTGGCGTGAGCGGCGAGGAGCCGGGGCTTGCCGCGGGAGTGCCTCTGCGCGGCGGCGCAGCCAATGGCAGCTGTCCCTGTCCTTCGGTCCGGCTGGAAGTAACCGGCGAGGGGGGTGTCGTAAAGTCGGAGGCGGGCATCGCCGCGTCGATCTGACTCGCGTCGATGCCACCCTTTTCGGCGACGCGCTGGCTCAGCGTCTTGAATCCCATCGCCTTGAGGAAGGTGATCAGGGCTTTGTAGTCAGGTTCGCGCACCGCGAGGTTTTCGACCGGCACGTCAAGCGGCACCCGATCGTCAAGTGTGACCAGTTTCTTCGAGATGCGCGCAGCTTCGGCGTTATCAAGCAGTGCCTGCCGTCGCTTGTCCTGCTTGATCTCGCCGGCGCGTTTGAGAAGCGTTTCGAGATCGCCGTATTCGCTGATCAGCTGCGCGGCGGTCTTCACGCCTATGCCCGGCACGCCCGGAACATTATCCGTCGAATCGCCGATAAGCGCCTGCACTTCGATGACCTTTGCCGGAGGCACGCCAAATTTTTCGATGACTTCCGGAACGCCGATGCGCACATCTTTCATCGTGTCGTACATGATCACGCAGTCATTCACGAGCTGCATGAGATCCTTGTCGGACGACACGATGGTGGCCGTCGCGCCGATGTCGCAGGCGATCCGCGCATAGGTCGCGATCAGGTCATCGGCTTCGTAGCCGGCCTGTTCGAGGCATGGGATCTCGAAGGCGCGCACCGCATCTCGGATAAGCGGGAATTGTGGGATGAGATCGTCAGGCGGCGGCGGCCGATGCGCCTTGTATTCCTTGTACATCTCCGTGCGGAAAGTCTTCTCCGACTTGTCGAAGATCACGGCCAAGTGTGTTGGCCGCTCGTCCGGCTTCATCTCCTTCAGGAGCTTCCAGAGCATGTTGCAGAAGCCGTAGACGGCATTCACATGCGTGCCGTCCGGGGTGCGCGGCTCGAACCGGATCGCGTGATAGGCGCGAAAGATGTAGCCGGAACCATCCACCAGGAACAGGTGATCGCCTTTCTTGAGAGGGCGCGGTGCGACTGTGGCCGGAATGGACGAAGGTGCGGCTTTTGTCTTGGGGCTGGATTTCGCGGAAGCTGGCATGGGCTCGAATGTGGGGCCGGATGCTGCGTTAATCAATCGGCCAGAATATCGGACCACAGAAAATGCGGATGGTCCCGCGCCTCTCGCCACTGCGGGTGGCGTCTGCTATGCAGGCCCATTCGGCATTGACCGAACACGGTTTGTCATCTTCTTGGCGGATTTCACATGCGCGTTGCCATGATCGGCACCGGCTATGTCGGCCTTGTTTCCGGCGCTTGCTTCGCTGATTTCGGCCACGAAGTCATTTGCGTCGACAAAGACAAGACGAAGATCGCCGCGCTATTGCGCGGCGAAATGCCGATCTACGAGCCCGGGCTCAACGACATGGTCGTGGCCAATACTCGCAGCGGCAGGCTGAAATTCAGCACCGAGCTTGCCAGCGCAGTCGCTGCCGCCGATGCAGTTTTCATTGCGGTGGGAACCCCGTCGCGCCGCGGCGACGGCTTTGCCGATCTCAGCTTCGTTTATGACGCGGCGCGCGAGATCGCGCGCGCGCTGGATGGCTTCACCGTTGTCATCACCAAGTCGACAGTGCCGGTCGGAACCGGAGACGAAGTCGAACGTATCATCCGCGAGACGCGGCCCGATGCCGATTGCGCGGTGGTCTCGAACCCGGAATTCCTGCGCGAGGGCGCTGCCATCCGGGATTTCAAGCATCCCGACCGCATCGTGATCGGGACCACGGAGACGCGCGCGCGTGAGGTGATGAGCGAACTTTACCGGCCGCTTTACCTGAACCGCTCTCCCATCCTGTTCACCGACCGGCGTACTGCCGAGTTGATCAAATACGCCGCCAACGCTTTTCTCGCGACTAAGATCACCTTCATCAATGAAATCGCCGATCTCGCCGAAAAGGTCGGCGCCGATGTGCAGGAGATCGCGCGCGGCATTGGGCTGGACAACTGAATTGGCTCGAAGTTCCTGCACGCGGGCCCGGGCTATGGCGGTTCCTGCTTTCCGAAGGACACCGTCGCGCTGATCAAGACCGCACAAGACCATGCGGCGCCATTGCGCATCGTCGAAGCGGTGGCGGCAGTCAATGATGCACGCAAACGGGCGATGGCACGCAAGGTATCAGCGGTCCTTGGCGGCGAGCTGCGCGGAAAAACGGTTGCAGTTTTGGGTCTCACGTTCAAGCCGAACACGGACGACATGCGGGAAGCGCCGTCGATCCCGCTCATCACGGCGCTGCAGGACATGGGCGCCAAGGTGCGCGCCTACGACCCGGTCGGCATGGAACAGGCCAAGAGCGTGATCGGCGATGTCACGTTTTGCGACGACGCCTATAGTTGCGCCGAGGGCGCCTCGGTTCTCGTAATCGTCACCGAATGGGAGCAGTTCCGCGCGCTCGATTTCGATCGCCTGAAGACCGTGATGGCACAGGCAGTCCTGGTCGATTTGCGCAATGTCTATCGGCCGGAGGAAATTGTCCGGCATGGCTTTGTCTACGAGGGCGTAGGACGGGCGCGTAAATGATGCTTAGGAAAGCGCATCCTGCGAGAAGTTGGTGTCCCCCGCGAAAGCGGGGGACCCGGTAGTCATCCACATCGCTCAGTTTTCATTGCCTCGCGTTGCTGGATCATCTGCAAGCGCGGATGCCGAACACCATGCGAACTTTCGATACATCGCTGCCAATCGATACTGCGCTGCCGGCGCTTGCTGCCGCCCTTTCCGACAACAATGCGGCGGTGCTCGTCGCCCCGCCGGGCGCCGGCAAGACCACGCGCGTGCCGCTCGCGCTGCTCGATGAGTCATGGACCAAAGATAAAAAAATCCTGGTGCTTGAACCGCGCCGGCTCGCGGCACGTGCCGCGGCGGCACGTATGGCGTCGACGCTGGGCGAGCAGGTTGGCGACACGGTTGGTCTGCGTGTGCGCTTCGGCTCAAAGGTTACGAAACGCACGCGCATTGAGGTCGTGACCGAAGGCGTGTTCACCCGACTGATCCTGGACGATCCCTCTCTCGAAGGCGTCGGCGCGGTGCTGTTCGATGAATTCCACGAACGGTCATTGGATGCCGATCTCGGTCTGGCGCTGGCGCGCGATGCGCAACAGGGTTTGCGACAAGATCTCAGACTGCTGGTGATGTCGGCTACGCTCGACGGCGTACGCGTTGCAGCGTTGCTCGGCAATGCGCCAGTTGTGGAAAGCGCCGGCCGCGCTTTTCCGGTCGAGACGCGCTATCTCGGGCGCGATTCTCGCGCGCCTATCGAGCGGCAGATCGCCGATGCCGTCGAGCGAGCATTGCGCGCGGAGACAGGCTCGCTTTTGGTGTTCCTGCCCGGCGCGGGCGAAATCCGTCGTACCGAGACGCTGCTTAAAGAGCGCGTGACGGACACAAGTGTCGCTATCGTTGCACTGTTCGGGGCGCTCGATGCGCGGGAACAGGACCTTGCAATCTCTCCGTCGCCGCCGGGCCGACGCAAGGTGGTGCTGGCGACTTCGATCGCGGAGACTTCGCTGACAATTGAAGGCGTGCGCGTTGTCGTCGACAGCGGCCTTTCACGCGTGCCGCGCTACGAGCCCGATGTCGGCTTGACGCGGCTTGAAACGGTTCGCGTTTCACGTGCCGCCGCCGATCAGCGCCGAGGCCGGGCAGGGCGGACGGAGCCGGGCGTGTGCTACCGCCTGTGGGACGAGCCGCAGACGGGATCGCTCGAGCCCTATACGAGACCGGAAATATTGTCCGCAGACCTCTCCTCTTTTGTCCTCGATCTGGCGCAATGGGGTGCAGCGGACCCGGCAAAGCTCGCTTTCCTCGATGCGCCGCCACAAGCCGCGCTGAGCGAAGCCAAAATACTGCTTGGCGAGCTAGGCGCAGTTGATGGTGACGGTCGTATCACGGAGGAGGGCCGCAAGCTGCGTGACTTGCCTTTGCCGCCGCGATTGGCACGCATGGTGGTCGATGCCGCGGCCGAAGGCGCAGGCCTGCTTGCCGCCAATATCGCCGCCGTACTCACTGAACGCGGTCTCGGCGGTGACGATGTCGATCTTGGCCACCGGCTTGACCAGTTCCGCCGCGATCGCTCGCGACGCGCCGAAGATGCACGCGCGATGGCGCAAAGGTGGGCTTCGGCTGTCATTCCGGGGCGACGCAAAACGGCGAACCCGGAATCCAGCGATATGAACACTGCGTCTGGAGTCCGGGTCCGGTCCTCCGGACCGTCCCGGAATGACGAGGAATTATCCCCTGGTTCGCTGCTCGCGCTCGCGTATCCCGACCGCATCGCAAAGAACAGGGGCGGGGGCAGCGGCGCCTTCCTGCTTGCCAATGGTCGCGGTGGTGCAGTTGATCCGGCATCAGCGCTTGCGCGCGAGCAATTTCTTGCGGTGGCCGAGCTCACCGGCGCGGCGGCCACGAGTCGTATTGTCCTGGCGGCACGCGTTGCACTCTCCGAAATCGAGGTTCATTTCGCCGATCACATTGAGGAAGACGAGACGGTGACATTTGATTCAGCATCCGCCTCGTTGCGCGCGCGCCGTCACCGTCGGCTTGGCACATTGATTTTGGCTGAACAGACCAGGCCGGTTTCGCCCAGCCTCGAGAGTGCAAGACTGTTGGCCGAGGGCATTGCAAGACTCGGTGTCGGAAAGCTGCCATGGAGCA
>Ga0184635_10000431_pt1 | contig 10489 bp, 13 predicted proteins | sample PLM3_30_b2_FD_133147 | JGI IMG/M metagenome (GOLD analysis project Ga0184635, IMG submission 133147) | Groundwater sediment microbial communities from an aquifer in East River, Colorado, USA - PLM3_30_b2 | ecosystem: Environmental > Terrestrial > Soil > Riparian zone | place: USA: East River...
CATGAATGTTTACATGCGGTGCACTGGTTCCTTGATAGCCGGGGAATCAAGCTGAACTTCGAGTCCGACGAAAGCTTTTGTTATCTACTGGGCTCCTTGGTGCGACGCATCGCGGAACAACTTAACAAGGGAAAACGCAAATGACTGAATATGTCCTGGGCTTTGCATACTGTAAAGATTATGCGGAGTGTTATAGGGTGCTGCTTATTCGCAAAAATAAACCCGCGTGGCAGGCGGGGCACCTCAACGGCATCGGAGGCAAGGTCGAACTTGGAGACCCTAATCCACAGTGGGCCCTGTCTCGGGAATTCAAAGAAGGATGCGGCCTTGAGCAACGTCCTGAACAGTGGCTTAACTTTGCAATATTAGAATTTCCAGGTGTCGCTAAAATTTATTGCTTCGCTTCATGGTGGGAATGGAAACTCTTCAAAACGGCTCACACAATGACAGACGAAGAGATTTGCTCTATTGGACTAGACGGGATAATGGATGAACCAAAAGCGTTAGCGAATCTTCCTTGGCTTATCCCGATGGGGCTTAAAGCGTGGTGCACTCCGGGGCCCAAGATATTGAAGATTGTCGAGGTCGAGGGCTGCGGCTTTGCTACATGACTGTGGGTCTAAAATCTGTTCTCTACGGCGCGCATGCGTTCTGGTTACATCCTATCGCCGTCTGGTTGGCGTGGGTCAAGCTATACCGTCGACTTCCGAATAGGTTTGAATGTCTGGCCATTCTACTCCACGATGTTGGGTATGCGGTCGATTGCAAAACTATGGACGGGCCAGACGGGAGAGAACACCCGGTTATCGGAGCCCGCATTGCAAAACGAATCGCTAGATTTTTTAGCGCTCGGGAATGTAACGTAATTTACACCGAGGGCCTTATTCTAGGCCATAGCCGTTCTTTCTGCGCGGAACATCATTTTAAACTTTCGGAACTTAACGCGCCTGATAAGTATGCCGTTCTTTACGACCCGGCATGGTTTTATTGGGTCCGCACAACTTTAAGTGGAGAGATTGACGAATACAGACGCAATGAAGAAGAGAAACAAAGCCGATGCATGGCCTCAAACTGGGCTTGGTTGTGCGAGTATCGGAAATCTGTCAAAGCCCGGTTCTCCAAAAGCACATGAAAGCACTGTTTCTTATCCCACTCATTCTCGCGCTGGCCTTCGCGGCTCCGTTTAAATCACCCTCGGAGGAATCTCCTCTGATTCTCAATTCCTCGGAGGCAGTCGAATTGCTAAGTCACTCGTTAAATATTCCGGAGCCGGATTGGATTGTAGGACCGGAAGATTCTGTTTACCTAGCGCCTACAAAGGATGAAATTATGGAATTGTTGTGCTTCATTAAGGACCGACGCCAATTGATTCATTATGTAAAAGATGCCATTGATTGTGACGACTTTTCAACGGAAGCTAAATATTGGGCGACGGTCTGGCATTCTCGGAATTACAACGGCGTGCGAGCCGCGCTACTGTTCGGAAAAGCATATGTCCGGCTTGACGGGAATTACTCATTGCTGTTCCCACAGACCGGCAACGCACACGTCACTGGATATCATGTCATAAACTTTGTCGTCCGAGCCGACGGCAAAGTTTTCTTTTTTGAGCCTCAAACGGGACTACTCGCTCCGGTGGAATCATTCATTTACGAGGGGTCGATTGAAGTTCTGCGATTGGAATACTGAAAACCTTTGACGAATCCGGCCTCTACCCCTTTCAGATAGAGCCTGCGAAACACCTAACGTCGAAGCTGGAAGCCGGGCAGAATTGTCTCGACGGCTCGGCGATGGGAACGGGAAAAACTGCGGTCGCGTGCGCAGTCATACGGTATTTGAATCTCCCGACGCTGGTTTTAACCCCACCTATTGCGATTCCTCAATGGTTGTGGATGGCGGGGCATCTAGGGGTCGAATTTGATGTTACCAATGTTGAAGCAATACGCACCGGCAAAACGCCGCTCGGTCGTTGGGAGTTTCCGAGGCAGGGGCCACTTGAGATAGAGCTTCGCTGTAGTCGTTGCCAGTGCATCGTAGAGCCGGACAAGCGGCTCCCGTGCGCGTATGGGCCCCTGCATTGCGTCGAGGCCAAGAGGATTCCTCACAACCCCGGTAAGTTTTTTTGGAATGACGGAATTAAATTCCTCGTGCTCGATGAGGTGCATAAGTTCTCCGCGACGGACAGCCTAAATGCCGATATGGCAATCGCCGCAAAGCGTCAGGGCATTAAGACGCTGGCTATCTCCGCCACCGTGGCGGATAGTCCGCTTGGGCTCAAGGCTATTGGCTACCTGTTGGGACTACACAACCTCGTTGGCGAGAACAGCTTTTACCGGTGGTGTTTTAGATTGGGATGTCACAAAAAGATTTTTGGCGGATTGGATTTCGGACGTGACGAGACCGACCGACTGAAAAAAATGGCCGCCCTGCACCGGGAAATCTTCCCATCGCGCGGGACTCGCGTTCGCATCGAAGACCTCGGCGACGCATTCCCCGAGTGCGCAATCACCGCCGAGCTTTTCGACTTCGGGGACACTGACCGCGTGAACGCGCTATATGACAAAATGGACGAGGCGCTTGCCGAACTTCAGTCAGTCCAGTTAGCCGATAAGAATCCGGAACACCCTTTTACCAAATTGATTCGCGCGCGGCAGGCGCTTGAATTGCTCAAGGTGCCTCTTTACGTTCAGCTTGCGAAAGACGAAGTTGAAGCCGGCAATAGTGTCGTGCTATTTGTGGCGTTCAAAGCCACGATGGACGCGCTGTGCGAGAAGCTGGAGGTCTCCGCGAGAATCGAAGGCGGGCAATCTTCCGCACTGCGCGAGAAGACGATTCAAGATTACCTAGACGACAAAACGCGAATCCTCGTCACGAACATAGATTGCGGGGGAACGGCGCTTAATCTCCCGGACTTGCGAGGGCAATTCCCTCGTGTAGGAATCGCGTCGCTTATATATTCATCCCGTAAGGTTAAACAACTTTTTGGAAGACTGCGACGAATCACGAGCAAAACCAAATCGCGGTATCGGGTAGTATTAGTAGGCGGAGAAGAAAAGATTCACGCCGCTTTACGGGACAAGTTGAATAATATAGACATGCTGAATGACGGGGATTTACTCGCGGCAAATTTACCCATTGCCCCGGTTGAGTGGCCGGAGGGGATTTGATGTATGAAAAAAATATCGTTGACGAAGGGAAAAGTGGCGAGCGTGGACGACCGGGATTTTGAAAAGTTAAACCAATTTTCGTGGTATGCGCTCCGAGTGGGACATAATTTTTACGCTGCCCGAACGATAGGAAAAGGTGCGCACGGGCCGAAACGATGTATTCTCATGCACCGAGAAATCTTGCCGGGGTATCCTCGAATTGACCACCGGGACAATGAGGGTCTAAACAACTGCCGGGGGAACCTCCGCCCGGCTAATTGCTCTCAAAATGCGGCGAATAGTCGGAAGCGAACGGACGGCTCTAGCAAGTTTAAGGGAGTTCATTGGTTGATAGACAACCAGAAATGGAGAGCTTCTGTTAAGTTCTGCGGCGAGAACATATATCTTGGGTGTTTTGTTAGCGAAAGCGAAGCGGCTCGCGCGTATGATGATAAAGCAAAGGCCCTTTTTGGGGAATTTGCGAGATTAAACTTTTCAAAAACCGCTTGACATTCGCTCAAACTAGCGGACATTGACATCGAAAAATTATGCCATACGCAATCCGAAAAGTTCCTGGCAAGAAGTGCTTCAGGGTCGTCAATAAAGACACGGGCCGCGTGCTGGCGAAATGCACAAGCAAGAAAGAAGCCGAGAAACAAATCCGGTTGCTTGGGATGGTTGAGCACACCATCATGGGCGAATAGATTTTCTGGCGGTTAGTTCTCGATTCTTCCGCTTAAAAGCGAATCGTTAATTTTTGAAAAACATAACACCCACGAAATGACAACCGAACACCTCAGCAGCTATCCATCCATTTACGCCCTCGGGCACCGATATATCGCGGACCTTTTCGACGGCCCCGTCACCGTCGAAGAGAAAATCGACGGCAGCCAATTCAGCATGGCGCGTGTAAACGGCGAGCTTGTTTGCCGGTCGAAGGGCCAGCAAATCTTCGTCGGAGCGCCGGAGAAAATGTTTTCGGCAGCTATTGAGACCGCGCAAAAACTTGACCTACGGGAGGGTTGGGTTTATCGCTGCGAATATTTGAAGTCTCCGAAGCACAACACGCTAGCGTATACCCGAATTCCCAAGGACCACTTGATTCTATTCGATGTGATGACGGGATGCGAGACGTATTTACCGTGGTTGAAAAAAGCCGAAGAAGCGCATCGACTCGGGATTGAGTGCGTCCCGGTTTTTGCATACAATCATATTGGGGCAGTAAGGTCCCCCGAAGAAGTCCGTCCTCTTTTGGAAAAGGAGAGTTGTTTGGGTGGTTGCAAAATCGAAGGCGTAGTTGTGAAAAATTACGCGCGCTTCGGCGTCGATAAAAAAATCCTCATCGGCAAGTTCGTCTCCGACGAGTTCAAAGAGAAGCACCAGCGCGCTTGGAAAAAGTCGAACCCGGGCCCGGCCGACGTAGTGGAGCATATCATTTCAGAACTGAAGACGGAGGCCCGCTGGAGAAAGGCGATTCAACGCCTGCGCGACGCCGGGAAGATTGCCGGCACTCCGCAGGACATCGGACCTCTGATTTTTGAACTCTCTGTCGATACGAAACGCGAAGAGATTGACGGAATTAAAGAAGTTCTTTTCGAGCATTTTTGGCCCCAAATCCAACGCGGACTCTCCGGGGGATTCCCTGAGTTTTACAAAAAAGAAATCGGGATAATCATATGAGCTATAATTATAAGACTGGTAAAAACGAAGACCCGGCATTTTCCGACTTGCTCGGAAAAATCCTGGTTAAAATTGTCTTGACGAAGTCCGACAGAGAGGACGATGAAATTCTGTTTCACTGTAAATCCGGGGAGGTATACCGGATGAGCCATTATCAAGATTGCTGCGAAAACGTGACCGTGGAGGATATATGCGGGGAGTTCAACGATTTACTAGGATTCCCCATCACGCAGGCGGAGGAGAATTCCAACAGTGACATCATTGATGGCAAGCCCGAAGAACCAGAGTCTTTTACGTGGACGTTTTATCGACTTGCAACGGCTCGGGGCCAAGTTGTGATTCGTTGGCTCGGACAATCTAACGGGTATTATTCGGAAGCGGTTTCATTCGACCGCGTATCATGAGCGAAACATCATCAACTCGGGCTCATCATCCGTTTAGTCCGAGCACGCTACAAGCGCGCGAGGCTTGCCCACACTATACTCCCTTGCAGGGCGACAGCGCGGCGTCGCGTGCCGGCACGCTTCAGCATGACGCGGTGGAAAACGAGGAAGATTCCGAAATGCTGGCGGACCACGAGGCGATGGCCGTCGCGGAATGCCTCGCATATGCGGACAACATCGCGAAAAAATACCCTGGGGCGATAATACTCAAGGAAGAGTATCTCCCCATTGATGATGAAATTATTGAATTCGATGATGGGGTAGTGGACGCAACCGTAGGAACTACTGCCGGGTATCCCGATTACGTCATCATCTCGGCAGACGAAAAAACCGCCGAGATTTTGGATTGGAAATTCGGAAAGCAGCCGGTGGAGGATACCGAGAACAACCTGCAAGGCATCGCCTATATGTTAGGAGTCAAGTTCCGCTATCCCGAAATCGAGCACTGCACCGTTCATTTCGTTTTGCCCCACCAGGATTACATAGATAAACATACTTTTGAGCTAACGACGGAGCTTCGTGATAGTCTCTATCTCCGAGTTCGCACCATTGTTCAGCGGGCAAAGTATGCTAGCACCCGGAAGGACTTCTCTCTTGCACGTCCATCTACAAGTGCCTGTCTGTTCTGTTCCCTAGTGGGTCGGTGCCCGAAGGTTACAGAACTCGTTCTCAACATCGGCAAGAAGTTTTCGCCTATCCAAATTCCGGAAACTATCTCGCCGAATATGGTCTCCGACCCGACCGATACCTCGATTGGTCTCAAGGTCGCACAGGTTGTCGCCGCATGGGCAAAAGGATATCGTGCCAGAGTGACGGAACGGGCAACGGTGGACCCGAATTTTATGCCGGCTGGCTACAAATTGATTTCGATGCAGCGGCGGGACGTGGTGAACGCAATAGCCATTGCCGACCTTGCGAAGAAGCTGCTGCCGGCCGATAAACAGGCCGAGGTCGACAAGCTGCTGGACATTCCTATCACGAAAGTGGAGGAACTAATCGAGATTGTGACTCCCCGGGGCAAAAAAACCAAGGCCGTGGCCGCATTCGGCGAGGAGCTTGCAAAGTCCGGCGCGGTAAAACTTGGAAATCCCTATACGCTTTTACGGCAGTGTGCCGTAAATAACAACAACGAAAAGTAAAACAAAACCAAAAAATCAAATGAAAGTTAGTTTCTCAAAAGAAAATGTCATCACCCCGACTCCGGTTCTCGGCGTCACCGTCGAGAGCGTGAATACCGCCGGCCCAGTCATCGACGTGGCGTCAACTGTAGTGACGCCCGCCGAGAGAATCCCAGCATCGCCGGTCACCCCGCTCGCCGTCGCGCGCACTGATACTCCCATTCAATTCGATGATAACGATATCCGCTTCGAGGATATCTACCTCCCGAAGGTCAATATCGTCCACAATGTCGGAGACCTTATGAAGATTTTCTCGCCTGGCGAGATTGTTCTTAATGGCACTTATGTCATTTATTCTCCTACGCACCAATCGCGTAAGGGAACAGACCCGCTTAAGATTACGATTATCGGGTTCAAGCGCCGGCAGTATGTGGAAAAGATTGCTTCCAAGCAAGGTGAGGAGCGAGAAAAGGGGCTGCTTGTCAATTCCGAAGCCGAAGTTGAAACCAACGGCGGCACCCTCGATTATTCCGTTTGGAAGCAGAATGTGAGCGCCCGAAAAACGAATCCGTCATTGCCCGCCATACGGCGTTTTGAGACGCTGGCTACTGCGCTGGTTCTTATCGAGCGCCCCGCGCAACTTACCGACAGCTTGCAATTCCCGTACGAATTCGAGGGCAAATTTTATGCTCTCGCGTTGTGGGGGATGAAGGCCACCGCGTTTACAAACGCGGCGAAGCACTTTTTCACCGCCCGCAAGATTGGATTCTTGAGAACTGGCTATCGAGCCCGCGCGTGGCACCTTACGACTAAGTTGGAAGACTTCGGCTCGAATGTAGCGTGGATTCCGGTTGTGTCTCCCTGCGCTGAACCAAATTCCGAGTCCTTCGTAAGCTTTATTAAAGAAGTATCAGGGGCCGGCAACTAACTCACAAATATAACGCCTCGTTTTATTTACCGCCAGTAGCAGGGGCATCCGGGGCGAACTAAGATTTTTACCGGGTGCCCTTGACATATCTGGATGACGTGTTATCTTTATTCCGCGACTTAATGAGCGCAAAAGCAACCGATTTCAATTGTCCTATTTGCGGCGCGTTATTGGTTTCCGCTCCGGGAAACCAACTTAATGCACTTGACGGCGTAACCGTGTGGTGCGAGAATGAGAAATGTTCCTGTGACGAGGTCTTCGGCCACGGGAATAACGAAAAATCTGCGTATAAAATCGTCATAGAGAAATACAAACCGTGAACCAAATCCAAATCGAAATTGTAAAACAACTGAGGTTGCACGTTCCAATTATCGAAGATTCTCCGGGATGGCGGGTGAGACACCCGCTCGGGCCCGTTCATTTTCGACTTCAGTGCTCGTGTGGAGTAATTCTCAAAGATGATTTTCTCTGCTCCAACTTGTCCTCGCATCTAGTGAGTTTGCGGAATCATTGGCTAGAAGCCGTCCAGTCGCTCCTTAATCAGGTCGGGGTCTGCGGAGACGGCATATAACTCATCCGTGAGCGAATTAGAACAACAGCTATTCGACCGCCTGACGGAAGTTCTGGCGGATTGGCCTCAGGCCACGCCGGAGAAGCTCGCTCCACTTGTGAAACGAATTCTGCCCTTTTTAATCGAGACCGGCATAATTCTCCAGGTTGACCGGCGCGGCCCGGTTCCAATTTTGACCTATTACAAACCAACAACATGACAAATGAACAACTCGAAAAACTGATAAAAGTCGGGGAACGCAAGAAGCTCAATGCGGTGCTACTCGCTCAATATGCGGTTATTGACGCGGGGCTTTCGGCGTCAGAAGCGACGGTTGTGATGCGTGCGTATGAACGAAAGCACCCGACTTCGTCGAAGCTTCAGAATATCGTCAAGACGAAGCCGGTGGCAATCCCCGCCAGCCCCGTCACGGAGGTAGTCGCCGTTATTACGAGCGCGCCTTCGGGGTATACCCCGTCGATTTTGAACCGCTCCGCCGTCAAGGATTGTGCGCTTTTCGTCTCGGACCAAAAGCGGGGCGGAAAATTCAAGCGATGCTCCCCGGCATTCGTGAAGGGGGTGGAGACCGAATTAGAGAGCATTATTCGCGGAATTGGGGGCGCTATTCGCGGAATTGGGGGAACTCGCGATTCTGACGACGTTATCGGCGATTGGGATTTTCTTAATCGCAAGCAAATCTTTTCGCGTATTGTGGAGCAACTGAACAACGCAGTGCGAAAAATCATTCTTCGCAAGGTGCGTAGCTACCCCTCGATTGGGAAGACATTGAAATAAACGGACCATGCCGACTCCCACGATTAGTCTTGACTACGAAACGCCTTATTGCAAGAAGTTGAAGCATGGAATAGAGCATCAAGGCACCTGGCGATATTGTGATGACGACCGTTCCGAGCCTTACCTGATTGCAGTTTATGACGGCTCCGAGGCTTGGGCGGGGCACCCGAGAGATTTCAACTGGAACGCACTCGACGGAGCGCGGTTGCTTTCGCATAATGCACAATTCGACCGCTCGGTTTACGATGCCGGCGTCCGAAAAGGACGCGCACCGAAGGTGAACTACAAGGAATGGATTTGCACAGCGAACCTCTCCGCATATTTATGCAATCGACGTTCTCTCAAAGACGCGGCGGAATTTCTTCTAGGCGTCAAGCTAACGAAAGACACTCGAAAATACGCCGACGGTAAATCGTGGGCAGACATAGTCGCTGACGGAAAAGCGGAAGAAATGCTAACTTATGCGCGCTCGGATGCCGTTCATTGTCACGCGTTGTGGACTCGCTACGGACACCTTTGGCCGGAGTGGGAACAGAAACTCTCGGACTTGACCATTCGCCAAGGCATGCGAGGAATTCAAATCAATATCGAGTTACTCAAAGAATATATTGTGGTCGCTACGCAAATGTTGCAGGCCACAGAACGATTGCTCCCGTGGATTTCAGAGGGACGGCCCCCAACGAGCCCCAAGGCGATTGCGGAAGCGTGCCGTGCAGTCGATATCCCTTGTCCCCCGGTGCAGTCTCATTTCGAGGACGGAGCGGAACGCCTCGCGCAGTGGGAAGCGGCCTATGGACCTCGATTTCCCTGGGTCATTCATGTTGCTTCATGGCGACAGATTAACAAGTTCCTCGACTCACTGACCACGCTCGCGGAGCGCATGCAGGACGATGGGATTTTCAATTTCGGATTAAAATTCTTCGGAACGCATACGGGAAGATGGGCGGGGGACGCGGGATTCAATATGCAGAACATGCGGAAGATTCCCTTGTATCGGGATGAATCGGGTTTGCTTATTGTAGACCCGTCCCGGCTGAAAGAAATCGAGCGGGAGAAGACCCTACCGAGTTACGTAACGTTTGCGCTAGATATCCGAAAACTTTTCATCCCCCGTGCCGGGCGCAAGATGATTGTTTGCGATTCGTCGCAGATTGAGCCCCGTTGCTTGTCGTGGATTGTTCAAGACCGCGCCAAGCTTTCGATGTTGCGCGCCGGCAAATCGCCGTATCAAGCGCATGCCGAGCTAACGATGGGATGGGACGGCGGAGACCTAAAGGAGTTAATTAAATCCGGTCGAAAGGACTTGGCAGATTTTTATGCGCTGTCGAAGGCCCGTGAACTTGGGCTAGGTTTCAGCTGTGGCTGGAAAAAATTTATTTTTATGGCGATGGACCTTGCGCAATAAGACGTGACCAAGGACGTCCCGGAATTCACCCCGAAGCTGAGTAAGACTGGAGAATCGTGCCCCGATAAGGATGGCAACATCATCATGGAATCTGGATATGGATTCAACTCCAAGCGAATCGTTAATGAGTGGCGTGCAAGCAACCCGCTGATTGCGCGCCGTGATTTTGAACACCCGGAGAACAACGGAATCTGGTCGAGGCTCGACGAGGCTTTCAAAGCATCCGCTGGACGGGATTTTGAAATCGAACTTCCATCTGGCCGTTCCCTCCGCTACGGACAGGTGCGCCGAGAATGTCGCATGGAACAAGACGAGGATACCGGGGCGAATGTTCGACGATGGGTTACCACTGCGAATATCGGCGGGCGGCGCTTTTCAATATATGGTGGAAAACTTACAGAGAACCTAATTCAAGCCTTTGCCC
>Ga0184635_10000432_pt1 | contig 10479 bp, 6 predicted proteins | sample PLM3_30_b2_FD_133147 | JGI IMG/M metagenome (GOLD analysis project Ga0184635, IMG submission 133147) | Groundwater sediment microbial communities from an aquifer in East River, Colorado, USA - PLM3_30_b2 | ecosystem: Environmental > Terrestrial > Soil > Riparian zone | place: USA: East River...
GCACCCTGCGGCATGCCGGAGCTGGCGCTGCGTTCGCACACGACGGTCGCCGGCTCGCGACGGCGCGTCCGGCTGGCTTCGCCCTCTGGGACACAGCCTCCCTGTCCGTTGTGCGGGAGCAACCCGACGCCGGGGCTTGTGCTGCCTTTGTCTTCTCGCGCGATGATCGGCGCCTCGCGACATTCGCGGCCGACGGTCGAAACGTTCGGGTCTGGGAAACGGATTCGGCCGAACTCGTCGCGGAGTTTGAAATCGACGACTCGAAACTCCACAACGGCGACTTCTCTCCAGACGGACGGTGGCTCGCGACGTGCGGCACCGACCAGGCCATCCGTCTCTGGGACCTCGACGCGCGACAGAAGGCCGGCGAACTGAAGGGCCACGCCAGTGAAGTTCGCGCGGTCACCTTCTCGCCGGACGGACGGCTCCTGGCCAGCGCCAGCAAGGACGGCACTGTGCGATTGTGGGATGCGCGCGTCCCGAAGCCTGCCGCTTTTCCGACCAATGCCTTCCCGCCCTGTGCGCTCTCGGCGGATGGCTTGACGCTGGCGACACAGGATCGACTCGGCCGCCGCACCAACGTGGAGGTGATCGTCTGGAACGTGGCCACATGGGAAGCCAGGCGGCTGTCCGGAGCGACGAATGCGCAGCCCATTGCCTTCGCCAACCCGACCGAGAGTTTGCTGACCATGACGCGCCCATTCCAGGCGGAACCGCTCTGGTTGCGGCGATTCGACCTCCGCAGCGGCGGGGCGACCGGCCCGGTCACGCTGCTCAACAGTGATCGGCCGCGCACGGCGACCGACTACTGCGCCCGCCGCGATCTGTTCGCGCTGGGGAGTTACGATGGACAAGTCACCGTGTGGCGCGCCGCGGACGGCTCGCAGCTCACGACGTTGCGCGGGCCTACCAACGAGGTGCAGGCACTCCGCTTCGCGCCGGACGGACGCACACTGGCTTCCTTCACCAAAGGCGATGTCCTGAAGCTGTGGGCAGTGGATGATGGTCGGGAAATTCGCACACTGAATGTTCCGGGGTCTCGCGTCCTGGATATGGCCTTCTCGCCGAACGGGGAAATTCTCGCTTCCGCGGATAGCAGCAATGCCATCGAGCTCTGGAACGCCGCGAAAGGCACCTTGCTGACCACGCTCGCCGGCCACGCCGAACCTGTGGTGCGCGTGGCCTTCTCGCCGGACGGCCGAACGCTGGCCAGCGCCAGCGAGGATGGCACGGTGAAGCTCTGGAGCGTGGTCGCGTGGCGTGAACTGGCCACGCTGTTCCGTGGCGAGCCGAAGGTCTGGCTGGAATTCTCGGCGGATGGCCAGGCCCTCTTCGCCACGGACTTCAACGGCCACCTGCACTGTTGGCGGGCGCCCGCGCTGGCGCCGTAAGGGCGACGTCTCGCGGCTCGGTCCGCACTACGAAAATCGTCGCAGCGCGAAAACTTTCCGCGCCCGTTTGCGAAGAAAGGAGGTATGAACGTCCGTTTGATACCACGGGTGCAACCGCCTTCCGGCGGGACCGAAGCTGTGCGGCTCCGCAATTCGCTGCACCTGCTGGTCCTTTGGACGCTGGTGCAGTTCGCAATCTGGCTGGGACGGCCTGCAGCCCATGCTGCCCTGTTGACGATTGGCGTCATTGGCGACTATGGCTCCGCCTACCTCGGCGGCGCTTCCTTCTCCAACGTGCAGGCGGTCGCCAACTTGATCAAAAGCTGGAACCCGGACTTCATAATTACCACGGGCGACAACAACTATCCGGACGGCGAGGCCTCCAACATCGATACAAATGTTGGCCAATTCTTCCACGAATACGTTTACCCCTACGTCGGCACGTTCGGCACAGGGGCCAATTCGAACCGGTTCTGGCCGTGCATCGGCAATCACGAATGGCCCTTCGGCGTCTCCGGCCTCGCGCCGTATCTGGCTTATTTCACGCTCCCCGGCAACGAACGGTATTACAACCACCGACATGGCCCCGTGGAATTATTCGCCGTCGTCGGCGATCAGCAGGAGCCGGACGGCGCCTTACCAACTTCGATCCAGGCGATGTGGCTGAGCAATGCTCTCGCCAGTTCCACCGCCCCGTGGCGCGTCGTTTATTTCCATGCCAGCCCGTACTCGTCGAGCGCCACCCATGGCTCCTTCACTCATCAGGCGGACAATATGCTATGGCCTTTTACAGCATGGGGCGCCACGGCCATCTACACGGGACACAATCACCTCTACGAGCGGGTGCTCACCAACGGATTGAACTACGTCACCATCGGTCTGGGAGGCGGGCGCATTGACGGCTTCGTCAGCCCCGTCGCTGGAAGCCTTTCTCGCTACAACACGACCTACGGAGCGGTGCGCCTGACGGTGACGGAAACCAATTTCGTGTCCGACTTCATCAATATCTTCAACGAAGTGATTGATTCCTACACACTGGAATTCCAGCCGGCCCGGCTCACCTTGAAATGGATTGAAAATCTGCCCCGCATCGAACTGGCTGGGACTCCAGGACGCAGCTACATCACGGAGACCTCAACCGACTTGATTCATTGGACACCCGTTGCCACCAACCGCCTTATCGCGGTCCAAACCAACGTTCTCGATTCCGACTATCAAGGTCAGCCTGCGAAATTCTATCGGGCGAGAAGCGGGCGCTAGAAGCCATCTCATAATTGGTAGGGCGCGTCGCTCCGCGCGCGCCGAGGCATCCCATTCTCAAAGAGAGTCAGCCTTTTCCAGTCCGCGCGACGGCGCGCGCGGAGCGACGCGCCCTACCACGGCATTTATGAGATGACTTCTAACGAACTTGAGCTGGATTGAAAGCTCAGAGCTCGTCCCAGGAGACGATGGTGTAGCGGCCCATGAACTTCGGGTCCTTCAGGGCCTCGTCGAAGTGGAAGTTGAACGTACCGTTCACGGATGCCGATTTGCACATGACGGCGCCATAGACATTGCCGCCGCCGTTGAGTTGGACGTCGGCGTTCGGGGCGTAGACCAGCCCTGCCAGGGCACCGTTGCCGCTAATCGAGAGCGATTGGTTGGAGGGCAGACCGTAGTAGATGAAACTTGTCGACAGTTCAGAACTATTGATGACGCCATTTCCGCCGATGGCGGCATCTCGAGCTGCCACATACAGTTTCAGACTGGCCCCGGGCATGATTTCGATGCTATCCTGGCCGCTGAATTGCACGCGGTCCGTGACTAACAGGACGGCGTTGCCTGTCACCAACACTTTGCCACCAAAGCTCGACAATTGGTAATTGGCACTGCCCAGGATGTAATTGTAGAAATTCAGGCCGACGAAACCGCCTGTCGGCATGAACGCGCCTCCCATGAAAGGCGGTTGCACAGCCGGCATCGGCACGTTGGCATCGTCGTTGGACCAGCCCGGTTCGATGCCCGTGCTTCCGGCATCATGCCACGCGTCGCTTCCTATCGAGCCGTTTGCCCCGACGCTCACGGTTGCGCCCGCGCCAGTGGATACCGTTCCGTAGATTTGGGAGTTGCCGGCATTGAACGCACCCGCTTCTTCGCTGTTGGTGCCCACATCGCCGCCTGACTTGTTCTTGGCGGGATCGTATTGCCCTGTTGCACTGCTGTAGTTTGTATCTCTCGAGTCGTAGCTGTCCGTGCTCATGCTAAACCCATTGAGCTTGATCGATTCGTCGGCGAACACGACTTTGGTGACCACGCTTGTAAGCACCGTCTGCGCGCGCACGCTGCGCGAGATGTAGGTGTTGTTCAGCGGAAGGCGCATGTAGCCGTAGGATTGGATGACCGGCTTGTTGGTGTCGGTGTCGGAGATGTAGACGAGATAGATCCCGTCACCCATCCAGCGCCACTTCAGCACGTTAGTGCCGCTGCCGATCCAGCCGTTGGATTCCGCGTTCGTGGGGAAATTGCGGTGGATGTGGGCCATGGCCTCTTCAATGCCCGCCTCAATCACGGGCATCGTGGCATTCCAGGCTTCAGAGCGGGCCACCGCTCGCTGGTTGCTGCCCGCCATCGTGAGATATCCCACGAGGATAATCCCGATCACCATGCCAGTCACGAGACTGACCACCAACGCGCTTCCCGCCTGCCGTGCCCGATTCTGTATCAACATAGAGTCAATGTTTTCGAATGACGATCTTGGCCGACTGGACCGGTTCCGAGTTGACTCTGTTTCCCAGAATCGAACGAGAACAAGTCCAATTGACATTGATGATCTTCGAATCAACGTTCGTCGTCCCTTGATCGAAGGTTCCTTTCTGCGTGTTGCGCTGAAAAGCCGCGAACGTGAGCGTGTCGCACTCGGTCAGGAGGTTTTCCTCGACACCGTCCTTGCTGCGCTTTAATGCGCGCTCAGCGGGAACGTACTGATAGACGAGTTTCTTTCCGTCATAATCCACGAAGGTCAACTGGTTGGTCGTCATTGCCGACAGGCGCTGCGTTTGGCGGATTTCCCGGGTCATTTTGTCCAGGGCCAGGCGGTTGGCTGAGCACAAGTCCACATAATTGTACAGGCCGGCCAGGCTCTTGCTGCTGAACATGGTCATGGAGACCAACGCCATCATCAGCAGGGCTGCAATGCCGAGGGCGATCAGCAGCTCGATCAGCGTCATGCCGCGATCCCGCGGCGTTCGTCGCTCAGTAAACATAAGATTGAAGGCCATCCTCGGTCACCAGCGTGCTGAGCGAGCGCGACCGCTCAAGTCTTCCCGTGGTCCACTGGACCGTGAGAGTGACGCGCTTGACCTTCTGGCGGTAGTTTTCCGAAAGCCCAGAGTCGGAGATCGTGATGGTTCCGTAATAGGTCACGCCTTCGGCCGAGATGACCGTCTCTTTGTTGCCCTGGCCGATGGCAGTGATCGTGGCTCCGGGAGAATACCGCGCCTGGAACGTGGCGGGGATAAAGCCTGCTTCCGTGATCTCATCCCAACTGTAGAGCCGGATGACCTCCATTTTCTCGAGCAGGATCTGTGTCGCTCGAAGGTTTTCCCGAGCCAGTTGAACCGAGTTGAATCCGAAGGTGACTCCGGCATAGAGGGAGACGAACGTCACTCCGAAGATGGCGACTGCCACCATCACTTCCACCAGTGCAAACCCTGGGTTTGCCGTTCCCGGTCTCTTTGCAACACTCGTATTAGGTCTCATGAAGAGCACGCCTTACTTGAGCAACTGGCAGACCAGCTTTGCCTCCTTGGGGCGGTCAGGCCAAATCTCGGGCCGAGTTGGCCTTTTTCCTGGACCAGAACACGACGTAGTCAGGTGAAACGGACACGGGTCCCCCACTACCGACTCAAAATGAGACACCAATTCGCTGGTGAGGCGCTTCAGTGATTGAAGATGAACTCCTTGGAGTTCAGCAGCGCCCAGAAGACGTCCGTGAGCACCTGCTCCTGGCTTTTGCCATCCTTGAGGAAGGCGAGGAGCTTGCCGCTCTCTTCGGCCGTGGGCGGACGGCTGAAACAACGCAGGTAGAGGTCTTCGACTACCTCGACGGGTTGCTTGCCGGATTTGACAAGCTTCTTGACGACAGCGCCGTCATTGATCTTGCCTTCGACAGTCGCCCCATTGAGCAGGTGCAAGGCCTGGGAAAGGTTCGGTTCGACCTTCACCTCGCAGGAGCAGACCGTGTCGCGCCGTGCCCGGCCAAACGTCGTGAGGAAGAAGGTGCTCGTGTTCCCATCTGCGATCTCGACCGCATGCGCGCCCCGGGGCAGGCCGGTGAATTTGTCCTTGGTTTCGGTGACCTGTGTCAGGCAGTCCAGGAGCACCTCGGCGCGGAGCCGGCGAATGGCGGCGCGGGCGAAATTGCGGTCATCCAGGGCGTTGGACTCATTGGCGCGGGTGGAGAGCTGGTAGGTGCGAGACGAGCAAATGTCGCGGACGAGGCGTTTGAAGTCGTACTGGTATTCTGTGAACTTCGCGCCCAGCGCGTCCAGGAGTTCGGGGTTCGACGCGGGATTGCTGATGCGCACGTCGTCCACGGGATCGATGATTCCCTTCCCGAGGAAATGCGCCCAAACGATGTTGGCCAGGTTTCGGGCAAAGTACGGATTCTCCGGCGAGGCCAGCCATGCGGCCAGAACCTTGCGTCGGCTTTCGCCGGGCGGAATTTCGGGCTGGGACGCGCCGAGGAATTTCGGCGGCAGCGGCTTGCCGGTCACCAGGTGCTTCACTTCGCCCTCGCCGCGGTCGTAAACGATGTATTCGCGAGGGTCTTCGCCTTGCTTGCGGCCGACCTGCGGGAAGAAGCTGGCGAAGCTGTAATAGTCGTTCATCGTCCAGCGGTCGAAGGGATGGTTGTGGCATTGGGCGCACTGGATGCGCATGCCCATGAAGACCTGGGCGGTGTTCTCCGCGATCTTGAGCGTATCGGTCGTCACCTGATAGTAGTTGGCCGCCGGGTTCTTGAGAGTCGAACCGCGGCCGGTGAGCAATTGCCGGACGATCTGGTCGATCGGAACGTCGGCCAGCATTTGCTCGCGCAGCCAATTGTAGTAGGCCAGTGCGGCCTTGGAGCTGAACTGGTCCTGGCGGGAGCGAATCTGAAGCAGTTCGGCGAATTTCATCACCCAGATGTCCGCGAACTCCTTCCGCTTGAGCAGCGACTCGACGGCGTGGTCACGCTTGGCGGTACTCGAGTCAGCCAGGAACTTTTTCAGCTCCTCGGGCGCCGGTAGCGTGCCCGCGATGTCGAGCGTGGCGCGGCGCAGAAACGTGGCGTCGTCGCAAACCTCGCTTGGGCGGATTCGCAGCTTCTTGAGCTTGGCGTCGACGAGGTCGTCGATGTAGTTGTTGCGAACGACGTCCTTCGGATACTCGAACGTCGAGTCCTTCGGCACCACGATCACCTGGGAGCCGACCGTGAAGGTGTTGAACCGCGCCATCACGAACGCCTCGCCTCGCTGGCCGGCGGTGATGACGCCCGTGTCGGAGACTTTGGCGGAGACGTCGTTGTTGCTGATGAAGACGGCGAGCGGCGTGACGTCCCGCTCAGCGCCGTCGGAGTACTTCGCGCGGACCGTGAGGCGCTGGGTGGCGTTCGAGCCTTCGAGCACGGCGGACTTCGGCATCACTTCGACGTCGACGACTTTGGCGACGTTGGTCGAATCCTTGGGAGCGCCAAGTTCAATCCACTGGAGAAGCGCCTTGTAGAGATCGCTCTCCTTCGTGAACCGCTCGCCACCGGTGTGGTTCACGATGCCGAGGCCTTTTTCCAGGAGCAGGCTCTCCTCCGGAAGAGCCAGGTTGATGCGCCGGCCGATTTGCTCGCGCGTCAGGCGGGTGTAGTCGCCGTCGGGGTCGAAGCCGAAGAGCGAGAGCCGAAAGCCGTCCTTGCCCCGCGAAGCGCCGTGGCAGGCGCCGGCATTGCAGCCGGCCTTCATGAATACGGGCATGACGTCGAGTTTGAAGCTGAGGGTGCGCTCGTCTTTCGCTTTGGCAACGGTCACGGGCACGCTGAGCGTGCGGCCGTCGAACTTGACCTGGAGTTCCGTCTTCCCGTCAGCCAGCGGCACCACCCTGCCCCTCTCGATACGAGCGACGGCTTTGTCCGTGAAGGCGAAGGATGCGGTGTCGGTCACGTCGCGCGTGACGCCGTCGGCACAGGTGGCCTGGATGACGAGCGACTGGCGATCTTGCTTGGCGGAGAGATGAACCTCCGGAGGAAAGACTTTGAGTTCGGAGATTCCCGAGGCAGCGCCTGCGGTAACCGTCAACTCACTCAACCCGACGACTAGGAAAGCTCCAAGAGTAAAGCTCAAAGCTCCAAAGAAGCTCCAAGCGCCACAGCCCAAAACCCCTCGCTCACAGTGTCGGCAGCCAAATTTGATTGGACCTCTGGCGCTTGGAACTTCTCTTGAGCTTTGAGCTTTGAACTTTGAACTTTGCCAGTCGGTCTGTCGCATAGTGCCGGATTGTTTCAGTTCTTAGCCACTTTCTTCTGCTCGGCATTCGCCGCCGCGGGTTTCTTCGGGGGCACAATGCGGAGGATACCGCCGGCGCCCAAATTGTGCGGGATGACTTCGCCGGCCTTCTTGATCGCCGCGGTGCAGAACAAGTTTTTGTGCGAACCGGTGGAACAGGTCGGGTCCACCTTGAGCGGGAAGACGACCTCGGTGTCTTTGCAAGTGATCTCCTTTTCGGGAACGGTCGCTTTCTCCGGAAGGCCGATGAGCCGAATGGTGGCTTTCCCTTCGAATGGAGTCTTCTGCTCCAGCTTCACGATGATGTTGGTGCTTTTGCCGGGCTGGCAGGCGGAAGTCTCGATCTTTGCGGTCAGGAACGGCTCGGCAATTTCCAGCGGCGTGAGCGCCGAGGAAACCCAAAGCGAGCCGCCGTTCACCGTCGCGGAGCCGTGGACGGCGATTTTCCACGAGCGAAGGCTGGCGTTGCCTTTCGCATTGAGCGTGTAGTACGCGGAGCTTTCGCCCTTGGGGATCGTGATGTCGGGCTGGGAGGTCACGCCAGGCGGGTTCCAGACCAGCCTGACGGAAATCGGCTCGTCGAAGCCCGGGTCGCGCTCGGCGACGACTTTCAACTCCATCGAACCGCCCTGGACGATGGGCACCTTGGGCGCCTCGATGCGCAACTTGAACGGCGCGGCTTCGGTGACGGCTACAAGTAGTTTGTCGACGCGCGTGGCGTAGTAGACCGTGTTGTTGGGCCCCTGCACCAGTTCGACTTCGTTGCGCCAATGGCCGCTGGCGCCGTCGGACGTGGTGGCGACAAAATCCAGGAGCATTCCGGCGATGGGCGCATCCGGCGCGGCTTCGAAAACGACCGGAAACGAATCGACGGCTGAAGGCATCGGGTCCGCGATGAGCTTCACCCCTTCCGGCAGACCGTCCACTTTGAAGGAGAGATCGCCGTTGACGTTGGCGCGTTTGACCCCGATGAGCGTTGCAAAACGGTTGCCGCGCGGCACAACAATGCATTGTCGGGACTGAGAGTCGTAGCGGGCGACATCGGGAGTCTTGAGCGAAAGGCCCGGCGCGGGTTGGACGATCTCGATTCGGTAGACATAGTCCCGGCCGCCTCCGTTGAGATGGTCGCGAATCTTCACGAAGTAGTCGCCCTCCTTGTCGGGAGTGAACTTGACCGCGCTGTCCGGGCCGGAGGTGTCATCGTTCGAGGCGACGCTGTTGCCTTTGGCGTCGAAGACCTCGATCACAGAATCGAGCGGCGAGCGGAGACGCCGTGCGAAGACGTTGACCTCCAGCGCCTGGTCCTTTTTCGCTTTGAAGCGAAACCAATCGCTCTGGCCTTTTTCGGCGATGATGCCGTTGAGCGCCAGCGGCGCGGTCCGATCGGTCACCGTGGCTTTGTCACGGGATTGGTTCGCGCCGGATTCCAGCACGTTCGGGAAGGGCGAGACACGCAGCCAGTTGGGCGATGGCGCCAGGGAATCGCCTTGTTGGGCGAACACGCCGAATTTGACGTCCGTCGCGGCGGGAAGCTTGATTTGCCGCGTGAAGTCGCCTGCCGGGTCGCCGAGGAATTTCACTTCGAGGGTTTCGCCGGCCGGGCCGCCCGCGGGATAGACCGCGCTGGGCCGCGGGAAGTCGCCGATGTGGAGGCGGTAGGCGTAGTTATCGTTGCCACCATAGGAAGTCTCGCGAACCTGCACCAGGTAATCGCCCGCGGCCGGCGCGACGAAGCTGAGGAACGGATCCTGCATCGCCAGCACCGAGTCGTCCGCAGCGGCCAGCAGTTTGCCGCTGGCATCATGGATGGAGAGCGCGGCGTCAAACGCTGCGCGGCCCAGGCGCATCGCCTCGACTTCGGCGGTGAGACGCTGGCCCTTTTCGAGCGTGACCGCGAAGAAGTCCTGGTCTTCGGACGCCACCGTGCCGCTGATGGTGGAATTAAGTGAAATTTTTTGCGCCTTGGCCACCTCGCTGTTGGGCTCGACCTCGGCGACGACCGGCAGCGCGCCGACAAAGAACGTGCGCAGTTCGGAGACGCCAGTCGCGGTGCGCAGGCGCAACTGGTGTTCGCCGAGGCGGCAGTCGGCGGCGACCTTCAGCGTGGCTTTGACCACGTCGGCTTTTTCCTCCACGATCTTCACGAAGGAGATGCCGGAGGTGTAGAGGAGGACTCCCTTCGAGTCGTCGAGCCGCTGGCCGTTGAAGCGGACCTCTATTTCGGCGCCGCGCTGGGCCCCGGAGGGAGAGATGGAATTGAGCTTTGGGGAAACGGCCTGCGCAAGCGCCGGGGCCAACAGGAAGGCAAGGAGTGAAGGAATGGGCTTCATCAGTTTCCTCACGGAGTTTCGATTTTCTTCTCCAATTCACGCGACTTCGCGAAATCCGCGTTAGCGAGTTCCTGTTCCCCCATGTTTCGGTAGGTATTACCCCGCTCACGGTGGAACCAGGCGCTTCGCGGATTGAGGGATATGGCCTCGTCGTGATGAATCAATGCCGACTTGAAATCACCCTTGGTTCGGTAAGCCTCCCCGAGGCCAACGTGAGCGTTCGCGAACCGGCTGTTCCTTTCC
>Ga0184635_10000433_pt1 | contig 10471 bp, 6 predicted proteins | sample PLM3_30_b2_FD_133147 | JGI IMG/M metagenome (GOLD analysis project Ga0184635, IMG submission 133147) | Groundwater sediment microbial communities from an aquifer in East River, Colorado, USA - PLM3_30_b2 | ecosystem: Environmental > Terrestrial > Soil > Riparian zone | place: USA: East River...
ACGCCAACGGTGCCGTCGGCGACTACACCGCGCCGTTCGCGTTTGGCGGCAAGATCGGCCGCGTCATCGTCGAGGTCGGGAAATGAGATTCCAGGCAACCGCAATCGGCTTGGCCTGTTTCGCTTTCCTATGGGCTGCCCTGCCCTGTCCTGCCGCCGATGCAAGTTCCAGACCCAATGTCCTGTTCATCGCCGTGGACGATCTCAACGACTGGATTGGCTGCCTGGGCGGGCATCCGCAGGCCAGAACGCCTCACATTGACCGCCTGGCCGCGCGCGGCACGCTCTTCGTCAATGCGCATTGCCAGGCGCCGCTCTGCAATCCGTCTCGCGCCAGTCTTCTGAACGGCCTGCGCCCCTCCACCACCGGCGTGTATGGACTCCAACCTGGCATCCGCGCCGTTGAGGCGCTGAAGCATCACGTCACGCTCCCGCAATACTTCGCCCGACATGGCTATCGAACGGCTTGCTTCGGAAAGGTATTTCACGACGGCTCGATTTCGCTGTCCGGCCGAACCAACGAATTCGACGTCTGGGGCGAAACCGGCCCGATGCCGTATCCACCGAGGAAATTCGTCGAGACGCCCGATCCGATGAAAGCCGTCGACTGGGGCGTATTCCCCGAGGATGATCGCGAGCAGGCCGACTGGAAAATTGCCAGCGCCGCAATCGCACACCTCGAGAGGCAGCCCAACCAGCAGCCGTATTTCCTTGCTGTCGGCTTCCGGCTGCCGCATGTCCCCTGTTTCGCGTCGAAAAAATGGTTCGATCTGTATCCCGAAGAGAGCGTCGTGCTGCCTCCGGTGAAGGAGGACGATCGCGACGATGTGCCGCGCTTCGCCGGCTACCTGCACTGGCGCCTGCCCGAGCCACGGCTCGCCTGGCTCGAGGACCATGCACAGTGGCGTCCGCTGGTGCGCGCCTACCTGGCGAGCACGAGTTTCATGGACAGTCAGGTCGGCCGGTTGCTGGACGCCCTCGATGCGTCCAGCCGCGCGAGCAACACAGTGGTCGTCCTCTGGAGCGACCACGGCTGGCATCTGGGAGAGAAAGGGATTACTGGCAAGAACACGCTCTGGGAACGATCGACGCGCGTACCGCTGCTCTTCGCGGGGCCAGGTGTGTCCAGGAACGCTCGTTGCGCGCGCCCCGTCGAATTGCTCGACCTTTACCCAACGCTCATCGACCGCTGCGGACTGCCGGCAAGAACGGGGCTCGAAGGTCATAGTCTCGCCCCGCTGTTGAAGAACGCCCAAGCCTCGCGGCCCTGGCCCGCCATCACGACGCACAATCAAGATAACCACGCTGTTCGCGATGAACGCTGGCGCTACATCCGCTATGCGGACGGCTCCGAGGAACTCTACGACGAACGCTCCGACGCGAACGAATGGTTCAACCTGGCGCGCGACCCGCGCCACGCCGCAACGAAGCGCGAATTGGCCAAATGGCTCCCCAAGTCCAGCGCCCCGCCCGTGCCCGGCAGCGCGCAACGCGTGCTTCTCTACACGAACGGCGTCGCGGTCTGGGAGGGTAAAGTCATCCGCGCCGACGAGACGATGCCGCAGTGACGGCCCCTTGGCATGCGACTTGCCCCCGGTGATATTGGATTGCGGTGGCAAAGCGCAGCGCGACACCACTGTGGCTCGCATGGCATCGGGTTGGCTGGAGCCAAAGCGCCGTCGTTGCTGCGCTCTGCCGGCGCACTCCACAGCATCAGCGCCACGAAAACATCACTGCAAAACGGCCGAGCCATCCAGACACCTCAACGATTCAACAGTTTGACGATTCAACGAGTTGAATGCGTTACCTCATCACCGGCCCGCGCCAGGATTCGGACTCAGCGCCGCTGGCGATTTTTTCTTCAGCAGCTTTGGCAGCGCGGTCGTGAGCGGCGGCACGTAGGTAATCAGCAACACACCCACCAGCAGCACGCCAATCATCGGCAGCACCGAGCGCACAACCGTGCCCAGCGGTTTGTTGAAGCGGTAGGAGGACAGGAATAAGTTCACGCCTACCGGCGGCATGAGGAAACCAATTTCCAGGTTCGCCAGGAAGATGATGCCGAGGTGGATCGGATCGACGCCGAACACCAGGGCCATCGGCACAATCAGCGGCACCACCACCACGATGGCTGAGTAGATGTTCATCAGGCAGCCCACCGCGAGCAGGAACAAGTTCAGCAGGATCAGGAACACCCACTTCGAGTGAATGGCCCGTTGAATCCACTCCACGCCGGCCGTCGGCACGTCGGCCAGGATGAGAAACTTCGTCAAGCCCATCGCCACACCGAGGATTAGCAACCCCCCCCCGATGATCAGCCCGCACTCGGTAATCACGCGCGGCACGTCTTTGAGCCAGTGCAAGTCGCGATGCACGACGACTTGCGTGAAGCCGGCGTAGAGGGCTGCGACGGCCGCGGCCTCAACCGGCGTCGCCAACCCGCTAAACAGCACGCCCAGGGTGATGACCGGCAGCAGCAGCTCCCACTTCGCCTGCGCCAGGGCGGCGCCGGCCTCGCGCCAGGCGAACGCGGGGCGCTCGACTTTTTCCTTCGGACCTACGCGAATGGCCCACAACGCCGTCAGGACCACGAGCAACACGCCCGGCCCGATGCCCCCCAGGAAGAGTTGGTTGATCGTGACTTCCGGCATCGGCACGCCCGCGGGCAACTCCAGGCTTTGCAGCGTGCGCTGAGCGATGACGGCGTAGAGGATCAACGGCAGGCACGGCGGAAACAGCAGGCCAAGTGAGCCTGCGCCCGTCACAAGGCCCAGTGCGGACCTTTCCGAATATTTCGCCTGCAACAGCACCGGCATCAGCACCGGGCCAAGAGCGAGAATCGTCACGCCCGACGCACCGGTGAACGACGTAAAGAACGCGCACACCAATGCCGTGACAATCGCGTGGCCGCCGCGGAACCCGCCGAACCACGCCTCAAACACGTGGACCAGCCGCCGCGACGCGCCGCCCTCGGCCAGGAAGTATCCGGCCAGCGTGAACAGCGGCAGGCTGGGCAGCAACGGGTCGGTCACCAGGTAGTAGTGCTCCAGCGGGACGAGCGAAGCCTGCCGGCCGCTGGCCCAGAGCAGGATCATCGCCGCCCCACCGAGCGTCACGAAGATCGGCGCGCCGAGCACCGTAGCCACGGCCAGCGCGGCCAGCGCCGGCCATAGCAGCGTGGCCGGATCGACTGGCGTCTTCAGCACCAGGCCGAGCAGCGCCACGCTGAGCGCCAGGCTCAGCGCTCGGCCCTTCCAGCCGGCCGCCGAGTGCCACCACAAGCGCAGCGCCACCAACGCGAAGCCCAGCGGCAGAAAAATCTGAAACGTTCGTCGCGTGATGCCGTAGGCGAGCTCCTGGGTTGCAGATTCGGCCTGAACGAACTGCCACCCTGCCGCCGCCAGGACAACACTGACGGCCACGGCGAACGCGCCGCTGAAAATGAGCGCGCCGGACTTCCAGCTCCCTTTGAGCTGGCCCGGCAGCGAGGAGAGCGTGAGCAGCCGTCCGGACCGCGCGGCCAGCACGCCGCCCAGCACGCTGATGAGCATGGTGAAATGCTGGATGAAAGCACTGGAGCCCTTAATCCCCCTCCAGCCGAGTTTGCGGGAAACGATCTCCGTCAGGGGCAACACGACAAGCGCCGTCAGCACGAGCCCGAGCAGCCCGTCCTCCACGGAGCGGAGCCAGCGTTGCCAGGCCGGCCGTGGCCGCGCGCCGACTTCGAGAGGCTCGGTCCCCGGCGTCAGTTCGTTCATCGCTTCGCGGCGGCCGGGCTGGCGCGATGTTCCTTGAGCAAGCTCTGCACTTCGTCGAATATCTCCGCCGGGACGAACTTCCCTTTCAGCTTTGGATAGAACGCTTCCGCCGCCGTGCGCCATTGCGCCTCCAGTTCCGGGCTGACCGGGTGCACGGTCAGTCCCTTGCTCTTCATCGCCTCGACGGACTTGTCGCTCTCGGCACGGCCCTGAGTTTTGTTGGCTTTTCCGGCCTCGACGGCGGCTTTTCGCAGGGCGGGCTTGGCATCAGCGGGGAGCTTGTCCCACGCGGCCTTGCGGATGACAAGAGCGCCGGTCAACGGCGCCCAGTTGAGTTCGAGCATGTGCGGGGTGCGATCGAAGATCTGGGTGGCGAGCGCGGCGAAGGGCGGGGCCGGCACGCAATTGATGAGCCCGGTGTCGAGCATCGGCACGATATCGGCGGTTTCCAGGGGCACGGGCTGGAAACCGGCGCTTTTCCAGAGCTGGACCATCTCCGTGTCGCCGGCCCAGGTGAAGAGTTTGAATTTCCTCAGGTCCTCCGGCGTGAGCATCGGCTGCTTGCTGAAGAAGCGGACCCAGCCGGCGTCCGACCAGAAAAGCACGACGAAGCCAGCGTTCTCCATCCGCTTCTCGAGCGCGGGCTGGAGCTTGGCGCCAATGTAGTCCACTTCTTCGAGCGAACGGAAAATCATCGGCGCGGTCTGCAGGCCGGTGACTCCTTTCTCGATCTCCGCCAATCCGGCAGCCGTGAGCATCGCCGCGTCCAGGGCGCCCAGGCGCATTTGGCTGACCATTTTGGATTCGCCGCCGAGTTTTCCGCCGGCGTAAATTTTCAGGTTGACGCCGCCGCCGGGCGCTTTGCGCCAGGCCTCGCGCAATTCCACCAGCGTGCGATGGTAGGTGGTGCCTTCGGGCGCCAGAGTGCCAAGAACAACGGTGGGGGCGGCGTGCGCGCCGGTTGTGAACCCCATCCCGATAATCGCAAGAATGAATATCCGTTTCATGATCTGAATAAATCGTCGCTTATTGGAGGGAGTTTCGCTACTTCGGGAAACTTTCTTTTGCTGCATCGGAAGCCGGCAGGAACAGGTCGTCGATGCGACCCAGCAGCCAGCGGGCCCGGTGCTGGGCCAGGTGATTGGCCAGGCGCGATTCAGGAACGGCATCGGGATCGATCGCCAACGACTTCTTGAGCAGCAGTTCGAACTCAGCCTTGTCCTGCTTTTCAATCGCAACGGCTTCGGCCAGGGTGACGTAAGGCGACGCGAGATGGCCATTGGAAAGTTCGATGGCGCGGACAAAATGTTTGCGGGCTCGCTCGCCCGGATCGCCCGTGGCGCTGCGCCGGACCATCTCGTAACTAATGAGCAGCAAGTGAATGGCGCCATTCTCGAATCGTTCATCCAGGGCCAGCGCCCGGTCGAGCAGTGCTTCGACGATAAGTTGGTCGGAGAGCAGCACGGCGTCGTCCTTGCCCACGGAGATGGCGGCGCCCCACGCGGCGGCCGTCCAAAACAGCAGCGGCACGTCGCGCCGGGTGGCAACAGCCACGGCGTTCCTGGGACTCTTCTTGAGCGCGGCCTCGAAACCGGCGTGACGGCCTTCCAGCCCGCGCAGGCCGTATCCGCGGGCGCGGAGGAACAGCCGCTTGGCCCGGGCTCTCGCGGCGTCGGAACCGGCGAGATCAGTTTCTTCCTTCTCATCGGCCTCCTGCTTCACGAATGCATAGCTGTATTGCGTGAAGCCGCTGCACGCCGCAAGCAGGAGCCCATCGTGTTTTGGACTTTCGGCCAGCAGGCTTTCGATGAGCTTCAGGCTGAAGGGCACGGCGGCCTTGATTAATTCCGGATCGTCGTCCGATGCGAACGTCTCGCCGCTGCCGCTCAACGCGTTGCCCAGTTGGTTGATGGCGTACTTCTTGATCGAGCAGCCGGACCCCAGCGCCAGCAGCAGCGCCAGCGCCGGGAACGTCATCAAGTCGAAGCGCGCAATCATGGCCGGCGAATGTTTATGCAGGCCTCGCGGCATCGGCAAGCCCGCAAGTCGGACGTCCGACTGAGCGGGCGCAATTCTGGGTTCAACGTGGGTCGAGCCCAGTGCGCTCTTCCCCCTCACCCCTGCCCTCTCCCTCAGGGAGAGGGAGACCCATGGCTCCGCGATGGGCTACATTCACAGGCGCCGTCCGTACGGCCGCCATCCGCTTCGCCCGAAACGGCGCCACCGTTCTCCCTCTCCCTGAGGGAGAGGGCTGGGGTGAGGGGAAAAGGGTCACCGCCATGGTTTGCGTGTCTACAGGAACTAAAATGCGCCCTCTGTCCGCGCTCCGACGAAAAAGGGCTGGCAACTTTGTCCGCGCTCCGGACAATCCGGCGCATGACTCTCCACCGGCTCCTGCGGACTTTTGCTCGTTGCATTGTCGCCGGACTAATTGCGCTCTGTCTGCTGACGCCGATGCCGCCGGAGACCGCCCTCGCCGCGGAAAAGAAACCCAAAGCCGTCATCGGCGTGTCGCTGCTGACGATGACCAACCCGTTCTTTCGGGACCTCGGCGAGGCGATGAAAGCGGAAGCCGCCAAACACGGGATGGAGGTCCTACTCACCTCAGGGGAGTTCGATGCCGCCAAGCAGCGTAACCAAGTCGCCGACTTCATCGTGCGCCGCGTCGATGCCATCGTGCTCAGCCCGTGCGACTCGAAGGCCGTCGGCACCGCCATCGGCGAGGCGAACCGGGCGGGAATTCCGGTCTTTACGGTGGACATCGCGTGCCTCGCGCCGGGCGTGAAGGTCGTGTCGCACGTCGCGACGGACAACTTCGGCGGCGGCAAGCTTGCGGCGCAGGCGCTGGTCGAAGCCATCGGCGGGCGCGGCAAGGCCGCCATCCTCGATTACCCCGAAGTCGAATCGGTGATTCTGCGGACGAGGGGCTTCAACGAAGAACTCACCCGGCTCAAGAAGGAGAAGGGCGTGACGGTGGAACTCGTCGCGACACTGCCTGGTGGCGGGGCGAAGGATCGTTCGATGAAAGCGATGGAGGATTTGATGCAGGCGCATCCGGACCTGGCCGGCGTGTTCGCCATCAACGACCCGTCCGCGCTCGGCGCCGTCGCCGCGCTGGAGAAGGCGGGCCGGATGGGACAGATCAAGATTGTCGGGTTCGACGGGATGCCTGAGGGCAAGCAGGCGATTCGCGACGGGAAAATCCACGCGGATCCAATCCAGTTCCCCGACCGCATTGGACGGACGGCCGTGCAGAACATCGTGAAGTACCTCGCCGGCGATGACGTGAAGCCTGAGGTGCTCATCCCGACGGCGCTTTACCGGAAGGCGGATGCGGAGAAGGAAGCAAGCAAATGATGAATGACGAGCAGTGGCGGGATAGCTTAGCCAGTCGAATTCCCCCTCACCCCGGCCCTCTCCCCCTCGGAGGGGGAGAGGGGGAAGCGCTCGGAAGCGACTTGAAGATTTGGACGGCCTTCAGCTGGCACCGGATTGGGAAGCCGAGAGAGGGCCGAAAGCTTCTCCCTCTCCTTCGGGAGAGGGCCGGGGTGAGGGGAAAGCGCGCGTGGGTCGCAGTCGTGCTTTTGGTGCTCCTCAATTCGGCGCTCATGCGCGCCGCTGAACCAGACATCGTGCTCGCCGATTTTGAGGGGACCAACTACGGCGCCTGGAAAGCGACGGGCGCCGCTTTCGGCGATGCGCCGGCGCGCGGCACGCTGGCGAACCAGCAGAAAGTCTCCGGCTTTTCCGGGCAGGGCCTGGTGAACACGTACCTCAAGGGCGACAACTCGACCGGCACGCTCACTTCACCCGAGTTCAAAATCGAGCGGCGTTATCTGAATTTCCTCATCGGCGGCGGGCATCGGCCTGGTGAGGCGGGACTGAACCTGCTCCTCGACGGCAAGACTGCGCGCTCGGCCACGGGTAATGACGACGAGAAACTCGACTGGGCGACTTGGGACGTCCCGGAATTCAAAGGGCGATCCGCGCGGCTCGAAATCGTGGACAAAGCGACGGGCGGCTGGGGGCACGTTAACGTGGATGAAATCACGCTGAGCGACACCGCGAAAGCTGAGGTTCAGGCGCCACTCGTTATCTCCACCGAGCGGCTTTACGACGAGACTTACCGCCCTCAATTTCACTTCACCGCGCGCAACAACTGGCTGAACGATCCAAATGGGCTGGTCTTCTACAAGGACGAGTACCATCTCTTCTTCCAGCACAACCCAAGCGGCATCAATTGGGGCAACATGACCTGGGGTCACGCAGTCAGCACGGACCTGGTTCACTGGGCGCAAATCGAACATGCCCTGTTGCCCGACAAGCTGGGCACGATGTTCTCCGGCTCGGCGGTGATCGACTGGGAGAACACGTCCGGCTTTCAGACGGGTGTGGAGAAACCGCTGGTGTGCATCTACACCGCGGCGGGAGGCACGTCGCCGGAATCGAAGGGGGCGCCGTTCACGCAGTGCATCGCCTACAGCAACGACCGGGGGCGCACCTTTACGAAGTGGAGCGGCAATCCGGCGCTCAAGAACATTAGCGCCGACGATCGCGACCCCAAGGTCTTCTGGCATGCACCGACGAAACGCTGGGTGATGGCCCTTTACGTACCGGTGAAGGACGCCGAAAAGAAAAGCGCCGACGGCAAGCCGGTAATGGTTCAGACGATTCAGTTCCACGCATCGCCGAACTTGAAGGAATGGACATTCCTGAGACAGCTTGACGGATTTTTCGAGTGTCCGGACATCTTCGAACTGCCGGTCGACGGCGACCGCAGGAATACCCGCTGGGTCATCTTCGGCGCGAACGGGGAGTATTTGATCGGGCGTTTCGACGGCACGACGTTCACGAAGGAGTCCGGCAAGCACAAAGGCGATTACGGAAAGAACTTCTACGCCGCGCAAACCTATAGCGACATCCCGGAGAGCGATGGCCGGCGCATTCTCATCGGCTGGATGAACGGCGGGAAGTATCCGGGGATGCCATTCAACCAGCAGATGGCCTTCCCGTGCGAGCTGACGCTGCGCTCGACGCCCGAGGGGATTCGGATGTTCAAGTGGCCGGTGAAGGAGATTGAGACGCTCGGCGTACTAGAGCGGGGCGTTATCGTCGGGGGCGGGGGCTATGGCTTTGAGCCGCTGACGTTGGATGATGATCTGATCGATTTGAGCGCGGAATTTGAACCGGCCGCAGGGGGAGAGATCACGTTCACCATCCGAGGCCACAAGTTCAGCTGGTCGGCCAAAGACGGCAAGTTCACAGGGTTGGAACGCTCCATGCCGCTGGTCCCGGTGAATGGCAGGGTGAAATTCCGTCTGCTAGTGGATCGCACATCCGTTGAGATCTTCGGCAATGACGGCGTGGCCGTCATGTCGTCGTGTCTTCTGTCCAAAGGGCCGAATCGTGCCGAGACTCTTTCCATCGCAGGCCGATCCAGCAAGCTCGCCTCGTTCCGCGCTCGTGAGTTGAAGTCTGCCTGGCCACACGCCTCTGCGAAGCCGTAGCGCCCGGATGTCGCCCGCTTCGCCTTCCCGCCGCCTGCCAGCCTGGCTCGATCACTACGGCATGGCCGGCGTGCTGGTGCTCCTGTGCCTGTACTATTCGTGGGCCACTTACAAGGAGCAGCAACCGCGTGGCGCGGTGGCCGCAGCTCGAACACTTTCGGAAATCCAACAGTCGGCGACAAAAGGAAGCGTCCTCATCGTGGGAAGGACGACAGCTGAGGACACAAATTTCGTCAGTGCGCTCGAAGCGCGGCTTGCCGCCGCGGGCTTCAAGGTGGAGGCGTCCGTGTTGGGCGAACCACGCGACGTCCGCCAGGCGATGCAGAAGCTGACCGACGCGGGCACGAAGCTCGATTTCATCGCCGTCGCGCCCGAGTGCGGGGCGTGGACTGTGTTCGAGGATTTGAAGACGCGTTTCCCTGCCCTGGGAGAGCCGCGGCTGGCATTCGCCAGGAACTATCGTTGGCCGACCTTCCTGAATGCGGAGAACCTCCTGAACATCGCCAACCAGATTGCGGTCGTCGCGATCCTCGCCGCGGGGATGACCGTTGTGATCATCACTGGCGGCATCGATTTGTCGGTGGGCAGTCTGATTGCCCTGTCGGCCGTGTTGGTGTCGCTGCTTGTCCGCGATGTCGGCGGCGGCGTGAACGCCGGCGTGTCGACGCTGGTCGCGTGCAGCGCGGCGGGGGTGGCCGTCTGCGCCTCGTTCGGCGCGCTGTCGGGCATGGTAATCACGCGCTTCAGGGTGCCGCCGTTCATCGCGACGCTCGGCGTAATGCTCGTGGCGAGCGGGCTGGCGTTCAAGCTGGCGCGCGGGCAGTCCATTTACGAACTGCCCGAGGCATTCACCTGGCTGGGCCGAGGCAAGGGACTATTTTCCATCCCGCACGCGGTCGTGCTGATGGCGGCAATCTACATCGCCACGCATCTGCTCATGTCGCGCACGGCGTTGGGCCGTCGCCTGTACGCCGTGGGTGGCAACGACGAAGCGGCGCGATTGTCCGGCGTGCGGGTCGCCCGCGTGCGGCTTTTCGCCTACACTTTCTGCGGCGCGCTTGCCGGGTTGGGCGGCGTGCTGCTCGCCTCGCAGCTCAAGAGCGGCTCGCCCACTTATGGACTGAGCTATGAGCTGGACGTGATCGCGGCGGTCGTCGTGGGCGGCGCGAGCTTGAGCGGGGGCGAGGGCCGAATCTTCGGCTCGCTC
>Ga0184635_10000434_pt1 | contig 10470 bp, 8 predicted proteins | sample PLM3_30_b2_FD_133147 | JGI IMG/M metagenome (GOLD analysis project Ga0184635, IMG submission 133147) | Groundwater sediment microbial communities from an aquifer in East River, Colorado, USA - PLM3_30_b2 | ecosystem: Environmental > Terrestrial > Soil > Riparian zone | place: USA: East River...
CGCCGTCGCAGGCCCCAAAGCAGCGCGTTCCAGCCCAGACCGATGGCCAGCCCGACCGCATAGGACCACCACACGCCGAGTGGCACCGCCAGGTAGTGTACGGCGAGCAGGCCCAGCCCCAGCCCGATCAACGGGGTGAGCACGTAGGCCGCAACACTTGCCGCCGCCGGGCCGCCGATGCGCGGATGCAGAATGATGAAGAACGATCCCATCGCCACCAGAACGAAGGCGAACACGCCCGAGAAATATGAACCGATCGAGCTGCTCGCCGCCGTGACAAGGATCACGCAGAATGTCACCAGGCCGGCGCGCCAGGCAAGGTCGGCGCCGGTGACTTCGACCCGCTTGACCGATCCCTCAATCCGAAAACGGCGGGCGGCGAGAATCGCCAGCGGATAAACCACCGCGTTCAGTATCGCGGCGCTGATCGCGTTCCAGTCCACCAGCCGCAGCAGAAACACGGCGGCAAGCCAGACCAGGAATGCGCCGGACAGGCTCGACCGCAACGAATGCTTCTGCGCAAGCGCCGCATATGTCAGCGCAAATAGCGCGCAGGCAGCATTGGCGATCAGACTTCCCACCGTACTCGCAGCGATGAACGCCGGGGCGTGGTCGAGCGCGAGAATGATCATGGCCGCGCCGCCGGCGGTCGGCAGTGATGCAATCAGCGATCCGATGAACGGCCCGCTGCGCTCGACCACCACCGAGGCTGCCACGACGATCGAGGCGGTCATCGCGATCTTGAGCGCGAGCCCGTACCAGAAGAACGGATCAGCGAGTGCTGCGGTCATTTCGCGGCAAGCCGCTTGCGCACGACATAGATCAACAGATTTCCGCCAAGAGAAACCATCAGCGCCAGAGCCAGAGCCAGCGGCAATCCGAGTGGTTCGGCAGCGAGATTGAGCACAATGAGCGCAACAGCAAACCCGCCGAGCCCGATCACGGCATTGGCCATGACCGCCGCGGTCGCCGGTCCGCCCACGCGATGGTGCAGAATGATCATGATGCTGCTGAGCACGATCGGGAAAACCGCAAGAGTACCGCTCGCGGTCGGACCGATTCGAAAACTCAACGTGACGACGACCCCGACAAGCAGGGCGACCATCGTGGCGCGCAGCACGAGGTCGTACCAACGCGTCTCAACGCGCGGCATTGGTGCATGCCGCAGCGGCGCCGAGAGCCAGAGTGCGATGGCGATAACGAGAATGTTGAACACGACGGCCGAAGCAAGTGTCCAGGGAACGGACGCGCCTGCCCAGGTGAGCGCAGCCCAAACCGCGAGGGCGGCGCCGAAACTCACCATCAGCGAGCGCTTTTGCGCGAGCAGTGCGTAGGTGAAGGCAAAAATCACGTTGTAGGCATTGGTGACGAGGCTTCCCAACGCGCTCTGTGCAATAAATTGCGCATCGTGATCGAGTGCGAGAAAGATGTAGACCGGGCCGGCGCTGATCGGCAGCGTCGCCACCAGGCCGCCGATCAGTGGCCCGGCGCGCTCGGCAGTGATCGTAGCCGCGAGCAAGAAAGCTGCGGTGACGACCATTTTGACGATGAGCGTGAGCGCGAAATAGAGATCGGGAGACATCTGGCGCGGCGACATGACCATGCCACCCGGCCTTGTGCAAGCCACAGCCACGCATATCAGATCGCCACTCGCCAAGGTGAGGCAGTATTTCGCGCCAAAACGCCGGTCGATCTTTCTCGCTCCGTATTTCCACGCCGGCCGCGCGATAGCTTTGATCAAGCCCCGGCATGCTGCCTGCGATGTCGCGCGGAAGCGCGCAACATGCTGGCGGCCAGCGATAAACGGACGGCTAACCATTGCGATTCTGACGGCATTAATGAAAGCCGCGGTAAGTAAAATGAATAAGATCGCGCGAGGTGGCGTATGGTTCAGCCAGAGGTTTCAGTCGCTTGGCGCCTGTTCTCTTATAACTGGCTGGTGCTCGGCCTGATGGCGTTGGCGCTCGCGGTTGCGCTACCCCTGTCTGGCTTTTCCATAAAGTTGAGCAGCACGATCGTGCCATTCGGAATCTGCGGCGCCTATGTGCTCGTCGCCTACTACAAGGCACGCCGGCTGGAGCACCGCGATCCTATGGCGGTCTTCGTCCTCGGCTCAACCGGACAGATTCTGCTGATCCCGGTTTTGATGACGCCACTGACTTATATCGCGGCATCAGCCGACCTGCCTATGAAAGACGTCGACCTGTACGCACTCGATCATGCGCTCGGTCTGGACTGGTTCACATATTTCAAATTCATCTATGACCGTCACGTCCTGTTGACTGCCACGGTTTGGGCTTACGCCATGATTGGCTGGCCGACTTTCGGCATTCCGGTGGTCCTGGGCATCACCCGACGCTATCGGCGCCTGCAGGAATTCACGCTTGCTTTCGCGCTGGCATTGATCGTGACCACAGTGATCTCGACCTTTGTGCCGGCCATGGGCGCGTACGATTTGCTCAACTACCTTCCCGACCCTGACGTTTTCATGCCGCGCGCCTATGTCGACTACTTGCGTGAAATGCCGTTGGTCCGCAACGGCACGCTGCGCGAACTCGACATGGCACAGCTCGGCGGCATTGTGACCTTTCCGAGCTTTCACGCGGCTGCGGCTGCGCTGTACCTTTGGGCACTCTGGGATGTATGGTGGATGCGGCCGCTCGCTCTGTTGGCCAATGTCGGCATGATCCTCGCGACACCCGTGGTCGGCGGTCACTACTTTGTAGACGTTTTCGCGGGTATCGCAGTGGCGGCAGTCGCGGTCATGGCTGCGCGGCAGATCACCGGGCGATTGACGCGGGCTTCAACCGCACCGCCTGACACGGTGCCAGCGTCAAGCGGTGTCTTCGCTACCGCCCGCCAGGCTGACGATTAACTTTCGACCTGCTCAGGCCGGCGTCAGCACCACGCGACCGACGACCTTGCCGGCGCGGAGTTCGTTCATGACCGCGTTGACATCGTCCAGCGGCCTTGTGGCGACAGGCACAGGCGGGACGCCGGTGCGGCGGACCAGATCGATCAATTCCTTCATCTCCGGCAGGCTCCCGACATAGGAGCCCTGGATGGTCAGCGCCCGCATCGGGATCGGCGGAAGCGATACCGTGAGGTCGCCCCCGTAAAGTCCGACGATCACATATTTGCCGCCCTTTATGAGGCTATCGTAGCCGACTCGGGCACTTTGTGAGGAGCCGACCAGGTCGATCACGCCCCAGGCGCCACCATTGGTCATATCGATGATCTGTTGCGAAGCGTCCGCCGCGCTGCCGTCAACCACCGCCTTTGCCCCGGCTTTCTTGGCGGCCTCGCGCTTGACCGGATCGATGTCGACGACGATCGCGCTGTGCCCGCCCATCGCCTTGTGCAAGGCGAGGCACATGAGCCCGAGTCCGCCGGCGCCGATAATCACCGTCGGCTCGCTCGCCAGCGTCGGAATTTTTTTCAAGGCGCCGAAGGTTGTGACACCTGAACATGCGAGCGGGGCCGCGCGCTCGGGCGGAAGGTCGCCGATATCGAAGAGGTAACGTGGATGCGGCACCATCAGGAAGTCGGCATAGCCGCCATTGGAAAACACGCCGAGGCTGCGCATGGCGCGGCAGAGATTTTCCTCGCCCCGACGGCAGGGTTCGCAGGTACCGCAGCCGATCCACGGATGCGCCAACCGGCGGTCGCCGACCTTGACGCCTTTGGCATCGGGACCGACCGCCACCACCTCGCCGACGTTCTCGTGGCCGAGCGTCACGGGCAGCTTCATGCCGCGGTCGGCGAGACTTAGGCGCTTACCACCTCCGAGATCAAACCAACCGTCCGCCAGGTGAAGATCGCTGTGGCAGACGCCCGCCGCCAGAACTTTCAGCAGAACTTCGCTGCCGGTTGGCTTGGGCGTAGGTTGTTCATTGAGTTGCAGCGGCTGCCCGCAAACGCAGACCTGGAACATACGCATTGGACGCTCTCCCGGATTTTTCGTTGTCCGGAAGCAGCGAACCATAGTCCGCAGCCCGCGTCACTACCAGGAAATGCGCCTAGACGCGCTTCATCTGCACGTCGACCGGCGGTCCGCTTTTAATGGTCTGATAAACGACGCAATAGCGCTCGGTAAGCTTGAGGAGCTGGTCGAGCTTCTCCTGCGGGGCTTCGGTATCCAGGTCGAAGCGCAAGCGGATCTGTGCAAAGCCGACTGGTGCATCTTTGGCGACGCCGAGAGTACCTCTGAAGTCCAGATCACCCTCCGCCGACACTTTCCCGGACTTGAGCGGAATATCGAGCGCCGTCGCCACCGCCTTCACTGTGACGCCGGCGCAGGCAACCAGCGCTTCGAGGAGCATGTCTCCCGAACAAAGCTCGAGTCCGGATCCTCCAGTCGCAGGATGCAGACCGGCGACGGCCAGCGCGCGACCCGTTTCAACTTTGCAGGCGATATTGCTGTCGTCGAGCGTTCCTTTGGCTTTCAGCGTGATGAACGCCGCCTTGGGATCGCCTTTGTAGCGCTCCTTGATCGGTGCCTGCATCGCACGCAATTCGCCAGCATCCATGCTCTATCTCCTTTGCGCAGTCGGGCTGAGAAACTACAGGCTGGATGGCGCCGAGCACAAGGGCGGCTACCACCACATAGCCGCGCCCGCGCCCGGACGATCTATCGCGGCCTGTTCGGGCACGCGCTCGCCGACGAGCGAACGGTCGAGCGCGTTGAGCACGCGGGATTTCACGTGGTCGAAGGCGGCCGAATGGCGGTCGCGCGGCCGCGGAAGGTCGGCAGTGATTTCCTCGAAGATGCGACCGGGACGTGACCGCATCACCATGATGCGATCAGCCAGCGCGATTGCTTCGTCGACGTCGTGCGTGACGTGGATCATCATCGGCCGCAGATCGGTCCACAGATCGAGCAGATGGTCCTGCAGGTCGACGCGCGTAAAGGCATCGAGCGCGGAGAATGGCTCATCGAGCAGCAGAACCTCCGGCTGCGGCACCAGCGCACGGGCGATTGCAACGCGTTGCGCTTGGCCGCCTGAGAGTTCGCGCGGCCAGACGCCGCGTTTGTCAATCAAGCCGACGCGTGAAAGCGCACCCACGGCGCGATGGCGGCGGCGCGACATTGGCCGATCCGTCAATCCGAACGCGACATTATCGGCGACCGTCAGCCAGGGCAGCAAACGCGGCTCCTGGAAGATGATTCCGATCTTCTCGTGCGGCGACGTAATCGGCTCTCCATCGAGCAGGACGCGCCCCTGGGTCGGCCGGTCGAGCCCGCTGATCGCGCGCAGCAAGGTCGATTTTCCGCAGCCGGAGCCGCCGACAACGGCGACGATCTCGCCCGGCTTTGCGGCGAAGCCGATGCCTTCAAGTGCACGCACGCCGTTCGGATAAGTCTTTCCGAGGTTTTCCAGGACAAGCATCACGCGTCTCCCTGACGCGCAAAACGATCTTCCCAGGTCAGGAACGGCGCGCTTATTGCGACGATCAACCAGTCGGTGAGCTTGCCGATGACTGCGAAGGCGACGATGGCGGCGACAATCTGAGCCGGCTTGCCGAGTTGCTGGCCGTCGACCAGCAGGAAGCCGAGCCCTTCCGAGGCGCCCATGAATTCCGCCGCGACCACGAACATCCAGCCCAGGCCGAGTCCCGAGCGCAGCGCGATCACGTAGGACGGAAGCACCGCGGGCAACAGAATCCGGCGCACCATCTGCGCGTCGGTAAGCCTGAACGCGCGGCCGACCTCGACGATCTTTCGGTCGACCGACATGACCCCGCCCATCACGCCGAGATAGACGGGAAAGAATACGCCGACCGCGATCAGCGTCACTTTGGAGGCTTCAAAAATACCGAGCCAGAGAATAAAGAGCGGCACCCAGGCAATCGAAGGGATCGATCGTAACGCCTGCAGGGTCGGATCGAGCAGCCGATGCAGGAACGTCGAATAGCCGGTGATGGCGCCGAGCAGGGTCCCGCCGACGACGCCCAGTCCGAAACCGGCGGCGACGCGACCGAGCGTCGCCAACGCATGGCGCTGTAACTCTCCGGTTTTGGCGAGCTCGACAAAGGTGGCGAAGATCACGGACGGCGGTGGCACCAGGCGACCGTTGGAGATCCCGGCCCGCACCGCGATCTCCCAACCTCCGGCGAGCACGATCGGCACCACAAGGCCAAGCGTAACCCAGCCGAAACGCCCGAAGACCGGCCTCTTCTGCTTTTGCTCCGCCGCAACCGGCTCGACCGCTACGCTCATCTGTACAAGAGACATCAAACTGCTCTCAGAAGGCAACTATTTTGCACCGTACGGTCGCCGGCCGGGACCTAGTTCGTCACCACCAGGTATTTGTCGTCGATCAGATCGTCGAGCACCTTCTTAACATCGACATCGGGTTTGATGACGCCGGCCTGCTGCAGCGCTATCCCCGCGGCCAGGATCGACTCGCGTTGCGGAGCACCGATCCGGTTGTGGGTGAGCTCGGTGCGTTCCTTGAGCTGCTTGTCCACGACGGCCTCGGGCAGCTTGGTCGCGGCAATGAAGTCGGCCTTCAGTTCGTCGTAGTGGCCCAGCGAATATTTGCGCGCCACCTCATAGACGGCGAGCACGCGTTTCACGAGATCGGGATTCTGCTTGGCGAATTCCTCGCGCACGTTAAGAATGCCCCAGGTATGCGCGGCGGTATCGCGATAGAACAGCTTGGCGCCGTCCTCGACTTCCGCCTGCGCCATCATCGGATCGAGCCCGGCCCAGGCATCGACATCGCCGCGGATCAGCGCGGTCTTGCCGTCGGGATGCTGCAGCAGCACCGGTTGGATATCCTTCTCGCTCAAGCCTGCGGCGAGCAACGCACGCACGAGGAAGATGTGCGGATCGGTACCGCGTGTTACCGCGACTCGCTTGCCTTTGAGGTCGGCGACCTTGCTGATCGCGCTGCCCTTGGGCGTGACCAGCGCCGTCCATTCCGGACGCGAATAGACGTAGATCGAGTTGATCGGATTGCCGTTGATCCTGGCAACGAGTGCCGCTGAGCCCGCAGTCGAGCCGAAATCGATCGAACCAGCGTTGAGGAATTCCAGCGCCTTGTTGGAGCCGAGTGTCTGCACCCAGCGGATCTTGATGTTGTCCTTCTCGAACTCTTTCTCCAGCCAGCCTTTGTTCTTGAGCAGGATAGAGACCGGATTATAGGTCGCCCAATCGATGTTGATCGTGTCCGGTTTGTCGGCCGCATAAAGCGCGGCGGACGGCAACAACGCGACCAACAGCGCGGAAGCAAATAGCGAACGGCGGGAAAGAAGACGCATGGCAAACTCCTCGCATTGACCAGCACCTGCGCTTGCTGGCGCGGGGTACCGTGGATGAAAAAGCGAGCCGGGTGGCCGGCTTGTCAGCTTGCGAGGGAAATTTTTCCCTCGCTCTTTCTAATTTACTGAGCCCCCTCAGGTTGCTGTCTTTAGTCAGCGCTATAAATATTCTATAGGCAGCCGCATTTTCTGCGTCAAAAGCACAATATTATCGATTTAGCATAGAATGTAGTATTTTCTTCCAAGCATTTCCCTGCCTGTGTAGTGGCACTTATCTTTAGCCTCACACGATGACTTGACGCTCGGCCTCCGGTATTCCCGACCCCACCCATGGCTTCGCTTGCCCTAGATCGCGACATACATCAGCCGTCCGACCGCCCGCCCAAGGGCTCGAACGATCTGATCGACGCGCGCGCGCTCACCGTCGAGCTTGAAAATCTGGCCAAGGGCCACACGGGCACTGAACGCGAGCTGCGTACATTGCTGGCACAACGGCTGAAAACCGCACTCGCCGACGGACGCGCCAAAGCCGAACAACTGCTGTTGAAGGACCGTCATGGCCGGCGCTGCGCCGAGCGGCTGTGCCGGATGGAAGACGAGATCATCCGCATCCTGTTTGATTTCGCGCGCACCCTCTATCCCTCGCAAAATCCATCCGAGGGGGAGCGTATGGCGGTCATTGCGACCGGTGGCTACGGCCGCGGGCTGCAGGCGCCGGGCTCCGACATCGATCTGCTCTTCCTGTTGCCGTACAAGCAAACGGCTTGGGGCGAGTCGATCGCGGAAGCGATCCTCTATTGCCTGTGGGATACAGGCCTCAAGGTCGGCCACGCCACCCGATCCGTCGATGAATGCATCCGCCAGGCCAAGGCGGACATGACAATCCGCACCGCCATTCTCGAATCGCGCTTTTTGCTTGGAGACCGCAACCTTTTCGACGAACTGGTGACGCGCTTCGACAACGAGATCGTGCGTAACACCGCGGCTGAATTTGTCGCCGCCAAGCTCGCCGAGCGCGAGGATCGCGTACGTCGCAGCGGACAATCTCGCTATCTGGTCGAACCTAATGTGAAGGACGGCAAGGGCGGCCTGCGCGATCTGCATACATTATTTTGGATCGCCAAGTACGTGTACCGGGTGCGCGAGCCCGACGAGCTGATCAAGTGCGGTGTATTCGACAAGCAGGAATACCAGCTGTTCCGTCGCTGTGAGGATTTTCTCTGGTCGGTCCGTTGCCACATGCATTTTCTCATGGGCCGCGCCGAGGAACGTTTGTCATTCGACATCCAGCGCGAGATCGCCGTGCGGCTCGGTTACACCGAGCACCCCGGCTTGCAGGATGTTGAACGCTTCATGAAGCACTACTTCCTGACCGCCAAGGACGTCGGCGATCTGACCGCGATCCTGTGCGCGGAGCTGGAAGACAGTCACGCCAAGAGCGTTCCGGTGCTGAGCCGCCTGATGGCGCGATTGCGACCGGTGAAACGGCGCACACTGGTGGAAAGCGACGATTTCACCGTCGACAAAAACCGAATTCGGCTCGCGCAACCGGGCGTACTCAAGCGCGATCCCGTCAACCTGATCCGCATCTTTCATCTGGCGCAAAAGCACAATCTTGCGTTCCATCCGGACGCTATGCGCGCGATAACGCGCTCGCTCAACCTTGTCGACGCCAAACTGCGCGACGACAAGGAGGCCAACGCGCTGTTTATCGAGATTCTCACGTCGAAAAACGACCCGGAGACTGTGCTGCGGCGGATGAATGAGGCAGGCCTGCTCGGCCGTTTCGTGCCGGCATTCGGCAAGATCGTCGCCATGATGCAATTCAACATGTACCACCACTATACTGTGGACGAGCATCTGCTGCGGTGCATCGGCGTGCTCGCGGAGATCGAACGCGGTGGCACCAACGAAACGCCGCTCGCCAGCGAGCTGATCCACAAAATTTTGCCCGAGCACCGTCGCGTACTGTACGTGACGCTGTTCCTGCATGACATTGCCAAGGGTCGCCCGGAGGACCATTCGATTGCGGGCGCCCGCGTCGCAAGGCGATTCTGCCCGAGACTCGGATTCTCGACCGCCGAAACCGATACCGTAGCCTGGCTGATCGAAAATCACCTGGTCATGTCGAGCGTCGCGCAGTCGCGCGACCTTTCCGACCGCAAGACGATCGAGAATTTCGCGGCGACGGTCCAATCGGCCGAGCGATTGAAGATGCTGACGATTCTGACCACGGCCGATATCCGGGCCGTCGGGCCCGGCGTGTGGAACGGCTGGAAGGCGCAGCTCATTCGGACGCTCTACTACGAGACCGAGCCGGTGCTCACCGGCGGATTCTCTGAAGTCAACCGCGCTCAGCGCGTGGCGATTGCACAGAACGAGTTCCGCGAGGCGATGACGGACTGGCCGCGCGAGCGTCTCGAGGCCTATATCGCGAAGCACTATCCGGCCTACTGGCTCAAGGTGGACCTGCCGCACAAGATCGAACATGCCAATTTCGTGCGGGACACCGAGGACGCCGAAAAGCGGCTTGCAACCTCGGTCGCATTCGACGCGGAGCGGGCGGTGACCGAACTCACGCTGCTTGCGCCCGATCACCCGTGGCTCTTGTCGATCATCGCCGGCGCCTGCGCCATGACCGGGGCCAATATCGTCGACGCCCAGATCTACACCACGACCGACGGGCGCGCGCTTGATACGATCTCGCTGTCGCGCGAATTCGACCGCGACGAAGATGAAGAAAGGCGCGCTAGCCGCATAGCGGATTCGATCGAAAAGGCGCTGCGCGGCGAGCTGCGGCTGCCGGACGTGGTTACGAAACGCATGCCGCCCAAAGGGCGCATCCGCGCCTTCGCGGTGGAGCCGACCGTCACCATCAACAATCACTGGTCACACCGCTACACGATGGTCGAAGTCACCGGCCTCGACCGCACGGGTTTGCTGTACGAGATGACTGCGACGCTCTCCAAGCTCAATCTCAACATTGCGTCGGCCCACGTCGCCACCTTCGGCGAGCGGGTGGTCGACGTGTTCTACGTCACCGACCTGATGGGCGCGCAAATCACCTCGCCGACCAGGCAGGCTGCCATCAAGCGCGCATTGATCGCGTTGTTTGCGGCCGGGCAGGAAGGCAAGTCTGCAAAGGTGGCCGCCAGCTAAGACGTCGTCAGGGCCTCGGAATCCTGCGCAAAAATCTACCTTAAC
>Ga0184635_10000435_pt1 | contig 10459 bp, 9 predicted proteins | sample PLM3_30_b2_FD_133147 | JGI IMG/M metagenome (GOLD analysis project Ga0184635, IMG submission 133147) | Groundwater sediment microbial communities from an aquifer in East River, Colorado, USA - PLM3_30_b2 | ecosystem: Environmental > Terrestrial > Soil > Riparian zone | place: USA: East River...
ACCAACACCCAAGGCGTGTCGCGGTAAAGTGACAGCACGACCACGAGAGGTAAGCCGGCGACCGCAGCGTTGATCGCGGCTTGCGGCGAAGTGAAGAAGTTAATATTTCCGTTCAAGATCGCTTGCGGGCCGATGGCGCTGCGCATCTGGATGTATTCGACCTCCAGACCTGCTTTGGTGTAAAAGCCTTTCTCTTTGGCGATGTCGAAGGGAAGGGTCGAAACGGCTGACGACGGATATCCGATCCGAACTTTTTGTTGCGCGTCGGCCGCCGAGGACGACCGAGGCAATAACATCTCGGCGAAAAGCCAAAGCGCCACCAAAATGTTTCTAGCCATGACCCATTCTCGCGTTCCAATTACATTCCAACGACGCCATAATAAGCCGCGCAGTTATCCCAAAGAATTTTTCGCTTGTCTTCATCAGTGAGCGGCAGCTGGAGAAAGCGCTCGACCGCCTTCGGATATTTGGTATCGACATGGGGAAAGTCGGTGGAAAAAACCAAGCGCTCGTTGCCGAGGTAATCAATCGCGTACTTCGCCGGCTCCTCGTCGCATTCGACCGACGCGTAACACTGCCGCTTGAAGTAAAAGCTCGGGGGATTTTGAAGCTGTGGCGCCCACTGATCGCCGTACAATTCCCAGTGTTCATCGAGACGCCACATGAGAAAGGGCAGCCAACCGCAGTTGCCTTCGAGAAATGCTACGCGTAGCTTTGGATGGCGGTCTAAAATCCCGCCGCCGCAGAAGCTACCGACGGCAAGCATCTGTTCCACGGGATGGGAAAAAGTATGCCGCAGCATGAAATCATAACCGAACTGTTCGCCGACCTGGCGCGCCGCCGAGTTGTTCGCCTCATGAAAGCCGAGCGGCACGCCGAGATCTTCGAGTGCGGACCAAAGCGGCTCGTAATAGGGCTCGTGCCAGTTGTGCCCATTGACGATATTGGCGCGGAGAAAAATTGCGCGAAAACCGAGTTGCTCGACGCAACGGCGCGTCTCGGCGATCGCGTCCTCGATGTTGAAGGGCGAAATCATACCGGCGCCGACAAGCTTGCTCGGATCGGCGCGGCAGAATTCGTAAAGCCAGTCGTTGTAGGCACGCGCGAGCGCGGCGGCGAATTCGCGATCTAATTCAGGGATGCTCAGAACGTTCAGCCCGCGGCTCGGGTAGAGAATAGCGAGATCTATTCCTTCTTCTTCCATGGCGTCGAGCTGAACTTGTGACGACCAGCCACGCTCGTTGTGAGTTTTAAAGAGTTTCTGATTCTTGTGAAAAATGTGACCCGGCGGGGGAAGTGTTCCAGGTGGCGGATCGGCCGGGCGGCCCCAGGCGCGGCCGTCTGGACCGACAAGGCGCAAGTCCCGCACATGATCGGTGGTGCCAATGGGCGCGCGGTGTTTAAACTTCTTATCGATGTAACGCTGCCAGAGATCGGCAGGCTCGAGGATGTGCATGTCGCTGTCTAAAACTTTGAAACCGTTGTTGGCCATAGATCACCTCGTATCTGTGAAGCGGTTCAGATCTTTTAAACAGTTTGTTCGGGCGCATGGGTGCCGAACGTTTACTTCGCTTTCGGGTTCGTTGAAATATATTTTCCCGCCTGCTGCGGGTCGATGCCGTCGGCCCGTAGTTTAACCTGCGCCGCTTCTTCCTGAAGTTGAAAGGTGACGGTGTACGCTGACTGATCGCCCAGACCACGGTTGATGGCGGCCACGAGTTTTTGTTCCGCGATGTTGGCCAACGGCAAGGGTACGTTCAGTTCCCGCCCGAGCGCCGTCGCCAAGCCGACGTCCTTGCGCAGCAATTTGAGTGGGAAAGTGTCCGTCGCATAATTATTGCGAAAAACGGTCTGCGGCACTTGCACGTGCAGCACATGCATCCGTCCGACCATACCGCGCCGGACGCATTCCCAGAGCGCTACGGTATCGACCCCGGCTTTCACGCCCAGGGTGAGTCCTTCGGCGATCGATTGGGATAGGGTGCTGTTGATCATCTGATGGACGAGCTTGCAGATGCTCCCGGAACCAAGCGGCCCGGCATAGAGCACCTGGTCGCCGAACGCTTCGAGCACCGGCTTGGCGCGCTCGAAGATGTTTTTATCCCCGCCTACCATCACCTCATGAATGCCGCGTGCGGCGCCGGGTTGGCCCGAAGCGACCGGTGCATCGAGAACATGCGCGCCCTTTTCCCGAAACAGGGGTGCCAGCTTGCGAATGAGCGACGGCGGGCTCGTCGAGATGTCGATGTAGACGGCGCCGGGTCTGATTCCTTCGATGATCCCCGCGGCGCCGCAGGCGACTTGCTCCACATCGTCGGGCATCGGCAGTGCCGTGAGAATCACGTCGCTCCAGCGCGCTAAGTCTGAAACGGAGTCGGCAACCTTCGCGCCGCGCTCTTCAAACGGATGCGTAGCTTCCTCGCGCAGATCAAACACGATCATCGGAAAGCCGGCGCTCTGAATGTGTCCGGCGACGGGTCCGCCCATGTTGCCAAGACCGATGAAACCGACTGTTTCCATTTCAGCTCCCGCTGGCGAGTATGATGTCTCAGCTTATCGCAGAACGTCTATTCCAGTGTCAACGCGGGTCCGAATTCTTTACCGCGGAGGCGCGGAGGACGCAGAGGTACAAATCCGACTTATGCCTCCGCGTGCTCTCCGTCTCTGCGGTTGGAGCCGGCTTTTCCGTCTGCGATGATTTTGATAGGAATCAATCATCGGGAAGGAGTAAATCCTATGGGCCACATAATGAACGGCAGATGGGTGGACGATGACCGGATCACGGCCGATGTACGCGGTGCGTTTGTGCGTGCCGACTCGCAGTTCCGTAGCTGGGTTACGGCTGATGGCAACGCCGGTCCTTCCGGCAGCGGCGGTTTCAAAGCCGAGCCGGGACGTTATCATCTTTTCGTTTCGTACAATTGCCCTTGGGCTCATCGGACGATCATCTTCCGCAAGCTTAAGAAACTAGAAAACGAGGTTTCGATGTCGCTGGCCGATCGGCCGAAAACCGCGGGTTGGGCTTATTCCGAGACGATCGACGACTTTCAACCGGAAAAAGACGGCGTCTTTCGTCTGCATCAAGTTTACGCGGCCGCGGATGCCAACTATACCGGCAAAGTGACCGTACCGACGCTCTGGGACCGCGAGCGGCGCACGATCGTGAACAACGAGTCATCTGAAATCATCCGTATGTTCAACTCCGGTTTCCGCGCGCATACGAATGTGAGCTACGATTTCTACCCGGAAGAGCTGCGCGGCGAAATCGATCGGATCAACGATTTCGTTTATAACTACTTCAACAACGGGGTTTACCGGGCCGGTTTTGCGCGCAGCCAGGAAGCCTACGACGAAGCGGTGAAGAAGGTTTTTGTTTGCTTGGATCAAATGGAACAGTGGCTCAATGAGCGGCGCTATTTAGTCGGCGAGCGCATCACGGAAGTCGACTGGCGCGCTTTCCCAACCTTGCTGCGCTTCGATCCGGTTTATCACGGCCATTTCAAATGCAACCTGCGCCGTGTGCAGGATTATCCAAATTTGCGAAACTATTTGCGCGAGCTGTACCAGTGGCCGGGGATCAGAGAGACGTTCGATTTGCAAAAAACCAAATCAGGTTACTACGGCCAGCGCAACGTCAATCCGACGGGTATCGTGCCGATCGGACCCGACATGAGTCATCTCGAATTGTCGCATGATCGCGAGCGGCTTCGTGCGGCGGCCTGATGAAGAATCACCACGAAGCGCACGAAGGCCACGAAGAAATTTCATTTTAGATTCTTACCTTCGTGTTCTTCGTTTTACTATAGTTAAAAATTTTGCGCGGCCTGCGCAAATAATCTGGCCGCCTTGGCGGGAGGAATTCCCGACTCCGAGTATTTTCGATGGAAAGGACAAAAACTCTTATAAATGATTTTCACCCTCAATCTCCGAACTTTGCGCCCTTTGCGTCTTTGCGGAGATACTCCGAGTTTCGGTTGCGGCTCAGCCGCACTGGGACCTTCGTGGTAAACCATCCATTTTCGTATCTTGCAGCTAAATCCTATTTACGGTTTGCGGGCCGACCTTCTCGATGTTGACTCGGATGATCACGCGCTTTTCGTCGGCCATCCGCTTTTTGTATTCCTCCCAGTTCTTGTGCTCACCGCGCACCTGCTTATACCAAAAGATCAACATGTCCATCGCGGCGGGCTGCTCGATGATCTCGGCGGTGCCGTGGATCTGCACGAACTTCGAGCCGCTATATTGCTCGCCGAAGATCAACATCGACAGCCGCGGCTCCCGGCGCAGGTGTTTGATCTTATATGTCGTGCCGCGCGATGTGATGATCACGCGTCCCTGGGGATCGATCCCCGGGCTGACAAAGGTCATTTGCGGCGAGCCGTCTTTCTGCCGCACGGCGATGCAGGCGCGGTGGTTTTGCTGGAGAAATTTTTGTGCGTCGACGATTTCCATATGTCTCCTTTCAATTCAGGTCAACCGTGTCCATTCGTGCCCCAAACGCGGCCGTCGATCCACAGTTTTGCCAGTTCGAGCGCGTAGGCATCGGCTTGTCTCTGGGTCTCGAAGGTGCCTCGGCGCCGGCCGAAAATGGGAATTCGCTTTTCCTTCTTGCCATCAGCGATGACGATGGTCGCTCTCGCGATCCATTCGCGTGTGCGAATTTCCTCCGAGTCAAACTCGACGCGGTGGCCGCGGTAGGTTTTCGTTCGCACCATAGAAGAAAGGATGAAGGATAAAAGCGGAAGGATCAGCCTTCCGTTATTTTTCTCCTATCCCTTATCCTTCAGCCTTTCTCAGATACTCATTTTCCCGCCGTTTAGCTTGACGCCCAGTTTCGCCAACGCTTCCACGACCGGAATCTCTGCGCCAAGAGCTTTGCCGACGTCGGCCGCTAGCGGCAAATCTTTGTCGTAGAGGTTGGTGCCTGGATTGAACTTCAACTCGCCGTCGGAGATATCGTAGCGAGTTTCCCAGCGGTCGAGGACATGCTGCGACTTGGTTTTCTTCATCAGGTCAAGCGCGGCTTTGTAGCCGACGCCGCCGGCTTTGGCGATCTGCAACGCTTCATAGACGATCAGCGCTTCGGATGCGGTGACCATGTTTTTGAAAAGCTTGCTCACGTTGCCGCAGCCGAGGGGACCCATGTGCACGGCGTCTTTGGCCATCTTCAATAGATGGGGTTTGGCGCGCTCGAAGAACGCTTTTTGCCCGCCAACTAGAAAAGTTAAACTGCCCTGGCGCACAGCGCTGGGGACCGCCGTCATACAGGCGTCGATCACGTTGACTCGTTTATCCGCCGCCAGCTCGGCGACCTTTTTCGTCGTCGCAGGCCGGATCGTGCTGTGCAACAAGACCAGCGAGCCGGGCGCCGCGCCTTCCAAGACGCCATCGTTGCCGAGCATGCATTCCAGGACTTCTTGATCGGTGCGTACGACCACGTCGATGAGCGTGCAGGATTGCGCGACGGCTTTCGCAGACGATGCGGTTTCAGCGCCTTCCGCGCGCGCGGCCTCCAAAGCGGCGGGTGCAATATCAAATGCGGTCGCAACGATGTTGGCCAATTTCAATCGCGACAAGAGCGCGCTGCCCATCGCTCCGGTGCCGACAAAGCCGATTTTTTCCATGAGTCGATTCCTCCTAACCGTTTACCTTCAGTTGCGGCATGACGTGTTGGGTAAATAATTCCAATGAGCGTTTAGTCTCGCTCGGCGACAGATCGCCGAAAGCGAATTGTCCGACCAAATAATTGCAGCCCGCTTGAGCCATTTGGTCTTGCAAAAAGGCGGTAACGGTCACCGGACTGCCCGCGATACCCTGGCCGACTTTGATGAGCCCGTCCAACTCCGCCGGCCGTTGATGCACCGGTCCCTTGCCGCCGCGTTGGTAGAAAAGATAATTGAAGCTCCGATGCCAAACGGGATAGGCCCTGCGGCCGATCGTGAGCGCCTCCTCGTCCGTCTCCGCGACGAAGATGAAACGACCGAGACCGACCAGCGGCGCGATACGATCTTTCGCCTGCGCTTCGCGCCAGACTTCGCGAAACCGATCGGTGAACGTGCGCGTCTTGTCGGCGGGGTCGAGGCTCACGATATTCAGTCCTTGGCGCGCCGCGCGCTCCGCGCTCACCGCCGAATGCACGCCGTACCAGACCGGCGGATGCGGTTTTTGCAACGGTTCCAATTCCATCGGCACGTCATCGAACGAAAAACACGCGCCGTGAAAGTCGAGCGTCTTATGCGTCAAACCGCGCATGATCAGCTCGAGACCCTCGACGTACATCGCTTCCGCCTTGGCGGGATCGTTGCCGTAGATCGCCGCTTCGATCTGCGATGCGCCGCGGCCGAAGCCGATGTCAAGACGGCCGCCGCTCATCTGATCGAGCATGCATATCTCTTCGATCAAGCGGATCGGATGATAAAGCGGCAGAGCGTAAACCAGCGGGCCGAAGCGCAGACGCTTGGTGCGCTGCGCCACCGCGGAGAGAAAAACGCTGGGCGAAGGCGCCATACCGAGCGGCGTCGAGTGGTGCTCAGCGACATGGTAAGCGTAAAACCCTTCACGATCATACATCTCGATCAGTTGGAGTCTCGCCTCGTAATAATCCTTCAGGGGTGATTTATTGCGGTCTAGGTGGTCGAAAATCCCAAATTGCATATCACGCGGGATATATCGTGAATCGAGAGGAAATCAAAGGTCGCGCACGAAATTCGGCGATCACCCGCTTCAAGTCGGGGCGCCCTGCCGCGCGCCGCAGATCAGTGCCCCATTGGTGCTGCAAATCAGGATACCGAGAACGAAGGACAAGAACCATACGGTCTTGGTTAAAATTTAGTCGATGCCGTAAAACTTTCGCGGATTGATCTCAAGTATTTTTTCGATCGTCTCAGGACCCATCCGACGATCCTTGCGCAGCAGGCGAATCGCATTGAGCTCGGATGACGGATCGTGGTGACCGTAGTCGGTGCCGATCATCAAACTATTTTCCCCTGCGTAGCTCAAGACGTAGGGGAGATCATCCGTGTTCTCGCAGGCCACCCACATGTTGTTAGCGGCGAGCGCGTCGGCAGGAAACGATTTGCCTTGGCGGCGGTAGCGGTCGGCGAGGTCGTTCAGAACATAAGGCACCCACTGGGCGCTGACTTCCACGAAGCCCCAACGGACCTTTGGAAACTGTTTCGGCAACTCTTTTTCGATCAGCGTGTGACACGCGCCGACCACGGTGAGTTTGAACTTGGTAAACGTCGTGTCCTCAGCGAAGAAGTCGTGGTGGAGGAAGCTGCCGTTGGCGGAATGGATGCAGACGGGCAGATCGAGGTCTCCCGACATTTCCCAAAGCGGATAAAAATAGGGCGAGCCGAGCGCGCGCTCACACTCCAGACCGCGCATAAAGACGCCGCAGGCGCCATGGTTCTTGGACCATTCGAGCTCATCCCGCACCGCTGCCGGAGTTTTCTCCAGAAGACGCAGCGGTGGCTTCGCCACCCAACGCAGCCGGCCCTTGCCGCGCTGCCAAAGATTGCCCATCCAGCGGTTATAGGACTTGCACAGCGCGCGCTCCCGCTCGGCTTGCTCGACCACCGGTCGTAGAAAGAGCGTTGGATAAAGCACTTGGGTCTCAATGCCGAGCTCGTCCATGTGCGCTAGGCGAGATTCGACGCTCAGCATCTCGCGCGATTCCTGCGAGGTGTTGGTGCCGACGTTACGGTCTTTGCCGTGCGCTCGCCCCTCGATCACCCAGAAGTCGCGCACGGGGATGCCTTCATTGCTGCGCAGCTCCGCGCCGAAGCTTTGGGTCATCAGTTGCGGCGTAAAGCGCCGTTCCTCGTCGTCGAGATAACTCCAAGTTTGCATCGTCTCGATCACATGCGCGTCAGCGTCAATCGCTCCCATCGTTCCCTCCGTGTCATGATTGCCGACCCGCTCGGAATTCGGCGGTTCGCTTACCGCGGTCGGTCTGTTTCAAACGCTTTCACGATTTTCACTTTGCATGCAAGACCCTGAGAGCAAACACAAGGAACCGTAAAAATTCCGCCTTGACAGCGCTGGATCATGGGATAGAGAATCCGTCCATGAAAGTGAACATGTTAATCGGCCAATGCGGCTGGTTAGTTCTGTCCGTCGCCTGGCTAACAAGTGTAGGGTTCTTCCATGTGCCCGTGCTCGCCGCTGAAAAGGTTGTGGTCAGCTATCCGAGCCGAACGCTCACAAGTTTCTTGGTTCCTGAAATTGCGCGGCAAAAAGGCTTTTTCCTCGCCGAAGGGATCGAGGCCAATCTCATCTACGTGCGAGGAGCCATCGACATCAAGGCTCTAGTGACCGGCGATGTGGACTATGCAATGGCGAGCGGCAGTGCCATCAGCGCGTTTGTGGCCGGCATACCGGTACGATTGATCCAAGGAGTGGTCGGCCGGGCGGAACATGTGCTGGTGGCTCAGAACAAATATCGCCAGGTGAAAGATCTCAAAGGCCAGACGATTGGCTCGCTCAACCCGGGCGGTTTGGTGGATGCACTGTTACGTCAGATCCTTTTACAGAACGGCCTGGATCCAGACCGCGACGTAGTACTCATCAACCTCGGCGGGACACCGGAGCGATATGCAGCGCTCAAGTCAGGGACGGTCGCGGCAACGGTGCTGGGCGCGCCGCACAACTTTCGCGCCGAACGTGACGGTTTTCGAAAAATCGCAGCCGCCGCCGACTATCTTCAAGTACCGACCAGCGGTTTGGCCGTTCGCAGCGATCGGATAGTTAAACAGCCGCAGCAGATCAAGAAAATGCTCCGAGGAAATCTGCGCGCCATGAAGTTTATGCGCGAAAACCGTAGCGACTCGATTGCAACTATTGTCAGAGAACTAGGCATGGACCCGGAAAGCGCCGCTAAAGGCTACGAACAGATTGTCAGTCTCATGAGCGAGGACGGCCGTGTCAATGCCGCCGGCGTGCAATTCCTCATCGATCTCGCGCGCCAAACTCAAAAAATCACCAAACCGTTACTCGCTGGGCAGATGATCGATCATTCTTTGCTTGAAGAAGTTTTGGCAGGCAAATAGCTTTCGAAAGCAATAACGAGTTCAAGGTATCCCTTCTCAGCTTCCCCTCCATGCACTCACACGTGTCGTTCGACAACTTTCACTCCCGTTGATTGCGTGGTTCCGCTGCGTTGATTCGACGGTTTGAACCTCTGAAATGTCCCAGTCTCATTCATTTGTTGCGAGCAAGCTCTCCGCGTGCTTTTCTAGAAAGGTTGTGAGAGTCGAGATACCCGAAAGAGAAGACGCCGTTAACGGGCGGCGGCATACGGCAGGGCGGCACGAGAAACGGCATTGGCTCCGTCTCGAGCACCGCGCCGATAATCTATCCCGCTTCTGCGTTTTCTTTTGAGGATTGCCGTGGCTGAAAGCGTAAGGCCTCCCGAACGGATCAGACGCTTATATCGGCGCGTCGTCGGCTATTTCGGGGCTGTATTCGATTCTGCGTTGAGCGGGCGGGACCGGATTGTTTCCGGTGCCAAAGGATTGGCCGTGTTAGGCACGCTCGGTTTCGCGCTGTTGTTCGCGTACGCGATCATTTTGATACCCTTCACGCCGAGTATTGCCAATATACGAAAAGCCAAAATCGATCAGCCCACGGTGTTGATCTCTTCCGATGGCAAGCGCCTCGCCACGCTGAAGCCGATGAACCGCGAGTGGGTCCGGTTAAATCGGATCTCGCCGCAGGTGATCAATGCTCTGCTCGCCACGGAGGATCATCGCTTCTACGATCACCACGGCATCGATGTGCTGCGCAGCGCAGCCGGCCTCTTGGGCATCTTGACCGGCGATCCGGAGGGCGGTTCGACGTTGACCCAGCAACTCGCGCGCAATCTTTATCCCGAAGAAATCGGCCGAAAGCGCACGCTCACGCGAAAATTCAAGGAGATGATCACGGCGCTCAAAATCGAATACGCCTACAGCAAAGATGAAATCCTGGAAACATACCTCAACACGATTCCGTTTTTATACAACGCGTTCGGCATTGAAATGGCGGCGCGCACTTACTTCGATAAGCAGGCACAAAAACTCGACGTCCTCGAAAGCGCCACGCTGATTGCTATGCTCAAAGGCACCAGCTATTACAACCCGGTGCTCAATCCCGAGCGCGCGCTTAAGCGCCGCAACGTCGTGCTGGCGCAAATGGTCAAGCGCGGCGTGTTGAGCCAGAGCGATTTCGATCGGTTAAAATCCAGGCCGATACGACTCGATTTCGAACGCCAGCCGGATGCCCTCGGTCCCGCGCCCCATTTGGCCATCCAGATTCGCAAATGGCTGATCGACTGGGCGGACCGCTACGATCATGACATTTATTCCGACGGATTGATCGTCTACACCACCATCGACTCCCGTTTGCAGGCAGTGGCCAACCAAGCCGTCCACCGTCGGATGGAAGCCTTGCAGGCGGTAGCCGATGTGGAGTGGGGAAC
>Ga0184635_10000437_pt1 | contig 10456 bp, 8 predicted proteins | sample PLM3_30_b2_FD_133147 | JGI IMG/M metagenome (GOLD analysis project Ga0184635, IMG submission 133147) | Groundwater sediment microbial communities from an aquifer in East River, Colorado, USA - PLM3_30_b2 | ecosystem: Environmental > Terrestrial > Soil > Riparian zone | place: USA: East River...
CAGGGCGCGGGCGAGTTGATGGATGGCGTGAGGATCGCATCCGGTCGCGTCGGCCACCTCCGGCATTAGCACGGTCAACTCCCGGAAGCCGCGCACGAATTGCGCGTCCACATCGAGGATTTTGCCAGCCTGCTCGGCGGTCATCAGACCGGCGTTTTGCAACTCGCCGACGAGTTCAACGGTCGTCCGTTTGTTGCAGGTGGCGAGCGCCGCGGCATCGAACGGATGGAGGCGCCGGGCGGGCGGGTCGCCGGCAATGACGGCCAGAACGCTGCCGGGCAGGAGCGGATGCGTCTTGAAGTCCGTGACGAGTTCGTTCATCCGGAGGTCATCATGATCGTCCGGCGTCGCCGAGAGGTCATCGTGTGCCGCAGCGTAGGCGCGGCAACACGTTGAGGAAAGCGCGAACTTGGTGCAGGGCGTATCTCAGTTTCTTGCAAACCAACTGCGCCGGCGCTGGCAGAACGGGCGCAGAAGTGTTAGCGCCAAACGAGCGAAACGAGCGAAACGAGCGAAACCAAGATTTTCACATTTTTGCACTATTCAAGGGGAGGCACAGCGTTTTGGGCCGTGGCAAGGCAAGCCCATCGTCTCCCTGGCGTGAATTTACGAGAGAACTCCCTTGCAAGATGGGAGCCCGGGAGAACGCTCACCGCGATCTCGCGGTCGCATCGACTATGAGCGCATCAGAGGCCTGTCTTACTGCGGCAATTCCTTGATGCTCATGTTTCGGAACCAGACGGTGCCGTGGTCGCCTTGGAGGAAAATCGGGCCGGGCTCGGTCACCTTGTCGTCGATCTCGGAGCCGGTCGCCTTGTCGCACTCGACCTGGTCGTGAATCTTCTTGCCGTTGAGGATGACAGTGATCTTGTTTCCGATCATCGTGGCCTCGACGGTCTGCCACTCGCCGGCGGGCTTGGAGGCGAACTCACTCGGGGCTGTGTGGTTGTAGATGGCGCCGTTGCCGTTCTTGCTCGGCTTGCCGCTCTTGTAGTCACCCAGGATCTGGATTTCATGCCGGCCGCGCAGGTAGAAGCCGCTGTTCGAGCCGTCCGGCACCTGAAACTCGTACCGCACGGTGAAATTCCAATACTTCTTATCCGTGACGAGGTCGGTGCCGTGCTCGCCTTTCTCCACGGTGTTCTTGAGGACCCCGTCGGCGATGCTCCACGAGTTGTGGCCGGAGGGATTGCGCAGTTTCCAGCCGGTGGTGTCCTTGCCGTTGAAGAGCGGGACGAATCCGGATTTATCGGCGGCTGGCGCGACGCGGGTCGAGAGGAGAACGGCTAGAGCTACGAGCAGGCGAGTTTTGTTCATGAGATCAGGGTGGTGGGGTTAATGTTCAAGGCTACTTATCGAGAGCGGCGGCGAGCGCGGCGAGAGCGTCTGCCTTTTTCATTTTCGCGGCATCGAGTTCCTCGGGCGTCGCCTTTTTCGGGTCTGGGGTTGGAGAATTGCGATACGCATCCGCCGCGGCGGCGACGGAATTGATCCATTCGGCATTGCTCGCTTTCGCCAGAAGCGGCGCGGCGTCCTTCTTGGTTTCGCCCGCGGCGTAGCTGACAATCGAGTGGCGATGCTGGGCCAATTGCACGTCCGGGTTCGGCGCGGCGGGTGCCTCCTGGAGGCGCAGCGCGTAGCGGATGCCAGTCAGGATGTGGGCCCGGTATTGTGCGTCGAGCCAAGTCGCGTCGTTGTGGCCGAGGTTCGTGTAGAAGAGGCGGCCGCGCCCGTATTCCCGCACCCAGCACACGGGCACGTGATACGGCATTGGCGGTTTGGTCTTCGACATGTCGAGGCTGAGCAGCACGCGCACTGACTCCGGGTTAAAATGCTTGTATTGGTAAATCTCGTCTTTCCATTGGAACGACTGCGGGTACATCGAGACAGTCGGATGGCTCGTTTCGTGGTTCACGAACGTACACAGCGCGCCGCCGCCCCACGGGTGGCCGTCGAAATTCCCGTTGATGCACTCCACGTAGGGCATGAACCCGCCCAGCGTATCGGTCGCGCTGTGCATCCCCACGAAACCGCGGCCTGACTTGATCCAATCCAGGAAACCCTCCTTGTCGGGCAGCGGCAAATCGCCCGTCGTGTTCGCGAAGATCACGGCGTCGTAACCATTGAGCGATGCCAGACTCATCTTCTCATTCAGCACGGCCTTCTGGCGCGCCGCGTACTCCTTCTCCTCCTGCTGGAATTTCGTCAATTCGCGCACATACTTTTTCGACGCCGCCACGAACTTCTCCTGCTCGGCTTTGAACTTCTCGGCGTCGCCCGAGTCTTTGGGCTCCGTGGGTTTCTTGGGAGCCTTCGGCGGCGGGACGCGGGCAAAATCCACCGTGAACACCCCGCTCTCCTTCCCAATCTGCTCGATGACACCCTCCGCCGTCTCAATGGAACCATGTCGAAACCCGGTCGTGACCGACACGACAAGGACTTTCTTTGGCGCGGCAAGCGCGGGCCAGATGAGCCCTGCGGCGAAGACAACTGCTGCGAACCATTTGGAACCAAGCGACCAGGCGGCCAAGGAGGATGATTTCATGCGATTGACTTGACTGTGTGAACGAAGCTAAGACGGGAGACAAGTCGGGAAATTCATGCAACCGAGCGGTTTACTTCGGACCTCGGAGGCGTTTGAGGGCCGCCTCGAGCACGGAATCGCCTCCATTGGCCAGGTGGTCTTCGGGTTTCGGCTCCAACACCACATCGGGCGCGACGCCGCGCCCGTCAAATAGGTCGCCATTGGCCCGAAAGCTGGCCATCTGACAGAAGGTGAGCGCCAGACCTGTATTGGGGAGCGTGTAGCCGGTCATGCGCCCCCTGCCTCCGCCGCTGGTCATGCCCAGCAACGTGACGTTGGGCTGGCCTTTGAGCGCGCCGAGAAAATTGTCCGTGGCGCTGAAGCAGCCGGCGTCGGTCAGGACGACAACGGCATTGGTGTAGGGGTAGGCTTTCGGGTTCGTGCCGGGGCTGATGGCCATGACGTGCCACGCGCTGAATTTGTCGGCGGGAAGCTTCCAATCGGGCATAAAGCCATCGAGGAAAGTCGTGATTTGCTTGCGCTGCGCTTCGGCCCAGTTCGTCGAGGTCACCGGGTACAGCCCGCGGTCGAACAGGCCGAGGTAGCCCTCGGTGCATTGTTGTGGGAGCTTCACGGGCAGGCGGTAGGCGGCCACGTTGATGATCCTCATGGGTGCGCCGGGGCTGAGGAAGTATGGAAGAATGGTCTTCACTGTGTCCTGGCTGCCGCCGCCGTTGCCACGCACATCAATGATGAGGCCGCGAGTCTTGCGGAACTGCGCCATGGCCTCGTCAAGTTGCGCGAGCGAACGCGTGTCGGCCGCCATATTCGCGATGCGCAGGTAGCCAATGCCGGGGTCGAGTTCGCGGGTCCTCCTGGCGGATTCTTCGCTGGTTTCTACGCGCGGGGCGGCAGGGGCGTTGGTTACGGCCAGGAAGAGGAGGTTTGTTTTCGAGGTGTCGGCGGAAACCAGCGTGAACGCGGTCGTATTGGTCAGGGGAAGGCTGAGCTCGGTGCGAAGGTAGTCAATCCGGTCGAGCGCATCGATAGTCGCCCGCCATGCGAATTGCGGCGAAGCCCTCGGCACATCGAACCCGGCGACATTGAGCCACTCAGAAATCGCCACCCCGTCGATGGCGGCGATGTAACGGCACTCGGGATCGAGGAATGCACTGCGGTCGGGCTTCAGGGCAAGGACTCGGTGGCCGTCTGGAACCGGCATAAATGGCGCGCGGCCCTTGGGTATTCCGCCGCGATAGGTCGTGCGTACGGCCGTGTGCGGATCGCCAAAGAGCGTCAGAAATCGGCGGAGGCGCAGGATAAAGGTGTCGATCGGCAGACCATCGCCAATGCTCGCGCGGAATGCGTCGAGCGCTCCGCGCCAATCGGTCCCTCGGCGGTCGGCGTAGGAGTAGACGTTGGCGAGGATCAGTTCGAGAAAATCAAGATCGGCGAGCAACCTGTCGCCGCGGACCTTCCTTGAGGCGTCAGCAAACTTCGGCGCGCTGGTGAAGAACTTGAATTCGTCCCGCATCGTCTTCGGCAGCGGGCGCGGCGCGACCGGCGAACCGAGATTTGTCCGCGCCAGCAGTTGGCAGCGAATCAATGCGTGGACCACCTCCAGGTCGTTGGGCGCCTTTCGATACGCCCGTTCGACGAACGGCAGACCACGCTCAGGCTGGCGGATTCCTTCGGCCAGCAAGTGCACGCCGAGGTCCATCATCGCTCGCAGAAAATTGGGATCGTCCTCGGGGACCTTCGAAAGCAGCGCAATAGCTTCGTTTGTCTGGCCTTTGCGCCACGCTGTGAGTCCGGCGGCATAGGCGCCATGGCTGGATTGGTCGGCGGGTGGGGTTTGTGCGCTGGCGGCCGGCGCTGCCAGAGCAATAACCAGCGGAATGAGGCCGAGCGAATTCATGAGTCGGGGAGGATTGTAGCGGGCGCGGGCCGACAGGGAAGGAAAGTAATTGGGGCGAACAATCTTGCCTGACCGTCGCGCGCGCCTAAAATGCCGGCACGACGTCGCCGCGACCACCAATCCAGCGCAACCAGCACCGGGCATGATTCGTTCCTACGCCTTCACCACCCAGGGCAAGCTTCACAGCCAGGATATCGAGTTGTTTCTCATGCCCACCTTGCTGGCGGACACCAACCTGTTCCTCTGGCTCGACCTGGAAAAACCAACACCGGAGGAGACCAAGACGGTGCTGGAGGACATCTTTCATTTTCACCCGCTCTCCATCGAAGACTGCGTGCAGGTCAGTTCGTCCCCCAAAGTCGAGGAATACGTGCCGAAGGAAGGGGACAAATTCTCGCCCTACCTGTTCATGGTGATCCACGCTGTCGATTACAGCCGCAAGGACGGCGTCTTCGCCACCAGCGAGCTGAATTTCTTCCTGGGGAAGAATTTTCTCGTCACGTTCCACGACGCGCCGATGCGCAGCGTGCAACAGACGGAGGAGCGCTGCGCGAAAGGCCGCACGCTCAGCGCGCGCGCTCCTGACCGCGTCGCGCACACGTTGCTGGACGGCATCGTTGAGAACTACAAGCCCGCGCTGGACGAGCTGGCTGTGGAGATCGCGGAACTGGAACAGAAGGTCATCGAGCACCCGTCGCCCAAGATGCTCAACCGCATCGTGCAGGTAAAAAAAGAAGTGCTTCACCTGCGGCAGATTGTCGGGCCGCAGCGCGAGGTGCTGGCGCGATTTGCGGCGGGAGAGTTCAAGATGATCCGGCCGCACCTGGTGCCGTATTACCGGGATGTGTACGACGGGCTGGCGCGCATCTCGGAACTGGCGCAGAACTACATGGATTCGCTCACCGGCCTGCTGCACATCCACCTGAGCATGTCGGCCAACCAGACGGGCGAAATCCTCAAAGTGCTGACGCTCATTACGCTCATCACGACGCCCGTCATGATCGTGGGAACCTGGTACGGGATGAATTTCGGGGACAGCATGCCCGAGTTGAAACTAAGATACGGATACGAGCTGGCGATTGGCATCACAGCAGTGGCCACGGCGCTCATGTGGTGGTGGTTTCGGCGGAAGAAATGGCTGTGAGCCATTCGAAATGATAAGTTCAAAACTCAAAATGACGGAACCCCGAACCAGGACGCAGGAGGATTCCCCACATTTCATTCTGAATTTTTCATTTTGATTTTCCACCAGTGCCCGCACCCAAGTCCAGTTTCCTCGACAAAGTCCTCGGCCGCCTCGGGCGACTCGATGCCGAAGGTCTTCAGACGGTCGTGCAACGGCTGGCGCGCGAGCGCTCGTTGCTCGAGACGCTCTTCAACACGATCGAGGATGGCGTGCTGGTCGTCGATGAATCGGGACGCGTGCTCTACTTCAATCAGGCCGTCACGCGCTTGCTGGGACTGCACCACCCTTCGGCGGAAGGACAGCCGATCTCGCGGTTCCTCCCGGAACTGGACTGGGTCGCGCTGGCCCGCGCGGACGCGGCGGGCGGGACGCGAGTGATGCGGCACGAGTTCGAAATCCATTATCCGCGGCCCCGTTTCCTGCATCTCTACGCTGCGCCGCTGGACGGCGAAGCGACCGGCAGCAGCGGCCTGGCGCTCATCCTGCACGACGCGACCGAAGCCCGGCAGCGCACGCACGAGGCGATTGAGAGCGAGCGCATCCAGGCGTTGACCTTGCTCGCCGCCAGCGTGGCGCACGAGATTGGCAATCCGCTCAACGCCCTTCACATCCATCTTCAACTCATGGAGCGCGAAGTGAGGAAATTACAGGCCGCACCATCTGAGCCTGAGTCCGCCCGCGGCGCGCGCAAGAAGCCGCGCGCAGAGACCGTCGGCAGCGACACGCGCGACACCGCGCTGAAGCTGGAGCGCTACCTCGATGTATGCAAAGGCGAGATCGGCCGGCTCGACTACATCGTCACGCAGTTCCTCCAGGCCATCCGGCCATCACCCGCGCAGCTCAGGCCCTCGGCCCTCAACGACCTGGTGCACGAAACGGTCGAATTGTTAAGGCCGGAAATCGAGAACCGCGGCATCACCATCAAACAGAAGCTGGGCCGGCGCCTACCGCTCGCTCCGCTCGACCCGGCGCAGATCAAACAGGTGCTCGTGAACCTCGTGAAGAACGCCATCCAGGCCATGACCCGGGGCGGCACGCTCACCTTGCAGACCGATTCGGGTGTGGACGGCGTGGTGTTGACCGTGGCCGACACTGGCGGTGGCATTCCTCAGGAACAAATCAACCGTATCTTCGAGCCGTTTTACACCACGAAGAAAAAGGGAAGCGGTCTCGGCCTGATGATCGTCCAGCGCATTGTGCGCGAGCACAAGGGCCGCATCGAACTGGAGAGCCACGTCGGTCAGGGCACTGTGTTCCGCGTCTGGCTGCCCTTGCACGACAAGCCAATGAAGCTGCTCGCAGCCCGGCACGACTGACTTAGGATTTACGACTCACGATTTACGATTTAGGCGCTGAGTGGCATCGCGCGACTAGTTTGCCTCGTTACTTCTCCTTCGCGGATGGGTAACGGAAGCATGAACCGGCGCGGCAACAACGTAGGGCAGGCGTCTCGCCTGCCCTGGCCGCGTAGCGGCCAATGGAGGACGCGCCTTCGGCGCCGGGCAGGCGAGACCCCTGCCCTACCTTACGACTCACGGCCGCGCCGAGATCTCCAACATGCGTTCGATGGGCAATCGGGCGCGATCCAGGACGTCGCGGGGCAGTTCGATGCGGGGCGCGAGGTCCGCCATGCAGTCGTGGAGTTTTTCCAACGTATTGAGCTTCATGAACCGGCATTCGTTGCAGCGGCAGTTGTCGGTCGGCGCGGGGATGAACTGCTTGCCGGGACATTCCTTTTGCAACCGGTGCAGCATGCCGGCTTCGGTCGCAATGATGATGTGCGACGCGGTCGTCCGCTTGCAGTAATCAATCATCCTCTCCGTCGAGCAGACCTCGTCGGCAAGCATTCGCACGGCCTTCGTGCATTCGGGGTGGGCCACGAGCGGAGCGCCGGGATGCTCGCGGCGGATGCGGCTGATGCTGGCGTGGGTCCATTCGACGTGAACGTAGCAGTTGCCCCGCCAGAGCGTCATTGGGCGGCCGGTCTGTTCCATCACCCACGCGCCGAGGTTTTCGTCGGGCACGAACAGGAGGTCGCGATCCTGGGGCGCAGCTTTGGCGATTTTCACGGCATTGCCGCTGGTGCAGATGACGTCACTCAGCGCCTTCACCGCGGCGCTGCAATTGATATAGGCGATGGTGTAAAAATTCCGGTTCGTCGCCTGGAACGCTTTGAGCTTGTCGGCCGGACAGCTCTCCTCGAGCGAACAGCCGGCGTCTTTATCCGGCAACACGACGGTTTTGTCCGGGTTCAGGATTTTCGCCGTCTCCGCCATGAAATGGACCCCGGCAAAAACGATGACTTCGGCGGGCGTCTTCGCGGCCTGCTGGGAAAGCCCGAGGGAATCGCCGACGTAATCCGCGACGTCCTGGATTTCGCCGACCTGGTAGTTGTGGGCGAGAATGACGGCGTTGAGCTTCTTCTTGAGCGCGAGGATGTCGCGCGAGAGCGCGTCGAATTGCGCCCGTGGCATCGGCTTGCGCACCGGGAAGCGGTCGACGCCGGCGGGCTGGATGTCCGTCGAATCTATCATGCTCGCAGCGTACGCGCCGGAACGGGGAGCGTCAACGCGAAGCTGGTTCCACCCGGCCACCCACGGGCGGTTTCAGGCGCCGGGCTCGCGCGACAAAGAGGAAGAACACGCCCGGCCCGAACGACATCAGCATGACCGTGAGTCCACAAACGATCCCCCAAAATGTGGCGAAGGGCGCGCAACAGTCACCGCGATGCCGCACGACGACGTGCGTCGGCACGGCGACGAGCAGTTCCAGGATGCTGCCGCGCAGCAGCCAGCGGACAGCGCGGCGGGAGAGCGAGTCCGGATCATCGTCCCGTGAGCCGCGCAGGAAGACGAACCCCCAGAGCATCCAAAAGATCCCGATCAGGGCAAGGATGAACAGAATTTCGAACAGTCCGCTGCGCGGGCCCAGCCCGACCACCGTCATGCCCCGGGCCACCGCGGGGAGTGCCCGCGCCTGGTCCTCGTTGGCCTGGGCTCCCCAAGACAGAAGCTCGAACGCATGATCGCCCAGGAACGCGCAGAGCAGCGCCATGAGACCGGCGAATGCGAGATTCGCCAGGAAAAACGACGCCGTGACGACTGGAATAAGAAGCTTGCGCCGTCGCACCGGCCGGCCTTCCGCGGCGGCGATTGGAACGAGCAGCAGGAGCGCCTGGCCCGCAAGCATCACCGCCAGCCACAGCCAGTAACTCCAGTGCAGGACCAACTCTCGCAACTCTGGCAAGCCGATTCTCGCCACCCAAGTCTGGGAGTCGCGGTCGTATACGATCCCGCAAAGCAGGACGAGCGGCGTGGTGAGGAGCAGCAGCCAGACGCCGTAAAGCAAAACGACGAGGACGGCCCAGCGTTTCATCGACTCAGCGAAGCTCCTTGCGCATTTGCGCCAGAAAGCCCGGCTCTGTCCCAGCGACGTCCGCGCGGCGTTGGGTGGCGAGCAGGGCTCCGTACACGCGGAGGTCGCGCACGAGCATTTCAATGCGGTCGCGCAAGGCGTCGTTCACGATCCGGCCCTCCTTCATGTCGGCCTGCTCGACAAAGGTCACCGTGTAAGGCAGCGACCATGCGTAACATTGGCGGGCGACGGTGCGAATGTGATCGGCCACTGTCAAACCCTTGTCGTACGAGGCAACGACCGTGGCGAACAGCTTCCCGGTGTACTCCTTCCAGAAGTGGTCGAGGAAGTTCTTCGTCGCGCTGCTCATCGTACCGTGATAGTCGGGGGTGCCCACCAGAAAAACGTCCGCGCGTTCCACACGCACCTTGAGTGGCGCATAATGCGGCGCAGTGTAGGTGGTATCCGGATTGAACAAGGGCAGTGGTTCCTCGGCCAGATCAATCAAATCGACGGTGGCGCCGCCGGCTTCAAGCCGGCCCCCGACGTGCCTGAGCAGATCGCCTGTGGCGGATTTCCGGCTCGCGCTGCCGGAGAGGAGGAGGATGTGCGGTTGCGACATGGGACGGCAGTATTCCGTGTTCAGTGTTCAGTATCCAGTGTGCAGTTAGGATGCAAAGTCACCTCTTGCAACGCTGCCCGGCCTCGCGGATAACGACAGTCGTCCGCGCACCACAAGCCTCATGAAACGAAATCTTTTTCCTATCGTCGCCGGCGCCGCCATCGCGCTGGCTCTCGTCGGCTGCAAGAAATCCTCGGAGTCCACGCAGGCGGATGCCGCGACCGCAGCCGGTAATCCGGACGACGCCGTGGAGTTCAAGCTGCGCTGGCTGGTCGGCGGCCGGTTCGGGCACCGCATGGAAGTGGCGCAGTCCACCCAGATTCCGGCGATGCCGGGCATCCCCGGCGGCAAGCCGACCACTCAGGAGGTGGCCATGGGGCAGGACTATTCCCTCAATGTTTCACGCGAGCGCCCAGTCGGCGGGCGCGAGGTCGAGCTCGAATTCCAGTCCGTGAATATGACCGTGACCGTGGGCGGCAATGAAGTGCTCGGCATTGACACGCGCGGCGAGGCGACCGGCGACGAAATCATTCCGGCCGTCAAGCCGTTCCGCCAGATGGTCGGACAGAAGGTGACGTTATTGCTCAACGCGAGCAACAACGTCGAGCGCGTCGAGGGCATGAAGGAGTTCACTGAGAAGATCATTGGCAACACGGACGGGAACGCGAACCCGATGGCCTCGATGTTCAACGAGGACTACTTCAAACAGTTGATAAGCCAGGGACGGGACCTGCCCTCGAAACCCGTCAAGCCCGGCGCCACCTGGCCGACCAGGATCGAAGTCACCATGGGCCCGCTCGGCAAAGTGACGCTCAATCTAACTAATACTTTCAAGGGTTGGGAGCAGCGGGA
>Ga0184635_10000441_pt1 | contig 10431 bp, 26 predicted proteins | sample PLM3_30_b2_FD_133147 | JGI IMG/M metagenome (GOLD analysis project Ga0184635, IMG submission 133147) | Groundwater sediment microbial communities from an aquifer in East River, Colorado, USA - PLM3_30_b2 | ecosystem: Environmental > Terrestrial > Soil > Riparian zone | place: USA: East River...
CGGAGGCCGAGAAGTATGATAGGCTTGCACAACTTACTCCCAAGGAGGGAAGATGAAACGATTGATCGCAACAGCATTCACAGTGCTGGTGCTGGCCGGGTGTAGCACCGGCCATGACTCGAACCCCACCCAACCGACCAACCCGCCGTGGCCCACAGTCATGCAACAGGGCTTCATGGAGGGCTGTGGTTACACCGACGAGTGTCGGTGCATCCTGGACAAACTCCAGCAGGCGTACACCCCTGCTGAGGCAGGAGTGGTGGTTGACGAGTACAACAAGAATGGTACCTACCCACCCAAGTTTCTCAAGATCGCATTCAACTGCGCGGCAGGAGCGTCGTCATGACCGAACAGGAACTCCGCTACAACGTGTCCCTCAAGGGACAGGGCGGTTACAACGATCCAGCCCCCTGGCTGACCATCGAGGCCAACACCAGGGAGTTGCTCAAGTCTGAGCTTGAAAGTCTGCTGGAAAGCGACGTTGCGTCGCTGGTTGCCCAAGCCCAGTCCCAGTTCCGCGACTCGTTGGACTCCTGGAACAAGATTCCCTCTCCGCCTTCGCCCCCTAGTCCACCGCCTGCTCAGCAGGAGCCGCAACCGACAGGTGCGCCCCCGACACCTGCTGGGCAAGGCGGTGCTCCAAAGTCTGATCCGTTGGGTCGTACCTGCAAGGAATGTGGTGCCGCCCTGACATACCAGACCGCTACGGGCAAGACCGGCAAATGGGAAGCGTACGGCTGCCCGAACCGGCCGTCAGGCAAGAGCGCTCACACGATGCATTTCATCGACTAGTGAGAACTCTGGCTCGCTTGGCGGTACAGCGACGGGCGGCGGCACAGCCGCTGCCCGTCGTGTTCCCCAGCTTAGATCGCTTCGGTATCCGACCCCAGCGTGCCACGGTCACGATGATCGCGGCACCGCCTGGCTCCGGGAAGACTCTCCTAGCGTTGACATTGGTCCAGAAGATGGGCCTGCCGACGTTGTTCCTCTCAGCGGATACCGATGAGAACACCATCATGACCCGAGCCGCATCACTCTTGACCAATGCGCCGCAATCCGAGATACGGGAGGCGCTGCGTACTGTGTCGGGTGCGAACTACTATGCAGACGTGCTTCAAGGCATGGGACACGTCCGCTGGGAGTTCAACGACTCGCCAACCTACCTGGACCTGGAGAAGTCGGTCTGCGCCTTCGCAGAAGCGTGGGGGGATTTTCCCCAGGTGGTCGTGGTGGACAATCTCATGAATCTGGTGGGGGACAACGAGAATGAGTGGATGGCGCTGCGAGAATCGACCAAAGTGTTGAAACGGATTACCCGCATTGCCGGGTCGGCAGTGTTCGCAGTGCACCACATGTCCGAGAGTGATCGGGCAATGGATCACCCGTCACCCAGGCGGGCGGTGCAAGGGAAGATCAATCAGCTCCCCGAGCTGATTATCTCCCTGTGGTCTGACCTTGAGGTCGGTGGCGAGTTCAAGCTGGCAGCGGTTAAGAACCGCTGGGGTCCACAGGACCATACCGGCGAGAGGTATGCTACCCTGTTCCTTGACGCTGACCGCATGCAGTGGTACGATGATGCCTACCAGTGGGGAATCCATCAGAACATGCAGCGGATTGAGAGAGAGTTGACATGACCGACGACAGGGCTAAGCGCAGGGAAGAAGCCCTACGCCGCAACGCCGCAGAGCGTAAGGAGAGGGAGCGCCAGCTCCGCCTCGCAGCCGATCTGGCGAGAGCCCAGAGGGTCAAGGACAAAGAGGATAAGAAAAAGAAATGACCCTCTACACAACCGACCGCGACACACTGGCGTGCCCCAGAGTGTGGTAGCCGAAAGATTCGGTTGTGACCCCAGTTACGTAAGTCATCTTTTGAGAAAAAGAATCAGACGAGAGTGGTGAGTTCTATCACGAACTACAAGGGCACCAAGTGGGAGACACGGGTTGTCAACTACCTGCGAGCCGAGGGGTTCGAGGCGGACCGCCTCCGAACCTCAGGGCGGGACGACGAGGGTGACATTCGCCTAGTCATCAACGGCCGAACCTACATCATCGAGGCCAAGGATGATCGCTCCAACCGGCTAGGTCCGTGGGCCGACAGGGTTCTGCATAAGGCAGCCAACTACGCTCGCCACCGTGGCGAGCTATACGTTCCGTACAACTTCGTCTTACACAAGAGGCTGGGCAGCACCAAGGTGGGCGAAGCCCTGGTGGTCATGAACTTCCACGAGTATCTTAGTGAACAGGCATGGAGACCATAATGTCATCCCTTTACAGTGCACCCGAGCGGTCCGAGTTCGGCGCAAGATACCAACCGGATCACGGTCCTACTTACCACACCGAGACCGAATGGTTCTGCAAGTGTGGCTACGGCGGTTCGTACAAGCCGAACCGTCTGGTACTGGCGGTTGAGGCGCATGTCGAGGGTTTGCGTACGGCCGCTAACGAGCGCAATGATAAAGCGCTGAAAGAATACAATGCCAAGTACGAGGCTTGGAAAAAGCAGGCGTCTTTCGCCAGCCTCCAGTTCGATAACTTCTGCGAACTACAGGGCATCAACGAGGACAAGAGGAAGCGCCTGCTCCACGACCACTACAGCGACTTCAGGTGGTACATTGAGAAGTCTCAGCGTTCGTACGCCTGGCCTCAGCCCGACTACCCGCACCTGGAGGTAGTATGAAGCACATGGAGGGACCGAAGTGGTCCCCGTTCGACCGCTTCTACATAGTCCGGTGCAACCGTTGCAAATGGATGCGTTGCAGGGAGACCAAGGAAGAGGCTCAGGCTCAGCGAACCTTCCACGAGACCAAAGGATGCGACGATGGCACTGATACCGCTCAAAGGCGAGGTCCAAGAGATAGCGGGACTCCTGGAGTCGGGCGGCGAGAGCCCGGAGGAGCTAGCCAAGGAAGTGATCAGGACCCTGGACCGCATGAGAGAATTCCGACGCCTGTACGTAGTGGTAGCGGAGTCTCCAGTTGGGGACGACGGGTTCCGTCACTGGGCGACCGGTCCCTACGCGACGGTTGGCAAGGCGGTGACCTCAGCGGAACGTGGGGAGATACCGAAGGCGCTGGATGGTGACCGTTTCCGAGTAGCACCGCTACTCGGTGTCGGCTATTGGAAAGCACAACTAGAGAGGGCAGATCGTGGCAAGCAAAGCACAGGCTGACTATCGCGCAGCACTACGCGAGAAGCTGATTCAACAACAAGTCGCCAAGGGGATCAAGCAGGCCGAGAAGCACGCCAACAAGGGTAAGAAATGATCGGCGTTCCCAAGATCAATATTCTTGATCTTTGGGAACACTACGAGGGCACCTACTCCACCCGTGGTGGTGTTGGTCACGGGTGGATACGTGCCAACTGCATCCTGCACGAGGATGCCAATGCCTCTGCCAGCTTGAATGAGGAGTACAACTGCTGGACTTGCTTCACATGCGACAAGCGTGGTGATGCCATCAACCTGATCATGGAGAAAGAAGATGTTGGCTTCGTTAGAGCTGTCGAAATCGCAAAGGGACTCACTAGAGACGGCAACGTCGGTCTATACGAGCCAGCTCAACGAAGAAGCTCTCTCCTACCTGGAGTCCCGGGGGATAAGCGCAGGCGTCGCAAGTTCGTACCGTCTTGGAAGCGTGGTTGACCCGCTTCCTGGTCATGAGCACTTCCGTGGCCGGTTGTCCATCCCGTACCTGACCCATGCCGGGCCAGTGCACATGAAGTTCCGCTCCCTGAACGGGGAGAAGGGCGAGCGGAAGTTCCTGAACCTTCCGCAGCCATCCCGTATCTACAACACCCTGGCCCTATACCGGGACGAGGACTACGTAGCAATTGGGGAGGGGGAACCGGATACCTGGGTGCTGGACGGGCTCATGTCCATCCCAGCGGTGGGCCTACCGGGCGTCGGGGCGTGGAAGCCGCACTATCCGTGCATGTTCACCGACTATGACACGGTGTTCGTCATCATGGATAACGACATAAAGGACGCCGAGGATAATCCGGGACAACGGTTTGCTAACAAGATCATCTCTGGAGATAGGGAGCATGATAGACTACGCAATGCAAAGATCATCGTCCCTCCCGCAGGGATGGACGTGAACGAGTGGTATCTGGCCGAGGGGCCAGACCCGATCAGGAAGGCAATGGGGTTGTGAGCTGGTTGAGGCGTAAGATACGTCGGCTGGTGGATTTTTATGAGCTGGTTAAGAAGCTGTGGACGGGTGGCGGAATCTGATGCCCGACTTCTACATCGGTGATAAGGTTCATGTTAATTCTCACAACGTGTGCTTTACCGGTGTTATTACCAAGCTGTCGGAGCTTTCGGCAAGCGTCGCAAGGGACGGTGACGGTAAAGAGTTCATTGCTGGACTTCAAACATTGACCCTCATCGGAAAAACCGATCGCATGAAAGAGAACGTCGGCCAGCAGAAGTTCGAGGACAATGTGGATGAGATGTTAGGGGAACTCCGCGCCGTCCTGATATCTCGCCATCGAAAGTATGGGCCTGCTAACATCAACAAGCATGGCGTGTTGGGAATCAAGATTCGGCTGGACGACAAGCAGGCCCGGCTGGAATACAGCGAGGAGAACCATGACGACGAGTCGGTGGACGACACGCTGATCGACAAAGCGAACTACTACATCATCTGGTTGATGCTTAGGCGGGGACTATGGCCAACGTGATACCAGAGGTCCCGGTGTTTACCCCAGGTGCCCATGTGTCTTTTCCGCTAATGAAGAAGAACTGGGCCAGGCAGATACCGGCTGCCAATATATTCTGCAACTACTGCCACCACTACATCACCATGATGTATTTTCGTGAAGGGTATCCGAGGACTAATCATCAGGTTGGCCCGGCGTGTGATGTCGCTCGCAAACATTTACGGGAACATCTCGATGAGGAGTTATCATGGCATACGGAGTAAAGTACACCGACAGCGGCGAATGCTTGATGACGGAAGCTGATATGCTTATCCGCCGTCAGGAGATTCGCCAGGCCACCGGGACCATCCCGATGGCGTTCTATGAGGAGTACAAAGAGCTAGGCAAGCTCCTATACGGAGAGGGTCATGAAGACTCTTACAGTTGACGTGGAGACCAGCCCGATGCTGGTCAAAGCTCACCAACTCCGCACCAATTACATCAATCACAAACAGATCGTGAAAGACAAGGCGTTGATGTCCTTTGCTGCTAAGTGGCAAGACAAGAAGTCGTTCATCTATCGGGACGTGGATCACCATGGGCTTGTTGAGATGTGTGAGCATGTAGCTTGCCTTCTCGATGAAGCTGACCTGGTTGTGCACTACTACGGGGACAACTTCGATGTTCCCATGATCCGCAGTCAGCTTCAGGTCATGGGAATAGACCAGCCTTCTTCATTCCGCACCGTTGATTTGTACAAGGTGGTGAAGAAGAACTTCCACCTGGCTTCCTATTCCCTGGCCTATGTTTGCAAGTACTTTGGTCTGAAGCACCAGAAGGGGGAACGTCTTACCGACCTGCCCATGACCGACAAGGAATGGGCGTCGAATAGGAAATACAACATCGGTGACGTGAAAGCCACTGAAGAGTTGTTTGCACTCATGCTCCCTTTCACCCCTCCACAGCCGCAGAACGCGCTTAGAAACAAAGATGTCATGACCTGCGGTCGGTGTGGTAGTATTGATCTGGAGCGGCGGGGGTACAAGGTTCTTAACCAGAGCATCTACCAGCAGTACCAATGCCGAGCCTGTAAGGGCTGGCTGAGGGACACCAAGGCCACCGAACGAATCCACACAGTGGGGGTGACATGAATAAGCCCGAAGACTTAATGGACGACAATCAAGTCCGAGCCCTTGTTTCTGGCATCGCCATTGAGTTCAAGCGTCGCTTCTACCGCTACGTTGAGCTTGAGGATATAACCCAGGAGTTGTGGATATGGATTGTGAAGCACCCAGGAAAGACGGAACGCTGGCTGGAGGAGGAGAACGGCCTACGTTCGCTGGAGCGTGCCCTGAAGAACGCAGCCCTGAATTTCTGTCAACAGCAGAAGGCTATCGACCTGGGTTACTCGGTCACAGACCTCGTATACTGGGACCAGGGGAACATCAAGGACATGCTACCGGCCATCTTCGATGATGACCAGTGGGTACACGGTCCGGTCAATGAGCCCGAGAACGGCCGTCGCTCACGCGGTGAGCACGGCGAGGGTGGAAACTGGGTGGCTTCCCTGGTTGATCTATCCCGTGCGTATGATACACTGCCCATGTTGGATCAGATTCTGATACACGAGCGATTCGCCAGTGAGGTTCCAGTCAAGAAGATGGCAGAGGAACACGACGTATCGCCCAAAACGATCTACGATCGTTTGGATCGAGCGGTGAACAGACTTCACCGTAATCTAGGCGGCAGGAGGCCGCACAAGTGTTCACCCACATGCGAATGTGTAGACAGTTATTCTCGAAAGTCTATTGGCAACGCCGAGGCGATGGCCAGATTGGAAAAGCATTATGACGAACAGTGAAGAGCGTCACCCGTTCGTGGACTATGTAGACGCTGTGATCGATGAGCTGAACGCAGCAGTCGAAGGTTTCAGGGTCGCTAACTATGTAACCTATGCGATCGACAGCGATGCTGTCGCCGCTATGCTAGAGGCTCCGGTGGTGATCAGTGAGTTGTTCGATGGTGTGGTTGCAGTCACCACCGAGCTGGCCGAGCTTCGCGAGGCGGGGGCAACGCCGACGCCTGCCACCGTTGTGCAAGGGTCGGTAGTCGATGGCTCGCTCCCAGCGGAGCGTGCAGAGTGACACCCCAAGAAGAGCGTGAGATGAACGAGTGGGCAGACGCCGTGACCGACTTCCTGGCAGCCCTCCCGAATAAGCTTAGGAGTGTTGTAGATCGGATCAAGCATCTGGAGGAACGTATCTCCAAGCTGGAGGAGAAGGACTCGTGACACTCATCCCGGAGGTAACGACGCAGGAGCGTATACTTGATCGGTTGAAGGCTGCTGTCTCAGTATCGGTCGGGCCCCAGATGGCCCAGTCTATGGAACTGGAGACCTATTCCGAGTACGTACTCAATCAGTTGGTTCACCGACTGACCGCATTCGTGCTGGCGGAGCGGGTTGACACCAAGCCGTACACTGCCATCGAACATGTGTACTTTCCGGAGAGCCCATGGCAGCACTTCAAACAGAAGCACCAGCTTTTGTGGTGGATGAAATGGTTCGTCAAGCGCCGCCCGGTGGACTACCAGAAGGTCGATGTAACCGTTTCGGTGACCGCCGACCTGTACGCCACCTACCCACGTGCCAGCTATTCCCACGCACCCTACGACCAGTTCGGCCCCGTGGTGTGGCAGCAGATGACGAGGAGGATTGATGAGTAACAGTGACTATGACCGGGGGTTTGCGGCTGGCAAGGCGTATGAGCGCGGCAAGATGTACGCGCACGCCTACGTAGCCGAACCAGACCAGTCGAAGACGCAGGACAAGTTGCGGAAACTTGAGTCGAAGACTGAACTACTGTTCGATACTACCGAACACCAGGATCGTGCCATCCGCGACTGCCAGGACAACATCGCAGCACTGGGGCAGAAGACCGTGTCGGTTCAAATCAAGGTTTGGGGTGAGACGAAACTCGCCTATCCCGGTGATATTGTTACGATCAAGATTGACCCTAGGCTGGTTGACTAGTCACGATGTTCTGGCTTTGGTTCTTCTTGTGGTTCGCCGGTATGGTTGGCTTCGGCGTCTGTTTCGGTAGGTTTATCTCCACACCCGGCCCGGCCGGGTGGTATTGGTTTCCACCGGCACTAGTGTCTATCGCCATCACTCTGATCCTCACTACCTGGTGGGTGTTCACAGTATGATCGGTCCCTGGATTCTGCTTGGTCTGGCGGTTGTGTTCTTCCTGGTCGCCAGGAACCGTGCCCGCAACGGTGAAGACTGGTTGGGCTGGTACGTGCTGATGGCTGTGTGTGCCGGTGCTGCGGCTGGATTGGTGTTCTGATGAGCAAGAAGGATCGTGAATGGGAAGGCTCCCCAGGAGTAGCCAAGTGGGATCAGCCAGCCTACTGGGATGACCTTGACAAGAAGCAACAGCATGCGTTGCACCAGCGCCAGATCAAAGCAAACCAGGAGGGTAAGAAGCTTGACAAGAAGCTTGAGGCTGTCCGCAGGAGGATGAAAATATGATCCCGGAAGAAACACCCGAGCGGTTACTCAAGTTCCTCTCTACCTGGCCAGACCTGGTTCTGTACAAGGACCACGGCTCCGCCTTTGGCGGACCGTGTGGAAACGACCTAGTGGTCAACTACGTCAAGCTGCGGCGCAAGGCCCCCGGATGGAATCACCGCCGAATGGGCAACAGCGGTAAACAGCTCCCATCCGATGCGATTCCAAGGTTGATCGCGGACACTCAAACCGCCGTCGAGGAGCACCAGAAGAACCTCGCGACTTGCGATGTGTGCTACGGGTCCTTCGTCGCGAAGCGTTCGACCGCCCGGTACTGCTCCACGGCATGCCGCATGGCCTGGAATCGTGCGTCTTAGCGTAACAAACCGCAGGTCAGAGGGGGTGTGGAAACTCAAAAATCAAGGGGGTAAGGTGATTCCCTTACTCTGGGTTCTTAGCGCGACATGGAGGCGTACAGATGTCTGAAGACAAGGACAAGAAGAAGGAAGAGGAGCGGCGGGAAGCCGACCGCAAGGCCGCTGAGGCGATGAAGAGAGTGAGGCAGCAAGCCAAAGGCGGCAAGTCAGGACAGAACGGGAAGAAACCCAAGAAATGAGGAACCATATGAAACGAGTATTCATCGCACTCGCGGCTACCGCAGTGCTGACCCTTGCCCTGGTGGGCGTGGCCGCACCGGCCAGCGCACAGCATCGAGACGAAGTGAGTTGCTTCCTTGCCGTAGATGGTAATGGCAAACAGTGTTCAGCCTTTACGCCATACTATTCTCTGGAAGGTGGACAAACCGATCGTTCCCATTTGGAATCACGTGCAGATGTTAGAGTCTCACCCGGTTATCCGATCCACGTTGGTTGGACAAGTGTGGTTGCCGGTGGTGCCTGTCCTGCCCACTATGAAGATATCCCGATGCATCTAAACTATTTGCGTATCTTCAACGGGCAAGACCAAAAGGTTTGGGAAGTGCAAGACCTTAACATTTTCGACTGTCAACGAGATTGGAATCCAGACCTTGTTGTTAACCTCAGGCCGGTCACAGTAAAGTCGAGTTTTGACGTGAAGCGCACGGGACTACCCAACCCGACCTACACTGAATCCATCAAGTTCGTTTGCAGTGATTGCTAGTCCAGACACAACAAAAGAAGGCCTCGCCATTACGGCGAGGCCTTCTCTATGTCTAAACTACTGATCCATCACGGTCGAACAAGACCGCACTCGTCTGCGTTGTTGGGATAGATGTAACACCAACCCAACAGGTCGTAGTCATCGCCAAAATCGACGTTGACGTTGCCACGGAACTCCACATACGTGTATCCGTCATCAACTGACTTCAGGTCACTGATGTCCCGATCAGCGGCACAGTCCAGCATGTCGTCCATAATCTTGACATCGAGGACAGCACCATTGTGTTTGAACGAAACCAGTTGCATGCCTTCCATCGTGTGGCCTTCGAGGTTGACTGGGCAACCCTGCGTGAAGGTACCATGCCAGCTAGTGAACTCGATGCCAGTTCCATCAACAGGGTCATGCCACTGCCAATGCTCGCAGAACTTAATCGAGCCCTGCGAATAGGTATGAGTCTGACACCAAACCGGCGTGTCGTGTTGTGCTGCGAAAGCTGGACCCATCCCCAGCCACAGGCCCATGATAGGAGCCACGATGGCGACGAGACAGTACCAGGCGAAGCGCTTTCTCATTGTCGTCACCTACTTGATCATGTAGTGAGTGCCGGGCGGTGGCTTCGGCCCGCCGCCCCTCTTGCGAGGGCGAGGCTGAGCGATTCCACCAGGACCGTAGGCGTTCCCGCCGACATTGCGGGCGCGGGCACGGCCGCGAACAGCACCACCCGCATTGCCACGAGTCTTCGTGTTGCCGTTCCCGCCGACGCTACCGAAACTATCGGTCCCGGTCACTGCGTGATAAGGCGAGCGATTGACCCGCTCGCCGGTAGTCCCCATCGAGAAGGGATTCTTTTCCTTCGAGGGAGTCCTCATCGCTTCCCCTTCCTTTTCGTCTTGCTGCTGGCCTTCTTCCTGCTATGCGCAGGAAGTTTTCCCTTGTTGTCGAAGTGATGTTCCTTGACCCACTTGTGTCCGAACTTCTTGTTCAGCAGTTTACGCTGGGCCTCAGACTTGGCAGGCATGGTCAGAGCAGACGGTTACTAGTCCGCTGATAGCCTGCGTTAGGCGTCAGGTAGACGGCCAGTGTGGTGAGCAGGATGACTCCAATACCAAGCCATTCCTTACTGTCGATACCACCGTCGTACAC
>Ga0184635_10000442_pt1 | contig 10427 bp, 10 predicted proteins | sample PLM3_30_b2_FD_133147 | JGI IMG/M metagenome (GOLD analysis project Ga0184635, IMG submission 133147) | Groundwater sediment microbial communities from an aquifer in East River, Colorado, USA - PLM3_30_b2 | ecosystem: Environmental > Terrestrial > Soil > Riparian zone | place: USA: East River...
ATTCAATCATTGCACGGTAAAAAGGTGGATAGAATGGAAGTAAAGGCTCTTCAAGACTTGGCCAATAAAACTTTGAGCAGATTTCCGTTCCGATTACCTAAAAATCTTGCACTGTATATGCGAATGGCATCAATTCTTGAGGGTATCTATCATTATCATAACGTAAGATTTCAATTTGTTCGTGTATTAGTAAATCTGCTTGAAGAAGAAGGATTAATAAAGGACGCTTATTTTGAAGAATTTAAGAGATATGTAAGTAGATTTGCAAAGGGTATAGAAGTCTCAAGCGAACTTGCACCCATGATAAAACAATATTTGACTGATCAAAAAACAGCCGATACGCGTAAAAAGAATTCAAACGTTTTACCTATAAGTATTATATCATCTTCCATTTTTATTGGATCTACATTAATCTTTCCTTATGAAAGGAATATGTCCTATCTTGGATTTGCTTTGTCTGCTGTATTATTGTTTGGCACCTTGATATTTAATAAAATCAATAAAATATGAAATTTGCGATATTTTTTTATTTGATAGAATAAAAAGACGCCATTTCACATCCCTTTGATTTATACCAATTAACGGATAGCTTCAAATAGTAACAAGAAACATACATTTTGACGATGTTGTTACAATGTGAAATTTTATTCATTTTGAGGTAAAGGCAATATAATTTTGTCTTCACAGATAGTGTAGTATTACTAGTTCATTTTTTCTAACATTTGTATGTCTCATCCTTCAGCGTTATTTAATGGAAGATAATGCAGAATCTACATACACAATAATTTTAGAAATTATCTGACCAACTTCGTAAGAAGACAATGAACCTAAATTCAAAAGCTATACTGCTTCCGTCAATAGCCCTTATTGATCAGTGTAGTAGTTAGTACACCTACAGCAAGCAACGCCTACGCCGAAGACCCATTTGATAACAAAATAGACCAGGATATAGATGTAAAACACACAAATTCTTGTGATGAAACTGGAGTCGGAGATAATAATGCAGATTGCGAATTCAATGATAGCAATACCGTTGGTCTAATTACCGTAGAGGGTGAAAAAAATAAAGTAGATTCAGATCTTGACTTTAAGCATATCAATGATTGTGATGAGTCTGGTGATGGAAATAACCACAGTTTCTGTCATGATAACTTAGATACAGATATCGGAGATATCACCGTTTTAGACTTGCCATAGAACTAACAGACTAAAACAGTGAATGTAAAAACTCCCTTTTTTATTTTTTTCTACTAGTTATCTTAAGTAGATTTATATTTAATTGAACTTTTATTTGTATCATGAAATTATTACATGGTAGTCCTGGATTTGGTACTCAGCTTACCGAGAAAGAAATTGTAAAATTTCTCTCAGATAGTAAGCTAAACCTTCACCTTGGAACCGTTGATGAGGAACACTATCCAAATATACATCCTACATGGTATATTTATGATGATTCTCAGGATGCAATATTTATTGAAACTAGTAAACAATCTAAAAAGATCAATAACTTAAAAAAGAACGATAAAATTTATTTTTGTGTTGATGATGGAAATCCACCATATAAAGGGATAAGAGGTAAAGGGAGCGTTAGAATTTTGACCGACCCGGATGCAAATCTTCCAATAGCAGAGAAAATAATGTTAAAGTATCTTGGCAGCACCGATCATCCAATGGCAAAAGTATTGCTCGAAAATGTAAGAAATGGAAATTCGGTGGTACTGGAAATTATGCCGAAGTATTACTCTACATGGGACTATAGTAGAAATAGTTAATCGATAATTTAGAATCTATAAACTTTTTAAATTTAAAGCTATTTATTTGAAAGTAAAATTTACAGTTTTTTACTTTTTTTAGTAATTGGTTATATTGTTAATTGTTAGACTTTAAGTCTACAGTACAAGCACAATTAACTAGCTTATCTGAATTTTATTTTGTTTCACAATCACCAAATTCATGATCGCCCTAGTCAGAATGAAAACTAGTGATTCTGTCCATGCCAGTATCGCATCTAAGTAATCTCCTCCCCGACCACCGCTTAATGTATCATTCCCGGGATCACCATAAAGGCGATCATCGGTATGGAGAATATATCTTTTGAAAACGTAGACTTACATAAAATAAATCATCAAACTGGTTTAGAAGATTGGTTTAACTTTGATCGTGGGACCAATAAAAAAGAAAAACAAACCTCAATGTCCGATTTTGCATGATATTTTATCTAGATAATGTGATAAAGAACGATAAAGTAATGAAATCAGAATGGACGAGTCAAATTTAAAATGTATCCAAAATTTAAGTGAAGACTGGACCGAATAAATGGTGGTTAATATGATAGATTAGAGATTGACAATGCATAAAGGCATAAAAAAGAATTCCTCTTTGGGACGTATTTTCTTAGGGAGCGAAAGAATAATGTGTTAAAAACAATATTTGTTTTGCATCTGTAGAACTTTTTAATATAATTTACATTCTAATCATTAAATAGTCTATGAACGTAATATATTCATAGAAAATTGACTATAAACCATAAAATAAATCCAAATCAAACGATCGTAATCTACATGTCATCTTGTTTAATTGGATTTTTGATGTTAGGACTCTTGTATTTGTCTCCCGGATTTAGTCTTATGAATTATCCATTACTGGCACAGGAAAATGATGACTTGAAAACTAATGATGGAATGAGTTTAGCATCCAATTTTTCTGCTAATACTACTGGAGTATCACCTAACGACCTAGGGGATCGGTTTACAATTTCATGTAGTGATTTTAAAAAATTATTTGACGCACTAACTTCATTAAATATAGGCAATGAAGTCGCAAAAGGTAGCATAAATCTATCCACGCTAAACGGCGTGGAAAATATCTTTAATATTTATGCCGGGAATTGTTCTCAGCTTGATGAATATGAATTTGAATAGAATCGTATGATCAGCAGGTTATGCATAATGTAAACCATTCAAATCCATTGCTTTTAGACAGCTTTTTTACTCCTCTTGAATTTCTTAACTAACATTATAGTTATAACCGAACCGATAGCAGTGACTGTGGCCGTGATAGGAATAGTTAATGTTGTTAATTCTGCCGAAAAAGCGCCTGATACCCGTATCGGGAAGTCAAAGGTAAGTTGTTTATTTGAATCATCGGAATCTTCAATGGCAAGATTATTTAAAATATCAATACTTAAGAGAAATACACCTGCTTTATTGAATATATAGTCATACGTGTAGTGTCCACTTGATAAAAATATTGGATCTGTTCTAATTAATTCCTTATTTTCATCAGATATTCTAATCGCAATGGGTGTATCTATTATTGGATTGTTACTAACTGTTGTTATTCTTATGTTGATACTGGTTTCACGTCCCGAAATTGGATTAGAGGGAATAGTGTTGATTTGAATATCATAATCTCCAATCCGTTGTCGTAAAGAATTATTCAGTAAATCGGCATATACCGAATGAAACGTTGATACTGAACAGATGATAAAAATGATGACAAATGAAAAAAATCTTATGCGTTCCAAGTTCTTGTTTCAGGGTAATCCTTATTGCATTCTGAAAATTCAATTTTTTTGTACGATACCTTGTTCCTCAGTAAAAGATCATAGTAAGTCTTATCGTCCAGTAGATAGTAAACTCTCATGTTATCTATTGATTCTCATATGACTGGCATGTTTTTTTTGCCCTAAAATGAACATTTCCACTGTCTGAAACATAGATATTTCCAGAAGAATCAATCGCAATATCATGTGGGATCAAGAATTGATCATCTCGACATCCAAGAGATCCCCACTTTGTAACAAAATCACCTTCACTGTTGAATTTTTGGATACGTACATTTCTTGTGTCTACAACATATACATTACCTTCCTTATCGGTCACTATGCCATGATCTTCTACAAAGTGACCATTGCCATATCCGTATCCACCCCATTTTGTGATAAATTTACCTTGATTATCAAATTTTGCGACATAAGAATTGTTTCTACCATCAGTAACATAAACTGAGTCATTTGAGTCTGTTGTAATATCATGTAAATGGACAAATTGCATACCTGGCGAATAAGAATTCCATTTGGCCAAAAATTTCCCATCATTAGTAAATTTTTGAACCTCAGGATTGTCCTGATCACTTGTATAAACATTATCTTTTGAATCAACTGCTATTCCCCAAGGTTTAATGAATTGACCATCTCCTTTTCCTTTGCTCCCCCACATTGTAATAAAATTACCTTCACTGTCAAATTTCTGAATACGTTGGTCTGCGTAATCAGCGACAAATACATTGCCTTTTGAATCTACGGCCATGCTCTCAGGTTGCAAGAATTGTCCTGGACCAGTTCCGCGTGAACCCCACATTGTGATGAAATGACCATCACTGTCAAATTTCTGAATGTTACATTTTTCCGCATCACTTACGTAAACATTTCCGCTGGAATCAACTGTAACTCCATGCGCATGTAAAAATTGTCCTGGACCTATTCCTTTTGTACCCCAAGCGGAAATTAATGTACCGTTACTATCAAATTTCTTAACATAATGAAATCCCGGAAGATCGTTTGTAACAGCCCCTGATCCATTTGATTTGTTTTGCAACCCAACATTACTAACATATTGAGATTGATCCTTGTTATCTTTACAATTAAGACTTTTGGCATCTTCCGAACTTTGAGAATAAATTGACTGAAAATTCAAAATAGACAAGCTTGATAATATCAGAGTTAGCGACAGGAGAACGGCAAAGATCTTCAAATTAACGTTCAAAGCTTCTAATTTTGCAATTTTCATAAGACCCTATCACCAACCTACGACCTCAATATAGAACATCAATAAGGGGTCCTTAACGACCAAATATAAATTTAAAACTAAAGAAAACAGGAAGTCAAGAGCGGCGTAAAATAATTATCGCCAAGTTTTATCCACTGAATCAGTCATGGTTTTCATTTTCTGTTGAATTAACTGATTCACTTTGCGCATGGTCTTGTCCTTCTTCTGCATGATGGCCTTCTTCTCCATGATCTTCTCCTTCAGCCAAGCCTAGCTTAAATATACCATTTAGTAAAGGTGTAATTTTTTCATCAACTATCTTGTCAACTCCGTCAAATGGGCTCTTACTATCTATCTTGTCTTTAAATGAATTCAATGAGCTTCCCAATTCAGTTGAATTTGTATTTCCACTTGGTTTGATTTCATTATACATGTCTATTGCACGCGATATAGCCGCTTGTGCATTCTGATAATCAGCATCATCCACTATCTTAGTTTCATTACTTCCGTTTTCCGTTGCATTTGAGGCAGATGTCTTATTCTCATCATGACCATTTTCTTCCATACCAAGAGCACTACCATAATGTTCCAAACCTTCGCCTACCAAATCATTAACTACTAGCGCTTTTACGGTAACGTTATTGAGCTGTTCTTTATCTATTCTAGCGCTTACAACCTCAGACAATACATCACTAATATTACTAACCTTGTCTTTAACTTCTGATTCTGATGGTGATTTAGATTCAAATGTATTAACAAAATCTGTTAATGTGCTATTAAGCTCAGTCGCAAGTCGAGGGTTTCTTTCGTTGATTTCTTTTGTATCATTTGCCGTTAGGTGTTCAGTGGTGTGATCAGCATGTTCCTTCGCAATGGTAGCGTTTGACGGAAGTTCCTTTTCTGCCAATTGCGATTCTATTTTAATCATTTCAACAATTGTCAAAAAAGAGGCACTTTCATCTCCAGAAAAAGTGTGGCCAAACAGAGATATGTTCATAGTTGGATTGAAAGCAATTAATAATACAAGCACCGGTATTGAAAAATATACTAATATATTCATTGAAAACCATGTTATAATTCAGCATAATAATAGCATTATGGTACATCTATCGAATTCAGAATTGTTTAGGTTGAACAACGAGGTAGGCTGTTGTGGACCTGAAATCGGTTGATTCGTACTCAATATTGTACTATAAACTATAATTTTGAGTAAGTTATTTGTCTTTTAAACAACGGGATATGAAATACAAAAAATTTGTAGTTACAGCTGCTATTGCTGCTCTTTTACTCACGATTGCCTACATTGCAGTTTACTATAAGTCAAATACAGAAGAACAGGTGTTGACATCAAAAAGAAATGCAATATTGGACTATCTAAAGAAAAAAAATGAAACGAGTTCAAATAACTCATTCATCACAGAGAATGTTAGATCACATTGATGTGTAGCATGTATTCTCACATCCCTGCGATTTAATAAATCGACTATGGGTATAAAAATGGAAATTCCCACTAGATAAAAATTATAATTCTACAGGTGTGCTAGAGAATTTATTAATCGTATAGGATCATTAATTTTTGGTTTGGAAAATTCAAAAAATCGCAGCCATATTTGGTAAGTGTCTTTCATATTGTCCAATACAACATATGATTCAATTAGATATATCGAATTATGGAACGATGAAACTATGAGTAAGCTACTACTAATGGTAACAGTGTATTATCCACTTAATCAAATGGTGGACCTATTAAACCGAATGATTGATTACTGTGTTCATAAATAAACTTATGAAAATGACTCTCCAAGGGCTAGAAGAATATCGTAACGGGTCGGTTAGAAAAATTAACACAAAATTTTCGAGTGATGTTTCGATTGAATATCGTGATCAAGCTTTATTGAGATTAAATCTTGTTTTTGTGTCTCAAATATACTACAATGACAGCTATTACCGCCAACGCTGGCACTACATAGTATGTTATGAGTTCATCAGTAGGTATTACCTGATTTGGATTGGTAGCTGATATGTCAAAATCAACTGACATCGGAGTTTGAGAATAAGTGGGATCGCCATTTATCTTAACCAGCAAAGAAACCTGGTAGTCTGCAATTTCCTTAAAAGTGTACGGAAATGTAATATCACTAAATTCATAAAATCTAAACGGAAAATTTTGAATGGTGGACTCATTCAGCTTGTTTTTTATAATAAGTGATGCAAAGATGTTATTTACATTCTGATTATCTCTATCAAGAATACTAAAATTTAGTAAAGTTGAGTTGTCGCCAGCAAAAGGGAGAGATGGATATGGGGCAAAAACTATTTGATAGTTTCCAATATTCTTAGTTGTTCCAAAAAAGTGACCTAAAATGAACTGCGAATGGCCATATTCATTTAAAAATACAAAAACGAACAAAATCAAAAGAAAGACATTTCTGCTATAAATTATTTTTTGCACAGACATCAAGCTAGTGTGTAAAAAATGTTGCATGACCTTATTTTTAACTTTTACAAGTAGGAAAATTTAACCTACGCACCCTGTGGCATTCCCTTTTTAAACCGCAGTACGGTAAATAAATAGGCCGCCATAACAATTCCGGCAATACCAATACCAACTGCAGTTACCGATATTAAATATGAGGCAGTTAAATTTCCTTGTAAACCATTAAGCGATTCTTGAATACCACGAACATCTTCCTGTGACGTATTCAAATCCTTCCTGTTACTTTCAATGTCAATTGATGACTTACTTATCGCATCTTGGATATTCTGACCTATGTTATTTGAATTAGAGGTATCGGGAGATTTGTCAGGAAAAGAAAGGATACTTTTTGATTCTACATCTTCAATCTTAAATTCGCTGTCAACTTTTTGTCCCTTTACATCACCTTGGAGTAATAAAGAATATGGCCCGATTCTAGTTGGAATTATCTTTCCCTCATATGCGCCATCAGTAGTTGGTGAAGGTTCAAAATCTAATTGTTTGGTAATAGTTCCATATTTCACAGATAAAGAAAGATTTGCTAACGCGTTAAGAATCGGTGTTTGGTTACTGCTGCTACTTCCTTTACTTGCCTGCAGGGTTATGCTATTTAGATCAGACACAAGTGGAGGTTCGGATAGCCACCCAACTTCAATAGTGGTATTTCCAAAAGTTTTACTTGTATGTCCAAAGGAAATATCGAGGTAACTTGTAAAAACCAAGAATGATAGAACAAAAGATCCAATACCAAAAATAATTTTAGTCTTTTCCATATGGATTAAATTAAATCTTCATACGTGTTATATCCTTTATCCTCTTATTTCGATTGGTGTACTAGAAAAAAAGGAATAATAAAATAATCAAATCAATATGATTTTTTAGAGATAGATTGATTCATAAATTTGGTTTTGATTCAACTTTTATAGTATCTCGTAAAATTTTACTTTTATTTTCAATAGCATCTTTGACAGCACTCCTTGGTTTTAGTTCAATACAGACCTCATTTGGACATGCATTCGTAATCAATAGTAACCCAGCGCAGTCAGGGTCTATATCATCATCTCCACAACAGGTAAATGTATTCTTTAGTGAACCAGTTGATTTACGTTACAGTCATTTGAGGGTTCTAGATTCAAATGGAAAGCAAGTAGATAATCAGGATGTTCATTACTTAGACAACGATGAATCTACATTGACTGTTTCCGTACCAGTGTTGAAAGATGGAATTTACACCGTATCAACGAATGTTTTATCTCAAACTGATGGTCATGTTACAGATAATGCTTTTGTATTTGCTATAGGGCAGGCTGTGATACCTGCAAATGCATCAAGTATTGCTACACCATCAAAGCTTTATCTACCAGAGGCTATAGCAAGGTTTCCTACTCTATTAGCACAAGTAATGATAGTGGGCGCAACATTTGGAACCCTTTGGATGTGGGGGCCTTTATCGAAAATTGCTTCACTTACTGAATCGATCTCTCAAATCAAAAATAGAGTAAACAAAAGACTAGCAGTTTACTATGTAATTGCTTCAATAATATTGGTATCTTCAAATTTTGCTATACTTTTTTTTCAGGCAATTGCAATAAACGGAAGCATAATTGATGTACTTGATACCCGATTTGGAACTATATTGCTAGAACGATCAATAATATCATTTATTATTCTAGGTCTATCAATATTTGAATTAAGACAATTTAGGAAAAAAAAATCGCATACATTTTCTAGAATGGAGAACGTAGGTTTTTTAACAATAGGAATAATTTTACTTGTTACAACTAGTTTGATTGGACATGGTGCATCGAATAAACAAATAATCCCAATAATTATCGATTTCATACATAATTTGGTTGCATCTCTATGGATTGGTGGTACTTTTTATCTTGCCTTTGTCCTAATTCCAAAATTAAAAGAATCTTCAATGAATTGGTATTACAAATTAGCAACAATTTCAGTATGGATTCCAAGATATACTACTCTTGCTGTGACAGTATTAGGTACGATAATTATCACAGGGCCATTTTTATTGTACATACTCGAAAATAATTTAAATTTGGTGATTAGTTCCTTATATGGTACCTTTTTAATTACCAAGCTCACAATTGCAGGATTAATGGTTATTTTAGGGGGATATAGCAGTATCTTTATTTACAAACAGGTCATCAATATACTGAAAATAGGACAGGTTATCAAAAACAAATCGAGTAATTCCAAATTTTCAAGTGAACAATCAGAAAATGAAGGGAAAACAGAATCGATAATTTCCAAATTTGGAAGAGTACTTATAATTGAATCTATACTAGGAATTGCACTGCTTATTAGCGTAGGCCTGTTGGTAAATACTGGCGTTCCAGCAAGTGAAGTTCAAAATCAAGCTCAAACATCGACTCAAGCAAAAATTCAAAATGAACATTTTGAGACAACAAGGTTTCTGGATAATGATACAAAAGTTGAATTATCAATAATTCCTTTTGATGTTGGAAATAATAATTTTAAAGTATCTTTTTTGGACATGAATAATGAACCTATTGATGTACAAACAGCTCAAATAAAATACACTCAAATTGAAAAATCAATTGGTCCAATTACTGTAGACCTAGAAAAACAATCACGAGGAATATATTCTGCTAATGCTTCGTTCGGAATACCGGGGCCATGGGATATGGAAGTGCAAGGTACCCCAATAAAACAGAATACGCCAGGCATTGATGCTTCATTTGATAACTTGATTGTAAAACCAAATTTTGATCAGCTTATTTACAATGTAACGGAATATCCTATATCCAATACTACTATACAACCATTATACCCAATTTATGATAAGAGTAGAAATTACATATGGTTTGGGGACACTATAATTGGCAGTGGTCGCATTTTTGCATTTGATATTGATAAGGAAAATTATATTGAACACAAGATTAATGGAACAAATATTGTAACTTTGATGGCTGTGGATTCAAAGAATAAATTATGGTATGTAGATCCGCTTACAAAAATTATTGGAAATTACGATCCCAATAACAATAACAGTAAACTGTACAATTTTCCAAATGATGTTACTCCATCAGGTATTACAATAGATTCAAATGATAGTATTTGGGTTACTTCGCCGACAACGGGTGAGGTATTAAGATTTGATCCTGATGTAGGAAACATTACGCTAAAATTACATCTTAAAG
>Ga0184635_10000444_pt1 | contig 10426 bp, 7 predicted proteins | sample PLM3_30_b2_FD_133147 | JGI IMG/M metagenome (GOLD analysis project Ga0184635, IMG submission 133147) | Groundwater sediment microbial communities from an aquifer in East River, Colorado, USA - PLM3_30_b2 | ecosystem: Environmental > Terrestrial > Soil > Riparian zone | place: USA: East River...
GCCCCACAGCCGGACACTGCGGTGGCCCCACTGAGGGCCGACACCCGGCGCGCGCGGAGCGACGCCCCCTCCCTTCCCCGCGGACGTGGTGGGGCGCGTCGCTCCGCGCACGCCCCGGGCATACCTGGCACCGACAGACTCGCGGCTATGGTACTCGCGGGGATGCGCCCCGTCCGGGGCGGTTTTTGCGTTTGACCGGTGTTGGCGAACGCGAGTAGGGTGCGCGCTCTTTGAGTTTGAGCTGATTCTATGTTTGGCACCATCCGCAAACACCAAACCGGGCTGTGGATTCTCATCATCGCTTTGATGAGCGTCAGCCTGTTATACTTCTTTTTGCCCGGTGGCGGCGCGCCCAGCGTTGGCACCGGCGGAGGGAATTACGGGACCATCGGCGGCCGCCCGGTGAAGCAGAAGGAATGGTCCGACACGATGCGCGAAGTCGAGATCACCCATTTCTTTCGCAATGGCGGCAACTGGCCTGGCAGTGAGGCCTCAGGGCGTGCGTTAGACGGCGAAGCGCTCCAACGCCTGCTGCTCATCCACAAGCTGAGGGAACTGGACATCCACCCCGGCACCAAGGCCGTGGCCGCCATGATCCAGGAGCACTTGGGCGATCATGTGCCGTATTCGAGATTTGTGCAGGAACACCTCGTCCCGCACGGCCTGAGTGCGGCGGACTACGACCGCTTCCTGCTGCACGAAGCCGGCATCCGCCAGCTCATCGCCGCCGCCAGCGTCAGTGCGAAATTCGTCACTGCTCCGGAGGCCGAGGTCATCTACCGCAAGCAACACGAGGAGACCGAAGTGCAATTGGCTCTCTTCTGGGCCAGCAACTACCTCGACAAAGTGGCCATCACCAACGGCGCCATCAGTTCCTTCTACTCCAATCGAGTCTTCATGTACCGCGTGCCTGAGCGCACCATCGTCAATTACGTCGAATTCCCGGCCACGAACTATTTCCCCGAGGCCGACAAGGAGCTGGCCGGCGTGACCAACCTCTCGGAGATCATAGACCAGCGCTGGTCCCGCTGGGACACCAATGACACTTTCCTGAAGGATGACAAAGGGGTTCCGCTCGCCGACGCCATCGCCAAACAAAAGATCCGCGAACTGTTTCGGACGAACCAGGCACTGGTTTCGGCCCACCGGGCAGCGGCGCAGTTCGGCAACGAGCTTTATGAGATGAAACCCGATCCGAACAAGGCGGAAAACCTCGAGAAGCTCGCCGCGGAAAAGAAATTGGAGGTCAAGGTCACCAAGCCCTTCGATTTGGCCAGCGGCCTGGAAGAAATTGAGGCGTTCACGAACTCCCCCTCACGCCTCGACGAGAACTTCCGGGAGACCTTCCGCAAGACCGCGCTGGCGCTCTCCAATGCCGCGCCCATCCAGTTCAAGCCAATCCCCGGCCCGCAAGCCGTCTATGTTATCGCTCTCAAGGGCAAGGTGCCGCCGAGGACCAATCCGCTGGAGGAAATCTCCGAAAAAGTGACCAACGATTACAGGAATTTCATCGCCCAGGAGCTGGCCCGCACGGCGGGAATGACCTTCGCCACCAACGTTACCAACGGCCTCGCGCTCAAGAAATCTTTCGAGGAGATTTGCAAGGCCGAGAACGTCAAGGTCCTGGACGTGCCGCCGTTCTCCGACATCATGCAGTCCCTCACGAATTTCGACGCCCGCGTCAACATTCGCCAGCTCCAGTACTTGTCGCGCGACCTGGAGGTCGGCAAGGCCACCTCGTACGCCCCCTTCTCGCAAGAGGGCGGTTTGGTCCTCTACGCGAAGGCCCGCCCGAAGCTGGACGACGCCCGCGTGCAGGCCGCCCTGCCAGAGTTCATGGGCCAGCTCCGCATCTACCGTCAGAACGAGGCGTTTAATCAATGGCTTCGCAAGCAGATAGAATTGGCCAAACTTTCGTTGCCTGCGAGGCCCGAACCCGCGGCGGGTGCGCCGAAGTGACCGCTCACCTCTGAAGCGCATCGCAGCCAGAAACCGGCGCCACACGACTTACGCAGGCGCTTGCATGCGTCGCGATTCGAGGGGAGACATCCACAGCCGCCATCGCTTCGAGCAAATCACAACGGCTTCGACGAATTGACCCACTCCAGGATCTGCTGCACCGATTCGCCCGGCGCATCGAGAAGCACATTGTGCCCGGCGCGGCGCACGATTCGGCTGTCGCGGAACCCGGGGCAGTCCTGCCTTAGCCACGCCACCACCTGCCACCACGGGACGATCGGATCGATGGCGCCGCTCAAGTGATACACCGGCAGGCGCGTTCGCCGGGCGACGGGGCGGAAGTCGGCCGAGCGAATCAAGCGGTACCGGCTCGTCATCGCCTCGCGATCGGCTGGGAGGGTGCGCCGACGGACAAACTCTTCTATCTCCGCGGTCACATCCGGCGTCGCACAACAGCGCCGGCCGGCCGACTTGCCGTAAAGCGCGCACAATCGCTTGAGCAGCCACAAAGGGACGGCGCGACTGGCGCCGTGGGCAACACGCACGCCCCATGGCCAGGGATGCTTCACGAAACCGCCGACGAGAATCAGGCCTGCCACCTCCAATCCCGCAGCGCCGCGTTCGGCCTCACACCGGCCGAGGAACTGCCAGGCGACCTGGGACGAAAACGATTCAGCGAGCAACCACCCGCGCCCGATACCCTGCTCCGATAAAGCCGTTTCCAATGCCGCGGCGTAGTCGTCGAGAGCCCAATCGGGCCGGCGCGGATAAGTGGTCTCCACGAGACGGGCGCTGCTGCCAAGCGCCGTCCGAAATGGGCCGAGCAGCGTCCAGTCTCCGTGCAGACCCGGCAGGTGAATGAGCGTCGGCGCGGCATCGGCGCCGTGGACGCGGAGTTGGAGGGACTCGGTCATGGGGCGAGCGAACTCGCGGTTTGCCGGAGGACGGCTTCGCGGCTCGGACAGGCGTCACGCCTCCGCAAAGATCCGGTTCGCCTCCTCGAGCGTCTCCTTCGATCCAATGTCGAACCAACGGCCCGGCACTGGCCAGACGTAGACCGGTGTCCGCGGGTACAGCCACTGCACGAGGCGGCCGGGCTGATCAGGGTTGTTGCCTTCGTCGATGTACTGCTGAATCATCGGCAGCGTCGCCCGCGGGTAATGATACAGCGCGATGCCCGTCACCGTGCTCGTGGGCTGTTTGGGTTTCTCTTCAAAGAACGTGATTTTCCCGCCGGCATCAAACGTGATGGCGTTGTACTTCTTGATCTCCTCGAGGTTGCCCACGTCGTAGACCGCGAGCACGGGGGCGCTCTTTTCGCGGCAGAACTTGCCAAACCCGGTCAACGGCTCGCTGAACAGGTTGTCGCCCGCAACGACCACAATGTCATCGTCCACTCGCTCGCGTGCGAGCACCAGGTGGAGATCCCCGATGGCGCCGAGCTTGTTCGAGTCGTCGGTCGAGCCGTCGTTGACGATCGTGAAGTCGATCGGCCGCTTGGTCGCCCGATACTGGTCGGCCCAGGCCTGGAATTGGGCCGCGAACCGGGCGTTGGTCACAATGTATACCCGATCGAAGCCGCCCATCGGCGCGAGGTTATCCAGCACGTAATCGATCATCGGCTTGCCGGCCACAGGCAGGAGCGGTTTGGCCTTCGTGAGCGTGAGCGGATGAAGGCGCGTCGCGTAACCGGCGGCGAGAATGATGACTTTCATTGCGCAGCCGAGTTAGTAGTCGCTACGGCGGGTTCGGGCAAAACAAAAACCGACGTTGACTGGGAGAGGCGCGCAACTCAATCGCTTGAAGGTGCTGCTTGTCGCGCTGCGACAAGCCCGTCCGCGTGGAGCGGACGGAATGGGCCGCCCCGGCCGGGCGTTGCGGCGCTCTGCGCGGCTACTCGTCGCAGCGCGACGAGTTCGCACCGCGACCCGATCGAGCAATTTGCCTTACTGCGTCTCGCCGCGGGTGACGCGGAGGAAGACTTCTTCGAGGCCGAGTTCGTCCTCCCGCAATTCGATGAGCCGGGCGCCGCCGCGCACCAGGGCGTCGGCGACGATACTGTGGTCGGTGTCGTGGCTGGCGAGCGTGACCTTCACCGCGCCGTCCTCGGTGGCGGCCTCGGTGACTTCGGCGCGGGCCTTGAGGATGTCGATGGCCTGGGCCTGGTCACTGGAGACGCGCACCCAGACGACGCGGCCGGTGGCCATCTGGTCGCGCACGCCTTGCACGGGGCCGGCATAGATGAGCTTGCCTTTCTCGATAATGGCGACGCGATTGCAAAGTGTCTGGAGCTCGCTCAGGATGTGGGAGGAGATGATGATGGTTTTGCCCATCTTCTGGAGTTCCTGGAGGATGGCCATCATCTCGATGCGCGCACGGGGGTCGAGGCCGGACGCCGGTTCGTCCAGCAGCAACACCCTCGGGTCGTGGATGAGCACTCGGGCCAACCCCAGGCGCTGTTGCATGCCGCGCGACAAAGCGCCGATGAGCGAGCCTTTTTTCTCTGACAGGCCGACGAGTTCGAGCACGTCGTTGACGGTCTTTTCGCGTTGCGCGGTTGGGATCTTGTAGCAGGCGCCGAAGAAATCGAGGTACTCGGTCACTTCCATGTCTTTGTAGACCCCGAAAAAATCGGGCATGTAGCCGATGACATGGCGAACGGCGTCCGCGTCGCGCACGACATCGTGGCCCAGAACAATCGCCTGCCCGACACTCGGGGAGAGGAATGTGGCGAGGATGCGAAGGGTCGTCGTTTTGCCGGCGCCGTTGGAACCGATGAAGCCAAAGAGGTCGCCCTGATTGACGGTGAGGTCGAGCGCGTTCAGCGCAGTCATCGCGCCGTAGTGGCGCGTGAGGCCGATGGTCTGGACAGCGGGAATGGGAGGCGCGGCGGTGGACATGGCGGGAGAGTTAAATCGTTGAAACGTTAAATCGCTGACTCGCTGAAGCGTCGATGCGTTCGCGGGAGGCTGCGAATCGTGGGACTTGACGTATTTTAACCATTTAACGTTTTAACGATTCAACCATTCAACGGGCCTCATCCGCCACCGCCACACGGAAGAGCGTGCTGCGGTTGGTTCGCCGGGCGGTAAATTGGTTGAGGGGCTTCACGGGGGCGTAGTCGGCCACGAACGCCAGCAGGACGGCGTCGCCACGCTCGACGACCGGGTTGAGGTCGAAACCCGGAGGCGCGGAGAAGTTTTGCCACTGATTGCCGGGTGTGTTGAGCTGCGTGACGAACGACGCGGCCACGGCGCAGTTGGGTTTGTCCAGAAGCCGCGATTCGTTGTTGTCGCCGAAGGCGCGGCCCCGGGCGTTCAGGGCCGCATTAAAACCGGCGCTGTAACGGTTGACGAATGAGTTCAGGCTGCTCTTCGGTAATGCGCCGCGGCGGAAGGTCTGTGACTTCCGCGCCGGCACATCGCCGAGTTCGTAAATCTCGCCATTCACGACCAGTCGCGCGTTGAGCAACGGGGTGTCGAGCCGATTGTCGATGGTGATTTCGTCAGTGGTGATCGAGACGCCAAAGGGCGCGGCGCTGCGACCCCACCAGTCGCTGACGAAAAGCTGTGAGGTCCAGACCGGCACGTCGAGGACGCCGCGGAAGGTGTTGCCCCGCTGCTCGACGCTGGCCTTGCTGGCATCCTGGCCGGAGCCGATGTTGCCGGCGCTTTCGCCGCGCAGGGTGGCGAAGGGCTGATCGCTGGCGACGGGGTATTTGGCGTTTACGGGCGAATAGATGGAGCCAAAGGTCCAGCCGCGCAAGTCCGCCGAGTCGCCGTGCGGAATGACGTCGATCACGTGGAGTTCGTTCCACTCGCTTTCGCCCGCGCGCAGCTTGTAGCCGATGAAGTAAATCAGCGCCGAGAAAAAGGCGACGTAGATCGGGAAGGTAATCCACGTGAGCATCTGTTTGTTGAGCTTCTTGAGCCAGTATTGATCCAGCGGGCCGATCACGGCCAGGTAGACCACCAGGAGCAACAGCAGCCAGGAGACTGGCAGCTTGCGGACTTGATCGCTGTCGACCATCGCCCCGAACACGCCGTCGAGGCTGCGTCCGCCGTAGCGCGGCTGCACATTGGCGTTATCCACAAGTAGCTCGGAGGGGTAGTCGGTTATCTTCGCCCAGAAGTGCGGCCCGTTCTTCCAGGAGCGGAAGGGCTCGAGCTCGGGGGCGAAGGTCAGCATGGTGATTTGCCCGCGCCCGCGACGGGCGATGATGATAAGCGGTTCGGTCTCCGTCCCGACGAGCACCTGGCCGTCGCGCAGTTTCACCGTCGCGGCCTGGAGCGGGGCGTCCTCGAACTTGCCGTCGGTTCTCAGATTGGCGTACGGATTCGGGGCAGAGCTGGTGGTCGTCACGCCCGCCGGGGTGACCCGTCTGCTGGAGCGGATCTGTCCGCTGGGAAGGCGCTCGCTGCGGGAGTAGTCACGGCCGTCGAAGCGCTGACGGTTTGTAAGCCAGTTCTGGAGCCCGGCGTGGGCGGCGTTGGTGTTGAGGCCGGTGATTTCGGCGGGTAGGATCCGGCGCAGCCACTCGCCAGGGCCGGAGAAATGGTTGAGCTGTTCGACCCCCACGACCAAATGGCCACCGGCGTGCAGCCAGGCCTGGAGGGCGGTGACCTGAGGCGCCCGCAGCAACTCGAGCCGTTCCGAAGCGATATAAATGGTGTCGAGGCCCTCGAGCGTAATGGGATTATCGGGGAGGATGTCCGGCAGCAGCCGGGCGATGACGTGCTGCTGGCCGGCGCGGTTTTTCATCTCGGGAAGCGCTGGCGCGGTGCGCGTGATGGCGCCGGCCAGCGGAACGCCCGGTTCGCTCAGGCGCCGGATTTGCGGGCTCTGGACTTCCACCAGCGTGCGCCCTCGTTCATTGCGCAGGCGGGCGGTCCAATACGGGTTGTAGCTGGCTGAGTTGTGGATGGGAAGGATGAACCGCTTGGTCGTGCCCTTGGGCAACTCAATGATCATCGAGCGGGTCTGGCCGGAGTTGAAGCTGTTTGGCGTGACTTCGAGCTCCGCAACAAAAGGATCGCTGTCATTGAAGATTTCGAACGCAATCGGGAACCAGCTCCCCTGAGGCACAACTCCGTCGTATCCAACGAACATGTCGAAGCGAAAAGCCGGGCCCGCCACTGCGGCCGCCGGAAGGGCGAGCCACAAGCCCAGCAGGAGGGCGTAAATTGGGGAACGCAGAAACGCGCGACTGCGGCATGACCGGCTCGGGGCCGTTTTGGACGACTCGATGGCGGTTGAGTCTCGCCCCGGCGTGCGATTCGCGGCGGCATCCATATTAATCAAGCGGGTCGAGTTATAGGCGCGACTCGCGGGCGAGGCAATGGGAATCCACCCCGCGCTGGCGCGACCCGCTGGATTAGACACCAAAGCGCGCCGGTCGTTCCGCGGAGCTGGCGCCGGGGCGGATTGGGAGTTGCGCCGGGCGCATCCCAGTCGCTCGCATCTCTCTTCCTCTCATGAGCAAATGGATTTAGACGGGTATCTGATTAACGTCACCATCTGCAAGTCCCGACAAAGGAAACGTCAGTGAAGGATGCGCTCTACAGATACCTAGCCCGGCGCGAATAAGCGGCGGCTGGCTGTTGCAACAGAGTCGGAAGCACTTTCCCCCTTGCGCCATGGCCTTCGCGGGGCAAACCATCGCCTGTCGCCGCATGACTCCGCGCATCAGCGTCCTCATCAGCACGTACAACAACCGCCGCTTCGTAGAAAAGAAACTGCGCGAAGCCCGGCGGCAAAGCATCTTTGATCAAGCTGAGTTTCTCTTCCTTGAAACCGCGTCCCCCGAGCGCGAGCGCGAATTGCTCCAGCCTTTTTGCGAAAAACACCCCAACTGCCGTCTCCTTGCCACCGACGATCGTCGCACGCTCTACGAGGCCTGGAACCTCGGCTGGGACGCCGCCCGCGCGCCGCTGCTCTGCAACTCGAACATGGACGACGCGATGCACCCGCGCCTCCTGGAACACGTCGCCGACGCGATGGAACGGCGCGGGTGGGACGCGTGCAGCGTGCTCATCGCCAAGCAACTTGCGGAGGACGCCGCGCTCGACACGTGGTCGCGCTCGCGGCTGGCGCGCTTGCCGCTCAGCCTGCGTCCCGGCCCGTTCACGGCGTGGCGCGCGGACCTGAAGGAGCGTTTCGGCCAGTTCGATGGCCGCTTTGCCGTCGTGGGTGACCGGGATTTCTGGTCGCGTCTCATTGCGCGCCGGATGAAGTTCGGCCTTGTGCCGAAGGTGCTCTACCTCTACACCAAAAGCCCCGAGCAACTCTCCAAGGGCCAATATCATTCGGCGCGCCGCGAACAGGAAGAGAAGCTTCTCCGCGAAAAGCCTTATCCGATCCGCTGGTCCTTCCGCATGCGAAATCAAATCGTGGTGTTGCGCTATTTGCGCCGGCTGTTTCCGGCGTGGTTTATCCCGCATGAGTGAACACGCGGCCCAACTTAACGCTGCCCTTCGGCTGTCGGCGCATGTTCGACGCTGCTGCGCGGCCCTTGCGGACGGCGAGACGGAATCGCCGTTTTGGTCGCCGGTAAACTGGTGCGGCCGCTTTGATGCGGATGCCCGTTGGTGGGTCCATCTTGTGTTGACGGAGGAGGCGCGGGAAGATTGCGCGACGCTGCGCGTTGAGCTTCCGGCGGGACTGGAACGCAAACAATGTGTCGGGCAACTGGCGACACTGCTCGAGGCCGTCGCGCCGCGGCTGCGCGAGGTTCTCGCAACGCCGCCTGGTTCTAGCGTGGAATGCACCGTCGACGGAGCGTTCGAGCCAACGCGATATGCGGGGCGGTTCGCAGCGCTGCCGGGTGTCTTCGAGCCGCTCCGTGACCCGTTGCCGGGCCTTTCGCTTTTCCTGCACGGCAGTCTGGCGGACTACACCGCCACGGCCTTTTCCGATGTGGACGACTTCGTCATCCTGCGCGCCGAAGCCTGGCGCGACGCCGAGACGCTTCGGCGCGTCGGGACCGCGCTGGCTCGGGTCGCGCGCGGCTACCAGGAGATCGATCCATTCCAGCACCACGGCCATTGGCTCGTCACCGAGTTCGATCTGCTGCATTACGACGAAAGCATCATGCCACTGACCGTGCTCGATGGCGCGCGGTGCGTCGCTGGCGAGTCCAGAATTACGGTCCGCCGAAACAAGGACACGGACGGATTTCGCCAGAACGTCGCCGCCACACTCCGAACGGTTCGTCGACGTCTTGCTTTGATTACGAAGGAGGGCGGGATGAACGCGTTTCGGCTCAAAGGACTTGCCGGCGAGATTGCGCTGCTGCCCGCGTATGTCCTCCAGAGCCGGGGCGAAATGCTCTCGAAACCCGAAGCCATTCGGCGCTCCGGCGAACTCTTCTCCGCGGCCGCGCTCCCGGCGTTGGAGTGGGCGACGCGAGTGCGTGCTGAATTCGCGCCGCTGGTCGAATGTGCTCGCGTCGACCGGCTGCGCCGGCTGGCGCGGTTCTGCGCGCGACGCGGGCAGGCGGAGACGATTTTCAAGCGCTGGGCGCCCTGGGTTGCGAGCGGCCATCCCCTGGGTCCGAAAGCGCGCGTCGTCGAAGCGGTTCGGCAATTTGCCGACGAGTCCGAGTCGCTCGCCAAACCTTCGCCCGCATGATGTCCACGCGCACGAGCCAGCCCGGTCGGATTATTCCCGATGTGCGTCCACTGAGCTTGGCCGATTACGAGGCCGGGCTGCGCCGTTACATCGAGCTGTTTGGCGAGCAACACGCCGGGCCTGCGGCGATTTATCAATTTGGAAAGATCCGCACACCGGGCGTGTCGGACATCGACCTGGCATTCGTCGTGAGCGATACGGACTGGCGGCGCGCCTGCGCGGTAGCGGAGCGAGTTCTCAGCGCGGACGACCGGCTCAGCTACCTCTTCACACACGAGCCGGTGGTGGTGTGCGAGTCGTTGTTGCCGCACCTGGCTTGCTTCCACTCGCTTGAAGGTTGCCGTCGTGTCTCGGGCGAATCGGACCCGCTCGCTACGGCGCCGTCGACGTTGAGCGAAGGCGCCCGGCTCATGCGCCAGGCCGTCTGGAGCAGCTTTATGCGCGTGGCGGGCTGGAAATTGGCGAAGGCCGAGATCGGTCTGCGTCGCGTGCTGATCCTCCTTCACAACCTGCTTGCCGCCGCCGCCCATGCGAACTCCTGGCTCGCGAAGCCGTCGACTCTTCATTTCACAACGGAGGAAGTTCGTGGGCAAATCCTCGAGGCCGCCGCAGACCAGCAAGTGAAGTTATGCCGCGAGTTCATCGATCGCACTTGGGCGTTGCTCGACGAAGTGGACGCGCGTCTCAACGCTGAACTTGCGGAGAGACTCGGCTTTCCGCTCGGAGAAGCCCGAGTCAGGCTCCATGGACGCACGTTGGCCAGCACGGCCTCCGATGTAGAGCGGGAATTGGCTGTGCCGGACTATCAACTCGTGCTGACCGGCGCGTTGGGCCGCGC
>Ga0184635_10000445_pt1 | contig 10426 bp, 6 predicted proteins | sample PLM3_30_b2_FD_133147 | JGI IMG/M metagenome (GOLD analysis project Ga0184635, IMG submission 133147) | Groundwater sediment microbial communities from an aquifer in East River, Colorado, USA - PLM3_30_b2 | ecosystem: Environmental > Terrestrial > Soil > Riparian zone | place: USA: East River...
CACCACGCTCATCAGTCAGGCGACCTTCACGGGCTTGATTCCATCGGGAGCGCCGCTGAGCAGCACCCTGAATGTTGAAGTTGAGATCTATCATGTTTTTCCGAATGACTCGGATACAAACCGAACGCTGCATGTACCGACGCGGGCCAATTCACCCGGGGACACGGAGATTGACGATGCCACGCGTGATGGCCTCGATGGCAGCCTGAGTTTCGCCGCCACGCTTGTGAATGCCAGCTTCACGGCGTCGAACTCCGTCGTCAACGGCATCCACGCCGCTACCAATCAAACGACCCGCGGCGAGGGCCCGGTGACCGGCCAAGAAGTTTTGCTCAGTGTGACGTTCAATCCACCGATCTCCCTTCCACCGGATCATTATTTCTTCCGCCCCGAAGTGCAGTTGAGCAGCGGCGATTTTCTGTGGCTGTCCGCGCCCAGGCCGATTGTCGCTCCCGGCACGCCGTTCATGCCCGACCTGCAAAGCTGGATACGGAATGACGCTCTTGCCCCGGACTGGCTACGCATCGGGACCGACATCGTCGGTGCGGGCGCCTTTAACGGGTCTTTTTCGCTCTTGGGCGAGACCGATGGGGACAATGATGGCGTCCCGGACTCATTGGATCTGTGTCCGGGCACTCCTGCTAGCGCCATTGTGGACGCAAATGGGTGCAGCATCGACCAAATCGCGCCCTGCAGTGGTCCAGCTTCGGGCGGAACGTGGAAAAGTCATGGCCAGTACGTCTCTACCGTCTCGCACGCGGCGGAAGCGTTCGTGGAACAGGGTTTGATCAGCGAGGCTCAGGCGGAGGAGATCGTAGCGCAAGCCGCTCAGTCCAACTGCGGGGCCAAGAGGTCAGCGCCGACAGCTCTTCGCTCCAATCAGAAGCATCGAAACAGATAAACTCTACTGGCAGACGAGCAACTGAACCAAGATAAACACCCCGGTCGACGCCAAGCGGCTTCGACCGGGGGAAGCAAAAACTGCCTTTCCACTGACAACGGATCACGCAAATGTATAACAAAGAAAACTTGGCCAAGCTGAAGAAAATGGACGGCCTTGCACCGCAAGTGATGAAGGCCTTTTGGGCTTTTGACAAGGCGGCCGTCGCTGATGGAGCAATCCCTGTAAAGTACAAAGAGCTGATAGCTGTCGCCGTCGCGCTCACGACGCAATGCCCGTATTGCATCGAGATCCACAGTGCAAACGCGCGCAAGGCCGGTGTGACCGACGCAGAGATGGTCGAGGCCGCGATGGTCGCCGCCGCCCTGCGAGCTGGAGCGGCTGTGACACACGCAACGCACGCGCTGCCAAATTAATGGGAATCCCTCAGCAGAAGAAACACGAAGAATTATGAAAACCAAAGCCAAGATCATCCTGCACGATCACAATGACGATGGGCTCGACCGGCGCGGTTTTCTCGAATGCATGGCCTGGGCCGGCACGGGAATGCTCTGGACAATTCGCGGCGGACTGCTCGGTTCGACACTCCTGTCGTCACGCACGGGCGCTGCCGACATATCAAGGGGCAGTTTCAGTTTCGTGCAAATCAGCGACAGCCACATTGGCTTCAACAAGGAAGCCAACAAGGACGTTCTCGGCACGTTGCGGGAGGCCGTCGCAAAGATCAATGCATTGTCCACGCCGCCGGACTTTATCATTCACACCGGCGACTTGACGCATCTGTCCGAGGCCGAGGAGTTCGATACGCTCGAACAAATCCTCAAGGACTGCAAGGCCAGGCAAGTGTTCTATGTGCCTGGGGAACACGACGTGCTCAATGACAACGGCAGGCAATATCTCCAACGCTTCGGCAAAGGAACGAAAGGCAGCGGCTGGTTCAGCTTCGACCACAAAGGCGCGCACTTCATTGGCCTGAACAACGTGATGAACATCCGCGAAGGCGGACTCGGCCAGCTCGGCGATGCACAACTTGAATGGATGAAAACCGATCTCAAAGCCGTTTCCGACAGCACGCCCGTCGTATTGTTCGCGCACGTGCCGCTCTGGATGGCTTATCCCCAATGGGGCTGGGGCACGGAGGATGGTGATCGCGCGCTCGGCTACTTGAAACGCTTCGGCTCAATCACTGTCCTCAACGGGCATATCCACCAGGTGCTGAGAAAAACCGAGGGGAACGCCACGTTCCACACGGCCATGTCCACAGCGTTCCCTCAGCCTGCGCCCGGCGCTGCGCCCAAACCCGGCCCGATGAAGGTCGCAGCCGACAAACTCCACAGCGTGCTCGGCATCACGGACGTTCACTACCGCGAAGGCACTCACTCGCTGGCGATCGTGGACGAGACGCTCGGCTGATTTAAACCGGTTATGGATGGATTGTTCTGGCAAAGGCTGCATGGCGGCAGCACGCATTTGCCCATCGTGCTGCTGCCGTTGTCCGTGGTGCTCGATTTGGTTGCCTCACGGGCGCGCGAAGATGTATTGCGGCGAGGCTTTCATATCGCCGGTTTTGCCACCGCGCTCGCCGGCACCCTGGGCGGATGCGCGGCGGTGATTGCCGGACTGGCGATGACTCATGGGAATTTCCTCGGCAGTGGCGAAGGAAGATCGCACCACTTGTTCGTCTGGCCGGCGTTCATTATTTCATTGGTGCTCGTCGCTGCGCGCCTTTTTCCGCGGCGGCAGATTTCGCCGCGCGGCCTGCACGCTTATCTCGTCGGGATGGGCATCGCGTCCGCGCTTATGCTGGGCGCGGGATATTGGGGCGGAGAAATGGTGCTGCACCCAGAGACGGAACGTCCCGCGGCCACTTCCGTTTTCTCACGAGACGAATCTACCGCGGTCATGCGAGGTCGCGATTTGTTTCTGATGAACTGCGCCCATTGCCACGGCGACGACGCTCGCGGCACGGACGAAGCCCCGGACCTCACGAAGTTCCACAAGTCCGAGGCACGTATCGCGTCCGTGGTTAAGAATGGCATCAAGGGTGAGATGCCGCGCTTTGGACAAAAGCTCACCGATGCCGAAGTGAAAATGTTGATCCGTTTCATCCGCTCCCTGAATGGGCGAGTGGCTTGAAGGAAGGCCGCGCCTTCGCGGAAAGCTCTGGGTAGTGGGCCTCTAGTCCCATTCCCTTTGGGGGAACCGAGACTACACTCAAGCTTCAAACGACCATGAAGAACAACAGAACTATCCTTTATCTCGTCGCGATTTTGGCTTTGACCGGGATCATGGTCCCAGCCCACGCGCAGCAAGTGTCCATTCCCGACCCCGAATTGAATGACGCCATCCGCCAGACCCTGCAAAAATTCAGCGGGCCATTGACCGAGCAGGACATGCTTCAATTGACGACGCTTAGCGCCTGTTGCCGGAATATAACGAAACTGCAAGGGCTGGAAGCGGCTCGTAATCTGACTCGGCTTTCCCTCGACCGCAACCTGCTCACAGATTTTTCCGTTGCGAGCGGGTGGACAAACCTGCTCCGTCTCGACCTGAGCTTCAACTCACTCACGAACGTTTCCATCCCAGGCAACCTGACGAATCTGATCACGCTGCTTATCGAAGGCAATCAGCTCACCAGTCTCAACTTGCCGGACGGCCTTGGCGCTTTGGCGAGGCTCGACCTCGATAACAATCGACTCACCCATTTCACCGTGCCGTCGGGCATGAAGGGCTTGGCCAGTCTGAGTCTGGCCGAGAATCAACTGACCAGCTTCACCTTGCCGGCAGGTCTGACTAATTTGGCCACGCTGAGCCTTAGCGAAAATCAACTGACGAATCTCGTGTTGCCCACTGATCTGAATCTTTTGGAGTCGTTCAACGTTGGTGACAATCGGCTCACGAGCCTCAATTTGCCTTCAGGCCTGACCCAATTGACCGGTCTTTTCTTCGCAAATAATCAACTAACCAACGTCACGTTGCCTCCGGACATGACACTGTTGGCCTCCCTTAAGTTCCTCGGCAATCCGCTTACGACCTTTGTTTTGCCCGAACCGTTGGCCGTGAAGCCTCTGGCTGAGGACGTCGCCTCGTTGAAAAGTCAAGGTGTCTCAGTCTTCACTTATCCGCTGACGATTCAGCTTGTCCGGGTGCGACAACCGATCGGAGCATTTCAGTTTGCAATAACGGGACCGCCCGGCGCTTACACCATCCTTGCCTCCGCGGATTTAACCTCATGGAGCCCACTGGCCGTTGTGACCAACAGTCTCGGTGCCATCGTTTTCACGGACGTGACGGCCCATCTCACTCCGCGGAAGTTTTACCGAGCTCTGCTGCAAAGCCCGCCTGCGAACATGGTGTTCATCCCGCCCAATACATTTCTGATGGGCAGCCCAACCAGCGAAGTGGACCGGAGCAGCAACGAAGGCCCGCAAACCACAGTAATACTGAGCCGCGGCTTTTGGATCGGGCAATATGAAGTGACCCAGGGAGAGTACCTGTCGGTCATGAACACGAACCCAAGCATCTTCCCGGGTGATCTGAGCCGGCCGGTGTCCAGCGTGACCTGGCTCGACGCGACCAACTATTGCACGAAGCTGACGCAGCGGGAACTCGCGGCGGGGCGCATTCCCGCCGGCAGCCACTTCCGGCTCCCGACCGAGGCTGAGTGGGAATGCGCCGCGCGCGCCGGCACTTCGACCCGGTTCAGCTATGGAGACGATCCTGGCTACCCAAACCTGACAACTCACGCCTGGTATGCCTCGAACAGCGGTATCATTGTGCACCCGGTTGGTCAGAAGCTTTCCAATCCATGGGAATTGTACGACATGGAAGGAAACGTCGGGGAATGGTGCCAGGATTGGTTCGGCCTCCTGCCTGGCGGGGTTCAAACCGATCCGACAGGCCCTGCTACGAGTGCGAGTGGACGGAAGGTCACTCGCGGTGGCGCTTACGATAACTCCGAACAGTCCTGCCGGTCGGCCGCGCGGTTTTTCTTTCCCGCGGGCGCTTTTCTGACTGATTCAGCCCTCGGCTTCCGAGTGGTGCTCGTCACGGAGCCGCAGTGATCCACACATAGCTAGATGGACCTATTGTCTCACTTATCTCGAGGCAACTGCTAAATCCTCCAAACTTCAAACGAGTATGATCATGAACATGAAAACCATCTTTCACGTCGTCCAAACATTGGCTTTGACCACCCTGGTAAGTTCGACACAGGCGCAGGAAGTATCCATTCCCGATCCCGGATTGAACGCTGCCATCCGCGAGGCCCTGCAAAAACCGAGCGGGCCATTAACGCAGCAGGATCTGCTCACTTTGACAAACCTGGATGCCAGCGGCCGGAACATCAGCAGTGTGGCTGGGTTGGAAGCCGTGCGTAATTTGGTTTCGCTCAATCTTCAGATCAACCACCTCACTAACTTCTCCTTTCCGACCACGTTGAGCAATCTGACGGTGCTCGTCCTCAGCTCTAATTCCCTGGCCAGCTCCTCCTTTCCGGCCGGACTGACCCGATTGAACAGCCTTGACCTGGCCCACAACCTATTCGCGAGTTTCAGCCTGCCTTCGAACCTGTCCACTCTGAGCTTTCTTGACCTCGGCTTCAATGGACTCACTAACGTCTCCCTTCCGAGCGGACTGACGAATCTGACCCGGCTCGTGATCCGAGGCAACAGGACACTGACCGACCTTAACTTGCCGCCGGGTCTGATCGCGCTGAAAACGCTGGAGATCGACAACAATCTGCTCTTACACGTGACCTTGCCTGCGGGCATGAAAAGTTTGCTCAGTCTCCACCTTGAAGACAATGAACTCTCCAGCCTCTCGTTGCCTGCTGGAATGACAAAGTTAGCCGAGCTTTTCCTCCGCCGGAATCATCTGGACAACCTCGCATTGCCCGCCGATCTGGCGAAGCTGGCCTTTCTCGATCTCGAAGGCAATCAACTCACCAATGTCACGATGCCGGGTAGCCTGACTGCCCTGACCGAGCTTCATTTCGCCCTCAATCACCTCGCCAGTTTCACCTTACCCGGCGGCCTGACGAACCTAGCCAGCCTCGACCTCTTCGAGAACGCACTTACCAACTTCACGATGCCCGGTGGACTGACGGCATTGACGAACCTTGATCTCGGAGTCAATCAACTCACCCGCTTCACCGTGCCGGCGGACGCGACAAACCTGAGCACCCTTTTGCTCTCCTTCAATCAACTGACGAACGTGAGCTTGGCCCCGGGCTTGAGGAAATTGGAACTGCTCGGTCTTAGTTTCAATCAACTGAGAAGCCTCGACTTGCCTTCGGGCCTGACTGCCCTGGCTTTTCTCAACCTCAATGACAATCAACTGACCAACATCACCCTGCCGCCGGATATGCAACAGTTGATCGGGGTCTTTGTAGATCGTAATCCGCTCGCGACCCTGGTGCTGTCGGAACCATTGGCTGCCACAAACCTGGCCGGCACTGTTACCTCCCTGCGGAATCAGGGCGTCTCGGTGTTCACTTACCCTCTGACGATCCAACTCGTCCGGCCACGGCCATTGATTGGGGCGTTTCAATTCGGGATCAACGGGCCGCCCGGAGTTTACACCGTCCTTGCCTCCACCAATCTTGTGGCCTGGAGTGAAGTGGGCATTGCGAGCAACGCACTCGGCAGCATCTCTTTTGTCGATGTAATAGCCCATCTTTTCCAACGGAGGTTTTACCGCGCGCAGTTGCAAAGCCAGCCAGCAAACATGGTATTCATTCCACCCAACACGTTCACCATGGGCAGCCCGACTAACGAACAGGACCGCAGCATCCTTGAAGGTCCGCAAACAACAGTGTCACTCAGTCGCGGTTTCTGGATCGGGAAATACGAAGTGACCCAGGGCGAGTACCTGGGCGTCATGAACACGAACCCAAGCATCTTCCCTGGTGATCTGAGCCGGCCGGTTTCCAGTGTGAGTTGGCCAGACGCCACCAACTACTGTGCGAAGCTGACGCAGCGGGAACTCGCGGCCGGGCGCATTCCCGCCGGCAGTCACTTCCGTCTCCCGACCGAGGCTGAGTGGGAATGCGCTGCGCGCGCCGGCACTTCGACGCGGTTCAGCTACGGAGACGATCCTGGCTACGCAAGCCTGGCAAGTCACGCCTGGTATGCCTCGAACAGCGGTCTAACCCCGCACCCGGTTGGGCAGAAGCTTCCCAATCCATGGGGACTGTACGACATGGAGGGGAATGCCGTCGAATGGTGTCAGGATTGGTTCGGCTTCCTGCCTGGCGGAGTTCAGACCGATCCGACCGGCCCCGCTTCCAGCCCGAGCGGACGGAAAGTCACTCGCGGTGGCGCTTTCGACAACACCGAACAGTCCTCCCGGTCGGCCGCGCGGTCGCTGTTTAACGCCGGCCTGTTCGACACCGATACAGACCTCGGCTTCCGAGTCGTGCTCGTCACGGAGCCGCAATGAGTCTCACTTTGCCTCCAGGTGCGACACAATTGCGCAATCTTCTTCCATGAATTTCGATGTCTTGAAACCGCCTCGAGTTCGACGTCGTCTCTTCGAGTTCGCGAAAGTGCCAAAGCGAAGCTTGCTACCAACGGCGTCTTTGAGTTCGGCTTTACCGGCTCGCCAGGCGCGAGCTTTATCGCGCTGGCCAACACAAACCTCTCATCCAGCCGGAGTAACTGGATCATTTTGGGCACGCCCACCGAAATCTCCCCTGGCCAGTTTCAGTTTGTTGATCTGCAAGCGCCAAACAATTCCCGGCGCTTTTACTCCGTTCGCCTTAGTCCTCCATAGCAATCAATAGATTTGAGCCTCCATTCAACCCCAATCAAACAGAGACCTTTTGCTACATGAAAACCGTCATTGAGTTCATTCGACCGCTTGTTCTAATCGTACTGCTCCAGACCGGCTTCGTGGCCTCGACCTTGGCGCAGTCGGTGTCCATTCCCGACCCGGGCCTCAACGCCGCGATCCGCGAGGCCTTGCAAATACCCAACGGACCGTTAACGCAGCAGGACCTGCTCAGTCTGATCAACCTGGATGCCAGTTCCCGGGAAGTCAGCAACGTGGAAGGGTTGGAGGCGGCTCGTAACCTGGAGCGACTGTTTCTTGACTCCAATCGCCTGACGAATTTCTCCCTTCCCCCGGCCTTGACGAACCTCACCGAATTGAACCTCAACTCTAATCCACTCACCAACTGCTCCCTGCCGGGTGGGCTGGCGAATCTGGAGACGCTCAGCATCGAATTCGGTCCACTCACCCGGCTCACCTTGCCGACGGGCTTGACCGGGTTGACCGAGCTTGACCTCGGCGTCAATTCGCTCACCAGTTTCACTTTGCCCGCGGACGCGACGAACCTGATCGGCCTCCGCCTCTTCTTCAATCAACTCACGAACCTGACCTTGCCCCCGGGACTCACGCGTCTGGTCGCGCTCGACCTCGACGGCAATCGGCTCACCCATCTCACCCTGCCTTCGGACATGACCCGCCTGGGCAGTCTCCTCCTCCGCGACAACCTGCTCAGAGACTTCATCCTACCTTCGGGTCTGAGCAGGTTGAGCTTCCTCGGCCTCGACGGGAATCAATTAACCCAGTTCATCTTCCCGGCGGGGCTGACCAATTTGTCTTCTGTCGGGCTCATGGGGAATTTGCTTACGAACCTCACGCTGCCTCCGGATCTCACCCAGTTACAATCGATTTTCGTGGGTGGAAATCCGTTCACGACGTTGGTATTGTCCGAACTGCAGGCCGCCACAAAACTGGCCGGTACGGTAGCGTTCCTGCGGAATCAAGGTATCTCCGTGTTCACCTACCCCCTGGCGGTCCGCCTGCTCTCACCGCGCCGGACGGCGGCCGGGGCATTTGAAATTGCGTTCACCGGTCCGCCCGGCGTTTACGCCGTCTTTGCTTCCACGAACCTGATCGCCTGGAGCAACCTGGGCTCTACGACCAACAAATTTGGCACCGGTCTCTTCACCGACCGGGAGGCCAACCTCTCGCCGCAGAAATTTTACCGGGTTCGGTCACCATGATAGGACGCTCCGTGTGAAGCAGATCGCATTTGGCAGTCAGCCAACTCCTTCCGCCATCGGGAACCGAACTGACAACTCAATTGCATTTTCAGCGCTTTTATCACGGCAAGCTGATTCCCGGGTTCGACGCTTGACGCGGCTGCCAGCGGCAGGACAATGCGTTAGAGACCCGCATCACGGCGCTGCGTTCGCATGAACGCAAACCGCTTCTGCGCGCCTTCCGTACATGATCAACGACTCACCCGGCGTGCGACGATGGGACGAAAGTCCCAGTGCGGCCGAGCTGTTGCTCAAGGATAATGCCTCCATGTTCCAGCTCCTGTTCGAGCGAAGCGCGGATGCGATTTGGCTGTTCGATCCGGAAGCAGGAGTGTTCGTGGATTGCAATGCGGCGGCAGTCGAACTCATGCGCGCAGACACAAAGGAAAAGCTCCTGGGAGCGCGGCCGGAGGATCTCTCGCCCCACCTTCAACCCGACGGCACTCCGACCCGGGAAAAGACCGCTCAGGTCACAGCCTTGGTTGAGGAGCGCGGCGGCCATCGGTTCGAATGGACAGGCCGTCGCTTCGATGGAACCGACTTCCCGTTGGAAGTGCTGGTGACCCAGATTCGCATGGGTGACCGGAAATTGAACGTGACGGTGTCGCGCGATATTACCGAGCGCAAAAGGACGGAGGCGGCACTGCGCGAGAGCGAGCAAAGATTTCGAGGGCTCTTTGAAGCCAGTTCCGATGGCATCCTGATCCTTGACCCGGAGAACCGAAGGATCATCGACTGCAACGCCGCCGCGCTGACAATGAAGGGTGGCGGTGATCGAGCATGGTTGCTCTCCCAATCCATCGAAAGCCTCTCGGCCGAGCGGCAGCCGGACGGGCGGGCTTCCAGTGAAGCGGCGCGGGCGTGGATTGAGCGCGCGCTGGCCGAGGGCCCTCAACGCTTTGAATGGATGGCCACGCGTTACGGCGGCGAACCATTCCCCGTGGAGGTGCTCCTGACAGCGCTCCGCCTCGGGGGGCGCCGGCTCTTGGTCGCGGCTTCGCGCGACATTTCGGAACGCAAGAAAACCGAGCGCGAGCTGCTGGAGTTAAACCAGTCGCTCGAACGCCGCGTCGCGGAACGCACGGCCGCGCTCACGACCAGCGAAGCGCGTTTCCGCGCCCTGGTCGAACATGCCCCGGAAGCCATCGTGGTTTTTGACGGCGATACGGGACGATTTCTCTTCGGCAACGAGCTTGCATGCACTTTGTACGGCGTGCCGATGGAGAAGCTCACCGAACTCGCACCGACGGACGTCAGTCCTGAATTCCAGCCAAACGGCCGGCGCTCCAGCGAACTGGCCCGCGAATTAATGGATCAGGCCCTGGCAGGGGGCACCCCGGTTTTTGAATGGATTCACCGGCAACCGGGCGGCCGCCTCATCCCGACCGAGGTGCGGCTGTTGCGCCTGGCAGCCGAAGGTCAAAACCTCGTACGCGCCAGCATCATTGACAACACCGAGCGCAAGCGCGCGGAG
>Ga0184635_10000447_pt1 | contig 10408 bp, 7 predicted proteins | sample PLM3_30_b2_FD_133147 | JGI IMG/M metagenome (GOLD analysis project Ga0184635, IMG submission 133147) | Groundwater sediment microbial communities from an aquifer in East River, Colorado, USA - PLM3_30_b2 | ecosystem: Environmental > Terrestrial > Soil > Riparian zone | place: USA: East River...
CACTTTCGTGAACGCCCTCTCGGTGCAGCCTCAAGGCCGCATCCTCGTGGGTGGCCAGTTCATCAGTCTGGCCGCCTGGTCGCGCACCAATCTGGGCCGCCTCAACGTCCAAGGCATCATCGACCGGGACTTCACCGCAAGCGCCAACGCGATTGTGCAAAGCCTGATTGCCCAGCCGGACGGCAAGACAGTCTTAGCCGGGCAGTTCACCAGGCTCAATGGGCAGGCGCGCAGTTACATTGGACGCTTGAACGCCGACAGCACGCTCGACCCCAATTTCACCGCCGACATCGTCCACGACTCTCCCTGTGCTCTCTTTCCAACTGTACAGATCCACGGGTTGGCGGCGCAGGCCGACGGGAAATTCCTGGTCAGCGGCAGCTTCAATAAAGTCAATGGGGCCGCGCGTACGAACCTCGCCCGGCTGAATCCCGATGGCACTTTGGACGCCACGTTCGCCACTTCCGCCGACAATGGCGACTGCACGAGAGACAGCGCGGTGCGTAGCGTGGCCGTGCAGGCCGATGGGAAAATCGTGGTCGCAGGTTTCTTCAGCCAGCTTGCAGGCCAGGCGCGAGCGAACATCGGCCGACTCAACGTGGACGGCAGTCTGGAGGTTGGTTTCGAGGCCGCCGTGACCGGAGGATTCGTGTACACCGTCGTCGTGCAAGCCGACGGAAAGATTCTCGTCGGTGGCGACTTCACCCAACTGAACGGGCAGTCGCGCACAAATCTCGGCCGCTTGAACGCGGACGGCAGCCTGGACCCGAACTTCAACCTGGCTGTTACCGGCCCGACTGATAGCGGCGGCCCCTCGGCCGTGTGGAGCCTGGCGTTGCAAGCCGATGGAAGAATTCTGCTGGGCGGCCATTTTACGTCCGTAGCAGGGCTGCCCCGTCTGCGAATCGCCCGGCTCACTCCTGAAGGGTCCGTTGACGCCTTCAATCCAGGCGCCGACAATATCGTGAGCAATCTGGCTCTGGAGGACGATGGGAAAGTCCTGGTCGGAGGCCGCTTTACAGTTTTAGGCGGTGAATCCCGGAGCCGGATTGGCCGTCTGGCCAACGACACAGCCGCCCTTCAGAGGCTCGCGCTGGATTCCGGCGGCACGGCGGTCACCTGGAGCCGCGGCGGAAGCGCGCCGGAGATCGGGCAAGTCTCCTTCGAGTCCTCAGTCGACGGAACGAACTACACCTTGCGGGGCCACGCCGGGCGCGTGAGCGGCGGGTGGCGCCTGGAGGGGCTCGATCTGCTGGCGGGCCAGAACCTCTACGTGCGCGCGCGTGGCCGGACCGTCAGCGGGATCCACAACGGCTCCAGCGGCCTGATCGAAAGCGTCGCACAGCTCTGGCGATTGCCGCCGCCGTTTATTTCGAGCGTGCAAGTGATGGACGGCGGGGCGTTGCAATTCTCCTTCGCCAACACGAACGCCGTCTATTTTTCTGTGCTGGCGAGCGCGGACGTGGCCGCGCCCGTCGAGGAATGGGAATTGCTCGGTCCGCCAGCGCCCGTGGGCAACGGCGTTTACCAATTCATTGACCCCGGCGCTGCGAAGCATCCGCGGCGCTTTTACCAGCTCCGCTCGCCCTGACAGCTTCTGTTTGTTGGCGGCTCGCTGGTTCAGGCACACTCAAATCGATAACCGATGTCGCGAATCGTCTGGATGTGACAGGGACGGCGCGGGTCGACTTCGATTTTCGCGCGAAGCGTCGTCACGCATCGATCCACGCTGCGGTCGTTGACGATGATGGCGTTGCCCCACACGCCATCCAGGATTTGGTCGCGGGTCAGCGCGCGGCCAGGACGTTTCGTGAAGAACTCCAGAAGCCGAAACTCTTTCGCCGTAAGTGCGATCTCCTTTCCGTTGTTGAAGAGCTTGTGGGCTGCGAAATCCAATTTGCAGTCTCCAAATGAGAACGCACCGGAGGCCCCAGGCTCGCGACGGCGCAGGAACGCCTTCGCGCGCGCGAGCAGTTCGCGGACGCTGAAAGGTTTGGTCACGTAATCGTCCGCGCCTAATTCCAAGCCGCGGAGGATGTCTTCCTCCTGGCCCTTGGCGGTGAGCATGATGATGGGCATTTCGAATCGTTTCGCGCGGAGTGCGCGGCAGATTTCGTAGCCATTGAGCTTCGGCAGCATGATGTCGAGCACCAGAAGGTCCGGCGGGTTCGCAACTGCGGCGGACAATCCCTCGCGGCCGTCGCGCGCCACCTGGACGCGATATTGTTGCGCCTCGAAGTTGTCTTTCAACCCGCGCAGCAACGCGGGGTCATCCTCGACGATCAAGACCGACGAACCCTGCATCAGGCAATCGCCTCCCTCCTGAGACGTGCGTTTGATGCGGCAGGAAGGCATAGCGTGAAGGTGCTGCCACAGCCCGGCTGGCTCTCGACGCACACGCTGCCGTGATGCGCCGTCGTGATGAACTGCACGATGCTCAATCCGAGCCCGCAGCCGCTGCCTCTCCGCGAGAGGCGTTGGTCGACCTGGTGGAACGGCTGAAAGATTCTGCGCCGGTCGCGGGGCGCGATGCCTATCCCGTTGTCCTTCACCGAAAACATCACGCTGCCGTTTTCCGCCCGGACGTGGAGGACGATGTGCTTGATCTCTGCAGAATACTTGTAGGCATTTTCCAGCAGATTGACCAACGCCGTCTCCAACGCATCCTGGTCGGCCATGACCGACGGAAGATTGGCTCCGATCTCCGCCTCGAGGCGGCAACCGGGGGCATCGAAACGTGCGCGCACCGATTCCACGGCGGCCTCGGCAATCTGGTGCGCTGGCACTTCTGAAAAATGAAATGCGTGCTTCTTCCGTTCCATTCGGGAGAACGTGAGGAAATTCTGAATCAGCCGCCCCAGGCGCTCGTTTTCCTGGGCAATGAGCTGAAGATACTCGCGAGTCTTCCGCTCATCCAGCTTGTCCGAATCAAGCAATGTCTCCACAAGCACGCGCATCGAAGAGAGCGGCGTCTTGAGTTCGTGCGAAACGGTCGCGGCCAGATCGTTCTTCAGCCGCGCGAGCGTCATCTGTCTGCGGACCAGGCGCACGGCAATCACGGTCAGTACCCCCATCCCGACCACCACCCAAATCGCGGTCCACAGATAGACAGCGCTCTGACGTCCGGTGGCCGCGTCGAAGAAATTCCGATCCGCAAGGGACAGCGCCAGGCGCCAGCCCGGCATTCCCTCGCCCGCGGGCAGCGTGACGAAGGCATCCGGCGTATCCACGTCCGGCGGCGCCAGTGTGATTTTCACGTCGGCAAGCGATTGGTCCGGAACCAACGCGGTTTGTGTCGCAGCCAATAGTTTGTCGAACCGGATAAGGGCTAACACTCGCTGATTCGGCGTTGTAAATTGCCACACGTCGGCGAGCGCGCCGTGTTGCAAAGTCGAACCTCTGGCCGGATGCGGATTGCTTTCGCTTACCTCGGCGGCCAATCCCTCTGCTGTCAGCGTGGGAAATTCAATTCCCCCTGGTGAGAGTTCTTGCAGTTCCTTCATGAGAAATCGGCGTTGCGGGGCCGCGAGCACCGGATTCTCGTAGTCCGTCAGCCGGGCTGCCAGCCGGCCCGAGATGGATTGGAATTCGGGTGAATTCCGGTTCGTGATGAGATCCAAAGCCATCAATTCGGCATTGGCCGCGATGAGGCGGCCCTGAGGATCCGCGGCGTGGCGAAATCGCTCGCTTTCGAAGCTGTCCTGGACGAGTTGAATGACAGCGTCGTGGCGTCCGGCCTGCACCAGACACCTTGCCTCGGCCTGGAACGCGCGCGCCGCGACGTTCGCATTGGTGGCCTCCCGCGCCAGCGCATCGTACTGCTTCGCCGCTTCCGTGAGGTTGCGCAATTGCTCGAGCCGGCTGGCTTCCTGCCATTTGGGCTCGAGTTCGCCCAAAGCGTCGTTCACGGCCATCGGTGCGTTGGGATAAGCGACTCTCCCCGACTCATCAAAAATGATGACGCCATCCACGAGTGCAGACCGCGCGCATTCGGCGAATGCGACAGGCGCGGAAGTCGTGGCCAATCGTTCCAACGCCGCCGCCGTTTCCCTCAAGTGCAGCTGGAGCCGCGCTTGCGAGGCGAAAAGTTGGGCTCGATAAGCGTCGGCCAGTTTTTGCCGCGCCGCGAGCCTTTCGTTGCGCATCGCCGCGCCCATGAACCAGAGCACGCAGACCGCCGGCACGAGCACCGCAAGCAACACGAACACCACGGGCCAGAGTTCACTGTCCTGACCTCTGCGAATGATTGCTCTCAGGTTTCTACTCAAATCAGCATTGAATTGGCTGGTTATTGAGTTCCCAACTGCGCCTGAACCCACTCCAACGCCTTCTGTAATTGCCGGTCGGTGAACCTGGCCTCCGGTGTTGTCCCGCTGGCCATTACGTCCCGCGCCGCGCGATCCTTTTCATACTGTTTCAATTCCCCATCCGTCAGGACAACTTCGTAGCCCGGATCGGGACTCACTCCCCACTCGTCCGAGTCCTTCGAGTTGGGGAATCGGTTCACGGCCTTGCCACTGGGCCGAAAGTATTCGGCGATCGGAAGTTTCACCGCGCCCACACCGCTTTTCAGTTGGAGCATGCTTCTCACAATTCCTTGACCGAAGGTGCGCTCGCCGACCACGACTGCCCGCTGGTGGTCCTGCAAACAGGCGGCGACAATTTCAGCGGCCGATGCGGTCTTCCGGTTGACCAGCAGGGCGATTGGAAAATTGGTGAAATTTTCTCGCGGACTGGCGTCGTAAACTGTTTCGCCGCCGCGGCCCTTGACAGTGACAATCCGTCCGGCGTCCACAAATAGATCCGATATGGCGACAGCTCCGTCGAGCATACCGCCCGGATTATTTCGCAAATCAAGAACAAGTGCCTTCATGCCGCTCGCTTCGAGTTCGTCGAGCGCCGCCCTCATCTCCTCGGTGCTTTGTTTGCCGACCTGGGTCAGGCGGATGTAGCCGATCTTTCGCGGTTCATCCAACATGAAATCCCACGAGCTGTCCGGCTTGTGCCGGTCCCCCAACACACTCAGCAACCGGATGGTGTCTCGCACCAGTTCGATCTCCTGCGCCTCTTCCGAGCCCGCGTGCTTCACGCGCACGACGACGGGAGTGCCGACCGGCCCGCGCAGGAGTTTGATCGCAGCTTCCAGCGGATTGCCCTCCTGCAACTCGATTCCGTTGATGCCGACGATGCGGTCTCCGGCTCGAATTCCGGCTTTGAGCGCCGGCGAACCAGGCAAGAGGGATTTCACAGCCACTTCGCCCGCTTCCGATTCAATCGCAATTCCAATCCCGCCCAGCTTCTGCTCGAGTTGCACATTGAATTGCTTCAACTCAAAGGCGCCAAGGAACTCCATGTCATTCGTGCGCAGCAAGCCGCCCCGCGGAGCGAGCTTGCCGACTATCGCGCGAATGGCCGTTTCCAGCAGTTCACTCCGGTCGACTTCCTGGAAGTAGTTCTGCTCGATCTGCTGCACGATTTCGTCCAGCACCTGCGGCATCCGTTGCTCGACAATCTCCAGCAGCTTGTCCTTGTCCGGGAACTCTTGCGTGAGCCGATCCAGCGCTGAGATGGCCTGCGGCTTGTTGCCCAGCTTCAATTGGCACAGTCCCAGCCGCAACTGCGCCTGCGCTACCAGGCTGCGATCGGCGCGCGGATCCTCGACGAGTTGCCGGTATATTCGGACAGCGGCCTTGAGTTCGCCCTTCGTCTCCTCCGTGTAAATGCCCTTCTCAAGCAATTCCGCAGCAGAGGCCGCGTAGGCCGCGTGCGCCGAGCCAAACAGCACCAGCGCCAAGCCGAGTGATAGTTCCAGTCCGCCCCGTAACGAATGAATGAATGATTTAGTTTTCACACCGGCAGGCTGCGATGCAAATGTTACCGATTTATTACCCGCATATCTTTTTCTCGTGATTCCGATCCACCCTTGCGCGGCGGGTTTGACAGCGAGCAACGCTGCATCGTGCTGATCCAAGGGCCCGCGCAGAGCGCTGAGGCCAAACTAACGCGCAAGCGGCAGCGTGGCCGAGGTGAGTGGGACGTTGCTGAGCGCAGGTAAATTGGTGATCCAGTCACTGTACGTCCAGACGTCGTACGAAAAGAGTGACGGGGTGACCGCTTTTTGCAACCGGTCGAAGCTGCGCTTCCCAAACTTGTCGGCCAGTCGATCCCTGAAACCATCCCGCCGCAAACCCATTCCGGCCCTCCATCTCGATTGGCCAGTGGGCCAAAAGGCGCGAGCGATTGCCGATTCGCCGGGCTTCAATACAGTCGGCGGCCCCCAGCTGAAGCTTTCGAGGGTGGCAGTGGCGTGGCTTCGGTCGTCCGTCCTCCAAACCGGCACCCACCTCACAGTCACGGAGCCGGCATTGGTGGCGAGCAACAGAGCCTCTGTCCAAATTTGAGTGCTGTATTGGGTATTGGGGTTCGTAGAAGCCACAATGACGGGCGCGTTTGTGTAATGGAGGAACAGCAGCTTCACATCGGGGTTTCCGCCGCGTGATCCGAACCAGCCAACCGCCATCGTACCGACGAGGAAGGCGAGAATGATCCCGGCGATCCTGCGTCTGCGCGTGGTCATGGCATACCCTGGCCCGGCGATACCGGGTGTCAATGCGTAAGGACGAAATCCCGCTGTGCTGAGCGGATCGTGACATTGCCCTCGTTGGCCGCCGCCGGACTCCCTCTCCCCCATCGGGGGAGAGGGTTGGGGTGAGGGAGCAGGCCACTCACAATTGCAGCCGGCGTCGCACTTGGCACCGGGCTACCCCTCATCCCGACCTTCTCCCCCAAGGGGGAGAAGGAGTCGGAAACGCACAGGGCTCACGGACGCGCATGGCATTCCGATTCCCTTTCCCGGTGGGGAGCTTAGTTGTGCCTGCGCGATGGCGGCGCGGATGGGTGGATTACACGTTGTACGTCGAGCTGCTCGTGGTGCCGCCTCGGCCGGTCCAGTTGGTATGGAAGAATTCGCCGCGCGGTTTGTCGGCGCGTTCGTAGGTGTGCGCGCCGAAGTAGTCACGCTGGGCCTGGAGAAGGTTGGCCGGGAGCACGGCGCTGCGGTAGCTGTCGTAAAATGCAAGCGCGGTGCTGAACGCGGGCACAGGGATGCCTCGCCGGGCCGCGGTGGCGACTACGTTGCGCCAGCCCTTCTGGCAGCGCTTGATCTCGGCGCGGAAATAATCGTCGAGCATCAGGTTGGAAAGCCTGGGGTTCTTGTCGAAGGCTTCCTTGATCTTGCCCAGGAAGCGGGAGCGGATGATGCAGCCGCCCCGCCACATCAGGGCGATGCCGCCGTAGTTGAGGTTCCACTTATACTCCGCCGCGGCGGCGCGCATGAGCATGTAGCCCTGGGCATAGCTGACGATCTTGGAGGCGTAGAGGGCGCTCTTGATGTCTTCGATGAAGGCTTTCCTGGCGGTTTCCTTTTTCGCCGCGCCGATGGCGGGCCGTGGGCCTTTCAGTTTGCGCTGGGCTTTGACGCGTTCGTCCTTGAGCGCCGACACGCAGCGGGCGTAAACGGCTTCAGCCATGAGGGTGATCGGAATGCCGAGGTCCTGCGAGTTGATGACGGTCCATTTGCCGGTGCCTTTCTGGCCGGCGGTGTCAAGAATCTTGTCCACCAGAGGCGTGCCGTCGGTGTCCTTGAAGGCGAGGATGTCACGACTGATCTCGATGAGGTAACTGTCCAGCTCGCCGCTGTTCCACTCGGCGAAGACCTGGTGCATCTCATCCGCGCTCATGCCGAGGCCGTTCTTGAGGATGCTGTAGGCTTCGCAGATGAGCTGCATGTCGCCGTACTCGATGCCGTTGTGGACCATCTTCACGTAATGGCCGGCGCCTTGTTCGCCGACCCAATCGCAACACGGAACGCCTCCATCCACCTTCGCGGCGATGGCCTGGAAAATGGGTTTGACGTGCTCCCATGCGGCGCGTGAGCCCCCGGGCATGATGGACGGGCCACGGCGGGCGCCTTCCTCGCCGCCGGAGACTCCAGTGCCGATGTAGAGCAGGCCCTTGCTCTCGACAAGTTTGACGCGACGATTGGTGTCCTCGAAAAGCGAGTTGCCGCCGTCGATGAGAATGTCGCCGGGTTCGAGGTGCGGGAGAAGTTGTTCGATGAATTCATCGACCGGTTTGCCGGCCTTCACGAGGAGCATCACGCGGCGGGGGCGTTTGAGGTGGGCGACCATTTCCGGAATAGACCGGGCGCCGATGACTTGGGTGCCCTTGGCCTGGTGCGCGAGGAAATCGTCGACTTTTTCGACAGTACGGTTGAAGGCCACCACGGTGTAGCCGTGGTCGTTCATATTGAGGATGAGATTCTGGCCCATCACGGCCAGGCCGATCAAAGCGATGTCGCCTTTGGGTTCCATGTGAATTTAGTTTGGTTCAAAAACGAGAGGTTACGATACACGTGATGCGTAAAACGTGAAACGTGAAACGTAAAACGTGAAACGTAAAGCGTAATAGAACACCAAACGTATCCTCGCCTCGATCAGCCCTCCCGTGTTTACGTTTTACGTTTTACGCCTTATCACGCGTCCCCACCTTGAGCCGGGCGTCCTCCTTCAGCAGCGCATCGAGATTCGGCCAGCTCTGGCCATTCATCGAGTTAAACGCGGTGAGATAGACCGCGAGGACGTCGTGCGGATGCTTGGCCAGCAGCGCTTCGACTGCGTTTTTGAGGGCGGTGTCGTCGACAGTCTTGGGGAGATCGGCGACGGCCCCCTCTTCGTGCTGGATCCCGAGTGCGTCGAGGAAGCCGGTGATCATGGCGACGTGTTTCTTGAGCAGCCAATAGCGCAGGAGCGTGTCCGCGGCGACGGCGAACTGCGGGCGGCAAAGACAGGCCAGCAATTGCGCGTGCTGTTCGGCGCGAGGCTGGCGCTCGAGAAACACGCGGCGGAGCTTGCGGGCCTGCGCCACTGCATCGAGGGCGGCCCGGTAGAGCTTCATTTCGTTTGCGTGGTTGAACTCCATGATGTCCGACGCCAGCGCCGGCGGCATCGCGGCGAACAGTTCGGTTGAGGTCATGCGGGGTGAGTGTGCCGGTTCGGCTGGCTGCGGTCAGCAGCAAAACGATGAGTTTGTGTTGAGGGTTGAGAGAAATCTCTGCCTCAACTCTCAACACAAGCTCCTCTCAACTCAATCGGGCGCCAGGCCGGTGGCGACCAGGGAAATCTTTTCGCGGGCGGCGATTCGTTCGATGGCGTCCTGTTCGAGCACGAGCGTACGACCGGCCTCGATGGCGAGCACCGCGATGCGCGCGGCGGCGCAAGCTTCGAGCGTTTGAAGTCCGACGCAGGGCACGTCGAATCGCATGTCGTGCTTGTCCTTTGCGACTTTGACCGCGACGGCCCCGCCCTGCTTGCCGGCCAATTGTCCGCCGCGGGCGAGACATTGGTCCGTTCCCTCGAATCCTTCGACCGCCAGCACGGCGCCGCTCTTGACGACGACGGTCTGGCCGATGTCCAGGCGCGAGACCTCCTTGGCGATGCGATAGCCCAGCGCGACGTCCGCCGACTGCTCCGCTGTCAGCTTAGCACCGATCGCAAACCCCGGCCCGGGCATAAGGGGACGCAGCCAGGGTGTGGGGTCGATGAGTTCGATCCCTTCCTTCTTCAGTTCATCGCCAATGGCGCCAAAGATCGTATGGGCGTTCTTGTCCTTAAGCCGCAACAACAAGGCCATCGCGCGCAAGTCAGGGCGAAGATCGAGAAGATGTTTGGGCGCAATCTGACCGAGCATCACGCAGCGCCGGACCCCATTGCGGGCGAAGGCCGAAAGCATTTTCGAGAGCTGCCCCACCTTGAGCCAGATGATTTGGTCGACCAGCGGCTCCAACGCCGGGTCTGTCTCACCTTCGAAAGCGACGGCGACGAGTCGCTTGATCCCGAGGCCCCGGGCCTGTCGGGCGAACAGGAGCGGAAGCGTGCGGTTGCCGGCGATAATGCCGCAGGTGTCGAGCGTTGGCACCATTCCAAGGGTTTATCCGACAAGGGCAGGCAGGGCAATGAATTAGTCAGCCACCCGGCCGGCCGGCGGCCAAGCTGCCCAAATACCAGTCACGGAGGCACTCAAGGGTAGGAAAGCCCCGGCCGATAGTATGCTCGTGAGTAGTGCTGCAATCTTGAGCGACAACGGTTTGAGCCCGGTGGCGGAGCGAAAGCCCCCGGCCACCCGGATCGTCTTGATGGGCGCGGCGCTGGTAATGGTCCTCACGCTCATTGGCAGCAGCTACATTTACCTGGAGGGGACTCGCGCCTTACGCAAGATGACGGAGGAAAAAGGCGGACCGGCAGGCGCGACGCACCCGGCGCAGACTGACCAGGTGGTTGCCTTCCTGGTGAAGAACATGGACGCGTGGGTCAAGGATCTTTCGATGGCCACGTCGATCGGCGGCGCCGGA
>Ga0184635_10000448_pt1 | contig 10407 bp, 8 predicted proteins | sample PLM3_30_b2_FD_133147 | JGI IMG/M metagenome (GOLD analysis project Ga0184635, IMG submission 133147) | Groundwater sediment microbial communities from an aquifer in East River, Colorado, USA - PLM3_30_b2 | ecosystem: Environmental > Terrestrial > Soil > Riparian zone | place: USA: East River...
GTGCTGGGTGTAACTGACAAAACATTGCGAACTGTTGGTGCCGTAAGTGAAGAAACAGTAAGGCAGATGGTGAAAGGTGCTATAGAAAAATTGCAGGTAGATTTTGTTGTTGCTACTTCAGGCATTATGGGACCCGATGGTGGCACAGATGAAAAACCGGTAGGCACGGTATGGGTAGCCGTTGGCAATAAAGAAAAAATTGAGTCGGTAAAACTTGTTTTCCGGTTTGACCGTGAAAGAAATATTGAAATGACATCTCACACTGCATTGAACTTATTAAGAAAGTTCATTCTCGCTAACACTTGATCGGGTTTTAATGTCCAAATCATTACCTTTGACCGAGCCCCCTCCCGACCTCCCCCGTTAGGGGAGGCCATCAGCACACAAGGCCAATAGTTGAACAGAATTACTGGTGTAAAAGAGTGCGACACAAGAGGTGGTGATAGTAGTAATGAAGTTGGGTACAAAAAATATCCAACAATAAATCTTAAATCTGCAATCTAAAATCTGAAATCGATCATGGCTATTGTTGATCTGGTAATGCCAAAGCTTGGTGAAAGTATTATGGAAGCCACCATACTGAAGTGGCACAAACAACCCGGCGATACTGTGGCAATGGATGAAACTGTACTGGAAATTGCCACCGATAAAGTGGATAGCGAAGTGCCGAGCACTGCTGCCGGTGTGCTGTCTGAAATTCTTTTTAATGTAAATGATGTGGTACCGATCGGGACCGTGATCGCAAGAATAAAAACCGGTGCGGAAGAAACTGTTACATCAAGACCAACACCTGTACAGCCAAAAGTTGAAGTTCGTCAACCGCAAATGGAAACAGTTGCTGAAATAGTTTCCTCACATCAAACTTCCTATAAACCTCAAACTAATGGAACTGGCAATCGTTTTTACTCTCCACTTGTATTGAACATTGCAGCCAGTGAAGGTGTGAGTATGAGTGAACTTGAAAATATCCCCGGCACAGGTAATGAAGGAAGAGTGACGAAGAAAGATATTCTGCAGTATGTGAGTGAGAGAAGGTCGGGCAAAGTCCATAGTCAGCAGTCGACGGTCCACAGCTATCAACCGTCAGTAAGCCGGCAACAAGAAAATGTTGTAAGGGAAACTCCTTCGACAACTCAAAACTTACCTCTTACTACTTATTCTGGCAATGTTGAGATCATAGAAATGGATCGTATGCGCAAACTGATCGCTGAACACATGGTGAGAAGCAAGCATACAAGTCCGCATGTTACAAGTTTTGTTGAAGCCGATGTTACTAACCTGGTAATGTGGCGTGATAAGGTGAAGAAAGATTTTGAAAAAAGAGAAGGAACAAAGATCACTTTTACTCCTTTGTTTATTGAAGCGATCGTACGATGCATTAAAAAATTCCCATTGGTCAATTGTTCATTGGATGGTGATAAAATAATCATCAAGAAAGACATTAATATAGGAATGGCGACTGCATTGCCATCTGGTAATCTTATTGTTCCTGTAATTAAAAATGCTGACCAGCTGAATCTTGTTGGGTTAGCAAAACAAGTGAACATGCTGGCTGATAATGCAAGAACCGGAAAGCTAAAAGCTGATGATACTGCAGGTGGCACATTTACTATGACAAACGTGGGAACTTTCGGCAGCCTGATGGGAACACCGATCATTAATCAACCCCAGGTTGCAATACTTGCTGTTGGCGCTATTAAGAAACGTCCTGTTGTAGTAGAAACTCCTGCCGGCGATAGTATTGCAATCCGCCATATGATGTATTTGAGCATGAGCTATGATCATCGTATTGTTGACGGAAGCCTTGGTGCTACTTTTTTAACTACAGTAGCAAAAGAGTTGGAGAATTTTAATGGTGATAGAGAATACTGAACCACGATTAACAAAGGATTTTGAAGGATTGTGCGGAACTCGAATGTTCATTTAATTAGTAGGCGTACCATAAGTTTTATTTTCAAACTTCATTCTATTTCCTTTCTTCGTTACGATATAAAGATTATCATATTCAGAGTCAGGAAGGTCTCCTGGGATCTTTGTTTCTCCGCATAGTTTGTTTACAATATCATCAACGGTATTCGAATGTCCCACGATCAATGAATTTCCTTTCTTAATTCCTTTCAGCTTTTGAATAAGCTGATCAAGTGAATCCCTTGTATTGTAGAGTTCAATTTTTGTAGCTCCTCTCAATTCATCAAGCGGGTGAGCGGTAGAAATAGTTCGAATGGTTTTCGTAGAAAAAATATAAGTGATACCCTTATCTCTCAATGCTTCTTTCAATTCGATTGCTCTGACCCTGCCGGCAGCGGAAAGAGGAGGATCATTTGGTGTACTCATGGTAGTGCCAGCCGATGCAGTTTCTTTTTCTGCATGTCGAACAACATAATATTTCACTGAACCACAAGAAGAAGAAAAAATAATGATCGCTAAATACAATAAAATCTTTGGCATGATATTTCTTTTAACAAACTTAAGGTAAACTTACTTTCAATTTTTAAAGTCTTTTAATTAATTTACAGTAACTAACCCAAACAAGCGACTATGAAATCATTATCCGAAACCTGGTTCGCCGAAGGCTATATTGATTTCGAATTAAAAAAATATACCCTTCTCGCCTACCTGAAAGAAATAAATAAGTACTTCCACGAAAGCAAACTCTACCCGCAGCTTTCTGATATCATTTTTCATTTCAATAACCTGATCGCCTTTCGTGAAAACAAAAAATTCTTACAGGAACATTTTCCAAAAAAACTCACCGGCATCCAAATGGAAAAACTTCAAATGCTTTATGAGCAAATGATAGAGGACGATGAACTGATGCAGGAACTGGAAGATATCATTAACTACTCTGCCGGCGAGATGAAAGGAACGATCAACAATGGGGTTGAAATATATGAAATGGTGGAAGATAAAATAATCATCAACCCTATTGGCATTATCCCTCTTGATACGAAAGAAGGATACTTCTTTTTAAATACAACATCGCAAAAACAAACGCTGGTTTATCATTATCGTCTTTCCTTCTTTGAAAAGCATGATGAAAAGTACCGGAGCATGAAAACCGCTTATGTAAATAGCTGGGATAAAAATTTTATAAACACATTTGAAAGTATCAAGTCAGAATTGATAAAATACCGCAGCCAGCTTCCGAATCCTGCTGTATATGCTATACAGATTGAATTAGGTTTCCCTGTTGAAGAAACACTTCTTCCGGTTGCAAAAAGAAGCCTGGTGAAATATATCAGTACGAAAGCAGCGTGATGTAAGTATCTATGTAAATAGAGTATATAAAGTCCATAAACCCTATTTACTATTGATACTTTATATACCTTAAACTTTCTATAAATAGCTATTAATAATCCAATCCCCAATCTTTCCCTTTCTTCACCGCCGGTACACCTTCCGTTATCCATTTCGGTGGAACGTCATCCTTCAATAACCAATCAAAGAATTGTTGCTCTCTTACCTGTATGTCTTTCCTGTTTCTTCTTTCAACAAGATTATGCGCCTCACCATTGTAAGTGAGCATCCATACTTTTTTATTTAACCTGCGCATGGCAGTGAACATTTCAATTCCCTGGTACCAGGGCACAGCGCCATCAGCATCATTTGCCATTATTACAAGAGGCGTTGTTACTTTGGGTAAATGAAACAATGGAGAGTTTTCAATATATAAATTGGGTTTCTCCCATAAGGTAGCACCAATCCTGCTTTGTGATTTTTCGTATTGAAACTGGCGATTCACCCCACTCTCCCATCTTATACCACCATAAGCACTGGTCATATTTGCAACAGGAGCTCCAGCCCATGCAGCTTTAAAAAGTTTTGTCATTGTAATTACCTGTGCCACTTGTATACCACCCCAGCTTTGTCCTTGTAAGCCCATTCTTGTGCTGTCAATATATCCTTGTTTTACTAAATATCTTGCACCACTTACAATATGATTGTAGGCATCTCTTGCAGGATGACCCGTACCATAATGAATATCCGGCGCCAGCACAACATAACCACGACTAACAAAAAATGAAATGTTCAAACGGCTGGGTGTTGGTGAAGGGTGATGATAAGTATATAAACCATCACTTAATGTTTCATAGAAATAACAGATCAATGGATATTTTTTCTTTGGATCAAAATCTTCGGGTTTATAAACGATGCCCTGAGTTTCCTTTCCAGTATAGGCTTTCCATTTGATTAGTTCTGCTGTTCCCCAATTGTAATCTTTTTGTTGAGGGTTGAGATTGGAAAGTCGAAGATCAACTAAAAACATTCTGTCATCTTGAGTCACATATAAATCAGGAGACACATTATAGTTTTCTTTTGTAAAAATAGCAACATTCGCATTTTTTGCTTTTGTAAGAAAGCTAAATAAATTCTTTTGTAAATAATCTCCTGATAATTTCATTCCGGGCTGAAAAACTGCGAATTGAGCTTTTTTATTCTCATCACTGAATCTCCTTATTACGAAGGATTCATTATGTTTAAAAAACCTCTTTTCAGGATCTGTGGACACATACCTGGTTGTGATCTTATTTTTTCGTCCTGATGATTGATTTAGATAATTAACAGGTATATGAGTAAGGAGGGGATCAACTTTCCACACATCATATCTATCATAAATATATACAGCACTATCACCTTCATGCCATCCCATAACTCCATAAGGAGTCGGAAGGTCTGGTGTGTCATTTTCTTCATTCCATATTGGCACTTTTATTTTTGCAGTAATATTTTTTGTTTCTTTTCCATCATAAGCAAAATAATTTTTGGCTTTACGGTCATACCACATAATGTATTTACCGGATGGAGAGGGGGGTGAAATAAAACCATTGAGATCCCTGATCACCAATTTTTTTGAGCCATCTGAAACATTGATGGCATAAATATCCTTCAGTGGATTGCCTGTCCATTGAGCTTCTATTCTTTTTCCAAAATCAGTTATCCCGACAAATGTTTCGCCGTCTCCTTCATTGGTTTGAATTACTGTTGGCAATTCTTTTGAACCAAGCTGTTTGATCGTATTATCATTCACATCATAAACTGCTAAAAAATTTTCCTGCAGGTCACGTTGCAAGCGATTCAATTGAACAGTTTGTAAATAATCATCTTTATAATTCCAGATATCAAGCTTCGCATTTTCAAACTCAACCAGTGTCGTATCTCTTGGCGCTTGGATCGGTGCCGTTCCAAAGAATAAACGTTTACCGCTTTTACTAAAACTTGTTATTCCGAACTCACTCACTGTCATCCCTATCTTCATTCCCACTGAATTTTTATCAGCGATCATTGAAGCTGTATCCATTCCCTCCTTATAATACCATACCTTATAAAATTTCTGAAGGTCTTTTGGCTTTGCATTACGTTCGGCTACAAAAGCAAGTTGTGAACCATCTTCTGAGAAAGAATAATTTTTAAGATCATTTCCACCTGTGCTGATGGTTTTCTTTTGCATATTACCAAGATCTATCAAGACGACAGATACTTTACTTAAAGAGTCTTTTGAACTTTTTGTCGTTTCCAGCAATAATTTTTTACCGTACTTATCAAAATAGTATTCGCTTACTAACGGAAAGGTTTTTTCTTCGCCGGTTAAAAGATTTCGTAAAACAAGGTCGGTTCCTTCAGGAGCTGCAGGGGTAGCAGGATCATCACCTTCGGCATCTGATTCGTCAAACGTGAGTCGTGAGTCGTGAAAATCGATCTCAAAATTATTATTTATCATCTCTGCATTATCATCTTCCCCGTCTCCAATATTCTTCTTTTTTCCCATTTTTGCCGGTGGCAGGTTGACTATTACCAGCAAAGAATCAATTGTTCTTTTTAAACTGTCAATAGTTTTTTTGCTTCCATCGGAGGCAGTGCCCTGTTTTGGCTTTTCTGGTTCAGGTTTTTTCTCCAAATGATAGGCTGCCCATCCAAAACCCTTTTCAGGCACTTTATATGTTTTTACTTTAGCCACTTTATAAACACTATCTTTTCCCAACTCAACCACTGCAAACGAATCCTTTGGCATATCATCCGGTTTTTTCTTTTTTATTCGAGCCTCACGATTGTCTTTGTAAGACGGTTTTATTTTAAAAATTGCAAAGCGGCTATCTTCAGAGATCACAGCATTATAACCTCTTGGTATGCTCTTTTTATATTTTGCGTCCGCCGCGGCGGATTGGACCACCAGCTCATTATCACCTTCCTGTACATTAATAGTATAAACGACCCATTTACCATCATTGCTGATCATTCTTTCCCCAATGCTTTGCCAGCTATCGTAGACCGTGTGATCAAGAGGTTTCTTCTGGGCAAATGAAAGGTGAAAAGTGAAAAGTGAAAAAAAGACGACCAAATAGTTTCTCATACAAAAAAATTTGAAGGTGCTAAAGGTAAGTGTAAAGAATATATTTATCAGGGCTTTGTTCCCACAATCATACCATATTGCCATAAGCCATTTCTCATTCCATTAAATTGGTGCTTGCAGGCGGCAATATTTTTCCGTTGCATTTCAGTGGAGCGATTGGAGAAGGTGATCGTTTTCCAAAGCAAATAAAGATTGGCAAGAAAGTAAAATTTATATAAACGACGTGATGAATGAGCCGTAAATTTTGAAATATCACTTGAAAAAATATTTTTAAACCCTGTCTCACTCATAAACTCCTCAAATCTATCTAATGTTTCAAGATAATTAACCTGCCAGCCATCGAGCCAGTTCCTGATCGTTGACCGATCATTGTTTTTAAAGTCAGTTACAAATCCATCGGCAACAACTAATCTGCCGCCGGGTTTTAGTAACCGAAATGCTTCTTTAATGAATTGTTCTTTATCATCTGCATAGCAAATGCTTTCACATCCCCAGACAATATCAAAGCTTTCATTCGGAAAATTGGTGGCGCAATAATTCATCACTCTAAAATCAACCTTCTCCTCAACTTTTTTTTCAATAGCCAATTCTTTTGCTTTATTGATCTGTCTTTCACTTAAACTTATGCCGGTAACGTTACACCCCATCTTTTCTCCTAAAAAAATACTGCTGCCTCCTATCCCGCAGCCGGCATCCAAAACCCTATCCGATGATTTTATATTAGCAGCTTCCATCATCACTTCATTCATTCGTAGCAAAGATTGGGGAAAGCTTTTTACTCTTTCATCCCAATAACCATAATGAATGGCGAGGCTGTTATTAAGATCCCAGCTGTCTTTGTAAGCATTCTCCGATGCTGCGTAGTAATCAACAATATTTTTATGATAATTCGTCAACTGCATTTTGCAAAACAATTTTTCTTTCTTTTATTAATAACATGACTATATGAATGATCAAAGATGCAGCGATCAATGAAAGACCCGCAAAGAATGACCGGTCAAAATCCCTGCTTTCTCCAAATAGAACGATAGCGAGAAATATCCCATAGACAGGTTCAAGATTAAATGAAAGGTTTACAGTGAAAGCAGTTAATCTTTTTAGTGCATACGTGGAAAATTGAAACGCCAGGACAGAGCAAAACCAGGCAAGCACCAGCAGCCACATCCAGTCTTTAAGATTTGGAAAAATATAATCGGTGGGAAATTGATTCATATAAAATGGCATCAAAGCAGACAAAGTGATCAATCCTCCGCTGAGTTGGTAAGTAAGCACTGTTTGCGGATTGATACGTTGTACAAACTCACGGATATAGATCATGACAAATGCCATAAGCACAGCACAAGTGATACCCAATATGATCCCTGTTTTATATTTTGGATTGAAATGAAAGATGAGATAAATACCGGCGATCACCATGAGGCCAAGAAACACTTCGAACCATTTTATTCTTACACGTAACAATATTGGTTCTATCAACGCTGTAAAAAAACCCACCGCGGAAAAGCACACCAGCGCCACCGATACATTGGCATATTTTATTGAACCATAAAAAGTCAGCCAGTGAATAGCAGCCAGAAATCCTATGCCGGTAAGTTTTACCATGTCTTTTACTGAAATGCGTTGCAATTTTCCCATTAAAGAAAATACGATCCACATGGTAACAGATGTGATGAATAGCCGCCACCAGACAAGGAGCCCTTCATTCAGGTCAATAAGTTTTCCCAACGGACCAGTAAAGCCAGCAAGGAAAACTGAGATATGTAAATAGAGAAAGGCTTTTTTCATTTGAGCTGCAAACTAAGGAAGTCGGAGGAAATATTCTATTTTCGGTTTTTATAAACCGACTTAAATTTTGTTTTAAGATGAGATCATTAATAGTTTTTATATTATTTGTTGCTTTCAGTCTAACTATAACTGCCCAACTGAAAAACAAACATGTCTTGATCTTTACAAAAAACGGCAAAGGTTATGTACATGAAAATATACCCGCAAGCATTGCTGCCCTTCAGAAATTAGGAGTTGAAAATGGTTTTACCACAGACACCACCACCAACTCAGCATCATTTGCTGATGATAATCTAAAAAAATATGATGTCATCATTTTTTCAAATACCAATAATGATGTGTTCGATACCGAAGAACAAAGAGTAGCTTTTATGCGTTACATTCAAGCAGGTGGCGGATTCATGGGCATTCATTCCGCATCCGGAACAGAAAGAAAGTGGAAATGGTTTAAGTTAATGCTGGGCGCAACGTTTTTGAGACATCCTCCACTTCAGCCTTTTACTGTACATGTATTGGATAAAAAACATCCGGCCGTGAAAAACTTATCTCCTCAATGGGAGACAAAAGATGAATGTTATTATTTTAAAGAGATCAATCCTTCAATTAAAATATTATTGGTGTCCGATATATCAACTATTAAAGAAGCAGATAGTTCAAAAAACATTAGACCTGATGTATTCGGCAATCGTTACCCGGCTGCCTGGTGCCAGGAATTTGACGGTGGAAGGATATTGTACACAGCATTAGGACATAATAAAGAAGATTATTCTACTGCCATTTACCTGACTCATATACTTGAAGGATTAAAATGGGTGGCTGATAAACCAAAAATTGATTATAAAAAAGCAAAGGCTACTAGCTCAGCAATTGATGAAATGAAGATCTTTTAATTTATTATTTATTAGCTCCGCTGTTGAACTATTGTTTTTACCTTCGACATGCCTTAATGAAAAGATCCGATGGGAAAACAACAAGATCGATATTCTTTGGTGACTGCTCTAAAATGTTCCAATTGTAACAGACCCTATCCTGTCTCAGAAGTTATCAATGTTTCTCCCTGTTGCAATCAACCATTGCTTGTTGAATACGATCTTCCAACAATATTTTCAAAAGACAAGCTTGTTGGAAGAAAAAATGATCTCTGGCGATATTTTGAAATGTTGCCGGTAAAAGATCCGGCGAATATTATTTCTCTTGGCGAAGGGTTTACTCCTATCCTTCCATTGAAAAAACTTTCAGATAAATATGGTTTTTCATCTATACTGATGAAAGATGAATCACATAACCCCACCGGTTCATTTAAAGCAAGAGGGATCAGTGTTGCTGTCTCCAAAGTAAAAGAATTAGGTATTAAAAAGATCATTATCCCTACTGCAGGCAATGCAGGAGGTGCATTAGCAGCTTATTGTGCTAAGGCGGATATGGAATGTATTGTCATCATGCCAACGCACACGCCAGATATTTTTAAAAAAGAATGTGAATTGTATGGAGCAAAGCTTATCACGGTAAATGGATTGATCAACGATTGTGCAAAGAAGGCAATTGAGATCAATGAAAATAATGAATACTTCAATATCTCCACTTTAAAAGAGCCCTATCGTTTGGAAGGGAAAAAAATAATGGGTTATGAAATTGCAGAACAACTGGATTGGCAACTGCCTGATGTGATCGTTTATCCTGCGGGTGGAGGAACAGGATTGATCGGCATATGGAAAGCATTTGATGAAATGCTGAAACTGGGATGGATCAAAAAACCGTTGCCTAAAATGATCACAGTTCAGCCGGAAAATTGTGCGCCTATCAAAGCTGCATTGAATGATCCGGAGAATTGGGAAAAGAATTTCTTGCCTAAACCAACTATTGCGCATGGATTGGCTGTCCCTTTTCCTTTTGGTATGAACCTGATAAAGAAAGCAATTGCCGAATCAAACGGGGAAATGATAACAGTAACTGAAAAAGAAATTACAGATGGCATTGATGAGATTGCAAAAACAGAAGGAATATTTGTTTCGCCGGAAGGTAGCGCAACCTGGAAAGCCCTGCCTTATTTAAAACAAAAAGGAAGTATAACAGGTAAAGACAATATCCTGCTGCTGAATACGGCAAGCGGTTATAAGTACATGGAAGATCTTCAAAAAGCATAAAACAAAGCCGAATAGAATTACCAAAGCTGAATGGAGCGTCGCAACGAAAGTTCAATCTGAGTTACTGAAGCTTGTATAAAAAAGAAAAACCTGCTGCCTTTCGACAACAGGAATTTTCATGACTATACA
>Ga0184635_10000449_pt1 | contig 10400 bp, 10 predicted proteins | sample PLM3_30_b2_FD_133147 | JGI IMG/M metagenome (GOLD analysis project Ga0184635, IMG submission 133147) | Groundwater sediment microbial communities from an aquifer in East River, Colorado, USA - PLM3_30_b2 | ecosystem: Environmental > Terrestrial > Soil > Riparian zone | place: USA: East River...
CGAAGCGGAGACATAGTAGAGAAAGCCGAGTTGGCGCAGATCGACCGGCTGCGCAAGATGAAATCCCAACAGGTCATCCTGCAGCGCGTCGGCGACAAGATTCAGAAACCTGATTTGGTCAAGAACGCTAAGTCGAAGATTCGTATCCTTGATCTGATTGATAGTCAGATTGGCTTTCTTCAACAAAGATCGCGGGTCGATTCCGTTCGCTTTCGCGTGCGCGTAGGCGATTCGCGTCAGAGTCCCACTTGCGTTCGGAAGTGCGCCAAAGCGCGCGGCATCAGAACGGCCCATGAGATCGCCCTCCTGCCTGCATAGGCTGGCACGCACGGACAAAGCTTTGGCGGATAATAACAAGACACCGATGGAAAGTCGCGCCTATCAAGCCGACTGCGCGGGCATGGCCCGCGCTCAATCTCACAGCCCGAACGGCGCGCCAGCTCCTTCAATGTCGAGCTAAGCGCCGTGCGGCCGTACGGTAACCTGGGACTATCATGACAAACCGCGAAATGACTGTGGCGGTCATCGATGACGACCCCGAAATGCGCGCATCGATGGCAAGTCTATTGTCTGCTTATGGCTATTGCCCTGAAACCTTCGATTCTGCCGAGACATTTCTTACCTGCGCATCGACCAGCAAGGCGACTTGCCTCGTCGTCGATATCCAACTTGGAGACATCTCCGGCGTAGAACTCGCGCATCAGTTGTTGGCGGACGGCTTCACCTATCCGATCATATTCATGACCGGCCTCGACGATGAGGTCATTCGGCGTCAAGCCATTGCTGCCGGCGGGGTGGCGTTTCTGCGCAAGCCCTTTCCAGCCAAAATGCTGTTCGACGCCATCAAAAAGGCGGCCGGCTAGCAAACTTGGCGGTATCGGGCGGAGCCGCCGGATCGATAGCGTTATCGTTTCGGGTGGTCGCCCGGCTGCCGCCGGGCGGTCCCTATTCCTGTAGTGAACCGAGCGACTGGCGGGCCTCCTGCTGGGCGGCCATCGTCACGGTATTCATGTCGGCAACCGCGGGTGCGGGTTCCGGCTCAATCACCGGGTTGAGCGTCGCTCGTGCCCGTTTGCGGGGTTGCGGCAAATAAGGTTTGAGCCAATCAACCGGCCCCCCCGTCGCGTCGGTCAGTGTGATCGGTTCGAAATAGCGCTTGTAGTCTTCTTCGGAAATATCAGGTGGGTATTCGTCGTATTGCGGGTCGAGCACCTCGCTCCCCGCCAGGTAAGTTCGCTCCTTGGCCGGCGATGTTCTTGCCCATACAAAGCAGTGCAAATTGGAGGACGCGATGATGTACCAGCGGATGGGATCATATGTTCCCGACCGCATGATCCGCCGCAACGTCTTGGCCAAGATTGAGAGCCGGCCGACCACGGTCCACGGCCGGCGAAATATCTTCTCCACGAACGAGACGATTGCTTCAGGGCTATCTACAAGCTTCGAGTAGGCGATAGTTTCGCCATCCATATCGCGCAGCCGCAAGTTTGGACGCAGCTGACCCGAAACAAGGTCCTCCCAGAATCCTTCGGTGCCCGCGAGCGGAGCGACGACACTCAGATAGATCGGCATTGGAAGAGCCGGATGCCGGCCGATCATGCGGATCTGGTCTTCCATCTGTTGAGCCGTCTGCAGTCGCGGATCAAACAAGTAGCCGTAACCGATGCCGACGCCGTGCGATTCGGCGAACGCAATATCTTCGATAATGTTGCGGCTGCGACCCAGATTTTGTTTTTTCTTGTATTTTTTCAAAAGGGCCTGATCGAAGGATTCAAGACCAAAAAAGAGAGTCACGCACTTCGCCTTAGCCAGATATTTGATCAGTTCGCGATCGTGGATGATGTTCTGGGTCACGAGCGCAGCCCATCCACGGATTTTCGGATGCTTGCGCAAAAGCTCACAGACCTGGAGCATATATTCCCGGTCGTCGGAAAAGTTGTTGTCGTAGAAAATAATCGTCGGGTACCAGCGACGGAAGCTGAACAAGGGGCTAGTAGCCACTGCATTGTCAATGGCCGCCGAAAGATCTGAAAGTTTGTATTTGGCGTGGCCACCTACTTCGGGCGGCACAACGCAGAAGGTGCACCTAAAGCTGCATCCTCGCGTGGCCTCCAAGAGATGGACAGTGGGATTGATCCCGTTACGCGGGAACAGACTGTAGTCCACGGCGTAAGACGAGATCTGCATCGCCGGCGATCTGTAGATGCGCTTGAGCTCGTTTTTCTCAAAGTCGGCAACGACCTGTCGCACGCTGTCGACGCCGCCTGCACATACGGCGTCGAAAAACTGCGAAGCAAACTCGGGAAACGATGTGCAAACGCTGCCGCCTGCGACCGTCTTCGCCCCGGCTCGTCTAAAAAAATACGAGAGCTGGCGCATTCGGTCGAAATCCGGCTGCAAGCCGGTCATGAAGACAAGGTCATATTTTTCGGTCTGGGAGGGATCGAACGGCCCGTGCCACTCTTCATGATACAGACGTACATCGAAATGTTGGGGATCGATGAGCGAGGCGACGTGAAGGCCGCTTATCGGCTGCATGACGTAACTTGATCGCCGTTTTACGCGGCCGGGTCGAAAATGCGTACAAATAACAAGAGCACGCCATTTCTTCGGGAGGTCAGGTTGGGCATCGTCCACCTGTGATGGCTGACGTCGTCTGACTGATGCCAAAATCCGCATCATCGCCCCCTTTCTGTCGGAATTATTAACAACAACAAATAAGTGCGACGGTGATCCCTGCGACATCGGGCTCAGCTAGCGATAACCATCAGCCTAGCTTACAATCGGGGCGGGTCCCAGCATTTGAATGCTGGCTGGGAAGAGCAAAAACAGTAGGCACGGATGAAGTGATCGAAAATGCTCATCCGGAAGGCGTGAAGATGGCGACTGGTTCTTCTGGCGCGGGCCGGTCCAACGTACCGCAGCGTCGCTATCTGACCATCCTTTTTTGCGACCTCGCAGGTTACACCGAGCTTTCGGAGCAACTGGATCCCGAGGATCTGCGGGATTTACAGCTGCAATATCAACGGCTCGCATTGACGGTAATGGAGCGCTACGGGGGTTTTGTCGCCCAGTTCAGCGGCGACGGTGTTCTGGTCTATTTCGGGTATCCGACTGCGCACGAAAACGACGCCGAGCGGGCAGTGCGTGCCGCCCTTGAGCTCCGTGATCGCCTGGGAGAGCTCAATCTCGACCTTCGCAGCCAACGGCTGCCGGACATTGCGATCCGCATCGGAATCCATACGGGTCTTATCGTTATCGGGTCTGAACTGGCGAGTGGCGGCGCGCAAGACCACAGCATCGTAGGCGAGGCCGCAAATCTCGCCGCCCGTTTGCAAGCCGATGCTCCCACCAATTCGGTCGTTGTCAGCGGTGAAACTTTCGAAATGATATCCGGGATGTTCGATTACGAATCGCTCGGACCCAAGAGGTTTAAGGGCATCACGCGCATCATCCCGATCTACAAAATAACAAAGCCGCGCGTAGGAATAGGTCGGACGTATAACCGGGGCCGCCGAGGCGCGCCGCAATTTGTCGGGCGTCAGGAATCAGTGGAGCGCGTCGTTGCCTGTTGGAATCAGGCAAAGAAGAAATCTCAGTGTGAAACCGTTCTCATCACCGGAGATGCTGGCGTCGGAAAGACGAGGATGGCGCTTGAGCTCATGAAGCATCCGGAGCTTGCTGATGCGAACGTGCTGCAAATCCACGGTCATGACATATTTGCCAGCACTCCCTTCTATTCGATCGGAATGTTCGTTTGGGCGGAAGCGGGCCTCAGCATCGACGACGACAAGGCAACTCGCGGTCAGAAGCTGACCAATTTTCTTGATACGCTCGGGCTTAGAAATCCCGAGAACGAAGATATCATCAGCAGCATATTGGGAATGTCGCTGACATCGGCGACTGAAGCTAACGCACCGACACCGTTCCTTTTCAAAAGAAAACAGTCTACGCTTCTGGGCTCGCTTTTCGAGCAGATCACCCGGAAGCAACCTACGTTGATCTGGGTTGACGACGTCCACTGGATCGATCCGTCATCCGCCGAAGTGCTGCAGGAAATTGTCAGTCGGTTGGCAAAAACCGCTGTTATGGTCGTGCTGACGGGCCGCTCCTTTCCGAAGATTCCGAACCTGCCGCACACGGACAATGTCATTGAGCTGGGTCAGCTCAGCGTCGACGACTGCTATGAACTTGCACGCGCCATCCCCGGCACCCAGCCTCTTTCCGATGACGAAATAAACCGTGCGGTTGAAGCGGCGGATGGTGTTCCGCTGTTTGTCGAATACCTTGTTCTATCTCTCGTGGATCAGAAGGAACAGGCATCAGGTTCAGGACGCAGGCGTGGCGATTTGCCTCTCACCTTGGCCGCGATGATCTCCGAACGGCTTGATCGTGTCGCGGACGGCAGGCGTGTCGTGCAAGCGGCCGCATGCGTGGGAAGAGCCTTTACCGCCGAATTTCTGGCCGCGCTCGTGCAAGAAAACGTCGCGAAGATTACTGAGCCGCTAGAGGCTTTGATTGACGCCGAAATTCTGAGGTCGAACCACGAAGGGCGTGAGGTCCGTTTCGAATTCCGCCATGCACTGTTGCAGCGCGCAGCCTACGAATCCATGTTGCAATCCGAGCGCCGCGCGACACATGCCAACATTGTCAACGAACTGCGTCGAGATGGCGCCGCAGGACCCTTCGTGCCTGAATTGATTGCATACCACCTGACCGCATCCGGGCAGTTCCAGGAGGCGATCAAGACGTGGCTGGATGCCGGAATGAACGCCGCCCGGCGCTCGGCTCATATTGAGGCCATCGAGGACATTCGACGCGGGCTCAGTCTGCTGAACGAAATCACGAGTCCGGAACTGCGCGCGCAGTTCGAGCTGAACCTCCAGGCCGCGTTGATCAATTCACTCATTGCAACGCAAGGTCCGACCTCGCCCGCAGTTTCAGAATGTTGCAAGCGAGGTCTTGCGCTTTGCAAAGAAGGCGAGGCGACGCCGTTGGTATTTGCCTTCCTGTTCGGGCAGTTCACTTTCAATATGTGTCGTGGGCGGGTTCACGACGCTGCGCCGATGGCGCAACTCTTTCTGCAACTGGCAACAAGCAAGTCCTTTGACTCGGGCCGCGTTATCGGACACCGACTCTGCGGGATGACACTCCTAAACTCCGGTGCCGTTGCGAAGGCCAAGGAACAGCTCGAGCGCTCGCTCGAGTTGTACTCGGCCGAACGCGATGCGGCACTGATTCATATGTTCGGGCAAAATACCCAGGTTCACAGCAGATCGCTGCTGAGTATCTCACTTTTTTGCCTGGGCCAGATCGATGAGGCCATTGAGGTTGGTCTGGACGCTCTTGAGGCCGCCGATACTCTTCGCCATCCGGCCTCGACTGCGCTGGCATACGGCTACGTGGGTGGCTGGCTGTTCGGTTTGTGCGGCGCCAAAGATGAGCTGATGAGAGAAGCGCAGACATTGATTGCGGTTTCGGAACAGCACCGCCTCGGGCCGTTTCGGCTGTTCGGATCGGCCTTCATGGGGTGGGCGTTGTGCCAGCGTGGCGATCTCGAAAATGGTTCCGCCATGCTGAAAAAGGCGATCGACAAGCTGGAGTCGATCGAATTTCTGCTGTCGCTTCCAGGTCATCTGGCAATATTGGCAGACGCCAAACGCCGCCAAGGACACCTCAACGAGGCCAAAAGCACGTGCGAGCGCGCTCTCACGATGATCGCGCATGGTGCTGATCGCTGGATCGAGCCGGAAATACGTCGCGTCGATGCCCTCATTGACGCCGACCTAAAGGCGCAAAGTGCGGACAAGATCGAAGCGAAATTTCGCGAGGCGATCGAGTGTGCACAGAGACTGGAATTTCCGGTATTCGAGCTCAGCGGGTTGCTCAGCTTGCAGAGTTTCCTAGGTCTCAACCGAAAAGACATTGAGGTTGAAACTCGGCTTAAAAAACTTTCGCATTTGCAAAATCTTGATCGTCGCGTAGAGGCTGCCATAAAGGCGAGGGGCTACAATCGTCGCGCGTCGGTACATTAGTTCGCTATTTTGAGAATTGGAGCGGTCTATATGTTAGGTCGTTTTGCCGACCGGTTCTCGACTTCACCTGTATCCTTTGAGCTCGTTCTGCCTGATAAGACTGTGCGGCGCTTCGGCTCGAGCACGCCAAGCTTTCGGGTGACGGTCAACAATCGCGCAGGATTGCGTGCGCTCGGGAGTGTCGACGAAGGTCGGATCGGCGATGCGTATCTGACCGGAGACATCGATATCGAAGGTGACATGTTGCGTCCTTTCGAACTCAGGGGATCGATGAAGGATTTCCATCCTGTGGTCGCGGCCTGGCGATTCATCCAGCCCCTGTTGTTTGGACAGGTTCACACCAACAAACGCGCGATCAGCGCTCATTACGACATTGATCCGACGTTTTTCTTGAGCTTTCTCGATCCCGAGACGCCTTGCTACACCCAGGGTGTCTATGATGATCCAAATGAAACACTCACCGCCGCGACACTTCGTAAGTTCAAATATTGCTTTGAAAAACTCGAGCTTAAGGCCGGCGACCACCTTCTTGAAATCGGCCCGGGTTGGGGGGCGTGGTTTGAATACGCCTCGAAGAGGGGGGTGCACTGCACCGGCATCAGCAATTCGCAGGCGTCAGTCGACTATCTTACCGGCCGTGCAAGGCAGTTGGGATTCGACTGGGAACTGATCAGGGGCGACTTTCTGCATTATCAGACGGACCGGAAATACGATGCGATTGTGATCATGGGGGTCATCGAGCATCTGCCGGACTACCGGCGCGTGCTGGAAAAGTTCACGACGCTGCTCAAGCCCGGACGCCGAATCTTTCTTGATGCGAGCGCATGCACTCAGAAGTACGAACTGTCATCGTTCATGGTCAAATACATCTACGGCGGCAACCACTCGTTTCTCGTTCTTCATGATCTTCTCGACAAAATGGCAGAAACGCCGCTGCGCGTGCAGGAAATGTTTGACGACCGCTTCAGTTACTTTCTCACGTTTCGGCAATGGGCGACGAATTTCGACCGGCACCGCGAAGCGGTGGTGGCGACATTTGGTGAATTCAACTACCGGCGTTTCCGATTGTACCTTTGGGGCGCGGCTTACGAGTTTCTGAGCCGAAGCCTTGATTGCTATCGAATGATTATAGCGTACCCGGCGAAATAATCCCGACACTGTCTGCCACAAAGGTCATTATTGTGTAGCGGACATATCGCGCGCGTAAAGGCAACCGCCTCAGTCAAGGTCCTGCAAGACGAATTCGTGATGTTTCGCTATGCTGACGGCCCGGCCACTGGATAGGCATTTCAGGCAGGGAAAGACGTCGAGCGTTGTTGGGGGAATAGCATGGAATTTATAAAGCACACCGAGTGGCCCATGTGGTTCGGATACGCCGCCGTTGCGTCGAGCATCATCACGTGTGCGATGAAAACGATGATTCCCCTGCGCGTTGTGAGCATGACGTGCAACGCTCTCTTCATTATCTATGGGTTTTTTGCGGGAATTTACCCCACGCTCATATTGAACCTTATTCTTCTCCCCCTTAACACCGTCCGCCTGCAGCAGATGAGAAAACTGATTCAGGATGTGGAGGCGGCCGCGTCTTACGGCGAAACATCAATCGATTGGCTCAAGCCCTTTATGGCTCGCAAGGCTTTTCGAAAGGGCGATGTCGTGTTCCGCAAAGGCGATGTAGCCGACGCGATGTACTACAGTGTCAGCGGCCGTTATCGTCTTGCCGAGATGGGAATTGAGCTGCCGGCCGGCCAGGTTTTCGGAGACCTGGGTCTCCTGGCGCCCGGCAATCTGCGCACCCAGACGATCGAATGTACAGAGGACGGCGAGGTGCTCACGGCGAGCTATCAGCAGGTCAAAGAGCTATATTTTCAGAATCCCCAATTTGGTTTTTATTTTTTGCGGCTCACGACCGAGCGCCTTTTCGAGAACATCGCGCGTCTGGAACAAGAACTGGTGCAGAAGAACCAGGCGATCGCGGAACTCAGTCAAAAACCGGCATGATGGTTCATAAGCATCGGCTGAGCCCGGCGGGCTTATACTTTGCTTTAAGATCGTGAGAGCCGTGGCAGCTTTCAAGTTCCACATAAACCTGAGCTCGACTTTTCAAATAGATGGCCGGCTTAGCGCGAGCCTTGTCGAGCCAAATATCGCGCCTTATGCCCGCTGCGCCGCATTCTCGCGCGGATCGACTTCCGGTTTCCCGGGCAGCATGTACGTCCTGGTGCGCTTGCAGGAATAGCAGACGAAAGTATTTCGCTGCATGTTGCGCACGACCGGATGCGGGGTTACCGCAACGTGAACCATGCTTGTTCGGCACTGCGGGCAGATCGCTTCATCGATTGCGCCAGAAGGGGACATTCTCGTTCCGCTTTGTCTTGGAAGCGCCGGTGCTCCGGCGCGGCCTTTCGCGTCTCAGGACGCCATCTCCGATAAATTAGGTTATGAAGTTTAAGAATTCATTCATGAGGAAAGAGACTGATTTTTAAGGGCAATCGCCTGCAGCATCCGGAAATCGGTCGGACTGCGCCTCAACAACGAGCCCGATTTCTCCAATCCTCAAGATGTCGTGGGCAAGTTGGAGACGAGCAATATTGCCGTCTCCAACAACCTATGCCTGCAACATTAGAACGGGTCGGCGAAATGTTGGGCAGGAAGAGTATTTGAACCGACCGTCGACTGCAGCGCGTGCGGATCCATCTGTGCATTCGCTTGCTCGGGTGCTGCCGCGGTCGCGTGCGGTGTGGGGCGCAAACTTAGCCCGACTATAAGAATCGCGATTGCTACTGCGGCTACCGCTGTCACACGCATGATTCCCTCCATCGTTGGGACCAGGGTTAAAGGGGGCCGTTGCCTTTAATCTCTGCGACCTTTTGCCTTAAAGCGGCCGTGGCCTGATCGATCCGCTCAAAATCTGGCCGGACGAAATGGCCGAGATGAGTTAAGCGGACAATCGACCGGGTTCGCTCGAACAACCGGCCGCCAAACTCGCTTTCCAAATTCTGGATGGCGCGCGTGAGCGAAGGTTGTGCGATACCACAACGTCTGGCTGCCCGGGTGAAGCTTTGCTCCTCGCAGAGTGCGAGAAAGTAGAAAACCTGGTGCGTCTTCACCGGCATTGTCTAACGAACCGCAAGCTCTATGGCATTTGAGATGAGCGGCGATGCAACCGCAGCTCCGAGCAACAGGACATAGAGGACAAGCCAGATTGTCGCGACCGCGCTTTCACCGTTGTGGGAGTTTTTCGGGCGTTCCGGACGGGACCCGCTTCCTGAGCTGATTGGACGCATAGTCGGCCTCCTATGCTAAAGTCCGGTATCACGCACCCGAGTTATCCGACGGTGAGGTAGCTCACACTTGCCGTGCGATATTCTTCAAAACGGCCGCGATCCATGGACGTCAATGAAAGAGGATCGGTTTGCGGGGGTATGGGATATCAGGTTGCTGGTGCAACAATGAATTTTACGGTCTGTTTTGACGTTTCATCCAAATAGGGCGCCCGATGTGGTAATGTTTGACGTATGTCGCTTTTAACGGGACGCCAATTTTGGTGAATTGCGATGGCCACGGTGGCAAGTATTCAAGGTCAATTCTCTGACAAGCACGGGGTGCTGCATGCGCACCCATTTTTCAGGGACCTGGGTAACACGGTAATTGATCGCCTGGCCCCTCGCGTCATTGCGACCAAGATAAAAAAGGGCGCGGTCATATTTCGGAAAGGGGACATCGGCTCGAAGCTTTATGCCGTTCGTGCCGGGGCGGTAAGAATCAGTGCTCCATCCGAAGAAGGAAAAGATGCGATATTTAATCTGGTCGTCCCCGGCGAACTTTTTGGGGAAATTGCGTTTCTCGACGGTGGGCAACGGACGGCTGATGCAGTTGCCATCGAGAACTGCGAATTGCTTGTCATTGAGCGCCGGGATTTCATCCCGTTGATTCGAGATAACCCCGAGGTTGCCGAGAGACTGATCAAGATACTCTGTGCGCGCATTCGAAAGACGAGCGAGCAGGTCGAAGACATTGTGTTCCTCGGCCTGCCAAATCGCCTTGCCAAGGTCCTGCTGCACCTCTATCGGCCTTCGGCCGCCAACTCGCCCGTCAGCAAGATTCAGGTGACCCAACGCGAAATCAGTCAAATGATCGGCGTGTCGCGCGAAAGCGCGAACAAGCAGTTGCAGGATTGGCAGCGAAAGAAATGGCTGAAACTGGAACGCGGTGGCGTGGTGATCTTTGCTCCGCAAGCGCTGCGCGACCTCGTATCCAAAAGCCTGGCTTGAACCGTTCCGCTGTCCTTATTCGACTCCGACAAAAGTCAGCGGCCGCGCGACCTCTTCCAATGGCTTGCGCTCGGCGTCGACACCCCAGCGC
>Ga0184635_10000450_pt1 | contig 10400 bp, 10 predicted proteins | sample PLM3_30_b2_FD_133147 | JGI IMG/M metagenome (GOLD analysis project Ga0184635, IMG submission 133147) | Groundwater sediment microbial communities from an aquifer in East River, Colorado, USA - PLM3_30_b2 | ecosystem: Environmental > Terrestrial > Soil > Riparian zone | place: USA: East River...
CGCAACCCTTCGAGAAAAACCATGCCGCCAAGCGAGTAAATATCGATGGGCGGTTCGGACAGATCAAAAAGACCTTGTAGCGATTTGTTAATAAAGCCGATGCGCGGGCTCAAGAGAATCACCCATGCCATTGCTTGCAGCATGCCCGGCACGGCGAGGGTCATCGGCACGCCCGCATAAATCCAAATTTTCCCCGGCATGTTGGTGCGTTCGACGAGCCATGCGAGAGTCACGGCCATGCTGATGCCGAGCAGAACGCTGCCGCCGACGTAAATGCAGGTGTTGGTAAAAAGCTCGTAGGTGCCCGGGTCGGTGTAAACTTTGATGTAGTTCACCAGGCCCATCGTGTCGAGAGAAAAATCGCCCGGCAATCTGGCGGTGCTGAAGCTTCCCAAGATAAGAAAACCGAGCGGCAGGCTGACCAGGCCCAAGACCAGAAAAAAAATTCCGTGGTGCCAGAGAGTGGGGCGGAGCGAAAACATAGACTAAAGGATAAAGGATAAGGGATAAAGGATAAAAAAGATGAAAAGGAAATTATCAGAGCGACGAACGCCGCAACGGCATCCGAATTTATTCTTCATCCTTTCGCCTTTATCCCTTTCTCATCGTCCTCGCCGTCTGCCGCCGCTCTTGAGCCAAAGCTCGTCCCAATAGGCCAAAAGCTTCGGCTGAATTTCGACCTCGATGGCGGGATCTCGGAAGGCGTCTTTCTTTCCCAGGATTTCGTCGGCGAAGGGAACAAACTCCCGGCGCTGCAATTCTTTGTGCACCGGCGGTGCGTAGTCGGCGACGTATTGAGCGATTTGCCCTTCTTTGCTGAGGAACCAGTTGACGAATACTCGCGCGGCATTGATATTCGGCGCGCCTTTGAGAATCCCCATTTCGGAAACCGCCACCGGTACCGGCTCAGGACAATGGTAGCTGACCGGCGCGCCCTCGATTTGCTTTTGGTAGGTGCGGTATTCCGCAGAAGGTATGCTGGCGTAGAATTCACCGGCAGCGGTGAGCTCCAGCATAGCGTTCATCCCCTCGCGGCGCAGTTGCGGTTTGACGTCGTTGAGCAGCTTGGCGAGGAAGTCCTTCGCCCATTTTTCGCCGTTGGCCTTCCATAAACTAAGCGCCCAAAGTTGCGGCCGATTGCCGAGCGCCAGATTGCCGTTGCGAAACTTCGGATTGGTCAATATATCGTCCCAGCGCTTGGGCATGTCTTCTTTCTTGAACTGCTTGGTGTTGTAAGCCATGCACCAGTAGCGCATGTGCATGCCGACCCATAATCCTTCCGGGTCGACGGTTTCGCGCGGATTATTCTTGAGATTTGGGATGGCGCGCATATCCTCGAGGGCGCCGATCTCTTTGTACATGAAATAGCTACCGCCCAGTCCGGTGATGATGTCGGTGACGATCTTTTTATTCTTGTAGGCGACCAGCGTGCGCACCGCGCGGTCCTCGTGGCTGGCGCGCGAGTATTCGATATTGATGAACGGATAGCGTTCCTTGAACGGCCGGGCGAGAACTTCCATCTGCCCTGGGTCGAAAGTCGAGAAGATGCGCAGCTTGCCTTCTTTGCGCGCGCCGTCGAGCCACGCTTTGGGGACTTCTAGCTCCTTGTCGATGTTTGCCAGCGTGCTGGCATCGAGCTTCAGCTTCTTGAGTATTTCCTCCGTCGACTTGGGCAAAGGAGCGGCAGCCGCGTTGGATAAATTCGGCGAGGTGCAGAGTGCTACGACGAACACGGCCAGCAAGAAACGCGTATTGGCGATCATAAGCAGTTATTCCTCCTTCCGGGTCCGTTTTTTCGGTTGAGAGAGGTATTGCTTTAGCAGCGGGGAATCATAATTCGCCGGTCCGATGCCGCTCAAGTGAGCGTAGTATTTGCCCTGGGATTTGCCTTCAGAGTTGTATTTCGTTCCCATGTAGAGGAGCGGATTCGCATCCGCACGGTAAAGTTCGCCGTCCATGACGCCCTTGCGGATATGCGTCGCCAATACTTCGCCGACGAACAGATCCATGCCGTCGTCAAAGGGAATCTGGCGCGCGACTTTGTATTCGACGTTGCCGATGGCCTCGCCGATCAGCGGCACGGAAATTTTCGATGGCCGCACGGCCGTTAGTCCCGCGGCTTGCCACTTATCAACATCGCGGCCCGAAACATAGCCGCCGAAGACGATGATGTCCATCATTTTATCGGTCGGAGCGCTCATGACGAACTCGCCGCGCTCGAGCAGATAATCATAAGTCAGAGTTCTTTTCTGTATCGCCACGACCATGCGCGACGGCTCGGCGCCGGTCGGCGTAAACCACATGGCGGTGAGAAAATTCAAACGGTCGTTTTTCCCCCGGGTGACGACGAGAGCGGGGATTCGAATCGAGAAGGGTTTGTTGCCGTGGTTGCCGGCCTCGAAGTCAACGGGGTCTTGCCAATTCATGGGCTACTTTTTTATCTCAACTTCGGGTGAATGCAAACACGGTGTCGTCTCGCGTCTTAGGTCTAGTCGTCTCGGCTTAGGCGGCGGATTGTTAGGTTGTATAACTATTGTGCGCTGGCTAAGAGGTAAACAGGTAATTTAGATCCGAGCAGCCGGCAATCCCGCCGCTTCTCTCGTTCCATTGATCTCATCTAACACCATTTCTTCCACCGACTGAATCTTCCAGTCGAACTCGTTGACAGCCCGGGAATTGTCGAAGTTCCAGGCGGGCACTCGGGCGTTTTCGTCGAAAGTGATTTGTGCATCGGGTAGATATTTTTTCACGATGTCCGCAATCTCTCTGCCCGTGGGCGACGGCCCGGTGCCCATGTACGTGTCGTGTTTGACCTCGTCGGCGAGCGCCAGCTTTGTGTAGAGCTGGGCGATGTCGGCGACGCCGACGATGTTGCGCGGTCCGGATGACGGCCAGTTGGCGAAGCCGGGTTTGCCGAGCGCGGGATCTTGAATCATTCGGCGGGAGAAAGCGGTGTTGCCGGGACCGATGACCGCCGCTGAGTGAACCTTGACGATCCGGATGCCGAAAGTTTTGCTGTAACGCTCGGCCATACCATTGTTGAGGAGCTTCATGAGACCGTAAAGGTTTTTCGGCGCGCGCGGCTCGGTGTTTTCATTGATCGATTCATCGCCGTAGCCGTCCTGGTAGCCAAAGATTCCGACCGTGCTGGCGAAGACGACGCGTTGGAGGCGCGCCAGCCGTGCGGCCTCGAAGAGATTCGTTACGCCCATGATGTTCACGCGCGCGGCGTTGAGAAGATCGCGGCATTCGGGAGCGAGCAGCGGCGTCATGAAATAGCCGAGGGCGACGATCCGCTCGATGCCGTGATCGACGATCGCGGCCATGACTTCTTCAAGGTTTGCCATGTTTCCCCTGATTGACGGCACACCGGTTGCGCTCGCCCGCGACTCTGCGACTAAATCGAAGCCGACAACCTGCGCGCCCCGAGCGGCCAATCCTTGCACAACATGCCGGCCGATATATCCGCTGCTGCCGACGACCATGATTTTCATGAAGACACCTCCCGACTCTACCCGTTTCGTTCTATACGATGCGGTATGAGCGGAAGGCAAACCGAATCGTATTGCTCGAAGGTTGCTAGATTTGCTATTCGAGAATTGACGCTTAAATGGAGGTCTCGTAATGACATCGAATATTACAAAGCGAATCATTGATGCCGACGGCCACATCGCGGAAGATGCGCAGGCGATCATCGCGCATATGCCGGAAGCCTATCGCGAAAAAGCGCGCGCGCAGCCGTTCAATCCGTTTCCGCCGTTCGATCACTTGCACGCGGGACACCTCGTCGACATGCCGCCGGGCGCGTTCAATCGCAAGGTCGGGCCGAAGGAGTGGCTGGCTTTTTTAGACGAGGTTGGCGTCGAAGCGACGGTGCTTTATCCGACTGCGGGCGTAGCTTCGGCGAATATAGTCAACCCCGATTGGGCCATCGATGCGACGCGCGCCTACAACGATTGGTTGCACGATACTTACTTGAAACACAGCCCGCGCTTTCACGGCTTGGCGTTGTTGCCGCAAGCGGTGTTGAATCCGCAGGCCGCTGCAGAAGAACTGCAACGCGCGGTGACAAAGCTTGGCATGTGCGGTGCGATGATTCCTTCGAATAGTCTGCACGGGCGTCCGTTAGGCACGCCGACGTACTTTCCAGTTTACGAGGCAGCGAACGAGCTGGGCTGCTGCGTGGCGATCCACGGCGGCATTCACGGCAATATGGGAATGGACGGGCTCGATCCTTACGCCGCCGTGCATGCGATCGGCCATCCACTGGGCCAGATGATTTCGCTGGCATCGATCGTTTTCAACGGCGTGTTGGAAAGGTTTCCGAAAATTAGATTCGGCTTCCTCGAAGGCGGCGTGGCGTGGTTTCTGTTTTGCCTCGAACGCTTCGACAGATCCTACGAGACGCATGTGATGCGCGACCTTCGCGGACAATATCTAAAGCTCCAAGCCGGCGAAAAAATCAGCGACTATATCATCCGGCATGTGAAGGCGCGCAGAATCTTCATCGGCTGCGAAGGCGGCGAGCCGCTCATTGCGACGGCAGTTAAAATGGTCGGTAACCAGCCGTTTATGTATTCCACAGATTTTCCGCACGAGGTGAATGCGGCCACCTGTAGGAAAGAGTTGGATGAATTGATCGAGAACGATGAACTGTCAGACAAGGATAAGAACGCAATCTTGCAAAACAACGCCGTCGAGTTTTATCGACTTAAGGCGGAATAAGTTCCCCGACAGGACTCGCCCATCTCGCGGGATTGCGCGGGCTGGCAGCTATCCTATGCACGAGCGACTTAACTTGTTACTCAAGGTCGGGTATCCCGACGGCGAACCAGCCCAAATTGGCTGCGTTGCGAATGAGAAGCATCGGGCTCGCGCAGCCACCCGCTGGCAGTGGTGACGTTATGAGATCTATTACATCGTCGATTTCGAAGTCGCCGTTGTCGGCCAATGGAACTCCAGCAGGATTCGTGCTGCGTTGAGTAAAGGGGGCTGCGGCCTCACAAATCAGCGTGGCAATAACGCGTTGTTGCGTCGCTCTCCCAGCAGTATTGCCGCCGCCCAAAATCAAGCCCTTTCCTTTGACCTTGATGTCTCCGTTTGTCTTTACCTTGGCGTCCAGATTGTCTATCACCCAAATCTGCCCGGCAGGGTTGACGCCGCGGACTATGTTCGCGGCGACAGTGACAACCGGTGGGGTTCCTGCCACGGTGACGTTCGAGACAGGATGGACTCCAATACCCCCTTTGAATCTGACCAAGGTGCCTCGTTCATCATCTGCTCTCGCCGACGCGACAAGAATCACAAAGGCGACTAACGCGAGACCGGCAACCCATAAATAGCTTTTCATAACACACCTCCAATTATTTTTTTGGAACACTAATCGCGCTACGGATTGTAGTCCTTGTGGCACCGGTGGCGTCAAACCCCATAGGAGGGATTTTTCAGAGACCCGACCGGGATTGGTGAACGTACTGCCAGGGAGGTTGCTGCTATCGAAAAAGTAGCGAAGCCGCGCGAAGATCGCGCTCTTGGAACGAGCGTGATCTTTTTCGTCGACCCCGTACCAGCGCTAGAAGTTTGCGCGTTTCGTCGTCTCGCAGCGCAGGACTAGGCGCGCGATTACTTGGGTGCAAACACCAAAAAATATTGATACGGCAAAAATGAGTGTTCCTTGGCGAGCCGAAAACCGTTGGCCTCCATCTGTTTGATCAGATCTTCGCTGGCGATTCTCATTTGTAGCGGCGGACCTATCGGAGATTCCTTCTTGTGAAAGTCGATCATGACGATTTCACCGCCCGACTTTAACATCTTCTTCATCAGTGCCAAATACTTCGGCTGGTTCTCGATATGGTGCCAGGAGTCGCTGAAGAAAAACCGGTTCACGGATCGGTCCGGCAGCAATGGATCGTCCGGATCGGCGAGGATGGAGACAACGTTCGTTGCTTTCAATGCGCGGATGCGCCGGTTGATATGCAGAATCATGTCGGGGCTAACGTCGACAGCGTAGACTTTGCCTTTGGCGCCGACAAAGTGCGAAAGACGGAAAGTAAAATAACCGGAGCCCGCGCCGATGTCGGCGACGATTTCGCCCGGCTTGATATTCAATGCCGTCAAGACCTCGTGCGGTTTCTGATAGGCGTCGCGCTTGGGATCTTCGAGAGACCCGATGTATGCCTTCGGATCATTGTGCAGGCCGTGCATCTGGTGCTCATCGCGTTTGACGGGGTCTTGAGCCCAGAGAAAAGCGGGTGACAAAATCAGCGCGACGAGAAAGCCACGGATCATGAGACGATTTCCTCCTAAAGGCTGGTTCAGTTAAGGTCGTTAAAGCTATCACATTTTTTGTCCGTTCCAATTGCGCCGCAAAGTCGTTGCTGCGCCCGTAAATAAGTTGCCTGACTTCTCATTTCCCTGTATTGGTAGGCGCTATGGCGCAGACAGAGCTCAAACGACAAATCGGTTTATTCGACGCCGTCATGTTGATCTCCGGCGATATGATCGGCACTGGAATATTCATTTCGACGGGCGTCATCGCGGCTCAAGTGCTATCGCCGGGAGGCGTGCTTCTGGTTTGGATCTTGGCCGGCTTGCTGGCTCTGACGGGCGCGCTGAGTTGTGCCGAGCTTTCGGCGAGTCTACCGTACGCCGGCGGCGACTATAATTATATTCGGGAAGCGTACGGCAAGTTGATGGGCTTTCTTTCCGGATGGTCGTCGTTTCTGGTGACGTTTTCGGGAGCTATCGCTTTCCTCGCGGTGATCTTCAACGAGTACATGTCGTTCTTCTTTCCCGTGCTCGGAAGCAAAGAGGTGCTTTTCTCGGCGGCGATACCCTTGATCTCGATCAACGTTACCGTCGGTACTCTCTTCTGCATCTTTGTCGTGCTGGCGATTTCCACGTTGCATTGTATCGGCGTGCGTCAAGGAACCGTAACCCAAAACATCTTGACGGTGATCAAGATCGGCTCGCTCGTGGGAATCATTCTACTTGGAATCTTTGTCGGCAAGGGCGATATCGCGCACTTCACTCCTTTGTTCGACTGGAACAAAATCACCCAATCGAGCGTCTTCGCCTCGGCTTTTATCCCGGCGATTTTCGCCTACTCGGGTTGGAATGCGGTCATCTACATCGCCGGTGAAGTTAAGGACCCGGAGCGAAACTTACCCAAAGCACTGCTGATGGGAAACCTGATCGTGATCGCGCTCTACCTGGCGATCAATATGGTTTATATCTACGGCGTACCGGTGAGCGAAATGAAAGGCGCGGCTAGAATTTCCGAAGTGGCGACGACCGCGTTGTTCGGTTATCCAACCTCGGCATGGATTACGGCTCTCATCACCGTTTCGATTCTCGGTGCGCTCAATGTCGTGACGATGCTCGGACCGCGGATCTATTACGCGATGGCGCTCGATGGCGTGTTTTTTAAGCGGCTGACTTACATCCATCCAAAATTCGGCACGCCGAGCAGCGCGATCATTCTCCAGGCGGCCTGGACCTGTTTGCTCATTCTAACAAACACCTGGGGAACGTTGTTTACCTATGTGAGCGTGGTCATCACGCTGTTCTCGGCGCTGACGGTAGGCTCGGTCATCGTGCTGCGGTATAAGCGGCCGGAGCTTCCACGGCCCTATAAACTCTGGGGCTACCCGATCGTGCCGATTCTTTTTGTCGCCGCGCATTTATGGATCGTGTGGGGATCGGTCACGGAAAATCCCAAAGATTCCCTGATCGGGCTCGGTATCGTTTGCCTTGGGATACCGGCGTACTTGATCTGGCGGTGGCGGACTGTAAAGAACTGAATGGATAATTGATAATGGAGAATTGATAACGGCGGAGCGGCAATTCCTAATTTTCCATTCTGCATTATCCATTCTCCATTAATTGGAACCATGGCTGTTCGCATCACCAAAGTCTATACACGCACCGGCGATCGGGGTGATACCGCTCTCGTCGGCGGTAAGCGCGTCCCCAAAGATTCGCCGCGCATCGACGCCTACGGCACCATCGACGAGCTCAACTCGATAGTCGGCCTGGCACGGGTGTTTAACGAAGAAAGCCTCGAAGCCGGCGAGGGGCATCGATTCCTAGACGAGGTTCTGTGCCGCGTTCAAGATGAGCTTTTCGATATCGGCAGCGAGCTGGCGACACCGCCGGAATTTTTTCAGGCGGGCATGTACCAAGTCGGCGATGATGAAATCAAGCGTCTGGAGAAGCTGATCGACCAGTGTCAGGAAGATCTCGAGCCGCTCAAATCGTTTATTTTGCCGGGCGGCGGGCGCGTTGGGGCTTATCTGCATCAATGCCGTACGGTCTGCCGGCGCGCCGAGCGCGAGATCCTGCGGCTATCGCGCGCCGAAGAAATCAACCCGCGCGTCATCAAGTACATCAATCGCCTCAGCGATCTTTTCTTCGTCTTGTCGCGCTGGATTGCCAAGCAAACCGGCCAGACCGAGTATCTGTGGCAGCGGGGACTTCAACAAAAACCGCGAAAGGGTTGAATCAGCGGAACAGTGATTTAATGTCTCTCTCGGGGATGGTTAGAATCCCTCGCCTTCAGAGGCTGTGTCCCTTGATGTCATGCTGAGCAAAAGCGAAGCATCTCGCATTTTCAGGGTGTTACAAAGACGAGATTCTTCGGCTTCGCTTCAGAATGACATTGCGAAACAGTCTCTCGGGCGAAGTGAAAGTTCGTCATGCCGGCGAACGGCGGCATCCAGGACAGCATCGGTCGTACCGTTGGAAAACGGTATCCAGATTAAGGGGATGGACCCCGGTTTTCACCGGGGTGACGATAACGCCGGAATGACGGGATTAGGAGTCGACTTCGAGTCGACAAATTCAGAACTCCTTGGCTTGGAGCCGGGTGGTGTTCAGTTCTGGGGGGATTCACATGGGGTTATTGGACGGGAAGAAGGCAGCGATTTTCGGTGTCGCCAACGAACGCAGCATCGCCTGGGCGATCTCGGAGGCGTTTCACGCCGAGGGCGCGGAACTGGCGTTTACCTTCGCCGGGGAAATTTTGGAAAAGCGCGTGCGGCCGCTGGCGGAAGGCATCGGCTCGAAAATCATCCTGCCTTGCGATGTCACCAAAGATGAAGAGATCGAAAAAGTTTTCACGACGCTCAAACAAGAGTGGGGCGGACTCGATATTTTGGTGCACGCCATCGCCTTCGCCAACAAAGAAGACCTGTCCAATCCTTATGCGCAAACCAGTCGCGCTGGCTTCCACCTCGCGATGGACGTGAGCGCGTATTCCTTAGTGGCGCTCGCACAACGAGCGGCGCCGCTGATGGAGGGGCGAAAGGGCTCGATCGTGACGCTGACTTACATGGGTTCAGAGAAAGTCATTCCCAATTATAACGTCATGGGCGTGGCCAAAGCCGCGCTGGAAGCGAGCGTGCGTTACCTCGCGCACGATCTCGGCCCGAAGGGAATTCGCATCAATGCCATCTCCGCTGGACCGCTGCGAACATTAGCGGCCGCGGGGATCTCTGATTTCAAGTCCATGCTGCATCACGTCGCCGAGCGCGCGCCGCTCAAACGCAACATCGAGGCGGAAGAGGTCGGCAAGACGGCGTTGTACTTGTGCAGCGATTTGGGCAGCGCAGTCACCGGCGAAGTGCTGCACGTCGATGCCGGGTATAATATTATGGGAATGTGAGAGATTGGGTAAATGGAGTGATGGAGTAGTGGAGTGTTGGTCTGATTTACCCAATACTCCATCATTCCAATACTCCAACACTCCAGCGAGGTTTGTATGGCGATAAAAGAAGTTACACCCCAGCAGGCTCACGAAATTCTCACCAATGATACCAGCGTCGTTTACATCGACGTGCGCACAGATCGCGAGTTCGCCAATGGTCACCCCGCTGGCGCGGTGAATATTCCCGTGGCGTTTCCGGATCCGGCGCGCGGCATGATGATGAACGCGGATTTCGTCAAGGTCGTGGAAGCGAATTTTCCGCACGAGAAGAAGATTATCGTCGGCTGCCAGGCCGGGCCCCGCTCCAACGCCGCGGCGGGATTGCTGCAGCAGGCTGGTTATCAGGACGTTTCGAATATGCTCGGGGGATTCGGCGGTATGCGCGATCCGATGGGCACCGTGATCGCGCCGGGATGGTCGGCGTCCGGGTTGCCGATGAGCGAGGATAACGGCGAGGGCGTCAGCTATGAATCGTTGAAATTAAAAGTTAAAAAGTAAAAATTAAAAAGGCCAGCAGGTTCACGACTCATCGATCGTTCTCATTCCGATAATTTATAATTTTCAATTTTCCATTTATTATTATGTTGTATTTCAAACAGATCGAGATCGGGCCGATGCAGAATTACGTCTATCTGATCGGTTCGACTGAAACGCGCAAAGTTGCGGTCGTCGATGCGGCGTGGGAGATCGATAC
>Ga0184635_10000452_pt1 | contig 10355 bp, 19 predicted proteins | sample PLM3_30_b2_FD_133147 | JGI IMG/M metagenome (GOLD analysis project Ga0184635, IMG submission 133147) | Groundwater sediment microbial communities from an aquifer in East River, Colorado, USA - PLM3_30_b2 | ecosystem: Environmental > Terrestrial > Soil > Riparian zone | place: USA: East River...
CCGGCTTCCCGTCCCGGCGCAAGGATCACCATCCGCTATGACGGGCTCACTCTCACCACTTGGGGAGATGGCATGGCTTACAAACTTCCGAACGACAAGATGATCGCAGTGCAGGTCGCGTATGTCGACAGCAAGGGCAATCCCGCGCAGGTGGACGGCGACGTTTCCTGGAACACGTCCGACCCCAACCTGGCAACCGTGGACACCAACGCCGGCGACTCCACGCAGGCCACGGTGACGCCGGGCGGAACAATCGGGCAGGTGCAGGTGACTTGCATGGCGGACGCCGATCTTGGCAGTGGTGTGCGCGAGATCATCACCACCATGGACGTCGATATCGTCGCAGGTGAAGCGGTCGCCGGCACGATCACGCCGGTCGGCGAGCCGCAGCCGATCGCTTGATGAGGCAAGCCTGGCGGCAGTTCGCCCATAACGTCGCATGGGTGGCGCTAATCATCGCAATCGTGGTGATCGTGCTGGTGCTCACACGATAGGAGGAAACCCATGAGTCTCGGCGGCATTGTGCTCGGCCTTGTCAACATCGCGATCGTGGTGGCCATCTTGCTATTGGTCGGCGCCATCATCCTGTGGTTCTGCTCGTGGATGGGGATCGCCGTCCCCGGCAATGTGCAGAAGGGCTACATCGCGGTGGTGGCGCTGATCGCGCTCTACATGATCGTGGCGCTGCTGCTCGGGATTCCGTCGGTGCGCGTGATCGGCCACGGCGCGAGCCCGACGATCGGCGCGGCCTTGCCGCCGGCACCTAACATCATGCGGGAAAACTGATAGACTGCGGGCGCTCGTAAGGCGCTTTCCAGGACCACAATCAGGGCCGTCGCCCACGGGCGGCGGCCTTTTTTATTGGTCCCACCATCCAACCGGGCGGGCGTGGAATCTCGCCTTGTTGTGGCCGCCATATGTGCAGCGTGTATGGATGCACGTTGATATGCTCGCTTTCTGGCACATGCAGTTGCATCGCAGCTTCATCATAGCGGAAGAACTTGCGCTTGATGAATTCCATCTCGGGCCAGTTCGGGCAGCGCGATCGGCGCGATACCGAGACGTGGTCCCAGCCATCGCCGCTCGACGCGATCACGTTGAGCGGTTGCCCATCGATCGGGGATGGAAACTTGAAGCCGCCGCAAGTGCCATCGCCGTTCCAGCCATGGGTCTTGGTGGTGTCCAAGCGGTGAGCATCGAGTGTGCGGAGGTCACGCATCAGAGCGCCTCCATGAATTCCTCGTCGCCGTATACGACGGCGATCTGGCCGGACAGATAATCCGGGCCGCAGCCGATGCCGCATGCCTGCCGCATGCATTTGTCCCAAAGCATCGTCGCCATCATGTTCATCGGCAATTGCTTGCGCTTGCCGTCCTCGTCGCAGAACGCGACGCATCGGTGGCGGTCGCCGGCATGCGCGATCCTGTCCCAGCCGGGGACCACTTCGAGATAGCCGCCGCCGATCGCATCCTTGAGCAGATCAAGCGTCGGCGGGCCGTCGACCGGCATTGTCACCGGTTTCGCCTCCCCGGCCTTGAATACGAGCAACGTCCCTTTCATTGCAGAGCCTCTGCTATTGGCGAGACGGCGAGAATATTGCACTTACCACTCCTCCCCCCTGCTCTTTTCAACAGCTATCCGAACCCCATTTTGAGATTTGGCCCCAGGGCGGGGTCTGAATCTGAAAATGAGAATCATCGGCACCGCCTGCCATAAGGCGCTTGTGGAGTTGCTCATTCGCAACCGCGAAAAGGCCGGCTTGCGACAACGGGATGTGGCCAGGCGCCTCGGCGAATACCAGAGCTTCGTTGCCCGGATCGAGAGCGGCCAGCGCCGGATCGATGTGTGCGAGTTCCTGAATATCGCCAAGGCCATCGGGTTCAATCCGGGGCGCGCGCTCAACAAACTGTTCCAGGAGACGCCGCCGGATTAGGGCTGCATCGGTGTTTGCGGTGGAACGGCTGGCCACAGCTTTTGCAGATGAGATGGCAGCGGCACTCGATGACCTCGATGGCGCTGTCAATCACGTCGGTAGTTGGCCGGTGCATGACTCGGCGCTCCGGGGGTGAACCTGCGGGATCGGCCAGCAGGTCGCTGTACCAGCACTCGAGGGTGACCAGGAGGTGATCGAGCACATCGAGACCGGGATCGTCGCGGCCGCGTTCGTAGCGCGATACTTGGTTGGCGGTGATGCCGACGCAGCTGGCGACCTGTGCCTGCGTGAGGTGGCGAGCTTGCCGGATACGGCGAAGCCAAGTGGCGCGGATGGACCGCGCCCCATTTGCGGGTGCGGCACGCATGTGACCCCAATCTTGAGCTGAATGGGTGCGCCGCGATGCCCCGGACGCTGGGGACTATTATACCTAGAATGACACTAACATGATAAACCCGATTTCCAGATTCCCGTTCCGTAGTTTTCCACTTTATTTTACGATCTCGTTACATGGGGATGGGGATGGGGAGGAGATGGCAAATTCCTGCGTTTTCCTAAGCAATTAGGCCGGAACGGCTCCCATCCTCCCCGTTATTTAACCGTTCCATTTAGGTCCGTTCCGGGCCCGGCAGGGCGAGAAAGCCCTTGCAACATCGGCACAACCTGGCTACTTGTGGGGCGTCCCTGGCGCACCCCGTTTCCTGCCGTTTCCGGCCGGCAATGGGGAGGTGGATGGGGATGAAAACCGCCACCCCCATGGGCTCCCACACCGGGAGCCACACCGGGGAACCCAAAAAAGGAACCCGAACGTGAAGACTGTTTTTGCCGCAATGCTACTCGCAACCGCCATTGTCAGCCCATCCAGCGCTGCAAACTTCTGGTTCAACCCCGACGGCACCAAGACACCCGGTGCCGCAAGAGTAATCGCTCGGGGCCTGCCTGCAGTCGGCAGCGTGCCGTTTCGCGATCTCAGCGGACCCGATTATGAAAGCCGAACGGTGATCACAACACCCTTCGGCACGAGCGATTATCGTTACCGTTCCTATTCGCGGTGAGGAAAAAGGAGACACGATGATGGCCAGAAAGAACGAGCAAACGTCGGGAGGTGGGTTCTTTAATCTGCCTTCTGGGCCGAAGGCGGACCCCAAAGTTCTTGAGGAGCTTTGCAACGCGATCGCTGATCAGATGCGCCACGAGGACGACCTTTACAAGCTACAGATCGTCGCGACGTTGCGCGAGATGCTCGTTGGGTCGCCATCGCCTAGGACCGAGGGCACATCATGACCGCCAGCGAATTCGAAACCTTTGAACGATGGCTGCGCTGGATGCGCTGGATGCTTGCCGCCAACATCGCTCTGAATTTGCTGATCCTGGCGCTGACATGACCCGCTCCATCCATAAGCTCACCACCAAGGGAAATTCCGAAATGCCCGACGATAAAGTGCGCATCCCTGGCCTGCCGCCGATCCCGGTGGTGTCGGATGCAGAGGCTGAGAACAGCGATTTCTTGGTGTGTGCGCCGCTCACCGAGCCGATGTATTTCGCGGACAATTTCAAGGGCATCTGCTGCCACTGTGGCCGCGACATCCAGTATCGCTGGCACGCGCCGCGCAAGCCGAAGCGGCTGTGCATGGAATGCTTCGTCAAGCTGGAGAATAAGGTCGCCGTGGAATCGGAAGAAACCAAGCAGGAGCGGCCGCGATGACCCGCTCTCTCCACAAGCTCACCGCCGCCAAGGTGCGATTCACCGGCACCGTCGTGGCGCTGACTGGAATCGCCGTCGCATTGCTCTATTTCAGCTCGCCAAACAAGCATGACCCCAGCCCCTATACCCCCAACAAGGTCACCACAAGCGAGGGGGCGCAGATAATATTTTACTGCGATAAAGTTGGGCAGATCCGCAGCGGACTCGTATGGGACTGCGTCCCCCGCAGCGGGAAGCCATGACCGCCCGCTCCCTCCACAAGCTCACCGCGGCCAAGGTCGCGGCCCTGATCAAGGACAACAAGCAGGGCCGCCACGGCGACGGCGGCGGGCTGTATCTGCAGATCGACGGCAACTCCGCGGCGTGGCTGTTCCGCTACATCCGCCACGGCCGCGAGCGGCAGGCCGGCCTTGGCCCTGCCCGCGATGTCACACTGGCGCAGGCCCGCGACAAGGCGCAGGCGCACCGCAGCACGCTGGCACGGGACGACGATCCGCAGATGGCGCGCCTGCGCGACAAGCTGTCGACGGTGACGTTTGCCCAAGCCGCCGAGCAGTTCCTCAGCAGTTACAGGCGCACGCTCAAGAACGCAAAGCACCGCTCGCAACTCGTGCCCCGACTCGAAGCCTACGCCTATCCCAAGCTCGGCCGCCTGCCGGTGAACCGCATCAGCCTCGAACACGTGCTCGCGGCGTTGGAGCCGGTCTGGCATGAGAAGCCCGAGACCGCGAACCGCATGCGCGCCCTGATCGAGAAAATCCTGGGCTTCGCCCGCGTCAAGGGCTGGCGCTCGGGCGACAACCCGGCGACATGGAAAGGCAATCTGGAACATGCGCTGCCAGCGGTCGGCAAGTTGCACCAGGTCCGCCACCATCCGGCGATGGACTATCGCGAACTGCCGGCCTTCATCGCCGAATTGCGGAAACGCAGCGCGGTGGCAGCACGCGCGCTCGAGTTCCTGATCCTCAACGTCTGCCGAACGGCCGATGTCATCGGCGTGCCAGATCCAGATCGAGAGGACAAGCCGCCGCTGCGCTGGTCCGATATCGATTTTGAGGAGCGCACGTGGACGATTCCCCGCAGCAAGGCCAGCGCGATGCCGCACAAGAAACCATTGAGTGCGCGCAGCGTGCAGATTTTGAACGAGATGCGCCGACACAAGCTCGATGACGTGATCATATTCCCAAGCCTCGATCGGCCGGGACAGTCGCTCTCTACCAGCGCAGTGCGCAACGTCCTGCGCCGGACGATGGAACGCAACGACCTTTCGGTGCACGGCTTCCGCGCCACCTTCAAGACGTGGTGCGGTGAGGCTACTGCGGTGCCACTTGAAGTAATCGAAAGCAGCCTCGCGCATGGCGTGATTTCGAACAAGGTTGAGGCAGCTTATCGGCGGGCGGATTTCTTCGAGAAGCGACGGCGCTTAATGGAAGAGTGGTCGGCGTATGCGGACGGTGGAGTGGCCGACGGCAATGTCATTTCGCTGCGTTCATCCAGACGTTGATGCTCCAAACAAAAAAGACAAGGCCGGATTCTGCCGGCCTTGCCCTACCTGACCTTGCCTCGCCTTGCCTTACCAAGCCCCGCCCGGCCCGGCCTAGCCTTACCACGCCAGCCTTGCCATGCCACGCCGAACCGAGCCGTGTCCGGCCCAGCTACGCCTCGCCAGCCTTGCCTCGTCTTGCCAAACCCGGACGAGCACTGCCTTGCCTCACCGTGCCATGCCAGCCTTGCCGCACCGTGCCGAGCCACGCCGCGCTTTGCCCTAACAAGCCCTGTCATGCCGAACCGCACAGGGCCGCGCGACGCCCCGACATGTCACGCCAGCCCTGCCTTGCCCAAAAGGGCCATGCCGCGCCGTGCCCCGCCGAAACGAGCCTAGCCTTGCCAGCCTTGCCTTGCCGAGCCGGACCAGGCTGCGAGCCGCACCTCTTCGCCTAGACCGGCCGTGACGCGCCAGCCTTGCCAAGCCAAGACGTGCACAGCGCTGCCGCACCCCGCACTACCAAGCCGCGATAGAACGGGCACTGCTATGCCGTGCTGTGCCACGCCGAGCCAGCATTGCCTCGCCCCACTGCACTTTGCCGCGCCATGCCGCAAGCAGCACCGCCCGGCCGGGCCTTGACGTGCTAGGCCCCGCCAGCCTTGCCGCGCAGAGCTGTGCCACGCTCTGCAAGACCACACCTAGACGCACCCAGCCCTGCCTTGCCAACTTCATTGCGCCGGCCGGTTTTCTTGTTGCGCAATTCGTTCGCGCAGTCGCGCGCGGGCATCGCGAACGAGCTCACAGATGTCGAGCAGCTCGTTGTATCGAGCTTCAAACGCTCGCAGTTCTTTTTCGGCTGCGACGAGAACCGCGAGTTGCAAGTTCTGGCTACTCAGGACTTCGCTGAGCCCGCGATAGCTTTTGCCGTCATCGTTGACTGACACGAATGCCCGGCGCGGCGGCTTATCGCTATCGGTGTCCTCGATCTGAATGATGCGGATCAAAACGCGCGCTTGATCGAGGCGGTACGCTTCCGCCGCAGTTTTGTCATTCCATTCGAAGTATCGATGTATCGGATTGTTTCGCTTACGTGCTTCCTCGACGACGGCATGGGGCATCAAGCGGCCGTTGTTCTCAGTTCGAATCCGTTCAAGTTCGCCGCCGATCACATTCGGATCGGCGTCTTTGTTGTTATGAAAGATTGTCGGCTCTCTGAAGACATAACGCAGCATTTTCAATCCTCCTACTCTGCGGCTTCCATGATCGGTGGTGCTGTCCGTGACACGACTTTCGGCAACGATCCGCGACCGCTCGCGAATGCCTCCCATTCCGTTTGCTCGCGCGGGGTTGCAATATGGAAGGCGCCAAACCATCCGCCTTTCTCATTGCGCCAATCGCCGACGCCAATTCCTGTACCTGCTGAACGAGTTAAAAAGGCGAGCTGATGCGGCGCAACCATCAACGGATTAACGCTGCCGGTGATACGCATTGCCCACGTGCTGAACTGTGCGCGATAGGCCAGATTCGCGGTTTTGCGCAGACCTGCTCCGATACGAACCATGTCTTCGCGCATCTCTGGTTTTGAGCCATAAATTCGAACGAGAGGCATGTCACAGATAGCGCCGGCAAGCGCCGGACGGACGCGCACGACCTCGGCATCGAGCCAGAGCGCTTGCATCACATCGCTGCGCGGTACGCCGCGATCCTTGTGTGCGCAAGATAGAATTGCCTTCTTTACGGCAGTTATCGGGAAGCCATAGACGTTTTCGCCCATGTCATATAGTGAATTCAAAAAATCCTGCTCAGGGTCACGTTTTTCTTTTGCTGTTCGCGTTGCACCGGCTTGTGTTTTGAGCATGTCGCCCTTCGCCTTCTCGCTCCAAGCATGCGTAATGATCGGAGTGTCGCCGACGATCCAGAATATGAAATCCTGGGTTGGGGCCTTTTCGGAAAGAAGTTCACCGAGCTGAATGCGTTCTTTCTTTTCTTTTGATTCCTGTTGTTTCGTTTCTGTTTTCTGCTTTGCCATAGGTAGCCTCCTCTCGGTGGGTTAAGGGTCATTTCGGGTCATGGCTTGGGTTCCTCTATCGCATTGGCACCTGACAGCCGGTCATCACCGCCAGCAGCACGACCGCGAGTGCCAGGGTAAGGCCGAGCATTAGCGTCCACGTCTCGATCAAATGCGCCTTCACTTGCGCGGCAGTTCGTTGATGAGGCGGCGCAGCGAGGCCTCGGTCACCCTGGTGCTGTGGCCGAGCTTGACCATGTCGATCTTGCCGTCGCGGTGCAGCTGGTAAATTTTCTTCTTGCCGCAGTTCAAATACTCCATGGCTTGCAGGATCGAGAGCAGGCCGCCATCGGTGTCCGTTTTCATTTGCCATGCATCCACTTGAACTCATCCGGTGGACTGTTCCTTGGGCCGCAGATGCGCAGGCAGCGGTCCCTTGGTGATGACGCTATCCTGCGGCAATTGATGCACACGCTCGCGTTCGACCGGGAGGAACTTCTTTCGCTCCTCCATCAGGACGGAGTTGACCTTCCCGACCATGTTCAGCAGATGATCGAGCCACGCAATGTGCTCGTTGGTTTCCTGCTGCTGCGTGTAGCGCAGATCGTCGCCGCGGATGCGCGCGTTCTCGGCCATCCGCTGCAATCCCAGCACCAAGTCTGTCAGCCTGTCAGCCATGATCTTGCTCCTTGAATTCCGGCATTGACTGGCCGGACCAGCCGGCCTCCCACGCAAGCGCCTCGCGCGTGCGATCACTCTCGCGATACTCGGGCGGGATCGCCTTGCGCTGGTGGCCGGCGGCCTTGGCCTCCTGGCCGCGCTTGAATGCCGCGACGTTCTGGAAATGTGCGTAGTGATCATCGGTGGGAGCGGGGTCACGGTCGGCCTCGTTCCGTGCGGCGGACGTGGCGTCGATCGTGCCCCGCTCCTCGCCTTCCTCCCTGGCATCGTCAACGGTGACGGGGTGCGGACTGTCACCTGCCTGGGAAGCTCGGGAAAACTGGTCTAGTGCTGCAGCGGCGCCAGGTGCCCGCGCGATCGGCGCTGGTGCGGTCGACGGTGCCTCGTCGAGTTCGGGCAAATCCTCGTCGCCGACGATGTCGCGGCCGGACGGCAGCACCTTGGATAGCCGCCGCAGTGCGGTTTTCTTGTACATTTCTTCCGGCCATTGCTTCCAAGGCGCATCATCGCGGGTGGCACGGCTCATGTTTCTGATCTTGTTGGCCTCGGCGAGCGACATGACGGTGACGAACACGCCGCCGTCCTTGGTGGTGGCCATGGCATAAACCTTGACGATCGGGGCATCGAAACTATCGCCGGGAACGTGCCTGAAATGCTCGCCCTGCTCGTCGATGTGATGCGCGAATGTCTCGCCCTGGCGCACGACATTGGCGGTCACCCACTTGAACTGGCCGCTGCGGCGGAAGCGGCGCAGCAGGCCTTGGTACATCGGTATCCAGGTCGCCTTTGACTTGAACGGGACGATTGCGCCCTCGACGCCGTCGGGCAGCAGGCCGTCGCGGCAGGCTTGCATGCACGCCATCCACAGCGACTGCCAGGTCACGGCCTGGAGCTCGGGATTGATCTGCGCCGAGGTCACCAGCGCGCGGATGAACTGGTCCGGCGTGACATCGGTCAGCGCCTTCGCCAGCTCGTCCTTGCGCGCCTCGAGCCGCTCGCGCATCACCACGATCGGCGGCTTGTTCACAGAGGTGGCGACGACGGCCAAGGTATCGGTCATTGATAACTCCTTCATTGCGTGCACAGAAGTCCACGGCCCTCATCGTCTTCAAATTTTTTGAATTCGGTACGCATGAACTCGATCATCCTTTCTAGATTCCGCTGTCGTTTGCTCGGATTCGTGTGGGTCTGGAAAGCGCCCCATGCGCAGCACACTGCTGCGATCATCGCTGCGTCAATTGGTTCCTCGCCATCGAACAAGAGGCTGGCTTTTATCAACAGTTCGTTCATGTGCTTGTTGGAAGTGTTACTCATGCAGCCGCTTGTCCTTGATCAGCAACACCCGCGGTTCCTTGGGTGGCACCGTGTAGCCCGCGCGCTTCTGCGTCTTGTACGTGATCCGCCAGTCGGGCAGGCCGTTGGCGAACTCGGCATCGCCCATCAGATGCTTCACCTCGGTCTCAATCTGGTCGCAGCGATCCTCGGCCGCGCCCATTGTTTTCAACAGCTCGGCGCGTTCGGCGAGCATGGTGGGCAGCTCATTGTGGCGGCTGAAATCGATCTGCTTGCCCGGCGTCTCGCGCGGCGTCAGCAGCTTGACCACGTCGGCGTCGCGGGCGAAGTCGGGATCGGGCTCCTGGCCGGTGGCGACGCACAGCCAGAAACTACTGACCGCGGCGATGATCTTGGCCTCGCTCTCGGCGTGCCGCGGCACCTCGAGGATGACGCAATCCATGGCATGTGCGTCGACCAGCAGCGCGGCGACGGCACCGAAAGCAGCATCGGCCAGCATGCATTCGGTTAGCGTTTGAAGCACAATCCAGAACGGGATCTCAGTGCCGCCGAGCCATTCCTTGGCATAGACCGACGGTGCCACGGTCTTTGCCTGCAGCACGCCGAGGCCACGCGCTGGATCATGAATGAAGAAATCTGGTGTGCAGCCGAGCCGGATGTCGGGATCGCGTAGGTAACAATTGGGCGCCTCGAGCTTCCATTCCGGGCGCAGCTCCTCGACGGCCTTGGCGACGGCGGGCTCGAGCCAGCGGCCGCGGCGCATCACCTTGTTGTCCTCGTCGGGGAATTCGACGCCGCGTTTCTCGGCATAAATGCGCAGGGAGGTGGTGTAAGGATGCGCGCCGAACAGCGCACCGATCACGCTGGCGGTGACGTCTTCGCGCCGCCACGCGAGCCATTCGTTCCGATCGGTGATGGGTTTGCGCTCAATCGTCATTGGCCTGCCGGTTCATTTCGCGGTTCATTTCGTTCTGCATGATGGTGAGGGTTTCGCGCCGGGAGGCCAGGTCTTGGCGGCTGAGACGGCCGACGATGCCGCCGATCACGCTCGACATGATGAGGGCGGCGTCGAGCGGGTTGATCTGCTGGCTGCTGAACCAGTCGACCAGCGCGCTCTGTGCATCGATGCGTTCGCGTTTATCCATGGTTTTGCTTCCGCCATTCGTCGGAGAAGCTCTCGAGCCAGGTCCGGGCCTTCTCGAGCCTGGTGTCGAGTCCGATGTTGGGGATCTTGAGCATGGCTGCGGCC
>Ga0184635_10000453_pt1 | contig 10355 bp, 8 predicted proteins | sample PLM3_30_b2_FD_133147 | JGI IMG/M metagenome (GOLD analysis project Ga0184635, IMG submission 133147) | Groundwater sediment microbial communities from an aquifer in East River, Colorado, USA - PLM3_30_b2 | ecosystem: Environmental > Terrestrial > Soil > Riparian zone | place: USA: East River...
GGAGTATATCATCTAAATCTGATTTAGCCTATTATAAGTGGGAATCGGACTCCGTGTGCCTGGTAAATATATTGAATCATGGGAGTGTTCAGGATTCCTTTAAGCTTACTTATTCTCATAATTCTAAATCATTGAGATATCTTAATGAACCGAAGAAATAAAACCTACGCTTTAAAAAATAGTTTGTTTGATTTAACATGTTTGAAACCTGTAAACACTTCCATAATTGTATGTTCATCGATACGGCAATACTGTTTATCGAAAAAGTTTCTCCCCGGCATTTACAGAAGATACTTTGGTGGCATAAACCAAAATCTTCAGCATGCGAATCTTATCAACCCTTCTTTTATTAGTAGCGTCACAATGTTCGGCGCAAAAGATTGAAGTAACCAACCACATGCTTTATAGTATTACGGTCAGTATCGATCATATTTCCTATCCGGGTAATAAAAAGTACCGGCCTAAACATACTGAGTACCCCCGACACAGTCTGCATACAGGATGGGGAATATCAGCCGGCGTGGACATACCATTTTCAAAAAACAATTCTAACCATTTCCAATGGAGTCAAAATTTTCGGGCAGGATATCTTAATAATCCAGGAATTCAACATGCATTCAGATTGTATACAGAGCCAACACTTTTATACAAATTGTCTATTGAAACCTCTCAAATGCTGCAAACTGGCTTACAATTGGGCTATATGAGAGTCTATCCTAAGGGTGGCATGATCAGCAAGCAACAGGAAAAAATTTATGTTGATCGAAAAGGCCGAGGGCAATTTACCGGTGGATTTATGTTGGGTGTCGGTTATCGTTTTCAAAATGATGCTGTGGAATTACAAAATACCTTGCAATATCATTTCTGGTTACAGGGACCCTTTATCCCCAAACGTGCTCCCCTATTGCCACATCAATCCTTTTCTTTTTCATCCTCTTTTCATCTATAAATATCTTATTATGAAAAATTTATTTTTCTTGGCGATGGCAGTTTTACTTACAGCGCATACAGTCCTGCAGGCACAACCATCCGTTCAAAATATTATTAAAAACCAGCACCCAGTTTTCAAAACTTCGAAACTTCAGGGATTAGTAAATGCCTACGTAAACAAAGGTTTACCCGGAATGATACTATTGGTAAAAAATGGTGATTCCACCTGGCAAACAGCCGGGGGATTTTCTGATGTAGAAAAAGGGATCGCTATGGAAATCACGAATGAATTAATGATCGCCAGTATTACCAAAATGTTTGTTGCTGTTGTTACACTCAGGTTGCAGGAAGAGGGAAAACTGGATATCGATAAACCAATCAATACTTTTAAGTGCGGGTATAGATTTAAAGATATACCTAATGCAAAGAAAATTACTATCCGGAATTTATTGAATCACACGAGCGGATTACCTGATTTTATCAAAAACAGCCGTTTTGTTACCAACCTGCTTGATCATCCTTTAAATAACTGGAAGAAGAATGACCTGTTGAAATTCCTGGCTAACACAAGATCCGAATTTATTCCCGGAGAAAAAGGGATGTATAGCAACTCGAACTTTTTGTTACTATCAGTAATTCTTGATGAAGAATTTAAGGATTCGATCGGTCATGCATCGCTGATCCAAAAAGATATCATTGATCCCCTTACTTTAAATCATACACATTATATTGACCGCAAGGCGCCCCCAAAAAATCTGGCCCAGGGTTATGCCGACCTGTACAGCAACAACCATCTTATTAACCTCACACACCTGAACATCGGTGGATCAGGGAATGGATTCAGCGGAATGTTTAGTACTGTTGGAGATCTGTCTAAGTTTTTAGATGCGTTATTGATCAAAAAAACTTTGTTGACTGATAGCAGCTTAGAACAAATGCTGCGCTTTACCCAGGATCCTGAAGAAAAAGCAGTAGCATTTGGGCTGGGCATTTGGAAAGACTTCCAGGATACAGGAACACATAAATTTGCTTATGGTCACAGAGGACGAGAAGCTGCTTATACTGCGGACCTGTTTTGGTTTCCAACCCAGGATATTATGTATGTATTGATGATGAATTGCGGTATAGGTACGGATTCTCCTTTAAAAGAAACATTTCTCGAGTTTCGCAAAGAATTGGTCACTGAATTACTTAAGGGATCAGAAACCATTGTTCAGAAATAATATCCTTCTTTTAATTCATCGTCAAAATGCCCATGTACAACGAAATAATTTCCTTCTTCTCCGGATCACCAATAGTTTTAAATCATAAAAATTGAAATATGAAAAAAGTATCTATAATACTCGGTTGCGTTTTTCTGTTTATTTTTTTAAGTAGTTGCCTCAATACCTTGTATCCTATTTTTACAGAAAAGGATATCGTATTTAAACCGGAATTGCTGGGTAAATGGAATAATAAAGAAGATGTTGTACAAATAACTTCCCTTGCAAAGGAAAGCGGGATCGAACTCCCGGAAAAAATTTCCGCGATCAAGGATAAAGGGTACCTTATAACTGGCGATGATGAAAAGTACATTGTCTTTCTTGCACGCATTGGTAAGCACTTGTATTTTGACTATTACCCCGTTGGATCAGAAGTGCAACGAAAAGCTGATGAATTTTATATGCAGCATATGATAAAAAGACATTTTTCTTATCGTGTTGATATTATAAATAAAGACCGCTTCGAATTGAGTCAATTGGATGGAGATTTTTTAGAAAATTTAATTAACCAAAAAAAGATTCGTATCCGGCATGAGACCAACAGTGACGGAAGTATTATAATCACAGCACCTACTGAAGAGTTACAACAATATATCCTTAAATATGGCGACGATCCAGGAGCAATTCAAAGCGAAAAATCAATTTTCACAAAAGCCAACATTAACCTTTAAATCTTTTCAAATGCAAAAAATAGTTTTATCGGCATTAGTCTTCTTTTGGATCATTCAATCAGCATGTGTAACCAGTTTACACCCATTGGTAACTTATGACCGTGCCATAACTGACGAAAAATTATCGGGAACATGGAAAAAAAGTGATGGACAAGAGTTTTTGATTCAACCAGTTTTAAAAAGCGATTTTTATACACAGCACCAAGATCTTAAAGATGACATAAAAAAAGGGTCTAAAGAAGACTCTCTTCTTCTTGCCAGATCATACATACTTGAATATGATAAAGAATGCGGGCATTACACATTGATGATAAGTTTTATCAGGTTAAACGGCCAATTATTCATGAATTGTATGCCCATAGAAGGTACCTATAATACGCATGAAGGAGGTGGGGTTGACCTTAACATTCCGGGCAGCATGCCAAGTTATACCATCGCCAAAATCAATTGGCAAAATTCAAATACCTTGAAGATCGATTTTATTGATGGTGGTTTTTTATATGACCAGATAAAAGCTAACCGCATGAAAATAAAACATGAAAGTGATGACATGTATGATACGTTTTTACTTACTGCTTCTACCAATGAATTGCGGCAATTCATTCAGAAGTATGGAAATGATGATCGCTTTTTCGACAAAGAAAATTCTGTTACCTTGATCCGTAAAAGCTGAGGAATGAAGAAAAAGTATTGGGAACTCAATCATCCTATATTGAGAATTATTCAGCACCTGGCATTCTGGGTGCTTTCATTCTTTATATTCCTTTATCTTTTCAAAACTGGTATTAAGCCCGAAAAGATAGATTATGTTTATACCTTTTTGTTCCAGTTAAGTCTTATACCGGCTGTTTATTTAAATATTGAATTTCTTTTACCAAAGCTGGGAAACAGGAAACGGATCCTGTTTTATTTATTCTCATTAGTTGTTCTTATCATTTTTTTTGCATGGATCAATTATAATTTTTTTGAAAAATGGTCCGCAAAAGTATTTGCCGATTATTTTTTCATCTCCTATTTTACTTTTCGTGAGATCATTCTTTTCTTTTCAGTATACATTATCATTTCAACTTTGATGAAGCTTTCCAAATCATGGTTCCTGGTAAGTGGATTACAAAAAGAATTGCTGGAAAAGGAAAAACAAAAAACCGAAGTGGAGCTTAAAGCGTTGAAAGCACAGATCAACCCGCATTTCTTTTTTAATACATTGAACAGCATTTATTCTATGGCACTGGATAAAGACGAAAGATTACCGGGCACAATTTTACAATTATCAGAGTTGATGCGGTATTTTCTTTATGTGTCAAGAGATAATTTTATTCCGTTGGAAAAAGAAATGACAGTTCTTGATAACTATATTGCCCTGCAGAAAATACGTTCTGATTCCAAATTGAATTTTGAGATAAAAAGATCAGGCGAGATCAATGGTCATCAAATAGCCCCCTTGCTTCTGATCACTTTTCTTGAAAATGCATTTAAACATGGCGCTAAAGGGAGTTCGGAAAAATCGTTTATTTTTCTGAACACAATTATAGAAAAAAACAAACTCATTTTCTCAATAGAAAATAATAAAGGATACGTGGATGAAATAAAAACAGGCGAATACAACGGATTGGGTCTTGAAAATGTAAAACGACAATTGGAATTATTATACCCGGGAAAACATTCGTTAAAGATCAGTAATGAACAGGATAGCTTTAAAGTACAATTACAATTGAATTTATGAACCGATGTAAATGCCTTATAGTTGAAGATGAGCCGCTGGCACAAAATATTTTAAAAAAATATATTGGCGATCACCCGTCACTTGAACTGGTGGCTACCTGCACTGATGCATTAGAGGCACAGCTGATATTGAACAAGCAACCTGTTCATTTGATCTTTTTGGATATCAACCTTCCTAAATTATCCGGCATAAATTTCATCAAGAGCTTGCTGCAAAGCCCGCATATCATTTTTACGACAGCTTACCCGGAATTTGCAGTAGAGGGTTTTGAACTCAATGCAGTTGATTATTTACTGAAGCCTTTTTCGTTTGAACGTTTTCTAAAAGCGGTGAATAAGGTCATTGAAAAATTAAACAATTCTTCTCTCCCTAAAAAAGAAGAAATAGATGCTTTTATTTTTTTTAGATCAGACAAAAAGATCCACAAAGTAGACCTCGAAAGCATTCATTATATCGAAGCAGTCGGCGATTACATGAAGGTGATCACTGATTCAGGGCAACTCCTTATCAATGAAACAATGAAAAATTTGCAGGAAGGACTTCCGGCCAGGTCATTTATCAGGGTGCACAAAAGTTTTATCATTTCCCGTAACCGCATAAAATACATTGAAGGAAATTATATCCAGGTAGAAAACAAAAGTATCCCTATCGGCGCCACTTATCGTAATGACGTTCTTGCAAGTACTGATAAGAAAAGTTAAGTTTCGTTATTCATCCCAGTCACACCCGATCGGGGCACCGGGCGGAATTTCCTTATGGATCGTTGGTTTCGCTTTTTCCGGTTCTTTCATTCTTTCTAATGCAAGTAGTAGATGCCCTTTATAAGTTGCATCGGGAGTCGCTTTCAACTTACCCTCAATAAAAGCTTTTAGATCTTTTAATGTTGTTTGTAATACTGATCTAACAAGAAAAGAATTATTGTCATTAATGCTGGCAGCCAATAAATAAGTCAGTAAAACTTCTTCCGTTTGTATTTGGATCAATCCATCTATACCAGTCAATCTTGGCGCCTTCCATGTTTTTGAAACAAGCAGGTTGATCATTTCAGCAACTCCCAATCCTTTGTTCATTGCTTCATATTGAACCATCCTGTTCAATCTTTCAGCATTAAATAAAAATGATAAAGGAAGATCGGCGCCAGTTTCTGCCGGAGATAACACATCAAACGCCAGACCTGTTCTCTTTCTAAAAAGTTCTCTTGAAAAACTATAACCTGACGGTAATGGTGGAATTATTTGTGCGATCTGATCAGGCAATTTTAAAAATTTAGGATCAATACAATCGATGATCACATTCAGCGCAGTTATTTGCTCTTGCTTTGATAAAGACTTTGTTATTATTTGTCCATCGCCCCGTAATGAATAATTATAAAACATTCCGCCCACGACTTTCGTTGCCGCTTCTACCTGGTAGCGATGATAAAAATAAACCGGCACTAATACCTCTTCCAGCATTGCCATCGGCATACCGGTCCTGATATTTTTTTCACCAAAATCAGACAAAGCTTTATTGCGGACCTTCATTACATTTTTTAATTCTGTTACTGCATCATTTCCATTATCCCAAAGATGTGCCTGCGGATGAAGACCACCAGGTGCACGGGCATCCCGATCGGCAATAAATTGCAACCCTTTTTTTTCCGCATCAGACAAGATCTTGTTTAATGTCATTGCTTCATTTGTGCCAGAAGGAAAATCATTATAACCGAAAGTGATCGCCACTTTATCCCATTCACCGATCTTATTATCATAGGCATTGTTAAGATCAATTTCACCAGCATTTAAAATTACAGTTGGATGTGGGTAATCCATCACACTTGCACGATCACTTACGCTTGCAGCATAGTTGTGCATCAATCCAAGTGTGTGACCAATTTCATGTGCAGATAATTGTTTTAATCTGTCCAGGGCCATCTTCAGCATTTTATTATCGCCCCGATCCCCTAAAGGGGTGCCATTTTCTGCGAAGGAGTCCTCACGGACAAATGGAGCTAATAACCCTGTTGCGATCAAATAATCTTGTCTTACACGCAATGAACCAAGTGATACCTGTCCTTTTATTATTTCACCAGTTCGTGGATCGGTAACGGATGCACCATAGCTCCAGCCTCGTGTACTGCGATGTACCCAGTTGATCATATTGTAACGTATATCCATCGGGTCGGCATCTTCTGGTAAAACTTTTACCTGGAAAGCATTGATATAACCTGCAGCTTCGAAAGCCTGGTTCCACCAGCTTGCACCTTCAAGCAAAGCGCTACGGATCGGTTCAGGAGTTCCGTTGTCTAAATAATATATGATCGGCTTTACCGCTTCACTTTTTGCTGCAGATGGATCTTTTTTCTCCAGGCGATGCCGCATGATATAAAATTTCTCTATCGGTTCTGTGACCGGAGTGCTATAATCATAATAGGAAACAGGAATAAAGCTGCTTCGCGGATCAAAGACTCTTGGCTTGTAATTGTTATCCGGTAACTGAACAAAAGAATGATGCATTCGCAATGTGATAGCTTCAGGAGAAGGAGTTACCGAGTTTACAAAATTGCCCGTAATGCCGTCGTTGTTTACAAATGTTATTGTTGTTTCAAAATCTGTGTTCAGTGGAAAGTTTTTGGTGCGTGCTAAATAAATAGCAGAACGTGTCTTATCCAACGAATAATTTCCCTGCTGGCTGCTTTTTATACGATTGGCAACCTGCATTGCATCACGCAATAAAAAATCGGTGGCATCAACGAGATAGTGATTATTACTTTCTGCTTCGACTGTAAATCCCCAAAGTGTCGATTGTGCAAATGATTGTTCAACAGCCCTTTTCTCTGCGACATCTTTCGTTATAGCACGGTATTCATAGTTGGGCTGTATCATTAATATTTTTCTTCCTGTCTTTGAAAATTTTACGATCCGTCCGCCTCCGGATAGTCCACGATCAAGCCCTATATCGTTTGAACCTAAACCCGCCGGTAAAGAAATTGTATAAAGGATCTCGGTATCAAGTGTATCCACTTCAAGCCATACTTTACCAGTATTTTCATCCCAATAGAAGTTAAAAAAGCCTTCAAACTTTTTCAACTCCTTTGTCTTCTCTTCAATAGTTGATAGCTTTTGAGATGAAGCAAAAATTGGCACAAATAATAGGAATAAAATAATTTTTCGCATAGCAGTTAATTTACAAATTGAAGTTATGATATAAAGGTTTTGTTATGGGATAAATACGATAACCCCTGCACAATGATAAGGATTATCAATTCAATATAAACAAACTAAAAAAGAGTATTTCTCCCTTTTATTCATTACGTCTACACCGTATTTTAGCTTTTTACTGCAAGAGAATTATCAATCCTATGAGGCCAGTGAACTGCTATATGTGGAGATCATTATTATTAACTACTTTTTCAAGATCGTGGTTCCTCGCCTTTTTTTTATTTGCAACATCATTTTCTTTTTCCCAAACAACAAATATTAACGGCATTAGAAATAGCTACCACAGTGTTTTGGGAATTTCAACTGTTGCCGTAAAACTTGATAATGTTTCTGGTCTTGCTTACGGCAATACAGTTTTGATAATCCAAATGAAAGGAGCTACTATTAACATTGCAAACAATTCTATATTCGGCGATACCATTTCTTTGAATTATGCTGGTAATTACGAGATCGCGACAATTTGTTCGGTGAGTAACGATTCTGTTTATTTTTTTAACCAGGTAAAAAATAGTTACGATGTAAATAAGAAAGTTCAGCTTGTAAAATTTGCAGAATATTATTCTGCCAATGTAATTGATACGGTAAAAGCACAATCATGGAATAATATAACAGGTAAGGGCGGTGTACTTGCAATAAAAGTGGAAGAGGATCTAACATTGAATGCTCCCTTATTTGCAGATTCAACCGGGTATCGTGGAGGATCATTTTTTTTGCATGATGGTACTTGTAGCTTTTTATTTCCAGTAGGGAGTGGCTATGCTTATGACGCTACTTCAGCAGGAGCAATAAACGGCGCCTACAAAGGCGAAGGTGTAGCAGATGTTCCATCAAATGTTGATGGTGCAAGAGGAGCTCCTGCAAATGGAGGGGGCGGTGGTAATAATCACAACAACGGTGGTGGTGGCGGTGCTAATTTAACTGCTGGTGGAAATGGCGGTGCTAATTTTAGTTCCGGGCCTGCTGCATGTACAGGCAGTTACCAGGGGCGTGGAGGAAAAGCATTAAACAATTGGAACAATACAAAAATATTTTTAGGTGGTGGTGGTGGTGCAGGTCATGCCAACAGCACTACACAACCGTATGCCGGTGGGAATGGCGGTGGAATTATAATTGTGATCGCAAAGAATATTATTGGGAATGGCTATAAAATTTCTGCAAATGGTCAAAAAGGGAGATCCACTTCTTATGATGGTGCATCTGGTGGTGGTGCCGGCGGTACTATTATAATGAATGTTACAAATAGTTATACCGGGGCATTGACTGTAGAGGCAAATGGTGGTAATGGAGGTAACGAAGATGATGATAATAGTGTTGGAAGATGTTATGGTGCTGGTGGCGGTGGTAGCGGTGGCACTATTTATTTCAATGCGTCATTACCTGCTATCTCAAGTTTAGATACTGGTGGTGCCGCAGGGATAAATATTGATCCTAACGGTTGCAGCACACCTGTCCCGGCAGTACATGGAACAGATGGATCAAAAATTTTCAATTACTCATATCAAAGATCTGTTATTCCGTCCTCGGGCTGCGCCGCTGTTTTGCCTGTCAGGATCATCTATTTCAATGCAATTCTTAACGCTGATAAAAAAGTAAAATTAGAATGGGATATTGCCAACCCTGAAAAAGCAACTTCGTTTACAATAGAAAAAATAAATTCACTAAATAATTGGACAGAATTTCAAACAATTGATGCACAAACGAATCTTCACCACTATGAGATCTTAGACAATGTGCCAGCACCTGGTGAAAATATTTATCGCATGCGGGTAAATGGAAAAGATAACAGCCCCATTTATTCTATACAAAAAAGAGTTATCCTGAAATTCAATGATCAATTTTCGTTTTATCCAAACCCGGCAAGAAATAAGATCATAATCAGTGGTAAGTTAAATACAGGAACAGTTATAAAGCTTACAGATTTTACCGGCAGAGAAATAAAGAAAATAATTACAAACACAAGTTCGACATCTCTTGAGTTCTTGCTTCACTCAATAGATCCCGGCATTTATTTTTTGCGTGTTAATAACTATACGGAAAAAATTGTGATCCTTCGTTAACTTTAAAAAAAATCGAACCATGAAAAGAAAGGTTTTCATTCCTCTCTTGTTATTTGTATTTCCCATTATTGCTTCATCACAATCCACAGCCAAAGAATGGTACTCAAAAGGAATTGAATTAAAAGAAAAAAAAGACTATGAAGGGGCACTGGCTGCTTTTAATAGTGCTATTTCCAAAAAGGCTGATTATAATGACGCCTATTACCAGGCTGGTTGGTGTTGTAATGAATTAGAAGATTATGAAAACGCAATAGATCTTTTGAAAAAATATATGCCTTCGGATGAAAAAAATAAAAAAAACAAATCTAATGAGTTAGGCTTTTCATATTACAAACTTCAAAAAGCAACAGAAGCAATAATAGAATATAAAAATACGATCGCATTATCTCCAAAAGATGGAATTGCATTAAGGGGGCTGGGAAATGTATATTATGAAATAGAAGAAGATTATGACAGCGCTATAGAATATTTTGAAAAAGCCATTAAGGAAGATGAGGAAGACTCTAAACCGA